>Ga0209161_10001782_pt1 | contig 17764 bp, 12 predicted proteins | sample GraSoiAngelo_155_FD_186169 | JGI IMG/M metagenome (GOLD analysis project Ga0209161, IMG submission 186169) | Grasslands soil microbial communities from the Angelo Coastal Reserve, California, USA - 14_1009_13_30cm (SPAdes) (version 2) | ecosystem: Environmental > Terrestrial > Soil > Grasslands... | reverse complement strand
TTGACTACCACAGCTATCTGGACCTAACTAACGGCTGTCAAACAGAATGGTTGGCCTTCTGGAATCTTGTTCTCTCAACTAACTGGGGCTATGATCGAATCGTCTGGGAGCCAATCAACGAGCCTGCTGGGCTGGTCACCGTATTGTCTTCAGCATACCAGGTATGGATCACTCAAGCACGAACTCTCGGCGACAAACACTGGATCGCTGTCGAGAATACAATGAGCAATGGAGGCTGTAACTTTGATCCTCTATCTCTAGTCAACTGCTATCCAGTCGTGATGGATCCGTTGAACGAAACCTTTCTGTCAATCCATCCATACCTCTTCTACGACCTCTGGTCAAGCACTACCAACACATATGGAAACTGTAGTCCAAGCAGCGCAAATACTTGGGGGAACACCACAGCCGAGTGCGTTGCTGACATCTACAACCGGGGAATGCTCCAAGCAAGCAGCAAATATCACATGCCGATACTAGACACGGAAGGCGGCGCCGTCTATTACAGCTGCAACAACGTCTGCGCCAACCCACCTGACACTGTCGGAACAGATGATGCCAGCTATTCATACACAACATTTCACTTCATTCAGAATCTTACTTCTCTCATGCAATCCGAGAACATGGGCTGGGTGTGGTGGGAGGCGGGCGAAGGATCATGCTGTGGGGCGCTAGACACTTGGGGAGGCTGCTGAGATTCAGCCAGTGATCCCGCCCGTACCCCCAGACGTTTCTCCAACCCTTGAGGCCCCCAGCGGGGAAAGCGTAATTGCTGGATCCACCTTATCATTCAAAGTCAATGCTTCTGACTCGAACATTCCTCACCAGAACCTGACCTTGTCATGCCTAAACTGTCCAGGCGGAGCTAGCTTTCTAACGACCCTCGACTTAGGCAGTCTGATCGGGAATTTCAATTGGACACCTATCTCCTCAGACGTAGGGCAGCACAATATCACGCTCACCGTTTCTGATGGCGACGAAAGTTCGAGTGTGACAATTCTGATCACCGTCTTTCCGACAAGCGGCGTTCCACACAACATGCCTCCGGTTCTGATGATCCCGGGGAACGAGACTACTACCGTTGCGTCTAATGTCACATTCGCCCTAACAGCTGTAGACAATGACCTTCCTCCTCAAACGCTCGTCCTGACCTGTCTGGACTGCGCGCAGCCTGGCGCCGCATTCATCACAACCACCGGCACGTCCCCGATTGCGGGAGCTTTCAACTGAAGCCAAAGCAGCAACCGCATCCCAGGAAACTATCTTTTCCATTTCCAGGTCACCGATGGGATCAACGCGATCATTGCCGCCGTTCAGATAACTGTCACGAAGGTCCAAATCGAAATCGTAGCATCAGTCTACCCGAAAATTGCCACCATCGGATCAGGACCGTTGGCTGCCTCCGACATCGCTACGTTGGCCCGGGGTTTCAACCCGACAGGAGCTATCGCGTTTGTGATCTATTTTTCCAACGCGAGCTGCACTGGGACTCCGCTGTTCAGATCCACTAATCCAGTCAACAAGAACGGCAACTACGTATCAAGACCGTTTACACCTCAAGCGCCAGGAACATACCAATGGCAGACCCCGTATACAGGCGACCTCAACAACTTTCCTACCGAAACCCAATGCGGCCGTTCTAGTGAGATCATGACCGTCAGCCCTGCCACTCCTACGCCGCAGTCTCAACCTCCTCCCCCTTGTCAGTGCAACCCCTCGGCCGGCCCGTACTTTCTAGGATTACCCATTTTGTGGGTGACGATAGCCGGAATTGCAGCACTGGTAGTTGTTGCCGGGGCAGTCATTTCGCGCAAAGTGAGAAAAAAGAAGCTATCTCGCTAGATGTCTCTAGCTTCAGAACCATGAATCGTGAATGATTGTTGAATCAATGGCTATGGGTTAGGCGAGTAGCCGAGCCATTCTTTCAAAGTCTTGCGTTTCGTCACCATGACGATCGCCGCAAAACCAATGCAGCCTGAGGCTACCAGATACCACGTGAACATTTGTGGATTTGAAAATCGGACCCTAGGTTGCCAGTCAATGCTTCTTAGGGAATAGTCAGAGCTTCTGTTCTGCAACAACAGGGTCACATCAGAACTTGTGACTCGAGCGACAGTCCAACCACGTACCGAGCTGAAACTCTCGTCCAACGAGGTTCCAACCGCGAAAGCGTCCTGCGTTCCAGGCATCCAGCTTGCTCCATAGAAATGCCCTATTCTGTGAAGATCGACCTTGGTCCCGTTCAGATCCGTATAATACTGAATACGTTTGTAGCTCAAACAGACTGTGTTGGCATCGTAGAAAATATTGTAATCGCACCGGGTCTGCGTGGCGATGACCGTCAGCCCAAGCTGGCCCGATATGAGGCCCATCCCATTATCTTGGTTGAAAGCAACGGCGCGAATCAGGTGAGGTGCGACCTCGAACAATACCGCGGTATTCTGTTCCGTGAACGAACCTTGCTGATACTTGAACAGTTCTGCGTGGTCACCGCCAACCAATGCGTAGGAACCAGAAGGGTTCCACCCTACACCGAAGAAAGAATAGTTCGTCGGGGAGGGATCAACGATGTTGGTACGGGTTCCATCGAATTCCGCAATGAGACCGCTCTGGCCAACGAGTAAAGCAAGATTCTGCGTAGGACTCCACGCCGAAGCGAAAATCGGCTTTGTCACTCCAGACGGTATGAGCGTTGCCTTCTGGCCATCAAAAATAAGGAACTTCCCGCCCGGACCCGCGACTAATGCAGAAGAATCGTCATGCTCCCACGTAACACCTTCCAGCGTGTCGATCCTAGGCAATGGCGTGGGGATAGCTTCGACCAAAACGGCACCGTTGGAGACCGTGATCTTCAGGAGGGTGCTGTTTTCCCCGACGGCCAGAGCATAAGCTCCGTCGTGCCTCCATCTTACCTGCGTGAGGTGAACAGATGTATGAGTAGGGAACTGGAAGAGCTGACGCCCATCGAAGACGAAGAGGCGGCCCCCGTCCCCGACCACCAATGCGTAGGGTTTGGAAGGGTCGAAAGGCAATTGAGAGTTCTCCGCGCCGACTTGTGCAACTTGGGTGAAGGGAACGATAGCCAACACGAGGCTACAGTAAAAAATGGCCAGAAGAGCACGCATCGGACTAATCCTTCAACGAATCGGGACTCTGCTTGCTCACTGCTCGGTGTTGAAGATAAGGCTAGCGCCAGCCACTCTCCGAACGCAAATCTTAGCATCACAATGATGAAGGATTAGAGGAATCAAAAGCAGCCTTTCGATATATCCTAGTCATAGCCAATTCGAATGCGAGCACGAAAAGTCCTCCTAAAATCCGTATATCATGGGAGTTCGCCAGCTTGAACGCTCGGCGGTAACTTCACGTTTGCGCGTTAGCTTCTGAATAAACTATGTTGAGAAGAGTTCAGTGTGATGAGAGGTCTTTCGAGGAGGTCGAAGGAGAAGACATTTTGAAGGCCTTATCTGAGCTTGCGAACCCTCGGGATGGGAAGATTCGTTTGAACATCCGGTGCCAATTCCAGAACGCGTCGGAATAACGAAAAACCGGATATCTCAGGGATACCATGCCGAGATGGATTGAAGGCAGTTTGTCGTCCCCAGTGGCAACTTGGAAAGTTGGGGGTTGGCTACCAAGACCTTTCTTCCTTCGTCGAATGAAAAATACGGAAACGATAGCAACAGCTAGTATTGCAGCCGCGATGGAAGACGCTAGAAGCAATAATGATGGGTCCCTGGGTGGTGGCGATGTGCTATTGGTGGGACTGCTCGGGGATCTTATTACGAAACTGTCAGCAAACTTGCTAGCTCCTGCGACAGTATGACTATAAACTGATGGTAGGAAATCGAACGAGATCTGGGTCGCGTTAACTGTCATCCTACCAATGCCATTCCCTGAAGTCATGTTCATGGGGCTACCATACACCCAGCAGCAATCGTTCAGGGTCGGGCCTCTTGCACTCATTGCTTTGGCGAAAAAGTTGATGTCAGGACGAGTGAAATTCAGCTGATCATCTCTTTGGCTGAAAACCCCTTGGATTACATCAACAGTCCCCATCCCGCGCTCGTAAACACCAGACGAACCATCGTTTGCAACACAGGCCGGTGAATATGTTATGCCTGTCTTCGAGTCTGATTCGGGTTCTGTTGGACCTAGACAGGTGAGCTGTTTAGAGCGCGCATAGAGGTGAACATGTCCATTGAGTATCACATCTACTCCTTTGGACATTAGATAATTCTCAAGTTGATAGTTGGCATTATGCCCATTGGGGGTAGCCCCGTTAGCTTCGCAACCTATTGCAAAGGCAGGACTGAGGCATGGCTTGTGGAATGCGACTATAATCCAAAGACCGGTATTCTTTGCAGAGGAGATGGTACCATTCAGCCAGGTCCAGTGCTGATCCATCGTTGAGTCGTTGCATCCAGATATGCGACCGGTATCCTCAAGTGGACAGTAGTTGAAGTTGACACGGGAGGAGGAGTTCCCGACAGTGTCTGCAACGGAAAGGGTGATTATTCGCGCTACAGGGTTTGCGGCAGGATAATCGAAATAGCCCTCTTTTCCGTAACAGGGATCTGGACCAAGGCTTTCTGAACAAAGTCCAGAACCTATGAAATTGATGTATCCATCCCCAGCAGTCGCCTTGGAATTGAATTCGGAAAGAGGAAGGCAATTATTCCCGATAAATGCATCTATGTAACCATCCTTCTGAGCTGATGTGCCATCTTCATGATTTCCAGTGACGAAAAGGTATGGAAAACCAGAATTGCTAAGCCGGTTCTGAACGTTGGCTTTTACGAAATTGCACCAGTCAGCTTCATTTCCGGTTGCTGGATTGCCATTTGTAGTGCCATTGTAGCTGATGTCCCCGAGGTCCAGGAAAAAGTCAGGTTGGATTAGTCGGTTGCTCGATATAGCTCCCGCAAGTGATCCAGAATAGTATCCGGTATCCCCGCCGAAAAAGAAAGAGAAGCTAACTGGAGGGGTGATCGAAACTTCATGCGAAGGGAGCGCATAAGCGATAATTCCTAGAGCTAGGACGGCGATCATCAACCCACCCACCAGACGCGCCCGGATCCTAGGCGAGAAGGTTTGGTGCAATCTGAGAGAGAGGCGAATTGCTAAGAGAAATGCCGCGAGTAGGAAAATGATTTCGCTGACTGGTACAGCAGTTTGTAGAGGTTGTTGGGCCTGGTCTACTACTGGACCCACGATGGAGATTCCCGCGCCAGTGTGAGCGTGCGCCGGTGCGAGCAGCGCTGTTGTGATCGGGATTACTAGGCCTAAAAGGAGAGGTCTAGTTTTCATCGATCTCTCATTGAGAAGGCCTGATCTCGTTCCAACTAATGTAGCTTTCGCAGATTCCAGCATTCAATTGGATGCGTCCCATCATCACAAGGATATCGTTGAATACAGTTCCATTCCTCAATATGCCTCTCCGGGCAGTTCAACCCTCGCGTCGGCGCTTGGCTGTGTCACATTGTGTTAGCTTCTAGGCTCTTGTAGACGGACCGAACAAATACGTCGGTTGCTTCCCTTCTACTGGAAATAGAGGTGGTAAAGACACTGAAAACCGCAACTCAGATCAACCAAAAGCGAACCAAGGCATTACTTCTTACAATGCTTTCGGCAGTCCTTGCAGTCTCAATAGGGCTGTTCGCCGCGCATTCAGTTAGCGGCACAACCATTGCCCCAGGAGATCTACAATCATGGAACCCCAATGTAAGCTGCCATGCCACGTTAGCAACCGTCCACCAAGTCATAGGCAATCACTTCAACTCGTCAACCCAAGGCGCACTGGAAAGCGGTGGACCGTTCGGAGTCCTCAACGGGACAGACGAATCATCGCTTCATCCACCATGCATGGCCCCCAACGTAAACGGGACAATTAACCCGACATTCGTCGAAATCCATGGTATCTCACTCACCGGAAGCTCAACAGTCGACGACGGGGCGATCGGCGGAAAGTGTGGAACAAAGTACACGCCCACGAACGGGGGAGGGCCATACCCTGGCGGTCAGACATTCTGCAACGCCTACGGAGTCTTCCAAGACACCTCCGCATATACTGGCAACTGCGAGACTCTCCAGGATCCCAATCCGAAAATCTGCATAAGGCTCGAGATCGATAGGGACTGGATGGCTTCAGGCTACTGCGGTGCAGGAACAGTCTGCAACAACTCAACACTCGACGCTCTCAACCCAACCCAGAAGATCGATGTCCAGGGATTCGTAACATGGCATCCGCCCTCAAGCTCGGGTCACGGATACTCATCATGGGAGCTACACCCACTCTCCGCTTGGAGAATATCGAACGGCTCAACACCTGACCTCAGCATAGCTGCTAGCCCGTCAAGCCTAAGTCTCCAACAAGGCTCGTCCTCAACATCTCTCGTCACAATACAAAGCACAGGCGGATTCTCAGGTACGGTGACACTCGCAGCAGGCACATCACCCGCTATAGCAAACACCACGACGGCATCACTCAACCCGACTACGGTTATTTTGACTCAGGGAAGCTCGGCGACGTCAACCATGACAGTTCAAACTTCCCCCTCAACTCCAACCGGAAGCTACAACCTCAACATCAAAGCGACCAGCGGAAACATAGTTCGGATCCTGACTATTCACCTCGTCGTGACAGCTCCACCCCCAGACTTCACCTTATCAGCCAACCCCACAAGCATGACAGTTCCCATTGGCTCATCTGGAATGGCAACGATAACTCTCCACAGTCTCTACAACTTCGTAGGGACAGTGAACCTCGCGGCCTCGGTGGCGCCAGCTGACACAACCGCATCGCTTTCTCTCGTCGACCCAACGGCATCCTTCAACCCCGCCAGCGTGGATCTAACCTCAAACGGAACAGGCACCTCAACCATGTCCGTGTCATCCTCGCTCCTAACAACACCTGGAACCTATACGGTAACCATAACTGCCAACAGCGGGACAATATCTCACTCTACAACAGTAACAGTTACAATCAGCCTGTTGTAACACGGTCAACTCTGAAACCACCCCCCCTTTTCTTAATTAGATTCTGGCTCATTGCGTGGACCATTTCATGATTGTTCTAGGGCAAATGAAACCGGTCAGATAGGGAAGGCCGTTTTGTGGTGAATTGTGGTAGCTTGTGTTCGTCCATAGACGTGCTGGTTATATTGAAAGATCGGTCACTAGCTAACAAGGATGATTCCTTTGAACGTGTCGATCGTAGGTGCAGGCTACTGGGGAAAGAAAGTGATACGAGAAACCCTAGACATTGCCCAGACTACCGGCGGTGTAAATCTCTACTCTATCGTCGACAACTCACCATCGATGCTTGAGCAGTGCCGAAAAGAATTCGGCCCCCTCAACTATCGTTTGAGTTACGACGATCTCTTGTATGATCCTGCAGCCTCGGCTGTTCACATCTGCTCGCCGAATAACACGCACTTTGAACTCGCTTCCAAGTTCCTAAGGTCGAAGAAACATGTACTCGTAGAGAAACCCCTAGCTCTACGCGCAAGGGAAGCTGAGGAGCTCGTTAGACTCGCCGAAACAAGCCGCAGGGTTCTCAGCGTAGGACACGTTCACAGGTTCAACAATGGAGTCAAAGAGCTAAAACGTGTCGTGGACAGTGGAATATTGGGTGACATCTACTACCTTCGCTTCAGATGGACAGGTTTCCTGCCCGTCCAGCACGATAGAGATGTGATAACAGACCTAGGGCCACACCCCTTCGACATTTGCAACAATATTCTCGGCATGTGGCCGGCTAAAATCTCGTGCAGAGGCAGAGGTTACAGGGGCGGAGCCGGCGACGAGGTGGCCTTCATCACAGCCGAACACCCGGACGGCGTCAATGCGAGCATAGAGCTCAGCTGGTTAGACTTGGAGAAACACAGAGATGTAACCGCCGTAGGGAGTGAGGCTGTGGCACGGCTTAACTGCCTGGATCAGAAGCTGATTCTTCAAAAACCGGATAAGACTGAGACAATAATGGCTATTCCAAGCAACACGTTGCGGGAGGAGATCATCCACTTCGCGGGATGTGTCGATAGTAACTCAGAGTCGAAACCGTACGCGAACCTGTCTGACGGAATACTCGGCACTGGTGTTGTGAGACTCTTAGAGACAGCGAAGCGATCTCTTCGGGAGGAGCGCACCGTCCAAGTTCCGCTTCCAGAATCTGAAGAACTGGTCGCAGGTGAATCCACCGGTACGGTATTCCGAAGGCTCGCAAACTAACATAGACCATGGCGTGGCCGGAATGGGTGTGTCAGACCACTTGCGAGGTTGAAACCAGAGATCCAGACTTTGCAAGTGAACCAATCAGCGTCCAGCGATAAAAAGCACTCTCACCAACTCTCGCGGGCAAACCTTCAGGTGTGCAACACTTGCGGGAGCTTCTTCGTAACAAGATACAAGGAAACCGAAAAAGGAGAATTAGTCTTGGAAGAGCTAGAGTTAGAAGTGAAAGTTACGTCTTCACGAATCGGCCAATTCAGCTCAACCGTGAGACAGGTCAACGGTGCACCAAAGGAATCTTCTGACATCGACAAGACAAGAGAGGAGACCTGTTGGTGAAGGACGGAGCCTCAGCGTAGGCTCACGAAGAATCTAGTGTTTTGACAACTGTCCCACAACGCCTAATATTTTGAGACATATAGTAACTTTGAGAGGAAGCGAGAGCTGGAACGCCTTCCGTTGGACCCATCGAGCTAACGGAGACAGAGTTCTTCGGGTCGAAGTTCCTAAAGCAGGAAAAGAAGAGATAGCTGACGAAGACGAGCTTGCAAGCAACATGGTATAGCGGAGTGCTATGCATCAAGTTGGAACGAATACTCGTGATCTTCATTTGCAGCGACGGGATAGACCCAAAGTCCTCAATACCCGAACCGCACTAAAGCTCCGGATTAGTGCCTCCTGATCGAGCGACGTGATACTTTGTCTTGAAAGGGATGAAATGGATCTTTGTGCTCGGACTAGTAGTCCTCTCGGTATTATCCCTCAACGACGACAATTGGGTTAGAGCCAACGCAGCGACAAGCTTCACATTCGCTGCAGCAGGTGATTTTGGCCAGAATGCAAATACCAATGCCAGCCTAATTCGTTTGGCCGCGTCAGGAGCAAGCCTCTTCCTCGCCCTCGGCGACTTCAGTTATAGGAACGGAAGCTCCGAAAACCACTGGTGTGGAATAGTTAGGTCTCATGTAGGGCAAAACTATCCGTTTGAGTTGTTAGCTGGAAACCATGAGGACGGTGAGGAGATCCGACCCCCGGACGGTTACATCGGTAATTATACGATATGTATGCCGAACCAGATCGGGCCAATCGTAGGTGACTATGGAAGAGAGTACTACTTCGACTATCCGGCCGTCAACCCCCTCGCAAGATTCATACTTATCTCTCCAGGGCTAAACTTCAGCGAGCCCAACGGCAAATCCGACTTTTACAATTACGATAATGGCTCGTCCCACTACGTGTGGACAGCATCCACCATTGACGGAGCCCGATCAGGGAGTATCCCGTGGGTGATTGTGGGTATGCATAAAGTATGCTTGTCGGCAGGAATGTTCGAGTGTCATATTGGGGCCTACCTCTCCATCCGCCCTGACATAATACAGCTGCTGATCGAAAAGCACGTCGACCTCGTCTTACAAGGCCATGATCATAACTACCAGCGCAGCAAACAATTGAACTGCGTTACTGCGGAACAGTTCCAGAACTCCTGCGTCGTCAACAGTGGCTCAGACGGCTTTTACAACCGCGGTGCAGGCACAGTCTTCGTCGTAGATGGAACCTTTGGCGCAAGCCAGGACGGCTTCGACGTGCACCTCTCCGAGCCGGATGCGGAATACTTCGCTAAATTCATGGCCCCAAATGTAAACGGCGTCGAGTACGGCTTTGTGAAGTACACGGTTTCAACAGACGGAATTAGAGCTCAAACCAACTTTGACGGTTCCTTCCAAGACAGCTTCCAGATCGGAAACAGTGGAATCCTTCGGACAGTGCAACAATTCTTCTACGACAACTACATGCTCACAGGGGCAATTGTTCTCGTCGTAATGGTGGGCACTCTTACAATTTTTCTCTTTACCAGAAGAAAGCGCCACAATGGGAAAGTCCCCAAACAAGCTGGAGATTTGCCGTCCTCTCAACCTTAATGTCTCGGCAGACGCTACTGAGTCTCCAATACGGACACCACAATCCCCTATCTCTATGTCGCAGCAATCAGCATCAGACCTTGGGAATAGTTGATCGGCACTTTCAATCATTCAGTGCGACACTGACGGTAGAGTCATGGAGTTCGGGAATTAATACATGCACAGACGAGTGTGAATTCCACGCGTGGAATACCGTGGAAATGAATCGGGCAGGCACATACCCCCTCCTACCCCCTTATGCTAGAGAGAAGCTCACTCAACCGCTAGCAACTAGCGATATGGAGGACCGCTTCCTCTTATGATTCAGGGCTAAATGGCCATTGACGGACTCATCCCCATGCTGGAAGAAATTCACATGTCTCAAGAGTAGATCTTTGGGCATCATTGGCAACAAAGGGAATGATTTGGGAGGGAAAAGCCCAATACCCCTCATACCTCATTGGCAAGGGTCAAGTCACCATTGAGAATGGAGGTGCGTAAGATCAATTGAAGATAATATTCGAACCGAAGACGTACAAGGTTGTAAAAGGAGCAATTCTGCTAATTGCCGTAGCAATGGTAGCCTACGTCGCTTATGCTGCAACCACAATCACGGCCAGCAACACAGTCACGATCACTCCCGCGAACGGAATAGGAGTTTCTATAACTCTAACAAACCCAACTACCTGTCCTGCAGTAAGCAATCCAAGTTACCAGACCGGATCTTTCACTAATCCCAACGCCTGGACAATTCCTGCCGGAGGTAGTGGCGTTCAATATTTCTGTCTTGAGAACACTGGTACAGGGACCGATGCCACTCCCAGTATCACGATGGGAGCAACCAGCGGCGTTACGTGTACTACAGCACCCTGTCTATCGCTCACCACGGCTCCAACAACAATTCCTCCAATTCCACCAAGCACTGTCAGCAGTCCGGTCGCTGTAACTGTAAGCTCCACAGCCTCTGCCGCGGGTTCGGGAACCTTCTCGATAACCGTAACATAACCTCCTGATGAGCCTGTGCAACTCGGGCGAAACCTAACTCCTTTTCCAGGTCGAGGTACTCGGCAACGAGGTCCGCAGGATCGCTAGCACTGGTCGTTACACATATGCAACGCCCATGGATTACAAATGCAGACGCGCCCACTTCCCAGTCCAAGGGAACTATCGTCACCCAGACCTTCGCTCTGGTAGACTCCGATTGGACAGTGCTCCTTGACGCAAAACAGGCCAAGTTTGGTATACCAAAGTCCTTTCACTTAAAATAGGAAGAAAAAAGAATGCGAGCACCACTATTATCTCTCGCATTTGTGGCAATGTTACTTGTGTCTAGCACACTAGCAAACACTACCCTGAACGTAAACAACTCAGCCGTCATCACTCCGAATGTCGCGCCATGGTTTGACTACGTTGTCTTCATCATAATGGAGAACCATCACGTCAACTATACCTACTGGAACGGCGGACCAACGAATTCGTGCGTTGGAAACTGCACTTACTTTACAGGACTCGCGAATAATCAGAGCCTCTCTCTCGGACACGAATCCGACCAGATTGGCGGAAGCGTCTGGGACTACATAGCCTTAACATCGGGGCGCAACAACACCGATCCCAATTCGAGCTGCAACGACGGCCCAACCTCTTCGACTCCCACGAAGACCCCGTGCTCCCAGATCACCGAAATGAACCTCGTTGACCTTCTCGAAAGCCACGGGCTTTCATGGAAAGCTTACATGGAAAATTATCCCGTCGTCCAGGGGTGCCCGTCGAACCTGAACAACTTCTCGAACGACTACGGTCCGAACCACAACCCGTTCCTCTACTACCAGGACATAACCAACAATACAACCAGATGCAACAAGATCGTCAGCGCCAACGCAGTATCCGTCAGCCAGCCAAACCCGTGCGCGACCAACTCCATCCAGACGGACGATGTGTTTCTCGCCGATCTCATGCCTGCTCTAGCGCCGAATTTCATGTTTCTCACCCCGAACTTCATAGATGACATCCACGACTGCAACGACGTTTCGGTTGGAAACGCATGGCTCAGCAGGATCGTTCCGCAGATTCTCTCGAGTCCTCTCTTCGCAACCACAAGGGCCGCGCTATTCATCAGTTTCGACGAGCCGGCGTGCACATTCTCAGGCTGCCCCTCGCATACCTCTGGTAACCAGGTCTATACAGTCTGGGCTGGCAATGTCAAACAGAATTACAAATCAGTTATACCATACAATGCTTTCTCCCCGCTACGAACGGTGGAGAAAAACTGGAACCTTCCGGCACTGGACGCGACAACAGATGGGAAAGCCGCGCCTATGAGCGAGTTCTTCTAGCGCTTTCCTGCATGAAATACCCTTCAAAAACAGCATTAACAAGTCCCGCCGGCTGAACCTGTGTTGGACAAACGCTGGAGACACGACGCTCGAGCTCGCTCACAAACTCAACGTCACCGAGACAAGCGCTAGACGAATACTGCAGAAGCTTGAACATGGTCAAGATTGTCCATATACGGTGAGACTAGTCGTGGGTCAGAGGAGGAAGACATATGCGTGGTACGTCTGGCCAGGACCACCCTCAACTAAGTTGTACGTCCTTCGGTTGGACCTTCCTCTCCGAATGGAGAACTACGAGCGGTTTTAGGCGTCAAGCCACTAAACCCGAGCCTCCGACCGGATCGGAATTCAAGTGCGCCAGTCTCAAAGCGCACATCGGCCTGTGAAACCGATCAAAAACAATTGGACCCTGTAACCTCTCACAGCCTCGACAGATGGGGATCGCGTAAGACATGCAAGAGTCTCTTCCTTGAGGTGCGGCTTCCCAAGGCCCTTGATCTCGGCTCGCGTATATCCCTTCTAACCTTTAGCAATAAAGTTCTATCCTCGGAACCGAGCAATGTTTATTTCAATAGTTAGCGACACATGAGTTTGGTCCTTTCTTTGGGTCTTGCAGTCAAGTTAGCCGCCCTGACAGTTCTAGCTCTCGGCCGACCGGACCTCTCTTTCCGACCTTCCAACGTCAGGTGGTGGCCTTCGCGAGATGGCAAAGTCACCCTCGAGCTGAAAGTGAAATTGGACCCAATCCAAAAAGACGAGCGAAGGTGGCGACGGATAACCGAAAAGCTCCGTTCAGAGCTGGTCTAGCCTTCAGTGAGGAATAGAAATAACCGACGCGTAATGGCCCTCGCCGTCCTTCTAGTTCTAACGAGCGTTATTGCCCAGATTCCCCATGTCGAAGGTAGCGAAGGATTGACTCTTGATGGGAAAGGCTTCGGATCAGAAATAGGCTCACAAACCGGGGGTAGCTGTGCATTGAGTCAAACACTGACCACCACAAAAAAACCAGACGTAATTGTAGGACTGCTCGTTGTCAATGACACAACTACGCGTGTCACTAGCGTTACCGATAGCGAATCACTCATCTGGACTCCTAGGGCTAGTCAGGCTGGACCCGCGAATGTACAAGTTTTCGTCTACTATGCTATAGCTTCATCAATTCTATCCGCTGACAACATCACTTTCATCTTGAGCTCCGGAAGAGTGGCCACGGTCTGCCAAGAGTTTGGAATTGCAGGAGCTGACACCAACTCTCCTTTTGACTCGAACACGAGCATGCCAAACGGAAGCAGCGACACCTTAACCACCAACTCGGTCACATACAGCACAAACAACCCGAACGACTTCCTGATAATACTTCAGGGATTTTGCGCCGAAGGCGCAGCAGGTTCTGGTACCCCATCCGGGTTTACGACGATAATTGGAAGTGGCAGTGCGCACGTCAAATCGAGCAATTGCGCGTCTAACTTCCTCCAAACTAACTCCTTTTACAAAATCGTATCGGAAACCCAATCCTCAAACATTGTAAGCTGGTCTTTCGACACTCAAAATTCGCCATTCGCCGTAATCGGAGACGCGATAGAGTCCGCACCAGGGACTCTGAGCGCGTCAGTCACGGTTGGTTCGAACTCTGTTGATGTAGGGCAGCTCACATTGTTCTCGTGCACTGGCATGGGTGGGGTCTCTCCTTACACCTATTTTTGGACATTTGGTGACGGAAGCTCGGGTACGGGAAGTAGTCCTAGTCACACATACAGTGATACGGGGACGATGAACGTAGTTTGCACAGTGACAGATAGCCGTGGCTCCTTTACCAATAGCCAACAAATCGTGCTACAAGTTTACACCGATCCTTCTATCACGTCGTTCACGCTGACTCCTGCCAGTCTCGACGTTGGGCAAAAAATTGCTTTCCTGGTATCGACGAATGGAGGAAATGGGTCTCTGACGTATTCATACTCCAACCTTCCAACCGGCTGCTCTTCTGCCAACTCCAGTTCTTTCTCATGCACACCCACGTCGAGTGGAACTTACCTTGTAACCGTAACTGTTACTGACCAGGGGCAAGAGACCGCGACCGCTACGTTACAAGTAACAATAGCTCCACCGCGTGTCCTCGGCCTCCCCAGAACCATGGGGCTTGCGTTAATTTTCGTAGCTGTGCTGGGAATTTGCATGGTTGCGATCCTATCGGTTGTCTTCACCCTAAACCGGAAAAAGAGCTTTCGCATCAGACCATCTTCGGATTCCAAGTCCAATTGAGGAAATCCTTCACTGGTCCAAGCCTGGTATGTTTTGTAAATGGAAGAGGGCGTACAGTGAGGTGCAGCGAGTGTCTGGTCAAGTCCCTTGTGATTGCCTTTGCCGAAAATGCTGAATTCTGTCCTTCTGTGGCCAAATTTATGCCCGCCCAAAGCCTGGTATCCAACATTTGACGCTACCACTTTTTCTTTCTTTTTCTTTCAAGCTGACCTAAACCTTGACTACCACATGGATGGTTGTTACGCATGTAGGTGCCTCGCAATTCATACATGGCGCGCACTCCGTCTCGCTCTTCGCAACCCTGAGATAGTACGTTCCTCCGGGATTCTGAACTGAAACGTTTGTCGTCGATGTCGAATTCACCTGGACTTGTTGATTACCGAAGAGAATTCTGGCATTTGTTGTACCTTGTTGCCACCAGAATGTCACGTAGGTAGGGATCTGAAGGGTCTCGACAACGATCTCGACGTTTCTGCTACCGAAGGATGTGTCGATATTGACCTGTCGTACGTAGCTCTCTCTGATCGAGGTTGTTTCGTCGATCAGCGTCTGTGGACGGTAATCCCATCCGTAGATTACCCCAAAAAGAATGATGATAATGATCACTATGATCATCAGGAGACGTTGCAGCTTTCTATGTGGAAGTCTGCGCTTTGGCGCGGAAGAACCTCTTGGCATAGGGCTCATTTGAGGTGTGATACTGTCGCAGGAGGTACCCAACACTGAAAACTCTCGCTAGGTATTGGAAAGCATAGAACATTGACTCCCGCAAGACCGGAGACACCAATCATATTGTTGAGATTGTAAACAAACTCAGTAAAGTTTTCGAACTCTAAGAAAAGAGTTGGTACGCTCAAATTGATATGTGGCCGTGCAAAGTCACAGTCCGGCAATCCCTGCACTTGAGCGAACTGTTGTGTAGTGAGATTCATGCTCTCGAACCAGGCGCACTCGTTACTCGGACTGATAGATGTCATCGAGAGAGTCGTCCCGTTGGGCAATACTAAGTGTTGAAAACTCACGACCTGATACCCGAATGAGGGACTTGTGAGATTTCGAATACCGAAGAAAGCCGCCACGAATAACAGAAATATCACAAGGACTGCCATGAAAGTGGTCCTGGGGAATCTTTTCTCTTCTTCTGTCTGGGTTGCTCTGCGATCTTCAACCTCTGGAGGAGAGGCAGTATAAAAAACGCTACGTAGACAAGAACGTTGACGAATAGAACGACGAGGAGATAACGTGAAGCAGCGATGTTATGAAAGAGAAGAATTAGGACTAGAAATGCAACTACGAAGGACAAGAGAAATATCTTGAAGACGTTGTTTGCCTTCCATAACTCCAACCAGAATAAAGAAATCAACGCTCAGAACGTCATTAGAGTCTGATCGTGCTACGGGCTCCGGGAAGCGGCTTTGACTGCATATCCCGCACTCATCGAAGTCCATCGCTCCACCCATAATGGGGTTGTGCAACCATGACAGAAAAGAACAGCCTTCCTGGAGATGCGCATGATTCTCGCGATACGTTAGATACGTGAGATACGACCCCAAAATGGCGGAACGTACCTTTGAAAGGGGTATAGTGTATCTCGAGACCGCCCTAGAAAAACGCTCGTATCCTGGTTTGTGTGTGAAGGATTGGGCGATTCGTCGATTTATGACGGTATCAAGTAATATCTCCTATTTGAGGAGCAAGGTTAGTTGGTTGATAGGCTACTACCAACGAGTATTCGAAGAAGGCTGATTCCTATGCTGAACGCACGAGAAGACACTGCTCCTACGAACCGGATAGAAAGCTATCTTTACTATTGGGCGTATAGGCGTTCACGCAAAGTAGCTGGCTCCAAAGATGCTCATTTTCCTGGAAAGTCGAACGTGGAGTTGTGGAGAATGTGAATTGCAGCCGACGGATCACGAAAAGAAAACCACTCTCGGAGATTTTCCCGGTTAATCCTTCTAGAGGAGGAGATGAACCGGAAGATGTTGGTTTTCCAATTCCCGGTGGTCCTGTTGCGAGGGATGCCCCGACAAACCGCTTGTTAAAGAACCAATTCTTTCTCTAGTTCAAGGTATATTCCGACTGCTATGGATATCGAACTCTTAAGTAGTCAAGCGAATAAGACAAGTCAAGTCATAATTGCCTAGCTATTTAAAAGCCCGCGGCCGGACCAGCCGTGCCTATTTAATCGCCGTTCTTATTCTCTTCCTAGTTCCCGGTCCACTATTGGGTTCGCACTTTTCATCTGCTCAGGCAGCCCCAGCCACCTCCTGGAACCCAAGGATTGCGTGCACGCCCACTCTTGCCACGGTTAGAGACATCCTCGGGTCTTCCTATCCCTCACAATCCCTGACAGGGAGTCGATACCAGACTAGTTCCACTGCCGGTGGCGTGCCAAGCAAACGCGCCCTCTCTCCCCCGTGCAACCTATCGAACACAAACGGTCAAACAGTATCTTCCCTCGTCCAGATCAATGGTGTTTACCTAAGCAGTTTGATCACTCAAGACTGCGCGACTAAGTACGATATGGTCAACGGTGGGGGAAACTATCCGGACAGAAATGGGGACGGAAAGCCCGACACCTATTGTGACAGCACAGGCAACATCTTCCAGATCGGAACCACCAGCGGCTATATTCATGTCGAAATAGACCACGACTGGCAAGCCGCAGGCTACTGCGGTACGGGAACCTTCTGCGATAACGTCACCCTCGCCCAGTATGTCTCATCGGGAGCCATCTCCCTAGACGTCCAAGGCCTCGTCTTCTGGGATGGTGTCGAGTTGCCGGGGCACTGGGAACTGCATCCTTTCACCGCCTTTCAGTTATCTTTCAGTACGAGGTTTACGAATTCTCCGTCCGTACCATCTCCAGGCGTTCCAGCCTCTTTCGCAGCAACCGTCACAGGGGCCACTCCACCATACACTTTCAGGTGGGACTTCGGCGACGGCACAACCAGTTCAGGCACTACCACGACACACACATACTCAAGTCAAGGAAACTACAACGTAACACTAACAACAAACGACTCCACCGGACAG
>Ga0209161_10001780_pt1 | contig 17769 bp, 15 predicted proteins | sample GraSoiAngelo_155_FD_186169 | JGI IMG/M metagenome (GOLD analysis project Ga0209161, IMG submission 186169) | Grasslands soil microbial communities from the Angelo Coastal Reserve, California, USA - 14_1009_13_30cm (SPAdes) (version 2) | ecosystem: Environmental > Terrestrial > Soil > Grasslands... | reverse complement strand
GCCGGTCCAGTGGCGGGAGGCGCTCGCCGCCTACCAGACCCGGCCGCTGCGCGTGAGCGACGGCTTCGTGGTCACGATCCCGCATCCGGGCGTGTGGGTGAGCGCGCAGGCCCACGAGCCGGTGCAACAGCAGCAGACGGACTCGCACGAGGCCGCGGGATGAGAGTACTCCTTGGCTGGCTGGGGTGCGCGACCCTCGGCGCGTCACTCGCGGCCTGTCCGTTCCACAGCACGCCGGTGACGCCCCGCGTGGTCAAGGACAGCGCCGCGGCCGGCCCGGTCGCGGCGCGGACCGTGTCGAGCCGGGACTCCGTCCTCGAGCAGCGGCTCGCCCGCCTCGAGCTGCGGCTGGCCGAGCGCGATGCCCAGGTAGAGGATCTGGATGTGCGTCTGGACGAGGCGCGTCAAGAGGTCGTACGCACGCTGGCGAAGCTTCAGACGGTCGCGAGCCGGGCGGAGGCAGCCTCGGCGATGGCGGAAGCGGAGATCGCCGTGCAGTCGCTCCGCGCCGCGACCGGCGCTCAGCCGGCCGGGAGCTCGGACGTGGCCCAGGCGGGCACGCTGCTGCAGCAGGGGAGCGCCGAGTTCGCGAAGCAGAACTACGGCGGCGCCCTGTATCTGGCGAACCAGGCGAAGAACCTGGCGGGCCTCGGCAGGAGTCGCCTCGGTGGGGCGGGTCGGCCGCCGCTGCGCCCGGGCGAGGTGTCCTTCGCGGTTCCCGTGCGGCTTCAGGCCACGGCGCGCGGCAAGGTGCGGGAGGGGCCCGGCGGCGCGTACAAGGTTCTCTTCACCGTGGACCCCGGCGCCGGATTGATCGGCTACTCCTATGTGGAGCAGTGGGTGCGCGTCGCCGATGAGAGCGGTCGCGGCGGGTGGATGTTCCTGAATCTGGTGGGGCGGCGGGGGACGGAGCCGGGCGGCCGTTAGGGGGTGGGGGGCGCGCGCAGTACGCGATCCCGGCCCTCGCGCTTCGCCCGGTACAACGCCGCGTCCGCGCGTGCGAGCAGCGCCTCGGGTGCGTCCCCATCCTCGGGGAACTGGGCTACCCCGATGCTGACGCTCAGCTTGGCGCCGACCAGCTCATCGTCGGCGAGGAGCGTCCGGATGCGCTGGGCCGTCTCCATCGCCCCGACCGCGTTGGTCTCGGGCATCAACACCACGAATTCCTCGCCGCCGTAGCGTGCGGCGCAGTCCACATCACGCGTCGTTTCCCGCAGGACGGCGGCGATGCGCGCGAGCGCCTCGTCGCCGGCCAGGTGGCCGTACGCGTCGTTGTATTCCTTGAAGTGGTCGACGTCGGCGATGAGCAGCGCGCAGGGGTGGTCGAGGCGGCGGGAGCGGCGCATTTCGTTGGCGAGCGTCTCCATCAGGTATCTGCGGTTGTACAGCCCCGTGAGGTCATCGGTGACGGAGAGCCGCTCGAGCTCGCGCCGGCTCTCGCGCAGCCGAGCGACCATGTCATTGAAGACCTCGGTGACATAGCCGAGCTCGCCGCCGCCCACCACGGGCAAGTGTACGTCGAGATCGCCGCGCGCCACCTTCGCGGCCGCCGCCGTCAGCCGGTCGAGCGGCCGCGTGATCAGGAGTCCCAAGAAGTAGGCGAGCAGGCCCACCGCCACGAGCAACGCCGCGACGATGAGCGCGGTCACATTGCGGAGCCGCGTCACCTGGCGGTACGCCTCGGCCGCCGGCACTTCCGCCACGACCGCCCAGTCGAGCCGGGGTACGCCCTTGATGGTCCCTACCACCTCCTGACCTCCGAGTCCCCGGTATTCGCGAGTCACTCCTTCGTGCTCCAGCAGGCGGCGGACGACCGCGGCGGGCAGGTTGTAGCGCATCAACTCCGTCGGATCGGACCGGGATCCAACGACGGGACGGCCATCCGCGGTGACGACGTATACCTGAGCCGATTCCTCCCCCCCGCCGGCGAAGCGTCGCAGCAGCCGGTGCAGCGCGGTGAAGTCGAGCTTCGCCGTCAGGGCGCCGAGGAACCGGTCGCCCGTCTGGTAGATCGGGACCGCGAACACGAGGACGCCCTGCTTGCGGGCATCGTCCCAGAGCGCGTCGCCGACGACGGCGTTCTCCAGGCGGATCGTCTTGACCCAGCCTTGCGGCAGGCGGACCGCCGTCGGCTGGGGGGCGGTGCTCGCCAACGCCGCGCCCTCGGGGTTCACGACCAGCAGCTCCTGGTAATCCGCGAACCGCTCGCGCACGGAGCGCAGGTAGCCGGTGAGCCGCTCGCGCGCCCGCTCCCCGCCGGCGCGCGGGATCCGGTCGAGGTTCTCCGACACCTCGTACGAGCTCGCGAACACGCGCAGCTCATACAACCGCTCCTTGACCCAGAGGTCCAGCTCACGCGCGGTCTGCGCGCTCACGCCCTGCAGCTCGCCCGTGATCTTCGCGGTGAGTGAGCGCTTGTTCTGCAGGTAGGAGATCCAGCCCGTCGTGACGGAGGGGATGAGCGTGGCGAGCAGAGCGAACACCAGCATCTTGCTGCGGATGCTGTCGAGCCGCAGCGCGCGCAGCAGCCCCGAGACCGCCTGCTCCCACGAGGGCACGCGTGGCTCCTAGAAGTTCGGCTCGTCCGCCGTGGGACCGTACACGGCGGGGATCGCGGCGTCGTTGAGCCGCAAGTACACGGTGAGCTGGCCGCGATGATGCACGAGGTGATTGAGCACGGTGCGGCGGTATACGGTGAACTTCGGGTTCGTGGCCACGGTCCGGCCGCCGACCTTGAACGCCCAGGGCTTCTTGAATTCCGCGTCCGAGGCCGTGGCGAGGGCGGCCCGCGCCGCGGCGGCGTTGCGGTCGAACAACTCGAGGATCCGCGACGTGCGGTCGAGGGCCTCGAACTTGAGCGGCGGCCCGCCCGGCGGCATGATATCGAGCTCGTCCCGCGTGATCGTGTTCACCACCCACGCCGGCAGCTCGGCGACCAGCGTCGCGAGCCGACCGAGCGTCATCGACTTGGGATGCGGCTTCCACGATGCCTTGCCGTCGGGGACGCGCTCCAGCACCCGGCGCGTGGCGGCCATCTCTTCATCGAACTCGGGGAGGAGCAGCTCGGCGAGTGGCATCCGCGGCCTCCGTCACGGGGGAAGCCGCGAAGCTACTCGTGCGACGGCGGGTCCGGCAAGGCGTCGCTCACGCCATGCCCGTATCGCTCGGGCGTGCTTCGGGTAATGCCCGTAGGTATCGAGCCGCAGACGACGGCGAAACCGCGTTTCGCCGGTGATCTGGATCTCCGGCGCGCTCCGAACCAGGGCGATCAGGCGGCCGTGGACATCGTCCCGGTGCCGCAGCACCTCGGCGAGCGACAGGTCCTTCCTTTGTCTCGTCATCTTGGCGTTGAAGGCATCGATGCCGCCGTACGTGACCGAATACCGCGGCGGCCTGCCGCCGGCGAGGATGAGCGGCAGATGTGCGAGCGCCTCCTCCTCCCACCAGGTCACGTGCGCGATGATGTCCTTCACCGACCAGGTCCCCGTGACCCCGGGCTCCAAGACCTCTGCCTCCGACAGTCCGGCGTACGACTCCTGGAACGCCTGCCACGCCTGGTCGAGGCGGCGCAGCAGCCGCGTCCTACTCACCGGTTCCGCTCCCCCTCCCTCACGTCGCGTCCCCATGGTCCCAACATGTTCGCCCGGCGGCGCCGGCGCCATCCGGTTTTGACGCCGAATCGGCCGCGCGGTAGCGTTGTCGGTTGACTCTTTGGTGGAGCGTCGCAGTGGGCGACAAACGAGCGGCGAAGTGGTATCGCTGGGATCAGATGCCCCGCGAGGAATTGCACGACCGGCTGTCGCGTCGCCTGATCACCGGCGACCAGGTCATGCTGGCGCACGTGTACCTGAAGCAGGGATGCGTCGTGCCGAAGCACTCACACGAGAACGAGCAGTTCACCTACATCCTGGAAGGCGCGCTGCGGTTCCTCGTGGGCGACGAGGCCGAGGAGATCGTGGTGCGCGCCGGGGAGGTGCTGCACCTGCCCGCCAATGTACCGCACGAGGCCCACGCGCTGGAGGATACGCTCGACGTGGACGTCTTCTATCCGCCGCGCGCGGACTGGCTCAACAAGACGGACGCATATCTCCGGAAGAGGTAGCCCTTCAGGCCCGACCCGTCATTCCCAGGCTTGAAGCCTGGGCCCGTTACGACACTGCCCTTAAGGGCAGCGCAGCGCCGGGCCCACTCTTAAGAGTGGGAATACTCCGGGCGCCGAGTTTGGTCCTCTTCGAAGAGCGGGCACTGCCTAGTGCGCGTGCCCGATCGCCCTGAGAAACTCCCGGTCCCACGCCGCTGCAATGCCCTCCCGCGGCGAGTACGGACCGGGCTGGTAGGCCCGCGAGGCGATCCCTGCGTGGCTTTGCTCGCAGATGTGCCAGTCCTGCCGGTTGGTCTCGTCCCAGAAGCGGATGGCATCGTCGGGGTCGAAGCCCGGCTGCCCGAAGGCGTCGGGGTGGAACAGCCACTCGCATGTGACGCGGGTGCGGTCGGGCGCCTGCGGCCACAGCGTGTGGAACATCACGTAGTCCGGGTGCAGCGACAGGAGCAGGTTCGGAAAGATCGTGTAGAAGTAGACCCGATTCCGGTCTTCCGGCGGCAGGTCCCCCACGGCCGGGGCGCAGGCCCGGCCGCTCATGGTGAGGCTGCCGCCGGGCGCGGTGATCACCATGTAGCCGCCGAGATAGGGCCCGTCGAACAGGTCGTTCTCCCCGCTCGTGTACGGGGTCAGCCTGGCGAGTCCCGGGTGGATGATGGGGCAGTGCAGGCATTCGGAATAATTCTGAAACACGAGTTTCCAGTTGGCGTGCACGTCGTAGTCGATGCGGCCGCCCGAGCGCAGGCTCGCGATGCTGAAACGGCTGAAGCGGTCCGCGAGCGGGGCGAACGCCTGCGCGAACGGCTCCGGCTGCTCCGCCAGGTTGACGAAGAGGAACCCTTCCCACTCGGCGAGCGCGACCTGGTGGAGCGGGTAGTCCCGCTTGTCGAACCCCGCGACCTCGTTCATGTGCGGCGCACCGATCAGCGTCCCATCGAGCGTGTAGGTCCAGGCGTGGTAGGGACACTGGATCGTCTCGGAGAGACGCCCGCGCTCCGTCTCGCACAGCCGGGTGCCGCGGTGCCGGCACACATTGTAGAAGGCGCGCACCGCGCCGTCCTGACCACGCACGACGAGCACGCTCTCGCCGCCGACGGTGGGGACCGCGTAGTCCCCCGGCTGGGCGAGCTCGGCGGCGCGGCCGACCGAGATCCAGCGCCGCGCGAAAATCCGCTCTCGCTCTTCGGCCCAGATCTCGGGCGCATTGTAGTAGCGCCCGGGCAGTGTGCGCTGCCCCTGCTGATACGCCTGGGTGGCTTTGACGAACGTCGTCATCGTGCTTAAGGGTAGGGAGCGCCGCGCCCGAACGCCACTCCCCGGCGCTCGGGGCCGAGCTGCGCCACGATGGTACCGAGGATGAACACGCTGGCCGCGGTGAGGGCCATGGCCCAGGCGTAGTCCAGATGCTCGGCGAAGCGCGCTTCCAGCCACCCGATCGCGCCTGCCAGGGCCACGCCGCACTGGTAGGCGAACCCCGGCAGGAAACCGCGCACCGGGTCGGGGGAGAGCTCGTTGATATGCGCCGGAATCACGCCCCAGGCGCCCTGGACGAAGAACTGCATCGTGAAAGCGCCGGCCACCAGCAAGGGGACCGAGGGAGCGAACGCCCAGAGGGGAATCACCACCACGGCGGCGCAGAGTGCCAGCCCGATCGCGCGCCGCCGGCCCAGCCGGTCGGAGTAGAGACCGAACGCGACTCCGCCCAGCAGCGCCCCAACCATGGAGATGATGGTGATGTCACCCCGCTGCTGCGCGGTGAACCCCCAGTGGCGTTGCAGGAACGTGGGATACATGTCCTGCGTCCCGTGCGACACCATGTTCATCATCCACATCAGCACGGTGATGTAGCCGAACAGCGGGAGATTGCCCCGGATCGCGCGACCGAGCCCGCTCCAGGTCTCGTGTCGTGTCTCGCGCCACACCTCCGACTCCTTCACCCGCGCGCGCACGAACAGCGCGAGCAGCGCCGGCAGGCCGCCGATGAAAAACAGCGGCCGCCAGCCGAGGTGCGGGAAGAGCGAGCGATAGCACAGGGCGGCGAGCAGGAAGCCCAGGGCATATCCCTGCTGCAGCAGACCCGACACGACGCCCCGGTAACGGGACGAGACCTTTTCCATGACCAGGGAGGCGCCGACGCCCCACTCGGCTCCCATCCCGATCCCAAACAAGGCCCGAAGCACGAGGAACGTCGTGTAGTTCGGCGCGAAACCGGTGAGCACCTCGATCACCGAGTAGAACACCAGGTCGATCATCAGGGGCAGCTTCCGACCGTACCGGTCCGCGAGCAGCCCGAAGATGAACGCGCCCACGGGCCGAAAGGCGAGCGTGAGCGTAATCGACAGGGCGATGTCCTTGTCGGACTTGCCGAATTCCTTGGCGATCGCCGTCAGCGTCATGACGACCAGGAAAAAGTCGAACGCGTCCAGCGTCCAGCCGAGGAAGCCCGCGACGACGGTGGCGCGTTGATCGCTTGTCGGAGAGCGCGTGGAGCTCATTGGTGTCCCGGTCGGGGGCCCTCTAGATTACACCCGTTCGTCTCATCCCACGACCCGGAGGTTTCGCGTGCGCGCAGGAAGTCTTGCCCTTGTCTTCGTGCTGCTCCTGGTCGGCGTACGCCTCGGGGCGCAGAGTGACAGGCCCCGCCCGGCGATCGTGGTAGTGAACCTGCGATTCGACGGGGAGCATGCCAACGTGCTCTCCCCGAGCGACACGGCGGTCGTGGCGGCGGCGACGAGCAAGCTGCTGGCGACGCTGCGGGCCTCCGAGCTGGTGACGCTGGTCGATTCGAGCGCGGTCGCCGCGGCGGTCGCCACGGCGGAGGCCGGCGGCAACCCATGCGACAACGAGTGCGCCATCGCCGTCGGCCGGCGGCTCGGCGCCCGCTGGGTGGCGAAGGGGACCATATCGAACCTGTCGAACCTCGTGTGGCTGCTCACGGCCGAGTTGTTCGATGCCACGACCGGAAAGCCGGTGCTCGCCGACAGCTATGAGATCAAGGGAGATGCGACTCGCATGGCGCCGGCCGGGGCGCACGTGTTCGCCCAGCGCGTGGAGAAGTCGATCGGAGCCGCGCGATGAGCCGTCGCGCGGGGCTGATCCTGCTCACGAGCGTACTCGCGGCACGCGCCGTGTCCGCCCAGGCGGACTCGGGGGGCGCCGCCCGCGCGAGCGTGCTGGTGCGCGCCGGGCGGCTCCTCGCCGTGCGCACGGGCGCGGTGCTCACGAACCAGGCGATCCTGATCGAAGGCGACCGTATCAAGGAGATCGGCGCCGCCGATGCCGTCGCCGCACATGCTCCGCGGGAGGCGCGCGTGATCGACCTGCGCAACGCCACCGTGCTGCCGGGGTTGATCGACTGCCACACTCACATCACGTCCGATCCCGGCGACTACTACAAGCAGCTGTTCCGCATGAGCGCGATCGATGAAGCCGTCCGGGCGCACCTCTACGCCAAGCGGACGCTCGACGCGGGGTTCACCACGGTGCGGAACGTCGGGGCCGGCGAGTTCATCGACGTGGCACTGCGCAACGCGATCAATGAAGGCGCGATCCCGGGGCCGCGCATGCTGGTCTCGACCATGCCGCTCTCCGCCACCGGGGGGCACGGCGACGTGAACGGCATGTCCCCCTACCTCCGGTTCGAGGGGTTCTCCGGTATCGCCAACGGGGTGGACCAGATTCGCGAGAAGATCCGATTCGAAGTGAAGTACGGCGCCGATCTCATCAAGGTGCTCGCGAGCGCCGGCGTCCTGTCCGAGGAAGAATCGGTCGGAGCCCCGCAGTACACCCAGGAGGAGCTGAACGCGGTGGTCGAAGAGGCGGCGATGTGGGGCCGCAAGGTGGCGGCGCATGCCCACGGGGCGGAGGCGATCAAGCGCGCGGTGCGCGCCGGCGTCGCGTCGGTCGAGCACGGCAGCTTGATCGACGACGAAGGCATCCGCCTCATGAAGGAGCGCGGCACCTACCTCGTGGCGGACATCTACAACGACGACTATATCCTCGCGGAGTACACGCGACTCGGCTTCCCGCAGAAGATCATCGAGAAGGAGCGCCTGGTGGGCCGCCAGCAGCGCGAGAACTTCAAGAAGGCGGTGCAGGCGGGCGTGAAGATCGCGTTCGGCACGGACGCGGGCGTGTACCCGCATGGCTGGAACGCCAAGCAGTTCGCGCACATGGTGCGGTGGGGGACGACGCCGCTGCAGGCGATCCAGGCGGCCACCGTGAACGCGGCGGACCTGATCGGTTGGGCGGACCGCGTGGGCGCGCTCGAGCCGGGAAAACTCGCCGACGTGATCGCCGTCGTGGGCGACCCGTTGCAGGACGTGACCCGTGCTCGAGCACGTGGGATTCGTGATGAAAGGCGGCCAGGTCGTAAAAGACAGTCTCACGGGAGGCGCGAAAGCGGCACGCTGACAGGACGGGTTGGGCTGTTGCGCGCGGGCCACACGCCCATCTTGTGGGGCGCGTTGGCGCGCGTTCTTATTTGATAGGCCCTGGCACTTGAGAGTCCGTCGATGAACGCCACGTCTCGCGGCGCGCTGTTCGTGCTGACCGCATCGCTCCTCACGTTTCCCCTCCGGGCCCAGTTGGACACGACACACGCGCAGGCCTCGCGGACCGTTCCCCTCTTGACGGGCGACCGTTGGGTGACGGAGCTTGGCGCCGCCGTCACCGTGCTCGACGTCGACTCGTTGCTGCGCGATGCGCCCGCACGGACGCTGACCGAATTGTTGACGGGGCGCGTACCCGGGGTCGGAGTGCTCGCGAGCTCGGGGGAAATCGCGGCGGGGGCGCGTCTCGTGATGCGTGGCGCCACAAGCCCCGGAGCGTCGCCGACCGCCCCGCTGATCTATGTAGACGGTGCCCGGGTCGATGATCAAATGGCCAGTCTGACGGTCTCCGTCGGGGGGCAAACCACCTCCCGCCTTGACGACCTGAACGTCCAGGACTTGGCGACGATCGTGATTCTGCCGGGCCCCGCGGCGAGCGCGTTGTACGGTAGTGACGCGGCCAATGGCGTGCTGCTCATCAGCACGAAGCGTGGGCAGCCGGGGCGGCCGCGGCTGCGCGGGTTCACGTCGCAGGGAATCGCCGCCGAAACGGGCGGCTTCCCGGATAACTTTTCAGCGGTTGATCCTTCCGGTGCCGTCTGCGCGCCGGCGGCGGTGGCCAGCGGGGCGTGCCGGTTGCTGCGCAGCAACGTGCTCGCGAGTCCCGGCTCGTCGCCCTTTCGCGACGGCTACCTTCGGCAGTATGGGCTGAACGTGACGGGCGGCAGTGCGGCGGCGCGGTACTACCTCGCCGGACAGTGGGACGGCTTCGGCGGCGTGTACGGCGTGCCGGCGTGGGAACGGGCGCAACTCGCCGCGGCGGGCGGTCTGCGTTCCGACGTCTTGAACCCGAATGATTTCCGTCGGGCGAATCTACACGGCAGCGGGCAGCTGTTCGCCGGATCCCGGGCCGATCTGACGGCGGCGGGCAGCTACGGTGCGGGTGACCTGCGCCTCCCGCTGAATGACAACTCGGTGGCGGGTCTCCTGTCAAACGGATTGCTCGGCCACGCCGACACGGCGATCACGCACGGCTGGGACCTCTTTCTCCCGGGCGAGATCTTCCAGGTCAGTACCGCGCAGCACCTCGAGCGTTTCACGGGCAGTCTGTGGGGGAATTGGCGGCCGCTGCCGTTTCTGACGGCTCATGTCATGGTCGGTATCGACCGGGTGGTGCAGCGCGATGAAGCGCTGCAGCGCGCAGGAGAGGGCCCCGATCTCAGCATCGGACGCGCCGGATACGTCGCACACGACCGGCTTAACGGCGTATACCGCACCGTGGACGTCACGGCCGCGGCGGCATTCCGTCTGTCTGCCGGCGTAACGGCACGCACCACGGGTGGCTTCCAGGACGTGAAGCACGAACTCGAGCTCCTCGACAGTCTGGGCTCCTTCCTGCCTCCCGGCGGTACGACCCCGGCGCAGGCGGCGAACCTGTCACTCCGATGGGCCTCGCAAACGGTGCGGACCACGGCGCTGTTTGTCGAACAGCAGTTGGTCTGGCGCGAGCGACTCTTCCTCACGGGGGCCCTACGGCGCGAGTCGGGCCCGGACGTGCCGGTCACGCTCTACCCGCAGCTCGGTTTCTCGTGGCTGGTCCCGGGCGCCACCCAGATCGTGCAGTCACTGCGACTGCGTGCGGCGTACGGGGTCACGAGGCGAGGCGTTGCGGGTGGGGGCCTCAAGCAGGAGCGCACACGGGGACTCGAGGGCGGTTTCGACGCTCGTCTCGCGGCGAGCCGACTGTCGCTCGGCGCGACGGTCTACGACCAGCGAACGACCGACGTCGTGGCCCTCGTGAATCCGCCGCCATCCTTTGGCCCTCCCGGGCTCGCAAACGTCGGTGAGATCGGCAACAAAGGAATCGAGTTGACCCTTGTGGCCGCGCTCCTGCGCTCGCCAGGCGCCACTTGGGACGTGAGTCTCTCGGCGTGGGGCAACCGCAACCGCGTGCTTCAGATGACCACGCCGCCGATGAACGTCGGCGCCCTGGGCGTCAGGCAGGTGATGGCCCCGGGCTTTCCGCTCGGCAGCTACTTCGGCGTGCCCATCCTTGGCTACGCCGACGTCAATGGCGACGGACTCATCGCCCCGGGCGAAGTCCACTTGGGTGGCTCCTCCGGGTTCCTCGGCACGCCATTGCCGACCGAAGGAGGGATGGTGAGCAGTGCAGTCTCGTTGGGGCGGCGTCTGCGCTTCTCCACCTTGCTCGAGTACCGGAGCGGGAACAGCCAGATGAACCTCTCCGAGGAGGCGCGTTGCCTGCAACATACCTGCCGCGCCGCCAACGATCCCGCCGCGCCACTGGCCGAGCAGGCGGCCTGGGCGGCGTATCCGGGTACGTGGGCCGGATGGCTCGAGAGCGCGCGGTTCCTGAAGCTCCGGGCTGTCGCGGTCACGGTCACCCTGCCATCCGAGGTGGCGGGGCGGATCGGCGCCAGGGACATGACCCTCACGCTGTCCGGTCGAAACCTGGCGACCTGGACGAGCTACTCCGGCATGGACCCCGAGGTCAACGCCCTCGGCACCCAAGCCATCGCCACCATGGACCTGTTCACGCAACCCCAAGCGCGCTTCTGGACGGCGCGCGTCGACCTCTCATACTGATCATCCTCGGGAGGAACGCTCATGTCTCGCACTTGGTCAGTCGCGCTCACCCTGTTGGCGGCCCCCACCCTCGCCGTCCCGGTCTCCGCCCAAGAAACCGCCTCGGACACCCTGCTCACGGTCGATCACTACCTCGATTGGGAGCAGGTTGCCGATCCGCAGCTCTCCCCCGACGGCGCGCAGGTCGTGTACACCCGGCGCTGGGTGAACAAGATCGACGACAAGTGGGAATCGGCGCTGTGGATCGTGGGCGCCGACGGGTCGCACCACCGCTTCCTGGTCAAGGGATCGGACGCGCGGTGGTCGCCCGACGGCACCCGCATTCTGTACCTCGCCGACGGCGAGCCCAAAGGCACGCAAGTCTTCGTGCGCTGGATGGATGCGGAGGGCGCGTCGTCCCAGGTGACGCGCCTGACCGAGACGCCGACGGATGCGAAATGGGCGCCCGACGGCAAGGCGATTGCCTTCCTGATGCTCGTGCCCGATTCGACGCCCTGGAGCATCTCCCTCCCCAAGCCGCCTGCGGGCGCGAACTGGACGCCCGCCCCGCGCGTCGTGGGCGACCTGCACTACCGCCAGGACAGAGTCGGGTTCATGCAGCAGGGGTTCACCCACCTCTTCCTCGTGCCCGCCGACGGCGGGACCGCCCGGGCGCTGACGAGCGGGCGCTGGCACGTGGGCGCCCGGTTCGACGGGCTCGCGCTCGGCGTGGGCTATGATTGGACGCCCGACGGCCGCACGATCGTGTTCGACGGTCTGCGGGACAGCACCTGGGACCGGCAATACCAGGTGTCGCGCATCTACACGCTGGACGTGGCGAGCGGCGCGATCCGGACGCTCGTCTCCCGGCCCGGGTTCTGGGCCGCCCCGGCGGTCTCGCCGGACGGGCGGACGGTCGCGTTCACCGGATCCGACTCCTCCGATCACACGCACCGCACGTCGGACCTGTGGACGGTGGGGCTCGACGGCTCGGGACTGCGCGACGTGTCCCGTACCCTGGACCGCGATCCGGACAACCTGCGCTGGGCGCCGGACGGCAAGGGCGTCTACTTCACGGCCCCGGACCGCGGCTCGATCAACGTCCGCTTTGCCGACCTCTCGGGCGGCATCCGGGACGTCACGCAGGGGGCGCAGGTGGTTTCGCTCACGTCGCTGGCGCGCACGCTCGTGGGCGTCGGCGTGCGGAGCGACCCCGACCACGGGCCGGACGTGGTGCGCATCGATGTGCGGCGCGGGCAGGCCCCGACGCGCGTCACCGCGGTCAACGACGACGTGCTGGCGAACAAGCGCTTGGCCCGCGTCGAGGAGGTGTGGTACACCTCGAGCGGCGGCACGCGCGTGCAGGGGTGGATCGTCAAGCCGCCTGCGTTCGATGCGGGGAAGAAGTACCCGCTGATCCTCGAGATCCACGGCGGCCCGTTCGCGATGTACAACGTGGGCTTCAGCTACATGTTCCAGAACTTCGCGGCGAACGGCTACCTGGTGCTCTACACCAACCCGCGTGGCTCGACCGGCTATGGCGACGCGTTCTCGAACGGCATCGACCACAACTACCCAGGCCCCGACTACGACGACCTCATGGCCGGCGTGGACGCCGTGATCGGGCGGGGCAACGTGGATACGACGCGCCTGTACGTGTCGGGGTGCTCGGGCGGCGGCGTGCTCTCGAGCTGGGTGATCGGGCACACCAACCGCTTCGCCGCGGCCGCGGTGCGCTGCCCGGTCATAGACTGGATCAGCATGGCGGGCCAATCGGATATTCCGCTGTTCACGTTCAGCTTCTTCCGCCAGGCGTTCTGGGACAAGCCGGACGACTGGCTGGCGCACTCGTCCCTGATGTACGCGGGGCGCGTGACGACGCCGACCTTGTTGATGACGGGCGAGCTCGACCGCCGCACGCCGATTCCGCAGACCGAGGAGTACTACGCGGCACTCAAGCTGCGCGGCGTGCCCACGGTTATGCTGCGCTTCAACGGGGAGTACCACGGCACGGGCTCGAAGCCGTCGAACTTCATGCGCACCCAGCTCTACATGATGAGCTGGTTCGAGAAGCACCGGCGGAGCGCGACCGAGCCGGCGACCGGAGCGGGCACCCGCTAGCCCGACGCCCGGCGCAACCGGCCGAGCCAGCCCTCTTCTCTGGTATGCTCGTCGCGCGTGAGCTGCACCCACGCGCCGAGAATGGCGGAGCGCTCGACGTAGCCCACCACACGTCCGGGGTCGTCCGGACTGGCGACGGGCAGTATGTCCACCTCGTGCTCGAGCAGCTTGCGCATCGCCGTCTCGAGCAGCTCGTCGGGATAGGTCACCACCGGCGCAACGCCCGCCGCGGGGGGAGCCACGGGCGGCTCCATCACGTCCTCGACGCGCAGCACGTGCAGCGGGTTGACGCCGTATTCGCGCGTCACGTGGCGCCCGCGGCGGGCGAGCTTCTCGGTGAGGATCGAGCGCCGCATCAGCAGCACCGTCACGCCCGCGGCGGCCACGCTGCCGATCAGCAGGCCGGGGAGCGCGGCGAAGTCCCCCGTGAGCTCCAGCACGAATATCACCGCGGTGAGCGGCACTTGCATCGTGCCGCCCATCAGCGCCGCCATCCCGACCATGGCCCACAGGCCGGGATCCGGACGGTGCAGGGCGGAGGCTCCCAGCGCGCCCATCGAGCCGCCCATGACGAGGAGCGGGGCGAGCACTCCGCCTGACGTGCCCGAGCCGAGGCCGATCGCCCAGATCAGCGCCTTCACCACCAGCAGAACGAGCAGGACCGCCCCGACGAGTCGGCCTTCCACGAGGTCGTGGATCACGTCGTACCCGACGCCGAGCGCGCGCGGTGCGAGCAGTCCGCCGAGGCCGACGGCCACGCCGGCGAGGGCGGGCCACCACATCCAGTGGATCGGCAGTCGCGTGAATCCATCCTCGACCGCGTACAGCAGGTTCGTGATGAGGGTGGCGGCGACGCCCGCGACCAGCCCCACGACGAGGCACTCGGCGAGCGTCGTTGCCGGGAGGAGGTGGTGCGGCCGGATAACGAAATCCGGCCCCGCGCCGAGCAGCGGGACGCGCAGCGCCGCGGCGACCGCCGCCGCGCAGGCGACGGGAATGAAGCTGCGGGGCTTCCACTCGAACAGCAGCAGCTCGACGGCGAGGAGGACCGCCGCCATCGGTGCTGCGAAGATCGCCGCCATCCCGGCCGCGGCGCCGGCGACCAGCAGCGTCTTGCGCTCCACCGGCGACAGATGGAACGCCTGGGCGAACACCGAGCCGAACGCCCCGCCGGTCGCAATGATGGGTCCTTCCGCGCCGAACGGACCACCCGTGCCGATCGCGATCGCTGAGGAGAGGGGTTTGAGCAGCGCCACCTTCGCCTCGATGCGACTGCGCCAAATCAGGATCGCTTCCATCGCTTCGGGAATGCCGTGGCCCCGGATCTTCTCGGATCCGTAGCGCGCCAAGAGTCCCACGATCAGCCCGCCCACCACCGGGATCGGGAGCGACCAGAGCCCGGGCCCGCTCGCCGCGGGGGGGACCAGGCTCGTGTCGACGCGGTGGAAGTAAGCCAGGTTTGTGAACAGACCGATCATCCGGACGAGCCCCAGGGCGACGAAGGCGCTGATCGCGCCGACCAGCGCCGCCATCACGCTGAGCGTGATGAGTCGTGCGTCGGCGGTGTAGTCGCCGAGCCGGTCGTCAGGCGGCGGATTTCGCGTCATGGATGGGGTATGGGCAATGTAACCGCTCCGTTTCGCGCCAGCCCGTCCCATTTCGGACCGGCACGTCTCACCTCGCAACCGAGCAAGCGGGCGACTAGCCGCGAGTCCCGGTTGACGTTGTGGAGCCCGCCAGTGGCGTCGTAGTTGTGCCCGACGAAGAACAGGTCGGGTTGATCGAGGAAGCCCTTGGCATCGAGATCAACCAGCCCGTGGAGCGGGCCGAGCGCCGCCGTGAAGCCGGTCGCGAGGATGATGTCGTCGAAGCGGCCGGTCGTGCCGTCCGTGAAGCGTGTGCCCTCGGACGGCGCTCCGGCGTCGGGTCGGAAACGACAGCGGCACGGCTCACGCTTGGGAACTTAGCGCGTTGCCGTGCCGCGATCTATCCGGTTTTGACACCGGAACTCGCTCCGAGCTACATCCAGGGTTCGTCCGCCGACGGCCCGTAGATCGACGGGACCTTGCCATCGGCCATGCGGAGGTAGACCGAGAACTGGCCGCGGTGATGCACGCTGTCCATCAGCATGAACCAGAGAACATCCATCTTGCGAAGTTCGCCCATCTGCTTGGGCGCCACGAAGAACTTTACCGTCTTGTTGAGCTCGGCGTCGGGCGTCTTGCGGATGCGCTCCACGAAGGCCTTGGACGACCTTTCGTACGCCGAGATCACGTCCGACAGCGTCTCCGGCGGCTTCGCCATTTTGCCGAACTCGATCCCGCCGTCCAGCGCCTGTTCGCTCGCTTTTTGCTCGGTCACGAATATCCACGCGAGGTCCTTCGCGGACTTGCACTTGCCGTGCGGCTTCAGGTCTCCCTTCGCCGCGGGATAGGCCTTGAGCACTCTCATCGTGGTGGGGAGCTCGCGCTCCAATGCTCCCAGGAACTGCTCCTTCTCGGTCATGGATCCGTCCTCCTGTTCGGGCTGACTACGCGACGACTCGGGCCAGCTTGTCCAGGCAGCCGGCCCAGCCGTGTTCATGCTTGCCCTTCGACTCTTCGTTCGGGAACAGCTCGTGCGTGAGCACCAGATCGGTCGCGCCGCCGCGGTCCAGGAACTCGACGGTGACGAGGGTCTCGGGCGCATCGGGTTCGCTCTCCCACCGCCATGTGTACACCAGCTTCTTGGGCGGTTCCACCAGGCGGTACACGCCGACCAGATGATGCTCGGTCCCGTCCGGGGCGCGCATGTGGATGCGGTACTTCCCGCCGGGGCGGAGATCGACCTCCGCAAGCGGGGTGGTCATATCACCCGGCGCTTTCCACAGTTTCATTTCCGCGGGCGTCGTCCACGCCCGGAAGACGCGCTCCCGCGGCGCCGGGAAGCTGCGCCGGAGTCGGAGCGTGACGCTGGACTGCTGCTCTTGTCGCGTGGCCATGCGGGAGACTCCTGTGCGTTTGGCTGGGCGAGATAGACGGCCAGAGCGTCGAACTGCGCTTCCCAGAACCGGCGGTACCGCTCGATCCAGCGGGCGACGTCCTTCATGGGGCGCGCGACCAGACGGCAGCGGCGGATGCGCCCCTGCTTCGCATGCGCCACCAGGCCCGCGCGCTCGAGCACGCGCAAATGTTTGTGCACGCCTGGGAGGGACATGCGAAACGGGCGCGCGAGCTCCGTGACCGACGCTTCGCGCGTGTTGGCGAGCTGGGCGAGAATCGCCCGGCGTGTGGGGTCGGCGAGGGCGGCGAACGTGGCGTCGAGCGCGGGATCGCCATACTTAACCATACGGTTAAGTATAGACCGAGGGCGCGCGGTGTCAAGTGCCCCGGGGCTTCCAGCGGGCGCCGTGGGGCGTTTGCTTCCCGGCGTGATCTACACAATCGGGCACTCCACGAGAGGCCTGCCGGAGTTCCTGGGCTTACTGACGGCCCACCTGATCACCCAAGTCGTGGACGTGCGCCGCTATCCGGCGTCGCGCCGCCATCCACAATTCGCCCGAGACGCGCTGGCGGCGGCGCTCGAGGAGACGGGTATCGGTTACCAGCATGAGGCCGATCTGGGCGGGCGCCGTTCGACCCGGCGGGACTCGGTCAACACCGCGTGGCGCAGCGCCGCGTTCCGCGGGTATGCGGATTACATGGAGACGCCCGCATTCGAAGATGCGCTGGCGCGGCTTTGGGAGCTCGCCCGGGCCCGGCCGACGGCGATCCTGTGCGCGGAAGCCGTGCCGTGGCGCTGCCACCGCCAGCTGATCGCCGATGCGCTGGTTGCTCGGGGCGAGGCAGTGGGCCACATCCTCGGCGGCACGCGCGTGGAGCCGCATCACCTGTCGACGCACGCTGAGGTGCTCCCGGGCGGACGACTGCGCTATCCTGCCGGCCCGGCCGACGGCGATCCTGTGCGCGGAAGTCGTGCCGTGGCGCTGCCACCGCCAGCTGATCGCCGATGCGCTGGTTGCTCGGGGCGAGGCAGTGGGCCACATCCTCGGCGCCACGCGCGTGGAGCCGCATCACCTGTCGACGCACGCTGAGGTGCTCCCGGGCGGACGACTGCGCTATCCTGCCGGCCCGCCCGATCAAATCGCGCTGTGTTAGCGCCGGTAGTAGGTTGAGGTATGGCACGTCAGAACATCTCGAGCGGGGCCCCGTGGGAGCCGCTCGTCGGCTACTCGCGCGCCGTCCGCGTCGGCTCCACCGTGCACGTGGCGGGCACGACGGCGACCGGGCCCGACGGCACGATCGTCGGTGTCGGCGACGCGTACCTGCAGGCGGTCCAGGCGCTGAAGAACATCGAGCGCGCGCTGGTCCAGGCCGGCGCCTCGCTCGGCGACGTGGTGCGGACCCGGATGTACGTGACCGACATCGCCGACTG
>Ga0209161_10001777_pt1 | contig 17784 bp, 15 predicted proteins | sample GraSoiAngelo_155_FD_186169 | JGI IMG/M metagenome (GOLD analysis project Ga0209161, IMG submission 186169) | Grasslands soil microbial communities from the Angelo Coastal Reserve, California, USA - 14_1009_13_30cm (SPAdes) (version 2) | ecosystem: Environmental > Terrestrial > Soil > Grasslands... | reverse complement strand
ACCCCATCAATGTGCACCGTTGACGGCGGTATGCCAGGCGGTATCGTTGCTATCCGCTCCACTGAGAGGACATGTGCGCGCAATCGACGGGCTGTTGCAAGTGACTCTACTGGCTGTCGCCGCCGCGGTAAACGCCTGCGTGCAGCGGGCGGACGTGGCCACGGAAGAGCGAGTCATTCGGGACCTGGACAAGAAGTGGGTTCAGGCTGTTGCGGCGAAGGACACGACAGCCATTGCTAACACTTATGCCGAGGATGCCAACTTCCTGGCCCCGGGCGCGCCTCGTGCGAGCGGTCGCGCGGCGGTCCGCCAGGCCTGGGTCGGCCTCCTCAAGGCCCCGAACCTCGTCCTCACCTTCGAGCCCACCAAGATCACAATTGCCAGCTCTGCGGACATCGCCTACGAGACCGGCTCGTATCACCTGGGCTATGACCTCCCCAAGGCCAAGCGAGTCAAGGGCAGGGCCGCCCCCAAGAGCCGGCGCCTCGAGGACACGGGCAAGTACGTGGTGGCGTGGAAGAAGGTGAACGGCGAGTGGAAGGTGCAGTACGACATCTTCAATAGCGACAAGCCGTAGACGATGCAGCATGTGGCCGCCAGGACGAGACGGGTAGACGGATAGACGGGTAGCGGTTTGGAGGTGTTAGGGCGCAGGAAAGCGTTCCCTACTCACTCAGCGCTACAAGCCGCTCGCCGTCTACCCGTCTACCCGTCTCCGCTACACACTCCGCTCTCCAAGCTGTCCCCTCCAGTAATAGTAGAGCGGCACGCCGAGCAGGATCAGCCCGGTCCCGATTGCCGCATTCCTGGGGTTCGCCCCTACCGAGCTCGCGACCACGTACCCCGCCGCGAGCACGAAGAGGCCCGGCGTCCATGGATAGCCGGGCACCCGGAATGCCCCGGCGGGCGCGGGGTAGCCCCCCGTCTTGTCGCGCGCTCGATAGATGAAGAGCCCCGCGACGGTCAGGCCGAAGAAGATCCAGTCCCCGAACGCGACGTAGTCCACGAGCTGGCCGAACGTGCCGGACACGGTCAGCACGACTGCCCAGCCCGCCTGCACCAGGATCGCCGCCGCCGGAGTCCGGTGCACGGGGTGCAGCTCCGCGAGCCGCGGCAAGAACACGCCGTCCGCGGCCATCGCCTGCAGCACCCGCGGCGTCACCAGGATCACGAGGTTCAGGAACCCGAACGTCGAGACCGCGATCCCCGCGGCGATCAGCGTGCCGCCCGCGGGGCCGAGCAGCGCGCGCATCACGTCGGCCGCGGGGGCGGTGCTCGCGGCGAGGCCCGCGGAACCGAGCACGCGCAGGTAGGCGACGTTCGCAAGCACGTACACGACCACCACCCCCGCGACGCCCGTCACCAGGGCGCGCGGCAGATTGCGCTCGGCGTCGATGATCTCCTCGGCGATGAAGTTGGTCTGCTGCCACCCCCCGTACGTGAACAGGATGGGGACGAGAGCGGCGCCGACACTGACCACCACCCCCCACAACCCCACGGGGGCGGAAGGGGGCGGTAGGAGACGGTAGGGGACGGCACTTGTCACGGTGAAGAGTGCAGCTCCGATGAGCGCGGCGAGCGCGGCGAGCTTGAGAATCGTGAAGATGTTCTGGGTGACGGCGGCGGGCCGGACACCGACGTAGTTGATCCCGGAAACCAGGACGATCGCGCCCACGGCCACGGGCACCGTGAGCCGCTCCGGCAGGCCGGCGAGCGCCAGGGCGTAGTTCGCGAACGTCACGGCGACGGCGGCGATCGCGCCCGTGGCGATGACGAGGAGCAGGGTCCAGCCGTACAGGAACGCGGGCAGCGGCCCCCACGTCTCCCGCAGGTAGACGTAGCCGCCGCCCGCCCGCGGGCGGCGCTGGCCCAGCTCGCCGTAGCAGAAGGCCCCGATCAGGGCGACCACGCCGCCCAGCAGCCAGGCGCCGAGCGCGAGCCCCGCGGAACCGACGCGCTCCGCCACCACCGCCGGGGTCCGGAAGATGCCGCCTCCGATGATGCCGCCGACCACCGCCATGGTGCCGGAAAACAGGCCGAGGCGGCGGGCGTAGGTGGTCATGGTTGGAAGAAAAGGTAGCCCTTCGTATCTTGATCTGGCGATGACGCAATTCGGCGACTGGCTGCAACGCAGCATCGGCTTGAGCGCCGCGACGGCGACCAAGCTCGAGGCGACTCTGCTCGTGCTGGTGGCGCTGTGGCTGGTGCAGCGCATCACGCTCGCGATCGTGTGGCGCCGCACCCACGACGGCCGGTTGCGCTACCGCTGGCAGAAGGCCACCGCGTACATCACCACGCCGATCGCCCTGCTCATCGTGGGCCGGATCTGGTTCGCAGGCTTCCAGTCGATCGCCACATTCCTGGGGCTCGTCTCCGCGGGCATCGCCATCGCGCTGAAGGACATCCTCGTCAACCTCGCGGGTTGGGTGTTCATCATCTGGCGGCGCCCGTTCGCGCTGGGCGACCGCATCCAGATCGGCCAGCACGCGGGCGACGTGATCGACGTGCGGCTGTTCCAGTTCACCCTCAACGAGATCGGTAACTGGGTGCAGGCGGACCAAAGCACGGGCCGGATCATCCACATCCCGAACGGCAAGGTGCTGACCGAGGTGATCGCGAATTACAGCGAGGGGTTCCAGTACATCTGGAACGAGATTCCGGTGCTCGTCTCCTTCGAGAGCGACTGGGAGAAGGCGAAGCAGCTGCTGCTGGAGATCGTGCGGCGGGACTCCGAGGAGATCGCGCGAGCCGCCGAGCACAGCGTGCGGGAGACGACGCGGAAGTTCATGATCTTCTACACGAATCTCACCCCGACCGTGTACACGAGCGGGCACGACAGCGGCGTGCTGCTCACGCTGCGCTACCTGTGCGAGCCGCGCCAGCGTCGTGTCACCGAGCAGGAGATCTGGGAGGACATCCTGCGCGAGTTCGCGAAGCACGACGACATCGACCTCGCCTACATCACGCGCCGCGGGTTCAACAACGTCGCCGAGGGAAAGCCCGGCACGCGCGCGAGCGAACTCCCCGGTCGCATCGACGCCGAGCGGAGCCCGCTCATGGGCGGGTCGTGACCGATTTGTAACGTCGCCCAACCCTTCCCCCTTCCCCCTTCCCCCTTCCCCGTCGTAACACCAGCTTTCTCGACACCCTCCGCCCGGAGTGCGTCATGCCCCCGATCGTCTTCACCGTCAACGGCAAACGCCAGTCCGTGGACGTCGCGCCAGACACGCCGCTCCTGTGGGTGCTGCGCGACAACCTCGGTCTCACCGGCACGAAGTTCGGATGCGGCATCGCCCAGTGCGGCGCCTGCACCGTGCATCTCGACGGCACGGCCGTGCGCTCCTGCGTGATGCCGGTCGCGGCCGCGGCCGGGAAGCGCGTGACCACGATCGAAGGGCTGTCGTCAAGCCGGAGCCACGCCGTGCAACGAGCCTGGATCGCCGAGGACGTGCCGCAGTGCGGCTACTGCCAGTCCGGGCAGATCATGGCCGCCGCGGCGCTGCTCGCCAAGAACCGCAGCCCCAGCGACGCCGACATCGACGCCGCCATGACGAACATCTGCCGCTGCGGCACCTACCAGCGGATCCGCGCCGCCGTCCATCGCGCGGCGCAGGAGGCGTGATATGGGCGCCCACACCCAGGTCACCCGCCGTGAGTTCCTCCAGACCGCTTCCGTCGTCGGCGCGGGTCTCGTCATCGGGTTCTACCTGCCGCCCGGGCGGGGGCGTGTGACGGCCGCGACCGGCCCGTTCGCCCCCAACGCGTGGCTGCGCATCGGTACCGATGACAGCGTGCTCGTCATGGTCGATCGCTCGGAGATGGGCCAGGGGGTGGCGACGTCGCTCCCGATGCTCCTCGCCGAGGAGCTCGAGGCGGACTGGTCCAAGATCAAGATCGAGTTCGCGCCCGCCGACAAGGCGTACACGAATCCCATGTTCGGTATGCAGGGCACGGGGGGCAGCACAAGCGTGCGCGCCGCGTTCACGCCGCTCCGCAAGGCGGGGGCGGCGGCGCGGGAGCTGCTCGTCGCGGCAGCCGCGCAGACGTGGAACGTCGACAAGGCGGAGTGCCGCGCGGAAAAGGGCGCGGTGATCCACACGCCGAGCAAGCGGCGCCTCACCTATGGAAAGCTCGCCGCCAAGGCGGCGGTGCTTCCCGCCCCTGCCGACGTGCCGCTCAAGGACCCCAAGGACTGGAAGATCCTCGGCACCCGCGTGCGGCGCCTCGACACGCCTCCTAAGGTGGACGGGAGCGCCCAGTTCGGGATCGACGTGAAGGTCCCGGGGATGCTCGTGGCGGTGATCGCACGCTGCCCAGTGTTCGGGGGCAAGGTGGCGAGCTTCGACGCGACGAAGGCGAAGGCCGTGCCCGGCGTGAAACAGGTCGTGCAGATCTCGAGCGGAGTGGCGGTCGTCGCTGACGGCTACTGGCCGGCGAAGAAGGGGCGCGACGCGCTCGAGGTGTCGTGGGACGAAGGACCGAACGCGAGCGTTTCGAGCGCGAGCATCGCGCAGCTGTTCGCGCAGCGTGCCGAGCAGCCGGGCGCGGTGGCGCGGCACGACGGCGAAGCCGAGGCGGCGCTCGCGAGTGCGGGGTCCAAGCTCGACGCCGTGTACGAAGCGCCCTTCCTCGCCCACGCCACGATGGAGCCGATGAACTGCACGGCGCACGTCCGCCCGGACGGGGTGGACATCTGGGCGCCCACCCAGTTCCAGACCGGCTGCCAGCAGCTCGGCGCCGAGATCAGTGGGGTCGCGCCGGAGAAAGTGCAAGTCCACACGACGTACCTGGGCGGCGGGTTCGGCCGCCGCTTCGAGCTGGACTTCATCCGGGAGGCGCTCGAGACCTCCAAGGCCGTCGGCGCCCCGGTGAAGGTCATCTGGTCGCGCGAAGACGACATCCGACAGGCGCAGTACCGGCCCGCGTGCTACCACCGCTTCCGCGCCGGCCTCGACGCGACCGGCCAGCCGGTGGCCTGGACCCACCGCATCGTGGCGCCATCGATCTTCGCGCGGGTGTTCCCGCAGACCATCAAGAACGGGCTGGACGGGGAGGCGGTCGAAGGCGGCGTGGGCATGCCCTACACGATTCCCAACGTCCACGTGGACTACCTGCTCACGGACACGGGTATCCCGGTGGGATTCTGGCGCTCGGTGAACAACTCCTACAACGCATTCGCCGTGGAGTGCTTCATCGACGAGGTGGCGCACGCGGCGAAGCGGGACCCCTACGAGTATCGGCGCGACCTGCTCACCAAAGCGCCGCGCCACCTCGGCGTGTTGAACCTGGCGGCGAGCAAGGCGGGCTGGGGCACGGCGCCTCCTGCCGGTCGAGCGCGCGGCATCGCCGTGTACAAGTCGTTCGAGACGTATGTCGCCGAAGTCGCCGAGGTCTCGGTCGCGTCGGACGGCGCGGTGCGCGTGCACCGCGTCGTATGCGCGGTGGACTGCGGCCCCGTCGTGAACCCGGACATCGTCGAAGCCCAGATGCAGAGCGGCATCGTGTACGGACTCACGGCCGCGCTGTGGGGCGAGATCACGATCGACAAGGGCCGGGTGCAGCAGAGCAACTTCCACGACTATCGCATGCTGCGGCTGGCCGAGATGCCGCAGATCGAGGTGCACATCGTTCCCAGCAGCGACGCGCAGGGCGGCGTGGGCGAGCCGGGCACCCCACCGATCGCGCCAGCCGTGTGCAACGCGATCTTCGCGCTCACCGGGAAACGGGTCAGGAAGCTGCCGATCGGAAAAGCCACGTAATTGCGTGGGGAGTGGGGAGTGGTACCTGACGGCGTAAGCCGCAGATTCGGTGCGCACCGCTCGGTACCACTCCCCACTCCCCACGGTTTTGAAGGGGAGGGATGTCCGACATGAGCTCCCATACGCGCATCACTCGCCGCGAGTTCGTACAGACCGGCACCGGGCTCGTCATCGGTTTCTACCTCCCTCGCCGCCTCGGCGCGGCCCTCCGTCCCGCCGAGGCGGCCTTCGCCCCCAACGCATGGCTCCGCGTCGGCACCGACGGCATCGTCACCTTGACGGTCGACAAGTCCGAGATGGGCCAGGGCTCGCAGACGGGCCTCGCCATGATCCTGGCCGAGGAGCTCGAGGCCGACTGGTCGACGGTGCGGCTCGGCCCGATGCCGGAGAATCCCGTTGCGTGGTCCCGCACGATGCGCACGGGCGGTAGCAACGCCATCCGGAGCTCGTGGGAGCCGTTGCGCAGGGCGGGCGCCACGGCGCGCGAAATGCTGATCGCCGCGGCGGCGGAAGCGTGGAACGTGGACCGGACGACGTGCCGCGCGGAGAACGGCGCCGTGATCCACGGGCCCACCCGCCGACGCCTGCCCTATGGGAAACTCGCGACGCGCGCCGCCCAGCTTGCCGTGCCAAGCGACGTGCCGCTCAAGGACCCGAAGGACTTCCACCTGATCGGCAAGCGCGTGCCGCGGCTCGACACACCCAGCAAAGTCGACGGTAGCGCCGTCTTCGGGATCGACGTGAAGGTCCCCGGGATGCTCGTCGCGTCGATCGAGCGCTCCCCGGTGCTCGGCGGCCGAGTCAAGCGGGTCAACGCCGACAAGGCCAAGGCGCTTCCCGGCGTCCGGCACGTAGTGGCCCTGGAGCCGAGCTCGTGGATCGGGACGAACGGCGCGTGGGCGGCGGGATGCGCGGCCGGCGTCGCGGTCGTCGCCGACACGTATTGGCAGGCGGTCCAGGGCCGGCGCGCGCTCGAGATCGAGTGGGACGAGGGAGAGGCGGCCGGGCTCGATTCCGTGGGCATCCGCGCTCAACTGGCCACGCTCGCCGAGCGGCCGGGGGTGGTGGCACAGACCATGGGCGACCCCGCCGCCGCCCTCGCGGGTGCGGCCCGCCACATCGAAGCAGTCTACGAGGTACCGTTCCTCCATCACGCGACCATGGAGCCGATGAACTGCACGGCGCACGTGCGCGCCGACGGCGTGGAGGTGTGGGCGCCGACGCAGAACCAAGGGGATGCCCAGCGCGTCGCCGCCGTGGTCACGGGATTGGCGAGCGAGAAGGTCCGCATCCACACCACGTTCTCGGGCGGCGGCTTCGGGCGCCGGCTCGAGCCGGATTTCGTTTCCGAGGCGGTACGGGTCTCGAAAGCCGTGGCGGCGCCGGTGAAGGTGATCTGGACGCGCGAGGACGACATGCGGAACGGCTTTTACCGTCCGACGACGTATAACCGGTTCGCCGCCGGCCTCGACGGCTCCGGCCGACCGGTCGCCTGGACCCACCGCATCGCGGGGACGCCGTTGCGCCTCAAGTTCGGACCGCTCGAGAAGGGACTGGACGACAGCCTCGTAGACGGCGCGATCGACCTGCCCTACGCGATCCCCAACGTGCTCGTGGATCAGGTGGTGCTCGAGCTGCCCGCGGTGCCGCGCGGTCCCTGGCGCTCCGTGGGCGTCTCCCACAACGCCTTCGTGACCGAATGCTTCTTGGACGAGGTCGCGGCGGCGGCCGGGCGAGATCCCTTCGAGCTGCGGCGCGAGCTGCTGCGCGACAAGGCGCGCCACCGGCGCACGCTCGAGCTGGCGGCGGACAAGGCAGGCTGGGGGACGCCTCTCCCGGCGGGTCGCGGCCGCGGCATCGCGCTCGCGGAGTGGGGCCCGACGGTCTGCGCGGAAGTGGCCGAGGTGTCGGTGGACCCGAGCGGCACCGTGCGGGTGCACCGGGTGACCTGCGCCGTGGACTGCGGGCCGGCCGTGAACCTCGGCCAGATCGAAGCCCAGATGCAGGGCGGGATCGTCTTCGGGCTCACGGCGGCCCTGTACGGCGAGATCACCATCGAGCGTGGCCGCGTGGTGCAGGGGAACTTCGATACCTACCGCATGGTCCGGATGCCCGAAGCGCCCGTCGTCGAGGTTTACGTCGTGCCGAGCACCGATGCCCAAGGGGGCACCGGCGAGCCCGGCGTCCCGCCGATCGCCCCCGCCGTGTGCAACGCCATCTTCGCCCTCACCGGGAGACGGGTCAGGAAGCTGCCGATCGGGAAACTGACGTAACTGCGTGGGGGGTGGGGAGTGGTACCTGACGGCGCAAGCCGCAGATTCGGTGCGCACCGCATGGTACCACTCCCCACTCCCCACGGTTTTTCATCGATCATCTAGCCCCTGAGGCCGCTTTACCGCGGCTTGAGGCCGTGTCCCTATCCTGCTCCCATCACGATAGGGAGACGCGGATGCGGGACCTCACCCGACGACAACTGCTCCAGCACCTCGGCCTGATCACGGCGGGCCTGGCGGTCGCGTGCACGCCGCTCAAGGTGCTGACGAGCGCCTACCCCCAGGCGTTCGACGACGATGCGGAGCTCACGGACGGCGTGCTGCGGGCATTCGCCCTCACCGTGATTCCCTCGGCGCCCGCCGGCGACCCGGACCTCGCCCGCGCATTCACGGACCCCGATCTCCCCTTCGCTCCCTACGCCGGATTCTTCGCCTCGGACCTGGCGCGGCGGGCGGGGAAACGGTTCGAGACGCCGTTCGAGCGGCTGGACGTCGCCGAGCGCGGAGCCGTGATCCGCGAGGCGCTCGCTGCCGACGGCACGACTCAGAAGCTCTACGGCAGCGCCATCCTGCTGGCGCAGGTCGCGTTCTACGCCGGCATCTACGACGACAAGCGGGGCTGCGAGCTGATCGGCTTCGAAGGCGGATACCACTGGCACCCGCTCGCGGCGATCACCCACCCGGACCCCGCGCGCTTCCTCCCGGAGGCGCTGACGGCCGACGGGAACTACTCATGAAAACCGTTCACACGGACGTCCTGATCATCGGCACGGGCTTCGGCGCCGCGGCACCGGCCCTGCGGCTCGCGCAAGCGGGCGCGAAGGTGACGATGATCGAGAAGGGGCCGCGCGTACAGACAGCCGACTTCCGGCAGACGTCCGATCCCAGGTACCTCCTCAAGTATCTCCGGGGGACTCCGGGCGACCACCTCAGCCTCACCTACGCCGAGGCGCTGGGCGGCGGGTCGGGATTCTACGAGATGGTCTCGCTGCGGGCGCCCTCCGTCGCGTTCGACCAGCTGGACGCACAGGGGCACCGGCTGTGGCCGGAAGGACTCGACCGTGCGGCGCTCGACCCCTATTACGACCTCGCCGAGCGGATGCTGCACGTGTCGCAGATCCCGCTCGCGGAGGTTCCCAAGACGGGCCTCGTGTTCGCGCAGCTGATGAAGAACCTCGGCTACTCCGTGGATCGCGCGCGCTACGCCGTGCGCGGCTGCCAGGGGAGCGGGTTCTGCGTGACGGGGTGCGTCTACGGAGCGAAGCAGTCGCTGTTCCTCAACTATCTGCCCCAGGCGGTGGAGGCCGGGGCGGAGATCGAGACCGACCTCGAGGCTCTCTCGGTGCAGCCGCTGGCGCACCCGCACCCGCACGCCTGGCTTACGCTCGGCGAAACGCCCTACCGCTACCAGGTGATCTGCCAGCGGCGCACCGGCGAGCGGGAGCGGCTGCGGTTCGTGGCCCGCGTCGTGATCCTGGGGGGCGGCACCGTCGGCACGGCGACGCTGCTGCTGCGGTCGCGCACCTATCTCCCGCTCTTGAGCGAGCACGTCGGCCGCAACATCGCCTACAACGGCAGCGTGAAGGTCGCCGGCCTGCTTCCCGACGGCTTCCCCGACGCCGACATGTTCACGGGCCGCACCCATCCAGGCATGATCAGCTACCACTTCCTCCAGTCGCACGGGATCACCGTGCACGGGGTGAAGGCCCAGCCGCTGATGATCGTGTCGGCGGCCCGGATGAAGCTGGAGGGACATCGCCGCGTGTCCGGCTGGTGGGGCGAGCCCAACGTCGAGCTGATGCAGCAGATGCGGCACCGCATGATCGTGCTCGCGGCATTCGGCCTGACCCCGCCGGGCGCGGCGCTCGACGTCTCAGAGGATGGCCGCGCGCGCGTGGTGCTGCCGCTCGACGCCGCACTCGAGCGCTATCACGCGGACACGAGGCAGCTCCTCGAATCGATCCTGCTGCGGAACGGCTGCCGGCTCGTCGAGACCGACTTCCTCGACAAGCAGTTCGAGCCGGAGCAGGGCGTGCACTTCTCGACCGCGCACCAGGTGGGATCGTGCCGCATGGCGGAGCGCAAAGCCGACGGCGTCGTCACGAGCAACGGCGAAGTCTTCGACTACCCGGGGCTGTACGTGAGCGATGGGGCGGTCATTCCCTCGTCGCTCTCGGTGAACACCAGCCTGACGATCCTCGCGAACGCAGAGCGGATCGCGGCGGGCATCATCGACCGCTACCGGCCTTCTTCCAGAGCACCCGCTCGATGAGCCAGTCCATGAGGCGGTCCGGCAGCAATTCCATCAGCCGGTACCCCAGCGCTGACTCGACGACGAGGATCCGCAGGGGTGGCCGCCGGGCAGTGAGTGCCTTCGCCACGGCGTGCGCCACGCGCTCGGCGGGGAGACCGCGCTGCCCGGATCGCAGGGCGAGGTCGCGGAACCGCTCGAGCACCCGCTCGTAGGGCGTGCCGCGGTAGCGGCTCAGGTCCCACCGCTCGACCTTCTCCCAGATCCGGCTCTGCACGCTGCCCGGCTGCACGACGATCACCCGCACGCCGAACGGGAGCAGCTCGCGCCGCAGGCTGTCGGAAGCGCCCTCGAGCGCGAACTTGGAGGCGGCGTAGGGACCCATGAACGGCAGGGCCCCGCGTCCCGCCACCGAGCTGATGTTGACGATGCGCCCGCGCGCGGCTTTGAGAAGGGGAAGGAAGGCCTGCGTGACGGCCACCGCCCCGACCAGGTTCACCTCCAAGACGTGGCGCAGCTGGTCCAGGGGGACGAGCTCGAGAGGACCCGCGGATGGGATGCCCGCGTTGTTAACGAGCGCCGCGAGCGGCGCGCCGGCCAGCGCTCGGGTCACCTCATCACGCGCGCGGGCGACGCTCGCCGTGTCCGTCACGTCCATCAGCACCGGCACGACGCGCGCCGCCTCGAGCGGGGCGCAGTCCTGCTCCCGCCGCACGGTCCCGAACACCCGAAAGCCCCGCGCGGCGAGGTCGCGCGCGATCGCGGCGCCGATGCCGCTCGAGGCTCCGGTCACAACGACGCCCTGATTCACGAGCGGGAATATGGTTCGGAAGACGAAACTGCGTGGGGAGTGGGGAGTGGTTCGTGACGTTACAGGGCGACCTTACGGCCCTGCACCGCATGGTACCACTCCCCACTCCCCACGCTTCTGAGGTTCAGCTTTTCGAAGCCAGCGCCGCCGCCCGGGTCCGCAGCGCCGCGTCGATCTGGTCCATGGAAACCGGCGCCGGGACCGTCCAGCCGGCCCGCTCGGTCGTGGGCACCCTGACAGCCGCGACCTCCCCGTCGGGCCCCAGCTCGACCACGGCCGTGGCGAGGTCGTCGGGACCCTGGTTCGCCTTGATGACGAGCGTCCACGTGCCCGCCGTCGGCCACGTGCGCTTGAGCGCGTGCACGCCCTCGCGCGACGTCTCCGTGAACTCGAGCGTCACGGTTTGCCGCGCCCCGTTCACGATCCCCTCCGCGGTGCCGGTCACGATGTAGCCCATGGCCTTCCCGTGATGGAAGGCGTGCACCAGCAGGAACGCGCCGCGTGTCGTCTGGTCGTAGGGGTTGGCGGGCAGCTCGATCGAGATCCAGGGCGGCCCGGCGAGAGCGGGAGACGCGAACAGCGCCGCGCAGGCGGCTGCGAGGCCGAGGGAACGCATGCGGGACAACATCGGAAGCCTCCTGGGAACTGGTTGCTGGTGAGATGCCGGTGCGCAGGGGAAGGTTGGGATCTCCTGACGAAAGGCGTGGGGAGTGGGGAGTGGTTCGTGACGGTGCGCAGCGCAGCTACGGGTTACACCGTCAGGTACCACTCCCCACTCCCCCCGTAGTTACGGTTCTCGTATCTGATACACGTTCCCGTTGTCCGACAGCACGTAGATCTCGCCCGCTCCGTCCACACCGAACGACATCACGCTCCCGAGGCTGCGCACGTCCCACAGCGTGCGCGAGGTCACGCGGCCGTTGTCGTACGTGAGGCTGCGCAGCCAGCCGCGGCAGTAGTCCGAATAGAAGTACTGGCCGACGAGCGCGGGGGACGCGCGGCCCCGGTACGTGAAGCCGCCGATGATCGCGCAGCCGTCGGCGTGCCCGTACTCCAGCGCCGGCAACACCAGACCGTCGCCCTTGCAGCCGGGCTCGGCGTAGCAGTGCGCTCCCTCCATGACGTTCCAGCCGTAGTTCAGGCCGCCGCGGCCCGCGGCGACGACGTCGATCTCCTCCCACAGGTTCTGTCCCACATCGGCGACGTAGAGCAAGCCCGCGGCTCGATCGAAGGCGAACCGCCAGGGGTTCCGCATCCCCATCGCCCAGACCTCGCCTCGCGTCCGCGCCGCGCCCACGAAGGGGTTGTCGGCCGGAATGGCGTACGGGTCCCCGTGATCGACGTCGATGCGGAGCAGCTTACCGAGCAGTGTCGCGGGATTCTGGCCGTTCCCCATGGGATCCCCCCCGCCGCCCCCGTCACCCATGCCGATGTACAGCATCCCGTCGGGCCCGAACATCACGAGCCCGCCGTTGTGGTTTGAGAACGGCTGATTGACGAAGAGGATCTGTCGTCCCGATGCAGGGTCGGCGAGGTTCGGGTCCGCGCTCACGGAGAAGCGCTTCACGCGGGTATCGCCGTGCCGGTCGGTGTAGTTCACGTAGAACCAGCCGCTCGTCGCGTAGCGCGGATGGAACGCCAGGCTGAGCAGCCCGCGCTCGCCGCCAGAGTCCACACTGTCCACGATGTCCAGGAACGGCGTCGGCAGCACGCGCCCGTGCTCGACGATCTTTACGCGCCCCGCCTGCTCCACGACGAACAGGCGCGGGTCCCCGGCCGGGGCGGTCAGATAGAGCGGGTCCTTGAAGCCGCTCGCCGCGACATCCACTCGCAGCTTGCCCGTCCGCTCGGGCGGCAACTCGGGCCCCTGGGACACCTGCGCCGCGGCTGCGAGGACGAGCGGGACGAGGGCGGCGGCAATGCGTCGTTTGACGGTCACCGCGCCAACCCCGTCCGGGGGTCGATGTCACGAATGTCGTGCAGGATGATCCGGCGCCAGGCGATGCGACGAATGGCGTTCCAGTAGGCGTCCAGCTGGCGCTGCTCCAGCCGCAGCACGCCGTCGTGCGTGACTCCCACGGGCGGCGGCACCAGCACCGCGAGCCGCTGATACACCGCGCCTCGCAGCACCGGCTCGACGCGCGAGAGCAGGTGCCACAGCGAGACCGCATCCTCCGACCGGGCGGCGCCGAGGGCGCGGCGCACGGCCGCAGCGCCGCCGTTCCCGAAGTCATACGCTTCGAGCGCCCGGCGCAGTACCTCCGGCGCGTCGGCCGCGAACGGGACGCCGGGCCCCACACCGGGGCGCGTCCGGGCGGCGAAGCCGAGCGGCACGATCGAGCGCCGCCCGCTCCACTGCAGCTCGACATACCCGGCGGTCACGTGGATCAAGCCGTTGCCGCTCGAGTCCACCTCCAGCGCGTAGGCGCAGCCCAGGTCCACGGCGACGCCCGCCGGCATCTCGACGAAGAAGAGGCGCGGGGGGGCATCCACCTTGGCGAAGATGGCGCCGCGCGCGAGCGCCAGCCGATGGTCGGTGGCCCGCGCCTCGACCAGCCGGACGCGGGTGCCGGGCTTGACGTCCACCTGGCCGATGTCGCCCACGAAGATCAGCGCTCGGGACGAATCGTCCGTCTCGACCCACTCGCCCACGCGCAGCAGTCCGCTCCCGCCGAGCGGCGTCTCGGCGACGCGGGGCGCGCCAGCGATGCGAGCCACCTCCCAGGCGCCCCTCGGTGCAGCTACGCCACCCCAGCGAGCGATGACGAGCGCCAGCGCGGCGGCGCCGGCGAGCGCAACCACCGTCCAGCGGCGCCACGCGCTCGCCCGGATCCGCGCGTCGATCTCGGGCCAGAGATCCCGCGACGGCTGGACGCTCTTCGGCAGGCGCTCCACGGCGGCCAGCAGGTCGCGGAACTCGCGGTCGTCGTCCCGTTCAGTCATAGGTCCAGCATCCCCCGCAGCAGGCGGCGCGCGCGGAACAGCTGCGCCTTCGAGGTGCCTACAGCGATCCCGAGCAGCTCGCCGATCTCTTCGTGGCGGTAACCTTCCACGTCGTGGAGCACGAACACGTGGCGCGCGCCCTCAGGCAACGCTGCGACGGCGCGCTCCAGATCGAGCCGCAACGCCGGGGACGGCCCTTCCCCACCCCGCTCGAGCGTCGCCGGATCCTCCACGGCCTCGACCCGCATCCAGCGGCGTCGCGCCCCCCGCCGCTCCATCAGCACCAGGTTCACGGCGAGCCGGTGCAGCCACGAGGAAAACGCGCTCTCCCCGCGAAACGACGCCAGCGTGCGCCACGCCTGCACGAACACGTCCTGCGTGCGCTCCTCGGCTTCGGCGGCGCTCCCCGTGAGTCTGAGGCAGAGCGCGTAGGTGCGCCCCACGTGCTCCCGATACAGCTCGTGGAACGCGGACTGGTCGCCTTGCTGGGCACGGCGGACGACCTCCGTCACGAGGAGGCCAGGCGATGGCACACTACTGGGATGCCTGAGGGAGGCGCAGGGTTTAGGGCACCGGGGGCCGCTGCCTGTGCCAGTCCGTGCGCGACTGGTACAGCCGCGCGAGCCGCACCAGCTTCAGCTCGTCGAATGCCCGCGTGACGAAGCTCAGCCCCGTCGGCAGGCCGTTCAGCCCGAACCCGTTGGGCACGCTGATCCCCGGCACGCCGACGACGTTGCTCGAGCCGATCAGCGACACCCCCCCTTTCACGTCCGGGTACGCGTCGCGGAACGCCTTGTCGAGCGGGCTCGCCACCGTGGCGCGCGTGGGCGTCGCGACGGCGTCGAACGGCTTGAGAAAATCGTCGTAGGCCTGCGCCATCAGCCGCCGCACGCGCATGGCGCGCAGGTAGTCGCGCGCCGGGATCGCGAGCGCGGGGTAGCCGCCGATCCGGTCCTCCGGCGCCGTGAGGTCGCGGATGCGACCGCTCTCGAGCAGGTCGTCGAACGCGCTCGCGCCCTCGGCGGCGATGATGGTGCCCGCCACCACGCCGAACGGCAGGTCGGGGACGGCGACGTCCATCACGACCACGGCCGCCGTGCGGAGCCGGTCAAGCGCCGCGGCGAAGTTGGCCGCCACCTCCGCTTGGATCCCGTCCGTCGCGCCCTGGGGCACGGCGATGCGCCAGCGGCGCCGGGGGCCCCCGGAGACGGGATAGCGAAACCCGCGCTCCAGGGAGGACGGATCGGCGGGATCCCTCCCGGCGATGGCCGCCAGCACCAGCCCGCAGTCGTGCGCCGTGCGCGCCATCGGGCCGAGCTTGTCCATCGTCCAGGAGAGCGCCATGGCGCCGTGCCGGCTCACCAGCCCGTACGTGGGCCGCAGGCCCGTCACGCCACAGTACGCCGCCGGCGTGAGGATCGAGCCCGAGGTCTCGGATCCGATGGCGAAGGGCACGAGGCCCGCCGCCACCGCCGCCCCCGGTCCCGCCGACGACCCGCCGCTCCAGTAATCGGGATTCCACGGGGTCTTGCCCGGCCCCGTGAACGACGCGTTCGCCTGCCGGTACCCCATCCCGCCCGCGAGCTCCACCATGGCGAGCTTCGCCACGAGCACCGCCCCGGCGTTCCGCAGCCGCGTGACGACGGTGGCGTCCGCATCGAACACCTGATCGCGGTAGGGCTCCGCGCCCCAGGTCGTCTCGTCGCCCTTCGTCGCCAGGAGATCCTTCACGCCGTAGGGAATCCCGTGCAGCGGGCCGCGCCACCTCCCCGCACGGATCTCGCGGTCCGCCTGCGCCGCTTCGACGAGGGCGCGCTCGCGCGTGACGTAGGTGATCGCGTTGTAGCTCGGCCCCAGCCGCTCGAGCCGGTCGAGGAAGTAGCCGGCCAGCTCCGTCGCGGAGGCTCGCCGGCGGCGCAGCAACGCGCCCAGCTCGGCGACCGGGAGAAACGCGAGATCCTCGCTCCCCGCGCTCACCGCTCGGTCCCCCGGTAGGCCGCAAACACGAACGCCGGCTCGTCGGCGTTGGTCAGGGCGACCTTGTACAGCTGCTCCACGTTCTGCAGGCGCGAGTGGATCGCTTGGGTGATGGCCCTGAGGTCGTCGTCCGAGAGTCGGTCGCCGTAGCGCAGCCGCACCGCTTCGGCGAGCGTCTTGGCGAGGGGAGACGGTTCTGTGTCCTGCGCGCCTTGCCGCGGGGACGGGCGTGGCGCCGTCCCGGCGGGCAGGTCGAGGGCGACGAAGGGCGCGGCGGCGGCGAGCGCGAGCTGCTCGGCGAATGCTCGGCGGCTGATCGCAGGCGGCACGGATCACTCCGGCGTTTCAGAACGAGCCCGGGGGACCCTTGCGAGTCCCCGTTGGGCGAATTGCGAGAGAGGCTCAAGCTGCGTGGCGGCAAGGAAGAGCGGAAGGGTGACCCGCGCCGATGTGACGGTTGGCCACGACGGTCACTTGCTCTCCGGTGGTAGATTGCTATCCTAGGCCGTAGCCACTTGACTCCGACGTTCTGGGCGCCCAGTCGGAGGGTCACTGCTCCGCGAGGTGGGATCAGTGAAACAACCTCAGGCAGGGGCGGCGGCGCCCACGCCCCACCCGATCCAGATCCTTCTGGCCGACGACCACGCGGTGCTCCGTTCGGGGCTCCGCCAGCTGCTCGACGCCCAGCCCGGTCTGCACGTCGTCGGTGAGGCCGCCACGGGTGAAGAGGCGGTCGAGCAGGCCCGCGCACTCAAGCCCGATGTGGTGGTCATGGACCTCGTCATGCCGGGGATGGGCGGGCTCGAAGCCTTGCGCCGCATCGCTGGGCAAGAGCGGGGCGCCAAGATCCTCGTGCTCACGGGCCAACCCAAGGAACAGGTCCTCCTCGAGGTGCTCGAGGCGGGCGGCAGCGGCTACGTGAACAAGATGAGCAGCTCCGACGACCTGGCCCATGCCATCCGCAGCGTGGTGGAGCACGAGGTGTTTGTCGATCGCGCCGTCACGAAAGCCCGCGTTCAGGGCTCCGGGCGGCCGCCACGACGCCAGGCGGACTTCACCGTGGGACGCCTCAGCGCGCGCGAGCGGGAAGTCCTTGCGCTGACGGCCGCGGGCCATACCTCTAACGAGATCGGCCAGCAGCTCAGCGTGAGCCCCAAGACCGTGGAGACCTATCGCGCACGCATCATGGGGAAGCTGGGCTTCCAACATCGATCCGAGCTGGTCCGCTTCGCGCTCCGCGCCGGGCTGCTCAAGGTCGAGTAGCGGACTTCGCGCGTAGGGGATTCTCCTACGCCGGACCACCGCGACGTGTCGGGTTTTTCCCGATCGCCTTGACTCTGGAACCCCCGCATGGCTAGGATGGACCGAAGACATCCTAGGGGCAGGTATCGGCTCCGTTGCGCCCGCAATTCGGCTCGACGGGGCTTTTCGTTTTCGGGAGCTACGGCACTGCAACCTCCTATGATCAAGCTGTTCCTGGCCGATGACCGCCCTGTCGTGCTCGAGGGGTGGAAGCGCATCCTCGCCGAGTGCCCGGACATATGTGTCGTGGGCGATGTTACGAGCCGCGCAGAGCTCGTCGCCAAGGTCCGTGCGGCGGCGGCTGACGTGCTGCTCTTGGACCTGTCGGTCGCGGACCCAGGGACGTTCGAACTGCTGCGGCAGCTCAAGCAGGAGCGACCCGGGATGCGGGTTCTGCTGCTGAGCGTGGACGGCCAAGACCCGCGCGCGCCCGAGATGTTAGGCACGGGCGCCGCCGGCTACCTGCCG
>Ga0209161_10001772_pt1 | contig 17813 bp, 18 predicted proteins | sample GraSoiAngelo_155_FD_186169 | JGI IMG/M metagenome (GOLD analysis project Ga0209161, IMG submission 186169) | Grasslands soil microbial communities from the Angelo Coastal Reserve, California, USA - 14_1009_13_30cm (SPAdes) (version 2) | ecosystem: Environmental > Terrestrial > Soil > Grasslands... | reverse complement strand
CGGCATCACCGGGGTCGGCTACGGCCTGCACCTCGATTCGGACCGGCCGGGCGCACCGGTCGGCACCGTGATCGGCATCGCGGGCCAGAGCGGCCGCGCAGGGTTCTACGCGGCCTTCGAGGCAAAAACGGGGAAGCGGCTCTGGAAATTCGACACCACCGCCGCGCAGGGTTGGGAGGGTCGGTTCCGTCCGACCACCCCCGACGGGGCGCCGCTCGACCGAGACCTCGAGCGCGAGCGAGCGACGCTGGCTCGGTACGAGGACGCCTGGAAAACCGGGGGCGGCTCAGCCTGGACGACGCCGGCGATCGACCCGGAGCGACGGCTCGTTTACCTCGGCGTCGGCAACCCGTCACCCCAGATGGACGACCTCACCCGACCCGGCGACAACCTCTACACGGTGTCGGTCGTCGCCGTGGACGTCGACTCGGGCAAGCTCGCCTGGTACTACCAGGAGGTGCCGCACGACATGTGGGGCTACGACGTGGCGAGCCCGCCGGTGCTCTTCGACGCCGAGGTCGACGGTCGGAGCGTTCCCGCCGTCGGGCAGGCGGGCAAAACCGGCTGGTTTTACGTCCTCGACCGTCGCGACGGCCGGCTCCTGTACCGGTCCGAGGCCTTCGTGCCTCAGCACAACCTGTTCCGGCGGCCGGCGCCGGGCGGCGTCGAGATCGCGCCGGGCGCGGGCGGCGGCGCCAGCTGGTCGCCCGTCTCCTACGACCCGCGCACGGGGCTAGTGTACGTGGCCGCCCTCCACCTGCCGACGCGGTACACGGTGAAGGAGATCCCGGCGGCCGCCGGCGCGCCGGCCGTCCGATACACCGCGCTGGAGCCGGTCGGCGGCGCGACGTGGGGAACGCTGAGCGCCATCGACACGCGCGCTCGCGGGAGGATCGCCTGGCAGGTCAAGACGGCGCAGCCGCTCGTCGGCGGCGTGCTGGCCACCGCCGGCGACCTCGTGTTCGTGGGCGAGGGCAACGGGGACTTGAGCGCCTTCCACGCCCGGACCGGCGCGCGGCTCTGGCAGTTCAACTGCGGCGCCGGGGTGAACGCCCCCCCGGTGACCTACGAGCTGGATGGCCGGCAGTACGTCGCTGTCGCGTCCGGCGGCAGCGCCATCTTCGGCTACCGGCAGGGCGACGCGATCGTCGCCTTCGCGCTCCCGGACTGATCACAGCGCGGCCACCGGGGAAGAGTTCGCCGGACCTACCCGTTCACGACATCCTGCCTCACTGCGGGCTCGAACGCGAACCCGGCCATCCGATCGGGAGTGCTCCCTCCTCGTTACGTAGTAAGGTGACCTGCCCTCCTCGCTCACCGTACCGCGTGAGGGCGTGATCATACCTGCCGCGCCATACCAGCGGCGCCGAAAAGGCCGATGCCGGACCAGGTGTCGAGCCCGGCCGCGGACGAAGCGAGTTCGGGTGCGGAGCCATCAGGCAGTGGGCATCCGAGGGCGGCGGCGTAGAGGGCGCGACTCTGAGCGAGTGAATTGCGAGGGGCAACATTTCCGCCTTGGATCCAGGCTGTGCGGAAGGGTGCCTTCCGGCCTCCGCCGACCGTCCGAAGCCTCCGGACACCCGAGGTCCGCATTGAGGCGCGATCTCGCGGGCGGCTATCAGCGCGGCTTTTGTGGTAGAGTCCCGACTAAGAACCATCGACACGTTGAGATCGAGCAGGAGGTCCTCCATGATGAACGAGGCAACGACTCAGAAGCCGATGGCGGCTCACCCCGTGGGGAGACTGGCGTATGCGACTCCGGCCACCGCCTCGCTCGTCGCAGGGCGGCGCGCCTTCTTCAAGTACCGCGACCTCGGCGTGACGGCAGCGAGCAACGGGCGGATGCGCGCGCAGGTGACGTCGGCGGTCGACGGAATGACGAAGCCGACCGGGTGGCACTACCACGTCTGCGAGTCGCAGTTCGTGTACGCGCTCAGCGGATGGGTCGACCTGGAATTCGAAGACGGCCAGACGCTGCGGCTGCAGGCGGGCGAGTCGCTATACATTCCAGGGGGCATGCGTCACAACGAAACCCGCACCTCCGACGCCCTCGAGATCCTGGAAGTGTCCGTGCCGGCGGACATGGGAACCGTGCCCTGCGACCCGCCCGAGGGGTGGCCGCAGCGGGCCTGAGCCGCCGTGACACACGGTAGGCAGCGCATGGGCCCGCCGCTATCCTGCCGGCCCTCGCGGGTGTCTCGTAAGGCCGTAGTTCGTTGGAGCGGGCCGACCGGACTCGAACCGGCGAGTCCAGCTTGGGAATACCTCCACGCGGTGACAGCGTGAGGACATCGAGTGAGAGCCATGGCGGCTTACACGGGGTCGGTTTGATGTGAAAGATATAGGACGCAGCTTCCGCTGGCTCGCCCGGTCTCGATCGTCCCTGCCAACTACCACCCAATCCTCTCAGACACGCGGCTTCCTCGCTATCAACGCCTTCGTGATCGTGGGGATGACATCCTTAACATCAATCTCAGCAAAGCCGCTGTCGGTTACCCATCTGCGACAGCCAGCGAGGCGTCTGTCCAGGAGCATCCGGATCCATGAGGACGGCGGCCAACAGCCACAGCGCAGCTGCCGTCGGACCCGTTCGCTCGTCCTCGATCATGAAGTCGTGCAGAATGAGCAGGCCATCCGGCTTCAGGACGCGCGCGCGCTTGATCAGGGCCCGCCCATTGTCCTCCGCCATGGCGCTCAGCAAGTAAGACATCAGGATGACGTCCTGTCCTTCCGGCCATTCGGTTGTCAGGGCGTCGCCCTGACAAGAGGTCACGCGGTCGGCGAGACCCGCTTCTTTCATCAGACGCTCCGCAATGTCGCGGATATTTGGGAAATCAACGATCGTCGCGGTCATCTTCGGGTAGCGGCGACAGAGCGCCATGCTGAACGCGCCCGTGCCACCGCCGACATCAAGGAGCTTCTCACACGCACTGAGGTCCACGAGCTTCGTTCGCACCTGCGCTGGGCCAAGCGATCCTGAGTGTTGCGCCCGACTAAAGTTGTCAGCCTCCTCGGGGCTTTCCATCAACCTGTAGAAATCGACGCGATCTCCCCGCAGTGCCGGTCGAGGTGCGTGAACGCTGGGTAAACTTGGCGGTCGATCTGGAAGCGATAATAGTCGCCGAAGTACATAGGCGCGGTACGGACCAAGTACGTTTGGCTCGCGGGCGTGTTGCGATAGTGCCCGTCGGACTCCTCCAGAAGGCCGAGGCTGACACAGGCCGTGAGAAGGGTCAGCAAACGATTCGCGGCGCGATTCCGGTCTCGGAGGCGAGATCATCGAACGCCTTCGGTCGACTCGACAGTCGGGTAAACACGTCGAGGTTCAGGGCAGCGAAGAGCGCCTTCGAGGCCATGAAGCCGTAGGCGACGTGAGAGATTCCCCGCACGTCTTTAATCGGTTCCAACGACATCTCCTGAATCGGGTTTCGGGCCTACGGCGCGTGGGAATCCCTTCGGCTGCCCGCCTTGACGGTAGGCGGCGCGGCGACGAGACCGAGAGCGAGGCGAGAAGGAGCGTCGGCCGGAGTCACTCATTTTGACGCTCCCGGTCGAGTGACGGCGACTTCCAGGAGCGCAGTGGCGTGCCTCGCTACCGTCGCGCTCGGGAGCACCCATCCGCGCTCAGGCGCACGGGTGAGGAGCGCGCGCAGCGCTTCCTTGAGGAGCTGCGCGCGGTCCTCCCGTGGCGCCCGTGACCGTTTCCCGCGCTTCTCGCCCCTACTGGTGCTGAATGGGAATCGCCAGCGGGCGGATCGGCGACGCGGTTCCGCCCCGCAACTTCAGCGGAGAGGCTATGAACAGGAACTCATAGACCTGATCCTTCGCCAGGTCTTCCAACCACAAGGCTTCGACCATCGAGACCCCTTGTTCGGCGAGCAGATAGGTGTGAACAGGAACGAAGTTCTCAGGGTCCTTGGAAGGGAAGCTCTCGATGCCGAAGTTATCCGCCCCGAGGAGCATCGCCTGTTGCCCTTCAACCAGCCACTGGGCCGCTCCGAGGCTCAGGCCGGCCTGATCCGCGAGACGGTACTTGGCTTGATCGGGCCAGAGGCTCATGAGCCCGGTCCGCGTCAAAACGACATCGCCCGGTCGAAGCGTCGTCCCCTGTTTTTTCAGCGCCTCCTGCAGGTCCGCCACCGTGATGGCATAGGACGCTGGCAGGTGGGCGATGTTCTTCGACTTCGCCACATCGATGAGCACCCCTCGAGCAACGATCGGAGGATACTTGTCCGCGCCGGACTTGGTCCATCCCCGAACGCCAAGAGCGTCCTCGGCGCTGACCTGATTCCAGATCTTCCCGTGCAGCCCGAAGTGATTGAGGGTGTCAATGTGGGTGCCGGTGTGGGTATACATCGAGACGCCGTCGCCGGAGTAGGACAGCAGTTCCTTGGCGGTGTCTCGGGCGGGCGTATGCGTCATCCAAATCTGAAACGTCGGATCCCCAAACGGACCACAGCAGGTCGGCATCCCTACGAACAGGTCCACGCCGAGGTCATAGATCTTGCCGCCGGCGACCTGCTTGAGAACGTCGAACCTGGAGGCATCGGTCATCAGGTTGAGGGTGCCGATCTCATCGGCGGGACCCCACGGACTCTTAGCCGCCACATTCTTGGCGGTCTGCGCGACCGCCGCCCCAGGCGCCACCGCCAGCCCCACCACGCCAACAAGCCCCAGTACCGCGACCATCGGTCTCATGGCGCCCCTCCTCCTGCTAGGCACATAGATGCTGGTTTCGACCACGGCCCCCAAGCGGTAACGCAAGTCCTCGATGCGCCCGAGAATCTGCCGAAAGAGAGTCGGCGTCAAGTGCCACGCCATGTCTCTGACTCCTCCGGCGTCGACGGGTTAACGGCCTGGTACTGAAGCCATCCCGCAAACGCCTCGAGACGTTCCTCGCTGATGAAGCCGCTCATCCCGACCGCGACCCACGACCAGCAAGAGGCACCGGCGCGTAGCTTTTGTTACCGACGTCCGTTTGGGGGCGCGGTTAACTTCCGCGCGTGGTCGCCTTCCTCGTCATCGTGTCTCGCATCAGACCGGATCTATACGATCACATCACGCGGGCGTTCTTCGCCAACCCGCGCCACGCGCTCATCTTCGATCGCCGTCGGGTTCACCGACGGAGAATCAAGATGCCGGTGGCGCTCGACCGGCGACGACAGGATCGGCGGACCGGATTGGAGATCGACGAAACGATTCGAGTTCAGGGCTGGGCGGTCGTGCCGATGGGGCACCCGGACAAGGCGGACTTACCGGACGAGGGGCAGATTCTCTATATGCGGCAGGGTCCATCATCCTCGGGTCCCGAACTGTGTACCTGCGGCCACGAGCGCGGTCGCCACGGCCTCACGACCAAACCAGAGCATCGCGACGGACCCTGCCGGATCCCCGGTTGCCGCTGTCTGTCCTACGTCGAGGAGACACCGCGCCGGTGACCCCGGAGAGGGAGGCGGGGCGGCCCATCACGGCTGGTCGCTCGAAGAGATCGCGCGGCCGCCAGTGGTGTCGCCGCCCTTCGTGCGCACCCCAGGCGCATCCACGAATGCAACGCGGGGCTCCGGTTGCACGGAACCCCGCGATTTAGTGTGGAGCGGCCGACCGGATTCGAACCGGCGACGTCCAGCTTGGGAAATCTTTTGCGACGGATCGGCTGGTATCCCACGGTATACCTAACGCTAGGTCTCCGTAGCCCTCGTAGGGAGGATGGAGCATGGCCAAGCGGGCGAGGTCGGGGCGGTCCAAGGCGCTGTCGGACTACGGGGTGCGCTTCCGGCTGCTCGTCGACAGCGTGATCGACTATGCGATCTTCATGCTCGACACCGAGGGCCGGGTGGTGACCTGGAACGCGGGCGCCGAGCGGATCAAGGGGTATCGAGCCGACGAAATCAGGGGCCGCCACTTCTCCTGCTTCTACCCCGAGGAGGCGCTCCGGGCGGGGACGCCCGCGCACCAGCTCCGGGTCGCCGCCGCGAAGGGCCGGTTTGAGGACGAGGGCTGGCGACTTCGCAAGGACGGCTCGCGCTTCTGGGCGAACGTCGTGATCACCGCGGTGCGCGACGGCGCCGGCCGCCTGCGCGGATTTTCCAAGGTGACCCGCGACCTGACCGAGCGGAGACTGGCGCAGGAGGCGTTGGTCCGCCGAGAGCGCTTGGCCATCCTGGGTCAGCTGGCCGGCGGTATCAGCCATGAGCTGCGGAACCCGCTCGGCGTCGTCAAGAACTCGGTGTACTACCTGGGGATGGTCTTGCCAGGCGACCACCCGGCCCGCAAGCATCTCGGGATCATCGAGCGGGAGGTGGAGGCGGCGAATCGGATCGTGGCGGCGCTCCTGGACTTCGGGCGGGTTTCCGTGCCGAGCCGAGTCCCCTCGGACCTCAACGCCGTGGTGCGTGCGTGCGTAGAGCGCGAGACGGCCCCTGACACGGTCACGGTGGCCGCGACCCTCGCGGAGGATCTCCCGCAGGTCGCCGTGGACCCGGACCTGGTCGCGCTGGCGCTTAGCAACCTGATCCGGAACGCGCTGCAGGCGATGCCCGACGGCGGCGCGCTGACGGTCGAGACCTCGTGGACCGCAGAGGACGTCCTGATCGGCGTGGCCGACACCGGGGGAGGGATCGCACCCGAGCACCTAGACAAGATATTCGAGCCGTTATTCACGACGAAGACCCGGGGGTTCGGCCTCGGGTTAGCGCTGGTGAAACGCCTCCTCGAAGCCAACGGGGGTCAGATCACGGTCGAGAGCGCCCTGGCGCAGGGGAGCCGATTTCTGGTGCGCTTTCCGCGTGCCTCGGAGGACCCTTAGCCGGTTCCGTGCCGGCGCACCCCGCCTCGGATCCCGGTGGCCCGGGCGGCGGGCGCGGGAGCGTCTCCCGGTCGACGAGACGCTATGTCCCGCCCCGCGCCCACGGGCGATCCGCGGCGAGCGCGGCGGGTGGCGTGGCGACACCCGGAGGGCGGACGGGTCCTCGGTGCTCGCCAGGTAGACTCGGCTCGGCTTCACAGCGGCGCGGTCCGACCGCTCGTCGCCCTGGAGTTGGCCGGGACGAAGCGACTCACGTCACGAGCGCTGTGCCCGCGCAGGGCCACTCGCGCATGAAGCGAACGAGCTGGTCCTTGCCGCCGAGCTCGGCGAACGGAATCAGCAGCGGACGCTCGCATCGGCGGCAGTACACCTCGATGCCGGTCGCGTTCACCCTGAGCGGCAACGCCCCGCACGCGCCAATCAACCTTCTCGAAGTCCTCGGGCATGGCCATTGTCGGGTCTCCCTCGCGGCTCCACGTACACGCCGAGCCCTCCGGTGTGGGCGTGGCTGCGGGGCTCTGGGTGCTTGAGCCGCGAGGAATACGGGCTCGGGATCGCTGATCCGACCGCTGGCCGCTTGGTTAGACTCGCCTCGGGCCCTATCAGTCGCTCATGGCGCCTTGACAGTCAACCTCTCGCGACCTTGGGGAGATCGATCAGGAAGTCGTCGTGATCTCGTGCTCTGCTCATAACCGCAAGGTCGGTCCGTTCGTAGTCCCTCGGCGGCACGGCAGCGCCCGATCTAGGTGACCCTGTCCCTCGAACGTCGGGTTCAACCGACACTGGATGAACGCCTCCAGGAGCGCAAGCGGCTGTTCTACTGCGGGGTTCGACAGCCCAGAGTGAATCACGTCTTGCGGAGCTGGATCACGTTGGGGCCTGGGTTTTGCGCCACGGCCGAACTGTCTGCCGAGCGCAGTAGCGTCGGCACGACATTCCAGCGCTGGCCGGCGTCGGTGATGACGGTAACTGTCCTGCGGTTGTAGCGGGTGAGCATGCCCACCACAGTCGGATGGCCTTCCGGTTGAAACGAGACCCGATCGCCGATCTTGAACTGCAGCATCTGGCCGTGCGCGCGCATTTGGCTCAGGAACCGCAGACGCTCCACGATCCGGTTGTTCAAGTCGATGAGTTCCGCCTCGGTGAGCGCGTCGATGTCGATTCTCACGGTCGGCTCCCCCGTTTGTCACCCAAGCGTTCCTCGGGTCTCATCTTGTTTACCTCTGCGGCCGATCGTGCCGTTGAGCGGCGCGCGTCCATGGACCCCTGCCCGTATCGAGCGGCCTGGCCGCGCGTCCGCTCCAACGGCGGGTTAAGCAGCACGCCGACTGTCATCGGCGCGTTGGCCGCGTTTGCCTGCCGCTTGTAGCATAACGAATACTCTCCCGTAGGAATGCTCGAACCGCCGCTGGCTCGGCAAGCACGGCGGCCGAGAGAAGTACGTACTCCTTCTTGATTGGCCCTCCCTCGAAGTAACGGAGAGGTTTGCCTCGCCCATCCCGAAGCAGAGCTGCCCGCGACTCCTGAGATAGCTTGACCGCGAAGCCGACGGGTGTGAGGGATGCGCAGATCGTGCCGTTAGCGTATAGGGCGGCGCCGCTGAAGAAGTGTCTGCACTGGAGCCGGACCCCTCGCGAGGTTTTGGGTCGCGCCCCGCCAACCATGGTGACGAGGCGCTCAAGGTAGGGCTCAGCCACTGCGTGAGTCCTCTGGATCTCCGGGTGGTTCCCGCCTGGTAATAGTGCTGCTTAACGGCTCGGCGCTGAGCGGCCGGCGCTGGCGGCTTCGCCGCGACGCCACGGGTTCATGCCGGGCCGCTCAAGCGGCCTGTTAGCCGGCCTCCGACGTAACCGAACACAAGGGCGCCGACGCATCCCGGCACCAAGAGAAGTACTGCGTAACGTCGCATTGCTCCGGTAGTTGGGTCCCGCGCATCGCGAAGTAGAAAGCGACAGCCGCAGCACAGCCCCCTGTAAGGAACGCGAAAAACGACAACCAACCTCTGCGCCGAAAGAGAGCAAGCAAGGGCAACTCGACTACGAGTTCGATCACAAGAGCACACACAAACGCCACGGCGATGATAGGCCATGTGCGTAACAGAGAAAATGGCAGAAGGTTGGCAGAATCTCGACGTAGCGCCCGGTGACGTTCCAAAACAACGTGGGCCGAGTCATTGGAGCGCCTACGTTCTGGCCGGCCGGCGACCTAGCGCTGCTACCACTTGGCTGAGGCGAGCCGCCGGCGAGTCCGGGTGCTCCCCGCTCTCGCGCACAACGTCAGCGATTGACCGCCGTTCGGAGAAAGCGATCGCGCAAAGCGGCCTCGTGCTGCTCGGCTTCGATTGCCGCAAGAAGCGTCACCGGCTCCGAAAGTGTCTCGTCTCCGACCCGGTGCCCCAGCGCGGCACACCGGCTCTCGTAGGGCGTTCAGTCTTCATCGCGAACCTCCTCTTCACTGACGATCAGGTGTCTCGACCGGACCAACAAATTCCAGATAGATGGTCCTTCTGCCGGAACCGTTTCGCGCTGCGTAAGTCTCGCAGCCATGGCTCCAGCTCGGCCCAGAGGTCGTCGGTGCCGTGTGTTCCACGACCAGCGCCAGGTCCAGCGCGAACTCGGTCAGCCGTCGATTTCCACGCCCATCGCCTCCGAGCCGATCCCCCATTTTGCCTCCCGTAGTAGCTCATAAGTCAGGGTTACCCTCCGCCTCCTTGACTTGTACGGCTATTTGCCGTACATTCAGGTTCAGAAGCCAGCGGTGCTGGAGGTCACTATGCCCAGGACGGATACTGCCGGGAAGCGTCCCCGGTCTGAGAGACTCGAGGCGCGGGTAAGCAGGGAGCAGAAGGAGCTTTTTTTGCGTGCGGCTACCCTGCAGGGCCGGTCGCTGACCGACTTTCTGGTTGCGAGCGCCCAGGAGGCCGCGGTCGAGACTGTGCGCACACACGATGCCCTGCGCCTGAGCGAGCGCGATCGTCAGGCCTTCGTGTCGGCCCTGCTCGCTCCAACTGCCCCTACGCAGACGCTTGAGCGGGCGGCAAAGCGCTATCGAGAACGAACGGGGCTGTGAGTGCCGGAGGGTCTGACTACCGCGTCGAGACGCTTGGCAAGCAGCACGACCGCTCGGGGTTTCTCTGCGGCGTCGAGCCGCTTGACCGTTACCTGCGGGAACAGGCGGGGCAGGACGCGCGGAAGCGCGTGGCTGCCCCGTTTGTCTTGTGCGAAGGCAAGAGCAACGCGGTTGTTGGCTACTACACGCTCTCGGCCCTGAGTGTCGATGTCGGCGCATGGCCCGAGGACGTAGCCAGGAAGCTCCCCAAGTATCCCTTCGTCCTAGCAACCCTGATCGGCCGGCTCGCGGTCGACAAGAGCCTTCGTGGCAAAGGTGCCGGCGAGCACCTCCTGATGGATGCCCTGCGCCGGGCGCTTGCGGCATCGCGGCAGGTAGCCTCGATGGCCGTCATCGTGGACGCCAAGGACGATGACGCAGCGTCCTTCTATGGGCGTTACGGCTTTATCACCTTCCCTGACCAACCGAACAGACTCTTCTTCCCATGGCCGTCGTCGAACAGCTACTCGGTTAGAGCCGCCCATCGTCTTGCGCTCAGGCCTGCTCTTTGAGCGGCGCTCAGTACCGCGCGAGGCTCTCTTCTACCAGAAGCTGGCTGAGATCGCGCGCGACGCGAGGGAGCAGATCCGAGCGATCCTGAGCCGGGGCGGCCAGGACCTGATCGACGCCAGCGTCCAGATGAAGGACGCAATCGGCATCGGGCGCGGCGTTCTCACTACCGGGTGGGAGCAGCCGCCTCGCGCGGCGCATCCCCGCATCAGCCGCTCGGCCACGCTGTCGATGAAGAAGTGAGGCGCCCGGGGGACTCGCTCAGATCCCGGCCGGCGATGGCCTCGTACTCCACCTCCCCTATCGTCGAACGTGAAGTGTGACTGGCTCTCATCGCACGCTCTCGCGAAAGTCGCGACGAGACGGTTCGGGATCTGTGCACCAGCCATACCGGCTGAGTACGACGCGTGGGAATCCCACAGTGTAATTCGAAGCCTCGGTTCCTGCCTGCTCGGGCTGCCGGAAGGACATTCGGTCACTTAAAAGTTGCTATCCGCCCCCCAGGGTGGCCTAGGATGACTCCAGCTGGGCTCCGGCCCGAAAAGAAGGAGGGCAAGGATGGCGAGGTTGACGCAACGCAAGGCCGCAGGTTCTCAATGGGCCAACGACAAGAACCGGAAGACGCGGGCGCTTTCGGCTCCCCAGCCGGCCACGACCACGGCAGACCTCGACGAAACCACGGCTCACGCGATGCGGATCCCCGATCACAACGAGATTGCAATGCGGGCCTTTGAGATCTACCTCTCGCGTGGACAGTGGCCCGGTAATGATCTCGAAGACTGGCTACAGGCCGAACGGCAGCTCCGCGGTCACTGACGCCCCATCACTCTCACTGTCCCGCGCCGAAGAGGGGCCTGCGCTGGCGAGGCCCATAGAACTCCGCCTGGAGCCATCGCGATACCATAAGGGGAACGAGCAGGCCGCTAAACTGGACGGAGACAAGGCCGCTTGGGCTGGATGACCTCGAAGAGGATGCTGCCCGTCTTCGCGATGCGGTCGGGCGATCCCCTGATTCACGGCGACCGGATTCGTTGCTGCATCCGCGACTGCCAACACTGGCTCGCAGAGCGCCACCGCGGTGCCAGCGATCCCGCTGTCTGTTGTCCGGACCATGGCATCAGTGTCTCCGCGAGCCCAACCTACAACCTACGTCCACAGGACTATCGGTGTCGCTTCCTGGTGGACGTCCCCGTGCTGGGGCGGGTGAATGGATTGAAAGGTCGAATCCCGGCGGCTTGGCAACGAGAAGAGCGAAGACGCCTTGAGCTGGAACGTCTTCGTCGTCATAGCGCGATTAGGCGAGCCGAGCGCCGCATTCCAGCAACTGACCGGCCACGAGGTCGAGGGCGAACCCGAACTCTATCTCTGGGGAGATCCAGATCTCGAATGGGGAGCCTCGCGTCTGGCAGAGGTTGCGTAAGGTGCGTGTCGCCCTGGAGGCGGGCGCCGTCCAACCATGATGCCGGGGTCGCGGGCCGGTCGACCCAAAGAAACCTGGGTTCAGGCGGACTCACCCGGGGGCCGCGGGCGGATCCGATCGATCGCCGCCATCAGCTGCATCGGCGAGATCGGCTTTGCCAGGAACTCGGCGCCCGCCCGGCTCGCTGCGCGGGCAACGTCCGGAGAGGGATGCCCGCTGACGACGATCACGGGTAATGGCGGGTGAGCCTGGCGAGCGTATTGGACCACGACCTGCCCGTCTGGTCCTCCGAGCCGCAGGTCGGTGATGACGAGGTCTGGACGCTCCACGTCGATCCGAGACATCGCGTCAAGCGCGTTCGTGGCTGTGAGGCTCTCGTGGCCCTTGAGCGAGAGGAGCCGGACACAGGTCGCCAAGAAATCCGGCTCGTCGTCGACGACCAGGACTCTCACGGATTCACGTCGACCGGCCCCGCACCGTGCTCGCTCAGCGACCGCGAGGGGCTGGCCGCCACGTACGCCACTGCCGCGACGGGGCTCGGCAGAGCGTTCGGCAAACCAGCCCTCGCGCGAGCAGGATCGTGAGCCCCCCAAGTATCAGCACACCGAACATCCACATCAGGCACACGCTTTCGCCGCGCATCGCGGCCGCCCGTGGAGGCGGATCAGAGCTCGTAGCAGGTCGGTCTCGGTCACGATGCCGACGACCTGGCCGTCCTCGGTGACGGGGAGCGCGCCAAACTTGTGCGTCACCATGAGCTCGGCCGCATCGTCCACCCCGCCGTCGGGGCGGATCGTGACCAGCGCGGTCGTCATGATCTCTCCGACCGTGAGCTTCATGAGCAGCGCGTTCATCTCCCAGACTGACAGCGTCGTCGCCGGCGACGGGAGATTCAGCCGGATATCGCGGTCGGTCACTATTCCTTCGAGGCGGGTCGCATTCATCACGAGGAGATGGCGGATCTGCTCGCGCTGCATCAGCCGCCGGGCCTCGGCGACCGGCGTGGTTGCCGTCACGCTCAGGACGGCCCTGCTCATCACGTCTCGCACTCTCATGGTCGGTCCTCCTCCCGCGTCGCCGTGCGCGCGAGCCGCTCGGCGAGCCGCTCCACCGCATCCACCGCACTCCAGATGCCCGTCGCATCCGTGAAGACCGTCAACTCTGGCGAGAGCGAGCGCTCGTAGGGAAGCTCGAGCACCGACGCCGGCGACCCGTTCGCGCCCCGCCCTCGCCATCGTGCCGCCTGGGCGCGGGCGCCACAGACCTCGGGGGGACAGACGAGCTCGACCTCCGCGTAGCGTCGGATCGACGCCCGGGCAAGATCGCGCCACTTACGCCGGGGCGAGGCGGCGTCGATCACGGCGGCGACGCCGGCCTCGGTCAACAAGCGCGCGGCGTAGAGCAGCGCCCGGTAGGCGACCGGTTCCGCCGGCGTCGGCAACGGCAGCCCGAGACCGAGTGCCTGGGCGACGTCCTCGAGGGTCAGCAGACGAATCGTCTGTCCGCCGCGCTCGCACGCTGCGAGCAGCGCCTTCGCCAGCGTCGACTTGCCCGACCCCGTCGGCCCGGTGATCCAGATGGCCCAGCTCACGGCGGGCCTCAGTGCCCTGAAGGCCGACCAGCCCGATCGGACGGGTTCAGGTTGGCGAACACGCCGGGCGACGGCGGAGCCGGCAGGTGGGCGTGTACGGGCGCGACCGGCGCTGCGTGCGGCCGCGCCGCGATCCTTCCTATCGCCACCGCGGCCGGTCCCATCAGCCTCAAGGGGACAAACCCGATCCTCATCCTTTCCAATGGCGCGCTCCTATCCGCGGCCGCGCACCGTCAGCACGGCGCACGGGGCGAGCGGTAGCACGCGCTGTGCGACGCTACCGAGCAGGAAGCGCGAGAGGCCCGAGCGGCCGTGGGTCCCCATCACGATCACATCCGCGTGGTGCTTCCTGGCAGCGCGCACGATCTGGTCGGCGGCGGCCCCCTCGAGGAGGAGGCTCCGGGCCTTCACGCCCGCCTTGGTCATGCGGGCGACCACCGCGTCAAGCTTACGTTGAGCGGCCTCGCGGGCCTCATTTTCCAGCTCAGCGTAGGTGGCGGGCGGCACATAGCCGTCGCCAACGAATGGGAGCACCGGAGCGAGCACATACGCCACGATCAGCTGGGCCCGGTTGACACGCGCCAGCTTGGCGGCTCTTGCCAGAGCCCGCGTCGAGGCGGCCGAGAAATCCGTGGGGGCGAGGATGCGCCCAAAGCGGGTCATCGCGCGCTGCCGCGCCCGGCCGGCTCGGCCTGCTTCGGCGCGGTAACCTCGGCCCGCCTCGGCTCGACCGGTGCCCGGGCGTCACGCAGCAGGAGGATGGGAGCCGTCGTCGATCGCAGGACGGCGTCGGCGACGCTGCCGAGGATGATACGTCCGAGGCCGCTCCGGCCGTGCGTCGTCATGACGATGAGGCTCACGCGGTTCGCGCACGCGGCGTCGGCAATCGAGGACGGCGCCGACCCGTACCACACCGAGGTCGACACGTTCTTCGCGCCCATCGAGGTCGCGCAGGCCGCCGCGGCCGCCAGGTACTCCTCGGCGTCGCGAACGAGCCGCACCTCTGCGGCGGCCAGGTCAGTGCCGGGCAGAAGGCTGGCCTCCACCGCGCGCAGCAGGACGAGCCGAGCGCCCGAGTCACGGGCGAGCCCGGTGGCCTCGGCGAGCGCGGCCTCGGCGAGCGGTGACCCGTCAAGCGGAACGAGAATCGTCTCGAGTTTCATGACCTACCTCCCCCGCGGCATTGGTGTCGGCTGCTTGGTAGAGGCTGCAAGGGCAGTGCCGCAAGAATGAATCGCGGAATCAGTTATTTACGCTCGAGGAGGCGCTGAGGGCGTGTGGCGAGCGCCACCCGCCTGGGGCGCGTCCGCCCCAGGCATCCGCCCTCTACGACTTGATGCCGTACTTGTTGATCAGCCGATGAAAGGTCTTCCGGTCGATGCCGGCCGCGCGGGCCGCCTGGGAGATGTTGCCGCCGTGACGGTTGAGTTGCTCGACGAGATAGGCCACCTCGAGCTCGCGGATCCACTGGGCCTTGGCCTCCGGCAGCGGCAGGTGCGTGGCGCCTCCAGCCGCCACCGTTGGCGCGCTGGCGGGCGCGGAGAGATGCTCCGGGAGGTCGGCGACAGTGATCTGCTCGCCGTCCGCAAGCGCGCAGGCCCGCTCGACCACGTTCTGCAGCTCGCGGACGTTGCCGGGCCAGGCGTAGGACTCGAGGACGCGCATCGCCTCCGGCTGGACACCGGTGACCGTCCGCTCGCCCGAGCGGCCATAGCGTTGGACAAAGCTCTGGACCAAAAGCGCGATGTCACCGTGGCGCGCGCGGAGCGGCGGGAGGTGAACGGCGATGACGTTGATTCGATAGTAGAGCTCCTGGCGGAACTCGCCTTTGGCGACGGCGTCACGGAGGTCGCGGTTGGTCGCGGAGACGATCCGCACGTCCACCGCGATCGGCCGGGTGCCGCCGACGTGGCGGATCTCTCGCTCCTGCAGGGCACGGAGGAACTTGGCCTGGAGGGTGACGGGCAGCTCCGCGATCTCGTCGAGGAAGAGCGTCCCGCCGGTCGCCGCCTCCATCAGGCCGGGCTTCGTTCGCACCGCGCCCGTGAACGCCCCCTTTTCGTGTCCGAACAGCTCGGATTCGAGCAGCGGTTCCGGGAGCGAGGCGCAGTCGACGGCCACGAAGGCCCCGGTCGCCCGCGGGCTGTTGGCGTGGATCGCGCGCGCCACGAGCTCCTTGCCGGTCCCGGACTCGCCGAGGACGAGGATGTTCGCGTCCGACCGCGCCGCCTTGCGGATCAGCTCGAAGACCTGGGTCAGGGCCGGGCTGCGCCCGACGATGCTCTCGAAGCCATAGGTCCCGCGGAGCTGATCCCGGAGCCGCTCGTTCTCGAGGGCGAGCTGGCGCTGGCGCAGGGCCCGCTCGACGGCCAGGCGCAGCTGATCCGCGGTGAACGGCTTCGGCAGGTAGTCGAAGGCGCCCTCCTTAACGGCGGCCACCGCCGATTCGATCGTGGCGAACGCCGTAAAAATGACCACCGGCATATTCCGGTCGATGGCGCGGGCGCGCTCGAGGAGCTGCATGCCGTCCATTCCGGGCATCTTCAGGTCCGTCAGCAGGACGTCCGGCCGCTCCGCCTCGATCGCGTCGAGCCCGGCCCGCGGGTCGGTGGTCGAGATCGGCCGGATCCCGGCCGCGGCAAGGATGCGTTCGCAGTTCGCGACCATGTCGGGCTCGTCGTCGACGATCAGCACCCGTCCCTTCATGCGTCGGGCTCCTGCGCGGCAGGCGGAAACGTCAGCACGAACGTGGTGCCGGCTCCCGGACGCGACTCGACGTCGATGGTCCCGTGGTGGTCCCGGACGATGCCGTGGCTCACGGAGAGTCCGAGCCCGGTGCCCTCGGCCTTGGTCGTGTAGAACGGATCGAAGATCTTCGGGAGCGCCTCGGCGGGGATCCCGGATCCCGTGTCGGAGACGCTGAGCCGGACGGCACCAGCCTGTTCGGACACGACCCGTGTCTCGATCCTGATCTCCCCTGCCCCGGCGATGGCGTCGCTCGCATTCGTGATGAGGTTCAGCACCACCTGCTGGAGAGTGGTGGCGTCGCCGCGGATCGGCGGGAGCCCCGGGGCGAGCGAGCGGACGATCTTGATCCCCGAGTGGCTGATCTGCTTCTCCGCAAGCAGCAGAGTCTCCTCCACCACGTGGTTCAGGTCCACCGGGCCATTCTCGGCCCGACCCGGGCGCGCGAAAGAGAGCAGCCCCCGGGCGATCCGTGCGACCCGCATGGCGTGGCGGTGGAGGACGCGCAGGTCCTCGAGGAGGAGCGGCGGCAACTGCTGAGACTCCGCCTCCATCAGCATCACCTCGATCCGCGAGGAGATGATCCCGATCGGGTTGTTGAGCTCGTGCGCGAGGCCGGCCGCGAGGGTGCCGAGCGCGGCCAGCTTCTCCGCACGGCGGGCGGACTGCTCGAGGCCGACGCGCGCGGTGACATCCTGCTTGACGAGGACCACGCCCGCCGGGCGGCCGTCGCGCCGCAGCACGCTGCCGCCGACGTCCAGGACGAGCCGGTCCCCGCGCGGGGTGCGATGCTCGAGCCCCTCGATCACGAAGCGCGTGCCCACGCCTTGCAGCAGGCGATCGATCTCCGGTCCGATGCGGGTCGGCGTCCATTCCGGGAAGACGGTGAAGAAGTGTCGTCCCACCGCCTCTCCACCGACGATCCCGTGGCGGGCCTCGACCACCGCGTTCACGAGCACGATCCGGTAATCGCTGGCGAGGACGATGACACCCTCGCCGAGGCTCTCCACCACGTCGCGGATGAACCGCTCGCGCTCGATGCCCTCGAGCCGGAGCCGCTGCGCCTCCGTCCGCTCCGCCTGCTCGAGCTCGCCGATCAGGCCGACGCCGACGGCAGTGCCGACGAGCATGACCAGCCGGATCATCATATTGGCCCACCCGACATCCACGATCGTCGTCCACGCGATCGCGATATACGCTGCTGTCGCCGCCGCCGTCACGACGATGCCGCGCCGGAGACCGTAATAGTAGGACTGGAGCCCCGCAATCAGCAGGAGGGCCAGGAAGAGCGTGCTCTGGGCGCCGCCCGACAAGAAGATCAGCGCGAGCGCGAAGCTCAGGTCACAGATCAGAACCAGTACGTGGAGCCGGAGCATTGCGGCGGCCCGGAGCCACAACGACACGAAGATGGCGCCGCTGTACAGCGAGAAGGCAATCACGGTCCAGAGGAGTGGGGTGAATCGAGAAAGGGCGTCCGGTGCTAGCATCACCCAGATCCAGCCCGCCGCGAGCGCCAGCATCCGGAGCAGCGGCAGGGCGAGAATCCGCGGCCCGCCGAGCCGCCGCGACAGGGCGTACAGCCAGCCCGGGAGCGTCATTTGTCGGGCGCCGTCGCGCCGGCCGAGCTGCTCGTC
>Ga0209161_10001771_pt1 | contig 17815 bp, 14 predicted proteins | sample GraSoiAngelo_155_FD_186169 | JGI IMG/M metagenome (GOLD analysis project Ga0209161, IMG submission 186169) | Grasslands soil microbial communities from the Angelo Coastal Reserve, California, USA - 14_1009_13_30cm (SPAdes) (version 2) | ecosystem: Environmental > Terrestrial > Soil > Grasslands... | reverse complement strand
CCCCGAGCGCAGCGCCTCCTCGGGGTTGCAGTTGGTGCACGCGATGAACCGCACGTTGACGACGGCATCGGTGCGCTCGCTCCCCACCCGGCGGACTACGCCGTCCTGAATCGCGCGCAACAGCTTCGCCTGTATCGGCTTGGACATCTCGATCAGCTCGTCCAGGAACAGCGTGCCCCCATTCGCCATCTCCAACAGGCCGGGCTTATCCCGCACCGCGCCGGTGAACGCCCCTTTGACGTGGCCGAACATCTCCGACTCGAGCAGCGCCTCGGGGAGGGCGGCGCAGTTGATCGCCACGAGCGGCCGGCTGGAGCGGCGGCTGTGGTTATGGATGAACTGCGCGATCTGCTCTTTGCCGACGCCGCTTTCGCCGGTGATGAAGACGGACGCGTCGGTCGAGGCGACCCGGCGGGCCAGGTCGATGGCGCGGCGGAACGACGGGGACACGCCGATCAGGGGCACTTTTTCGCCGGTGGCGCCCTCGTTGCCGCTCCCCGCCTGCAGCTCGCGCGTTTCGCGCGCCACCATCACGGCGTGCGCGGCGCGCCCGACCAGAATCTGCATGTGCGTCGCCGAGAACGGCTTGGGGAGGTAGTCCCACGCCCCTGCCTGCAGCGCCTCGAGGTTCGAGGTAACCGACGGATGACCGGTCATCACGATCACAATGGTTTCCGGATGGGTCTCGAGCGTGACCCGCAGCAGTTCCATCCCCTGCACCTGGGCCATGTACAGGTCCAGTAACACGATGTCGAAGCGGACCCGCTTGAGGGTCTCAAGCGCCTCCTCGCCGCGACTGCACACGCGCACGTTATAACCCTCGTGCTTGAGCATGCTGGCGCAGCTTTCCCGCAGGGTGCGCTCGTCGTCCACGATGAGGATCTGGACGCTTGCCTTGGCGGCGGGACTGAGCGAAAGCGGGTCGGTTAGGCCGATCGGCTGGGTGGGAGCGTCGGGGCTGGAGCCGGCGGCATCAGCCCGCACGGCGGCGGCGCGCATCGCGGTCGTTTCCATCTCACGTCCTTGCAAGAGTCCCCCGCACGGGGAGGGTGACCACGTCGTGTGTGACCTGCCGCACATAGACGGCTGCAGGCTGTCATGCAGGGATTGGGCCCTTCGGGACGCCCCGCCCACCGCGCGCAGGCACTGCATTTAGCTGCGATTTGGCAGGTTGTCAAGGTGAGCTGTTGCCGAACTGCAACAGATTTTATCGCGAGAATGGTGCAGTGTCACGGTTTCGTGACAGCGTCAGGGTGCCTCCGAGGGCCTCTCTGGGAAGGACCGGATCCACGGCCCCCCCGGCTGGGCACGCGCCAACTGCAGGGCGCTCGCCGCCCCGAGAATGGTGTCGGCGGGGTCAGCCGAGGGGACACGGGCGTCGGATACTACGGAGTAGCCGGCTCGCAGCCGGAAGGGCGCCTTGGCAGTCAGGTCGGTACCCAGGCTGTCGCGCGGGCCGTCCGTGACGGCGCTCGCGAGGCGCTCCGCCAGGCGTACCGCCCCCCCCGCGTCGGCCCCCGATGCGACGATCGCGAACTCGGTCGGCCCCAGCCGGCCGATGGCGTCGGAGGCGCGGCCCGCCGCCCGCAACGCTCCCGCCAGCTGTGTCACGACCGCTTCTAACACTCCGTCGTTCAGCTCCGATCGAGCGGTGCCGTCACCGAAGTCGGGCGCCAGCGCCACGCAGGCAAGCGCGGCGTTGAGCCGTGACGCCTGGGCGCCGAGCTCGCGGGCGCGCCGGGCCAGCCCGCGCAAGTTGTACAGCCCGGTCGCCTGGTCCACCAGCCCGTCCTCGCGCGCGCGGTCCGCCCCGCGCTTGACCCGCGTGAACGTCTCGAGCTTCAAGAGCAGGTGCTCGGCGTCGAGCGGCTGGCCGAGGTACTCCCAGGCTCCCGCGCGCAGCGCGTCGATGCGCTGCTGGCGCGTGGCGTGATCCAAGCTGACGATGACAATCGGCGTGTCGGACGCGAACTCGGGGTCGTGCCGCAGCGTCCGGCAGACCTCCAGCGGACCCTGCTCGCGGAGCGTGGCGTCCAGGATGATCGCGTCGGGCCGGCTTTCACGCGCCCGCTCCAGCGTTTGGGCGGCGGTGTACGCCTTGAGGACCGTGTACCCGTTTGGAACGAGGATGGATTCGAGTGAGCGGCTTGACGACTCCTCGTGGCTCGCGATCAGTACCGTCGGGTGCGGGCCGGCGCCTGCGTTGTCGAGCATGGTCGGGTGCGGTTGCATTACTCGTGCGCCTGCCCCGTGCCGTCGCAAGCCGTTCCCCCCCAAGAGAGTACCTGGCGGCGCGCGGGCTCCGCTGCGGCTCCTGACGCCGCGGTGCGACGACAGGAAGTCGTTTGTTGACACGATCGTGCAACGTGGGCGTGCCATCGTGCTCCGGCCTGCCCGATGCTCGCGCGTAAGTCGTGATGCCGTCTGCGCATGGCGGGTCGGTGCGGAGCCGATCCGCCGCCGGGGTCGGGCCCCAAACTTGAAACACTGAGGAGCGACGAAGGCTCGAGAATCGGAGAAACAAGCCTCTATGCTGTGCCGGCGGTGCGAGCATCGCGCCTGGAGCGCCCGGATGGTGCGGTTCTGGAGCTCGCCGCAGAGCGTGTGGTCAGCAGCTCGCTTGAGCGACCTGATCTGCGCGCGCTGCGGCGGGGTGCTGCCCATGGACCTCGTGACCGAGCGGCTGCTCGGCAAGCTCAGCCAGCTGGGCCGGTTCGGGCTCGCGGCCGCGGGCCGGCCGCTGCTCGAGCCCGACCGGCCAGACCGCTGATGTGCGGCATCGTGGGGTACACCGGTCGGCGCGACGCGGCGCCGAGACTGGTGGAAGGACTGAAGCGGCTGGAGTATCGCGGCTACGACTCCGCCGGGGTGGCGCTGGCGAATGGCGGTGGCGTCGTGGTCCGCAAGCTCGCCGCACGCGTGGCCGCGCTGGCGGAGCAGCTCGGCCGCGAACCGGTGCACGGGACCACGGGGATCGCGCACACGCGCTGGGCGACGCACGGCGCGCCCACGCAGCGCAACGCCCACCCCCACGTCGACTGTCACGGCGAAATCGCGCTCGTGCACAACGGCATCATCGAGAACGCGGACGTGCTGCGGGCCGCGCTCGAGCGCGCCGGGCACCGTTTCTCGAGCGAGACCGACACCGAGACCCTCGCGCACCTGATCGAGGACGCGGCCGGCTCGACCCTCGAGGAGCGGGTCATCGCGGCGCTCGCCCACGTGGACGGCACCTACGGGCTCGCCGTCATGTCGGGGGCCGAGCCGGGGAAGATCGTCGTGGCGCGCCAGGGTTCGCCGGTCCTGCTGGGGATCGGGGAGGACGAGCTGTTCGTCGCCTCGGATGCCTCCGCGGTGCTCGAGCACACCCGCGCCGTCGTATACCTGGACGACGGGGACATCGCCGTGCTCACCCCGGAGGGATACCACGTGATCGACCGGGAGTCGCACGTGCAGCTGCGCGAGGTGGACGCTATCGCGTGGGACCTGGGCGCGATCGAGCTGGGTGGCTACCCCCACTTCATGCTCAAAGAGATCATGGAGCAGCCGGAGACCGTGCGGGCAACGGTGCGCGGCCGGCTGCTGTTCGATCAGGGGACTGCACGGCTCAATGGCCTCAACCTCCCGCCCGAGGCATGCGCCGACATCCGACGGATCGTCATCGTGGCGTGCGGCACGTCATGGCACTCGGGGTTGGTGGGGCGCTGCGTGATCGAGGACCTGACGGGCCTCCCGGTCCAGGTCGAGTACGCCTCGGAGTACCGCTATCGCCGCCAGCTGGCGCTGCCCGGAACGCTGACGATCGCCATCTCGCAGTCGGGCGAGACCGCCGACACGCTCGAGGCGATGCGCGCGGCCCGGGCTGCTGGCTCGAGGGTGCTGGGCCTCGTCAACGTGGTGGGGAGCACGATCGCCCGTGAGGCGCAAGGCGGGATCTACCTGCACGCCGGCCCCGAGATCGGCGTCGCCTCCACCAAGGCGTTCACCTCGCAGATCGTGGCGCTGGTGATGCTTGGCCTCTACCTGGGGCGGCAGCGCGGGCTCGAGCAGGAGCAGGGACAGGAGATCGTGTGCCGGCTGGCACAGCTGCCGCTACTGGTGGCGCGGGCGCTGGCGCTCGATCAGGAAGTGCAGGCGATCGCGCAGCGCTTCTCGGCCACGCCCAACTTCCTGTATCTCGGGCGCGGCGTGAATTTCCCGGTGGCGCTCGAGGGCGCGCTCAAGCTGAAGGAGATCTCGTATATCCACGCAGAGGGTTACCCCGCCGCCGAGATGAAGCACGGCCCCATCGCCCTGATCGACGAGAACATGCCGGTGGTGTTCGTGGCCCCGAAGGACGAGGTCTACCAGAAGGTCGTGTCGAACATGCAGGAGGTGAAGGCGCGCGGGGGTCGCATCATCGCGATCACGACCGAGGGGAACGGCGACCTGGGCGCCCTGGCGGATCATCAGCTGCGCGTGCCGGCCACCGCCCCGCTGTTGTCGCCCATTGTGACGACGATTCCGCTGCAACTGCTCGCCTATCACATCGCCGTGCTGCGAGGGTGCGATGTGGATCGGCCGCGCAACCTCGCGAAGAGCGTGACGGTCGAGTGATCCTTTCCGTCGTCGGCGCGCGTCCCAACTTCATGAAACTGGCCCCGCTCGCCCGAGCGCTGGCGGCGCGTCCGGGCGTGCGGCACAAAATCGTCCATACCGGCCAGCATTACGACCCCGACATGTCCGACGTGTTTTTCCAGGAGCTCGGGCTAGCGCGGCCCGATTACCATCTGGACGTCGGCTCGGCGTCTCACGCCCAGCAGACCGCGGCGATCATGACGCGGTTCGAGCCGATCTGTCTCGAGACGACGCCGGAGCTCGTGCTGGTGTACGGCGATGTCAACTCGACGGTGGCCGCCGCGCTGGTGGCGGCGAAGCTGGGGATCCGGGTGGGGCACGTGGAGGCGGGGCTGCGGAGCCGGGACTGGTCGATGCCGGAAGAGATCAATCGCGTCGTGACCGATCGGGTGTCCGATCTGCTGTTCGCGCCGTCGCGGGATGCGGTGGAGAACCTCGCAGCCGAGGGCGTGCGATCGGATCGCGTCCACCTCGTCGGCAACGTCATGATCGACTCGCTGGTGGCGGCGCTCCCGGCGGCGAGCGCGTTCGGGGCGCCGGCGCGCCACCGGGTGGCGGAGCGATCGTATGTGGTCGTCACGCTACACCGACCGTGCAACGTGGACGATGCGGCGACGCTGCGCGAGCTGCTGGAGGCGCTGGTCCTGCTCGGGAAGACCGCTCCCGTGCTGTTCCCCGTCCACCCGCGCACCCGCGCCCGCATCGCGGCGTTGGGAATGCCCGGGCTGAACGGCGGGCTACAGCTACTCGAGCCGATGCCGTACGTCGAGATGCTGGGCCTGGTGAGTGCCGCGGATCTCGTGATCACCGACTCGGGGGGCCTGCAGGAGGAGACGACGTACCTCGGCGTCCCGTGCGTGACGGTCCGTCCGGGAACGGAGCGACCGATCACCTGCACGGAGGGGACGAACCGGCTGGCGCCGCCCGAGCGCGAGGCCATTCGGCAGGCCGCCGCCGCCGCGCGCTCCCGGCGCCGCAGCACCCCGGCCACGATCGAGCGGTGGGATGGGAAAGCGGCCGAGCGCATCGCCGCCGTTATCTGCGACGGGGCGAGATTCGACTGAGTTTAGCAGATCCTTCGCGCCTGCGGCGCTCAGGATGACAGCTCGCTCGCTCTGCGAAACATAAAAGATGAAACACGCTCCGATGATACCTCCCTCTTTTTCTTCTCAAAGCGCCACGTGGAGTGTCATCCTGAGCGAGCGCGCGGTACGCGCGCGAAGCGAAGGATCTGTGGGAATCAACGTCTGGTTGTGAGAGTGAAGATGGGAAGCTCCGGCGGACAAAACAGCCGCGCCTGCACGGTAATCGTCCCGATCCCGCGTGAGACGTACAGCGGCGCGAACGTGTCGCGGTACCACCCCGCCACGAACCGCCCGCTCCCCGGGGGCGTGTAGGGGGTCCAAAACGGCAGGCGAATCTGGCCGCCGTGCGTGTGGCCCGCGATGACGGCGCTAGGAGCCGGGTATCGGTTAGGCGCGATGCCGTCCACGTAGCCCGGAGCGTGTAGCACCCACACCACGGAGTCGCCCGTCCGCACGCCTTTCAGCGCCTCCGCAGGGTCGGGCCTTCCGTTCACCGGGTCGTCGATGCCCACCACGCTGAGCGTCGCGCCGCGGACAGAGACCCGTCCGACCGAGTTGTAGAGCAGCTCCACCCCCGCCCGATCGTAGGCCCGCTCGGCCGTGGCGCGATCGATCCGCGCAGTGTGCTCCCAGTTCCCCAGCGTGGCGAACGTCGCCGCACTGCCTCGCGCGTCGCGCGCCCAAGCGGCGAGGGTGGGGAGATCGCTCTGGCAATTGCAGATGTCGCCGATCAGCACCACGACGTCCGGGCGCTCGCGGGCCAGCAGCTCGAGCGCGACGCGGGCGGCGGCAGACACGCCTCCAGCCAGGTGGACATCGGTGAGGCACGCGATCCGCACCCCCTCGAGGCCGGACGGCAGGCCCGGCACTGGGACATCGTGCCTGGAGACATCGATGGCGCTCGGTTCTATAAGGAAAGCGTCGCCTAGAACGGCGGCGCTTAGGGCACCGACGCCTCCGAGTACGAAACGGCGGCGAGTGGTTGACATGCCGAAAGATAAGAGGCGTCACGCAGAGGCGTCGAGCAGAGACGTCACGCGGAACCGTGGAACGTTCGCAACAGCGGAGTGGCGAAACCCGAGCCGGCGGTGCGGGGTAGCTCGAAACATCCCTGTTCAGGAGGTGATCGATGCTGCAGCTGCGGACCCGCTTCGCATTGCTCCCATACGCAGCGACGCTCGCTGCGTGGGCGGTGCTCGCGTGTAGTGGATCGCCGGACCTTACCGGCGGCGGTGGTGGCGGTGGTGGCGGTGGTGGAGGCGGTGGAGGCGGTGGGGGTGGGGCGGTTCCATCGATCAGCCACGTCGTCGTCGTCGTGGAAGAAAATACCGACTACGCGAAGGTCATCGGCAGCTCGTCGATGCCGTACCTTAACGGGCTCGCGAATCAGTACGCGCTCGCCACGCAGTATTACGCCAACACCCACCCGTCGATCGGCAACTACTTCATGATGACGGCGGGCGAGATCGTCACCAACGACGACGGTTTCGGCGGCACAGTATCGGACGACAACATCGTGCGCCGTCTGGTCGCGGGTGGCAAGACGTGGAAGTCATACGCCGAGGGGCTGCCGTCGCCTGGATTCCTGGGGAGCAGCTCGGGGCGGTACGCCCGCAAGCACAACCCCCTCTCCTTCTTCTCGGATGTCACCGCCAGCGCCGACCAGCAACAGAATCTGGTGCCGTTCTCGCAGTTCGCGACCGACTTGGGGGGCGGGAAGCTGCCGAACTACGCGTTCGTCGTGCCCGACCTGTGCAACGACGCGCACGACTGCTCGCTCGCGACGGCCGACGCCTGGCTCAAGACGAACATCGATCCGCTGGTGCAAAGCGCCTCCTTCCAGCAGGACGGCTTGCTGATCATCGTGTTCGACGAAGCGGGGGGGGACAACGCGAACGGCGGCGGCCGGATCGCATGCGTGCTGGTCGGTCCGAAGGTGAAGCGGGGCTTTCAGTCGACCACCCAATACCAGCATCAGAGCCTGCTGCGGCTCACGGCGGAAGCCTTGAGCGTGACACCCCCCGGCGCGGCGGCCGGGGCACCCGGGATGGGGGAGTTCTTTAGCCCTTAGGCTGCGTCGAACGCCCGGATCCAGTTCGCACCCGCCTCGCCCTTGGCGATTCGCAGCGCGCTGGTGGCGCGGGCGAGCAGGTTCTTGGGCTCGACCGGCGTGTAGCGGGTGTTGCCGACGGCGTCGTATCCGGCCCGCAGAGCTGGTGGCTCGGCGCCGGACGCGGCGCGGACGGCCTTGGCCACGCGTTGCGCCAGCATGACGGCGCCGGCGCCATCGGTGCCGGGCGCCACCACCGCGAACTCGCTCGGGCCGATGCGGCCGATCGCGTCGGAGCGGCGGCCGCTCGCGCACAGCACGCGCGCCACCAGCTGGACGGCGCCGGCGCCGTCGGCCGTGCCGTCGCCAACGGGCGCGAGCGCGACGCAGGCGAGCGCCGCGCCGTGGTGAAACGCCTGGAGCGTCAATTCCTGGGCGCGGAGCGCCAGTCCCCGCGTCGTGTAGAGCCCGGCGTCGTCTTGGACCACCTGCCCGCCTTGCGCCCGTGCGACCTCGAGCCTGTGCAGCACGTAGGTCTGCAGTCGCGCCGCCGCTTCTGCGGGGTTGAAGGGGTGGGGGAGGAACTCCCACACGCCGGCCCGCAGCGCGCGCTGGTGCTCGGTGGTGACAGCCTGGCCCGTGGTGACGAGCAGGATCGGCGTGCTCGCACCCACCAGAGGATCGTCGCGCAAGGCGCGGCTCGTTTCGAGCGGATCGGCGTCGACGAGCGACTCGTCCAGCACGATCACATCGGGGCGGGTGGCGCGGGCGCGCTCGAGCGCCTGCACGGCGGTGAAACAGCGCACCACCGTGTAGCCGTTCTTCTCACCCAGTTCCTTGAGGGCGAGCCCCGCTTCAGCGTGATGGCTCGCGATGAGGATGCGCGGGGGTTGGAGATTCGTCTCGGGCATCGTAAGAGTGTAACGTCCGGGGCGCAGGAGCGGGCGTGACTCGGGTCACGGGATCAGTGCGCAGTATGTGCGGTTTGTGGCAATTGTGCAACAGGTCCCGCTTTCGCCTGGAAAGACCGGAGGGCCGTGTCTAGCGGTCCGACCTTGGCCCGATATATTCAGCCGCTCCTGCGGTCCACCGTGCCAACCGTCATGGGCCAGCGGTGGCCGGCTTGTGCGGCGCCACCCTTCATCTGGAGGATGGCAGCTTCTCGCCATGAGGGTCGTTCTGGAAGTCGCGGTGGTACTGGGGAGCGCCCTCGTGGCGGCCCTGGTGTTCACGCCGGCGGCACGCGCGCTCGCGCGCCGCGTGGGCGCGGTGACGCGGCCGATGCCCAAACGGTGGTACAAGGGTCCGACGCCGCTGTTCGGGGGCGTCGCCATAGTCGCGGCGGCGGCCGCCGGTCTCGCCGCGGCGACCGTGGTGGTCGGCGACGGGTGGGCCCTCCGCATCGAGACCGCCACCGCCCGCCCTGCGCTCGGCATCGCCATCAGCTCTTGTTTCATGTTCGTCGTGGGCCTGGTGGATGACCTGGTCCACCTGCGCCCGCCGACCAAGTTGCTGCTCGAGCTGCTGGCGGGGGCGATGCTGCTCAGCCTCGGTGCCGTCTTCCCGGTGACGCCGTGGGACGTCGTCAACGTCGTCGCGACTCTGTTCTGGTTCCTGGCGCTCACCAACGCCTTCAATCTGCTCGACGGTCTCGACGGGGTGGCGGCGGGGGTGGGCGCGATCGCGTCATTTTTCCTGGGGGTCGCGTTCGCGTTTCAGGGGGCGTGGGGGCATGCCGCGGTCGCGTGGTCGCTCGCCGGCGCCTCGCTGGGATTCCTGCGCTACAACTTCCACCCAGCCTCGGTTTTCATGGGAGACGCCGGCAGCCTGTTCCTTGGCTCCATGCTCGCGGGCCTCGTCGTCACCTTGCCCGGCGCGGTGTCCACCAACCTGGTCTCGGTGCTGTTCGTGCCACTCGTGATCGTCGCGGTGCCCTTGTTAGACACGACCCTGGTCACCGTGACGCGGGTGCTCGCAGGGCAGCCGATTTCCGAGGGAGGACTGGACCACAGCACCTATCGCCTGATTGCGCTGGGCCTGAACGAAAGGCAAGTGGCCGTGTTGCTGTACGCGCTTGCTGCGGCCGGCGGACTGATTGCCTTGCTGTTGACCCGTCTCGACCGCGGGCTCGGTGTCCTGGTGGGCACCGCGTTTCTCGTCGCGATGAGCTTGTTCGCGGCGTACCTCGGCCGGGGACAGGTCGGCGCCGCCGGGCAGGGAGCCCGGATGAAACCGCTCACCGTGCTGGTGCGGAGCCTGTTCTACAAGCGCCGCCTCGCGGAGATCCTGCTCGACGTGGCGCTGATCACGCTGGCGTACTACGCGGCGTTTCGCCTGAGGTTCGACGGCATGCTGCCTCCGGCATACGCGTCGGCCTTCGAGGCGACGGTCGGTCCGGTGATCGCCGTGACCCTGACGCTGCTCGGGCTGTTCGGCGTCTACCGTGGCGCCTGGGAGTACACCGGGATCTTCGACGTGTATCGCATCGTGGGGGCCGTGCTGGTGAGCAACGTCACCCTATTGGCCTACGCGGCATGGCGTGTCCCGCCACTGGCGCAGTCGCACAACATCATCTATATCGCCGCCCTCGTCGCCGCCGGGTTGTTGCTCACGTCCCGACTGTCGTTCAAATCGCTCGAGCTGGTGCGCCAGCGGTTTCAGCGGAAGGGCGAGCGGGTGCTGATCTACGGAGCGGATAGCGGTGGAGAGCTGGCCCTGCGCGAGCTGTTGATCCATGGCGAGCTGCGGCTGCGGCCGGTGTGCTTCGTGGACGACGACGCGCGCCAGCACGGCCGGGAGATCCACGGCGTGCCGATCGTCGCAGGCCTCGACGGTCTCGGATGGGTGGTCGAACGCTACAAGATCGATAAAATCGTGATCGGTACTCGGCAGCTGATGCCCGAGACACTCGCCGCCATCCAGGTCCTGGCGCGGGGACGGGGCGTGCACGTCGGATGGGTCAACGTCGACGTGAAATGGCTTGTGCCGGTGGACGCCGCCCCGGCTGTCCGCGCGACGCCCGAGCCGAGTGTGGCCGCAGGCAACGGGCGCGGAGAGACCCACCTGCCAGTGGAGGTGGGCGCCGCGGGCGGGCCGGATGGGAACGGGCGCATCGCACTGACGGGATGACGAACCGGCCCCGCGTGGTGATGGTGGCGAACCGGGACTCGTTCTTTCTGTCCCATCGCTCGCCGCTAGCGCGGGGTGCGCGCGACGCAGGGATGGAAGTCGTCGTCGCGGCGGGGGACACCGGTGGCGGACGGGCGATCCAGCAAGCAGGCTTCGAATTCGTCCCCCTACCGGTCACCAGGGGCGCGCTCAACCCGCTGAGTGAAGCGCGCACCTTCGCGTTCCTGCTCCAGCTGTACCGGCGACAGCAGCCTCTGCTGATCCATCACAGCACCGTCCAGCCCGTGATCTATGGCTCGGTCGCTGCCCGCCTCGTGTGTGATGCCGCCGTGGTGAACACCATCAGTGGGCTCGGCTACGTCTTCACGTCCGATCACCGAGCCGCGAAGGCGCTCCGCCCCCTCCTGAAGCGATTGTGGCGAATGGCCCTGAGCCACCCACGCAGTCGGACCATCTTTCAGAACCCGGACGATCGCGCGGACTTCACCAGGATGGGTCTGGTCCACCAGGACGTGAGCGTGGTGATTCGAGGCTCCGGCGTCGACTGCGCCGCGTTTCTTGTAGCGCCCGAGCCGGCGGGAGTCCCGGTGGTTGTGCTCCCGGCGCGGATGCTGTGGGACAAGGGGGTGCGGGAATTCGTCGAGGCGGCCCACATGCTCCGGGCGGCGGGACGCGAGGCCCGCTTCGTCCTGGTCGGAGCCCCGGACACCGGAAACCGGGAAGCTATCCCAGTCGAGCGACTCGACGCCTGGACCCGGGAGGGGCCGGTCGAGTGGTGGGGGCATCGGCGCGACATGGCGGCGGTTTTGGCGGGTGCGAGCGTCGTGGTGTTGCCGACCTACGGGGAGGGCCTGCCCAAAGTCCTGGTCGAAGCCGGAGCCGCAGGTCGTCCGATCGTGGCCACAGACGTGCGGGGCTGCAGGGAAGTCGTGCGGCCGGGCGTCAACGGACTGCTGGTGCCGGCGCGCGACAGCACGGCGCTGGCACGGGCGATCGAGCGCCTGCTCCAGTCGCCGGAGCTGCGGGCCCGGCTGGGCCGGGCGGGGCGCTTGCTGGCCGAAACCGAGTTCGCGGAGTCAGTGGTCGTCCGCCAGACGCTGGCCGTCTACCGCCAGCTGTTGGACGGTCGGTGGCCGGCGGTCGAGGGGCGGTGAGCTCACGACGGCCGGTGCCCGCAAGAAGAGCTCGAGCATGAGCAGGCACCAGACCGCCTGAGCGCGGTTGCCCGCGAAGCCGTCACGACCGGCGACGAAGGCCCGCACCGCCTGCCCGTCCCCCAGTTGCGCGACGCGGCTGTCTCCAGCCAGCAGCAGGTCTCCGACGACATCCCGGAGCTCGTGTGCCAGCCACAGCCGCACCGGCACCTCGAACCCGCGCTTCGGTGCTCGCACCAGGTCCGCGGGAAGGCGGCGCCGGGCGAGGGCGCGGAGCAGGGGTTTGGTCTCGCTCACGCGCAGCAGCCATTGCTCCGGGAGGGACCAGGTAAACTCGGCGAGCGGCACGTCGAGCAGCGGGGAGCGGGCCTCGAGCGAATGGGCCATCGTGGCGATGTCCATCTTCGACAGGAGGTCGTCCACCAGCACGAGGCGGTAGTCGGACCGCAGGAACTCGCGGACGCTGCGGCAGGAGAAACGCTCCCCGCGGAGCGCGGCGAGCCGATCCGCCAGCGGAGCGTGCTGGGCCAGCCCGGGGAAGCAGCCCGCGAGGTCGGCAGGGCGGAACAGGTCCTGCGTCCAGGTCAGATAGCGCTCTTCATCCGGCAGCGCCAGGCCGCGCAGCGTGCGGGCGGCGAAGCCGAGCCGGCTGCGTCGCTCGGCGATGTGGGCCAGCGCGGCGGCGATCATGGTCGAGGGACGTTTCAGCAGTGCGGGGACGGGCGCGAGCGAGCGCGCCGCCAGGCCGGCCCAGTAGCGCCGGTAGCCGGCGAAGATCTCGTCGCCGCCATCGCCGTTCAGCACCACCTTGCGGTGAGCGCTCGCGGCCCTGGCGACGAAGTAGGTGGGGACCGCGCTCGAATCGCCGAACGGCTGGCCGTACAGCAGCGAGATCGTTTCGATCGCGTCGAGCGGCGCGATCTCCAGCGGGATGGTCTCGATCGGCAGGCCCAGCCGCCCCGCGATGCGACGCGCGGCCGGGGCCTCGTTCAAGGTCCGATCCGCGACTTCGACGACGAAGCACAGCAGATCTTTGGCCCCGAGCTCCGTGGCGTACGAGGCGACGAGGCCGCTGTCGATGCCACCCGACAGGAACATGCCGACGGGGACGTCACTGCGCAGGCGCAAGGCGACGGCCTCGCGCACCAGCTCGTCCAGGCGGGCCAGCGCGTCGGCCGGCGAGCCGCGGAACGGCGGGGGCCACGACGGGCTCCAGTATGGCTCGATCTCCGGCACACCGCCGGGCGAAAAGGTGAGCGTGCAGCCCGGGGGGAGCGCGCACACGCCCTCGTAGACCGTCTCCGGGTGCGGCACGAACCCGAGCCGGAGATAGTCGGCGAGCGCGGGGGTGGAGTAGCCGGGCACGCGATCGAGCAGCTGCAGCAGGGCGGGAATCTCGGACGCAAAGGCGAGACCTTCCCGGACGCGGGCATAGAAGAGGGGCTTCTTCCCGACCCGGTCGCGGGCCAGGGTGAGGCGGTGCCGCCGCTCGTCCCAGATCGCGACGGCGAACATCCCTCGGATCGGCGTAAAGGCCTCGCGCCCCAGCTCTTCATAGAGATGGGGAACGAGGTTCACATCGGAACGCGACTGCAGCCGGTGACCGCGGCGCTCGAGCCGGGGGAGCTCCTCGACGTAGTTATACAATTCGCCGTTGCACACGACGGCGACGGAGCGGTCTTCGTTATAGATCGGCTGATCGCCGCCGGCCAGATCGATGATGGCCAGGCGACACATGCCCAACACGGCCTCGTCCCCGTCGTACCAGCCCACGCCATCGGGGCCGCGGTGCGCCAGCAAGCGGATCGCGTGCCGGACGCGGGCCCCGGCGAGGGAGCGATCGACACCCACGAGTCCGGCTATGCCACACATGATCGAGGCCGCGCGGTGAGGTCTGCTATACTACGAGGCACGCGACGTAAGCGTTGACTCGCAGGACGCCCGCCTCGGGCTCCGTTCGTCACGAGCGGACCGGCGGTGTATCCGCGGGCGCCAGGGCCGGCTCCTCCAGCAGATCCCCCATGCTCTGCGATACGAGGAGCCGACGCAGGCAACGCTCGGCCACCATGTCGCACACCTGCTCGACGCGCCCGAGCCGCTGGCGCACGGCCGCGCCCAGGTTGTGGTCGTGCCACCAAATGTGGAAAACCTGCGGCGGCCGTAACGCGTCGAGCTCGTTGCGGATGCGGGCGCAATGCAAGGCCCACGCGGCTGCCGGGAGATTGGTTCGCAAGAAGAGGCTGGCCCGCGTCATGTCGTCCTCGACGGCGCGCGCATGCCGCACCCGCGGATTGATGGCATCGAGCAGGCGCCGGCCGCGCGCGAGCGGTCGATTGGTGGAGCTCTCGTTGCAATCGTAGTACCACCCGGGCTCGTTGCCGCGCCACACGCGAATGCCGCACGCGCGGATCACCGGCAGAAACGCCACCTGGTTGCGCGGAAAGACCAGGCTGACGGGCGGCGCACCGAACCGTTCCCGCCAGAGACAGGACACCGCGCCCAGATCGGCCGTGATGTCGTCAGCGGTCACACCGGGTTCCCGCATGAGGACATGCGAGAAGGTGTGCGTCCCGAGCTCCTGACCTGGAGTGGCGTGTATGGCCCGGAGCAGCTCGGGCGCGAAGTGCAGCTCGCCGGTTCGGTCCAGCTCGGCGTAGCGGGGGCTGATCGCGAGCGCCGGGTTCTGGTAGCGGGGTGGCCGAGGCGCGCGCGCGAAATACTCGTCCCAGTCCCGGCAGGCGAGGGCGCCCACCGCTGCCCACGTGGCCCGGATGTTGCGCGCCGCGAACATCTCGAGCAGGGCGGACACCACGGGCTGCACGTTTTCGAGATGCTCGCGATAGGCAGCCAGGTTGAAACCGAGTCGGTGGTGCAGCCCCCAGCGGCGCTCGAAGTCCACCGAGATGACGACGCTGGCGCGGTGCGTCATTTTTGCGCGAGGACGAGGAATCCGCCGGGGGCCGTGCTGCGGCTGTTCCGGAGCGCGAACCGCGCGGGGGCGAGGAACAGCAGGTTCGACAGTACGCGCAGTGGGAACAGCACAGGAACCGGGGAGAACGCCGTCGTGACGAGGTCGAACATGGTGTGCAGCCGGTTCCCCTGCGCCGAGACGCGCACCGAGGAGTAGTCCCGGAACAGCTCGGTCAGGGCGCGCCGCGTGGGTCGCCAGTAGTCATGGTGGTCGTGAAATACAAAAGGCACCGTGATCACCGCCAGTCCTCGGTCTGCGAGCACGCGGCGCGACTCGGACGCGAATTTCGCCGGCTCGGGGAGGTACTCGAGCACTTCGGTCGCCACCACGCACTCGAAACTCGCGTCAGCGAACGGCAAGGCGGCGGCATCCGCTACGACGTCGGTCCGGCCGGGCCGGCGGACGAGGTCCACCCGCACGTAGGTCTGCGCGTGCGGCAGCCGGCGCCGATAGGGGTCGTCTCCAGCGCCGACGACGAGCGCGCGCCGGACGGCGGCGAGGTCGAGCGCGCGCAGCGACCGCCGGATGAGCACGTTCCGCGCGGTGGGGCAGAGCCGACTCAGCGTGCGGTGCAGAAGAGGCAAACTGCGCCCGAAGTGGCGGGCTGTCAACGTCCGGCGTACATTCGCGTGCCTCCGCAAGCGAGTGCGCCGCATGAGGATCGCCTTGATCCGGCATCTGATGGACGATCCCCAGGGCGGTGCTCGCCTGGTGGCGCTGCTCGCCCGTGATCTGCAGGAGCTGGGCGAGGAGGTCACGCTGTACTGTTACGGCTACGACCAGGCGCGTTGTTTCCCCGAGCTCCTCGCCGGCGTCGCGGTGAAGTGCGTGCGGCGCTTCGACGCCTCGACGAGCCCACGCCGCGGCTTCGAGACCGGGTGGCGGCGGTCCGGGGCGCAGCTGCGGCGTTACTTTCGCGAAGCCCCTCGCTTGGCGTCGCTCATCGACTCCCGCACGGAGATCGTGAACCCGCATGAATGGCTGGCGCACCGCAGCGCGGCGCTGTTCGGGCTGCCCCGCCGCGTGCCCATCGTGTGGACGTACAACGACCCGAGCCACTGGCACGTGCACTCGGGCTGGGGGCTGCGCGACCTACCCTATCGGGCGCTGGGGTGGCTCGACACGCGCCAGATCAACCGCTTCGCCGCCGTGACCGTGCTGAGTCGCTGGATGGCCGAGCTGGCGGAGCGCACCTTCACGGCGCCGGTTCACCTGGTCCGCTGCGGGATCGATGCGCATAACCTGCCCGCGGCTGCGGCGCGGCACGGCACGCCCGGGACAGGGCCAGCGGTGCTGCGGCTCGTGAGCGTCGGGGTACTGGCGCCGTGGCGCCGTCTGGAGGATGCGATCCGCGCGGTCGCCGCCGCCCGGGACGCCGGCGCCGCGTGTCACTACGGGATCATTGGGTCGGACCGGTTCTGGCCGGCCTACGGCACGGTGTTGCGCCGGCTCGTGGCCGAGCTCGGGCTGGACGACGCGGTCACGCTGCGATTCGAATCGATTCCCGATTCAGAGTTGGAGGAGGCGTATGCCCGGGCGGACGCGGCGCTGTTCCCGAACGAGCGGCAGGCATGGGGTCTGGCGCAGTTGGAAGCGATGGTCCGGGGCATCCCGGTCGTGGTGTCGCGGGGTGCGGGAGTGAGTGAAGTGCTGCGCGACGGGGAACACGCCCTGCTCGTCGATCCCCGGCGCCCCGATCAGATCGCCGGCGCCATCCTGCGACTGGCCGCCGACGCGCCGCTGCGGCGTACGCTGGCCGAGCGGGGGCGCGCCCTGGTGCTCGCCTCGTACACGTCGGTGCACTACGCCCGCCACATGCTGGATGTGTTCCGGGGTTGCCTGGCCAGGCGCTCGCCGAACTAGCCCGTGTCGTTGCCTCCCTGGATCAAGCGTCGCGTCTACGTGGTGCGCGGCCGCCGCCCGTGGTCGGCTGGATACGGGAGCTTTCGGGACTGGTACGTCGCCCGCGTCATCGCGAGCCCGGAGCAGCTGGCCCCGTTCCGCGACGGTGCACCGCTGCCGGCCCGCTTCGGCATCGGCCTCGATGAGCGCGTCATCGAGTATCCGTGGGTGCTGTCCCGCCTTTCCGAGCAGGGAGGACTGCTGCTGGATGCCGGCGCCGCGTTGAACCACGCGTTTCTGCTTCGGCACCCTCGGCTCGCCCGCAAGCGGATCGTCGTGTACACGCTGTCGCCGAGGGGAGAGGAGATCGTTCCCGCTGACTCCGTCTCGTACGTGTTCGGCGACTTGCGACAGACGATTCTGCGCGACGGTATCTGCGACGAGGTCGCCTGTATTTCCACGCTGGAGCATGTCGGTCTCGATAACCGCCGATTCTACACGGCTCGTGGCGACTACCGGGAGGCGAATGAGCGCGACTTCGCCCTGGCGGTTCGGGAGCTGCGGCGCGTCCTGGTACGCGGTGGCCGGCTGCTGCTGACGGTCCCCTACGGGCGTCCCCGGCAGTTGGGCTGGCTGCAGGTGTTCGACCGGGGGAAGGTCGAGCAGGTGATCGAGGAATTCGGGGGGAGCGTGGTGCAACAGGCCTACTATCGATACTCCGAGCGGGGCTGGCAGCGAGCCAGCCGGGACGAATGCTCGGACTGCGAGTACCATGATGTGCACGCCGGGTTCCAGTACACCGCAGGTGCGGCGGCCGCGGCGGGCGCGGTGGCGTGCCTCGAGCTGCTGAAGACCGCGTGAGAGGGTGGCCGACGTGGCTGAGCGTGGTCGCGCTCGCCGTGGCGGCGAAGGGCTTCGCGTTTCTGCGGGAGCCGGTGGTGGCGGCGCTGTTCGGGGCGAGCGCCTC
>Ga0209161_10001769_pt1 | contig 17826 bp, 18 predicted proteins | sample GraSoiAngelo_155_FD_186169 | JGI IMG/M metagenome (GOLD analysis project Ga0209161, IMG submission 186169) | Grasslands soil microbial communities from the Angelo Coastal Reserve, California, USA - 14_1009_13_30cm (SPAdes) (version 2) | ecosystem: Environmental > Terrestrial > Soil > Grasslands... | reverse complement strand
CCGTCGCCATGGCCACGGGGACCGCCGATCCCACGCGCATTGCGGCGCAGATCGTGACCGGCGTGGGGTTCATCGGCGCGGGAACGATCCTGCACGCGCGCGGCGCGGTCGTGGGCCTCACCAGCGCCGCCACGATCTGGGTGGTCGCCGCCATCGGCGTGGCGCTCGGCGCCGGCTTCTACTGGGAAGCCGCGGGCACCACGCTGCTGGTGCTGCTCGTGCTCCAGGGGCTGGGACGCGTCGAGCGGCTGGTGGCGCGGCAGTCCACGCAGAGCAGCCTCCTGGTGCACGCCCGCCCCGAGCCCGCCGCGCTGGACGAGCTGGAGACGGTGGTGCGCCGCACCGGTCTCGAGATCGAGCGTCAGGCGAGCCGGCGCGAGAACGTCGATCTGGTGATCGAGTTCACGCTGCGCGGACCGAAGCGGCTGCACGACGAGGTGATGATCGCCCTGCTGCATCACCCGGGCGTGCGCACGGTGTCCACCGGCGAGTGACGCGCCGGCTGGTGGTCGACCTCGCTTCGCCTCGCGCCGCCTGGCGGATCCCGCCCGCCACCGTGCAGACCATCCGCGCAGCGCTCGGCTCCGGCTGGGAGGTCGTCCAGGTCCAGGCGCCCGCGGCCTCGGACGGGGACGGCGGCTCGGGGAACCCGGAGGCGGTGGCGGCCGTCCGCGGCGCGGAGGTCTACGTCGGGTACGGCGTTCCGCCGGGGGTGATCGCTGCCGGGCTGGGCACCCTGCGCTGGGTGCATACCGCCACGGCGGGTGTGTGGATGAGCCTGCCGAGTCTTGCCGGGACAGGGATCGTACTCACGAACAGCGCCGCGGTGCACGCCGAGCCGATCGCCGACTGGACGATCACGGCCCTCGGCTATTTCGCGCGCGGCCTGGACCGGATGCGCGGGTTTCAAGCAGCGGAGCAGTGGGCGAGCAGGGAGCTCACGGCGCTCCCGGTCTCGGTGCGCGAATTCGCCGAGCTGCGGCTTGGGGTGTTCGGCCTGGGCGGCATCGGTGGGGCGATCGCGCGACGTGCCATCGCGCTAGGGATGAGCGTCGCTGGGGTGCGCCGGCGGCCGGAGCGCGGAGGGCCGCCCGGGGTTCGCTGGGTGTCGGGCTTCGACGCGCTGCCGCGGCTTGCCGCCGAGAGCGATTGCTTCGTCATTGCGGCGCCACACACGGACCAGACGCGCGGCGCGGTGAGTCGGGCGGTCCTCGAGCGCCTGCCGCCCGAGGCCATCGTCGTGAACGTGTCCCGCGGAGAGTTGTTGGATGAAACGGCTTTGCTGGACCTGCTCGACGGGTCGCGCCTGCGTGGTGCAGCGCTCGACGTGTTCACGGTGGAGCCGCTCCCCGCGGGCCATCCCTTCTGGCGCCACCCGCGCGTGCTGGTGAGCCCCCACGTGGCGGCCGTGACGGCCCGGTTCTGGGACCGGGAGACGGGCCTCATCGTGGACAACGTCACCCGCTATCTTGCAGGGTCCCCGCTCACCAACACAGTCGACCCGGAGGCCGGCTACTAAAGTGGAAGAGAAGTCCAAGGGCGCCCGCGCGAGCGCCGCCACGACGCACCAACGCGGGATCGAGCAGATCATCAAGGCGGCGATCGACCGCAACGCCTCCGACCTCCACATCAAGGCCGGCGACGTGTTCCGTGCCCGGATCGACGGCAAGCTCGTGCCGTTCACCAAGCAGCGCCTCACGCCCGAGCAAACCAGGGCCATCGCCCAACACCTCATCGCCAACGACGAGGATCGGGTCAGGCTCGACAAGCTGCGGGACTACGACTGCTCCTGGGGCATGCCCGGCGTCGGGCGGTTCCGCGTGAACATCCTGCGGCAGCGCTCGTCGTTCATGATCGTCATGCGCGTCATCCCGTTCGACGTGCCGACGTTCGATACGCTCAAGCTGCCGGCGATTCTCCCCAGCGTGGCGGCGGCCGAGCGCGGCCTGATCCTCGTGACCGGCGTCACGGGCTCGGGCAAGAGCTCCACCATGGCGGCGATCGTCAACCACATCAATCAGACGCAGCACAAGCACGTCGTGACGCTCGAGAACCCGATCGAGTTTCTGCACCGCGACATCAACAGCTCGGTGACCCAGCGGGAGATCGGCGTGGACACGGATGACTTTCGGGCCGGGCTGCACGCCGCGCTGCGGCAGGACCCCGACGTCGTCATGATCGGCGAGATGGAAGACGCCGCGACGATCGATACGGCCCTGAAGGCGGCCGAAACCGGGCATCTCGTCATTTCCAGCCTGCACACCCCCGACGCGGTCAGCACGATCACCCGCCTGGTGTCGATGTTCCCGCCCGAAGAACAGGAGGTCACGCGCCTGCGGGTGGGTGAGGCGCTCCAGGCCGTGGTGTCGCAACGGCTGCTGCCGCGCGCCGATGGCCACGGACGGGTGCCGGCCGTGGAGGTCTTGATCTGCACCGCCGTCGCGCGCGACCTGATGAAGGACCCCGCCCGCACGCAGGAGCTGTACGACTACATCACCGAGGCTCGTGAACAGTACGGGATGCAGACCTTCGACCAGCACCTGATCGAGCTGGTGATGGACGAAGCGGTGACCTACGAGGCGGCGGTGGCGGCGGCCACGAACCTCAAGGAGTTCGAGCGCCAGATGCGCGACGAGCGTCGCCGCACCCGGGTCGCCGCGCCGGCGGAGACGACCCCACGTCGGTGATGGGGCGGTGATGGCACGGCAGCTCACGGGCGTGCTCGCTCCCATCACCACGCCGTTCGACCGCGCCACGGGGGAAGTCGCCCCGGTCCACCTGCGCGACAATGTCACGCTCCTGGTGCAGGACGGCCTCGAGGGGGTGGTGGTGGCCGGCTCGACCGGGGAGTCGGCGTTGCTCGACCCGGACGAGCAGCGCCGCATGGTCGCGTGGGTGAGGGACGTCCTGCCGGACCAGCGCTGGCTCGTGGCCGGTACGGGTGCCGAATCCACGCGACAGGCGGTCGCCCTCAGCCGCGCGGCCGGCGCGGAGGGCGCGGACGCGGCGCTGGTGCGCCCCCCGAGCTACTACGCGGCGGCGGTGTCGCCGGCGAGCCTCGTGGATTACTACCGCGCCGTTGCGGAGGCGAGTCCGATTCCGGTACTGGTGTACAACATCCCCAAGTACACGCACCTCCCCGTCGCGGCCGCCCTGCTACAGCAGCTCGCCAGCCACCCCAACATCGTGGGCGTGAAGGACTCGTCGGGTGACACCAAGAACCTCGCCGCGTACCGGGACGCGGTCCCCCAGTGGTCCGTGCTCGTCGGCTCGGGGTCGCTCTTGTATGCGGCCCTCGAGCTGGGGTGCGATGGGGGCGTGCTCGCCGTGGCATGCTTCGCCGCCCGGCTATGCGCCGGCATTCTCGCGGCGTTCCGGGCCGGCGACCGCACTCAGGCAGGCAAGCTGCAGGAGCGTCTCGTGCCGCTCGACAGGGAGATCGTTGCCAAGCTCGGGCCGGCGGGGGTGAAGGCGGCGATGGACGCGGTGGGAGGGGGGCTGTACGGCGGGCCGGTGCGCGCGCCCCTGGCGCCCGTCGCGACAGCGGAGCGGGAGCGCGTCGCCAAGCTCGTCGCCGCTTGACCGACTATCGGGGACTGCTGGCCGAGCTGGCCGTTCCCAGGCTCGCCGGCACGTCCTCCGCCGAGCAGGTGCGCGCGGTGCTCAAACGCGAGCTCGCCGCTCGCGGGTTCGTCGTCATGGAGCAGCGCTTCACCGGTCGGTCCCTGCTGTACCGGCTGTCCCGCGTCCCGCTCTCGGGCGTCAACCTGATCGCCGTCCGTCCCCGCGCCCGCGTGGCCACCTGGCTGGTGGCGCACTACGACTCCAAGGGCCAGCCCCTCTCCATGGCCGCGCGCCTCGGGGCGGCGGCTCTCGCCGGGGTCGGTGCAGTCGAGCTGCTCGGCCTCGCGCTGCGCGCCGTGCTGGGGGGCGTGCATCCCAGCCTGCTGGACGGCATGCTCGGCGGAGCCGGCGTCGCGGGAGCCGCCCTGCTGGCGGTGAACCGGGTGACAGATCGCTCGGCCGGAGCGGTCGACAATGCCGCGGGGGTGATCACGGCGTTCGCCACGGTCGACGCCCTGCCTCCCGACGCCCCGGTGGGGTTGATCCTTCCGGACGCCGAGGAGTATGGCCTGCTGGGCGCTCGCGCCCTGGTACGAGAACGGGCGCACCTGCTCGCCGACACGACCATCGTCAACTTCGACGGCATCGACGACCGGGGCCCGACGATCGCGCTGCTGCATCGCGCCGGGGCCACGGTCGACCGGGTGGCCCGGACGCTCGCCGCGAGACGCGCCCGCTGGCTCCCCGTTCTCGTAGACGGGCTCGCGCTCGGGGCCACGGCGCGCGAGTGCGTCACGATCATGCGAGGCGACTGGAGCACCGCCCGGGTCGTCCATACGTTGCGGGATACGGCCGCCCGACTAACGCTGGACGGCGCCCGCCGAGTGGCGGAAGGAGTGGCGGCGGCGCTCTTTCCAGGCTGAAGCTCGCGCGTCGCCGGGGAGCGCGCATCTTAAGTGCCATGACCCTCGATTGGGCTGGCGGCCCCGCACCGGGCGCCGACGACCTCTACCAGCTCGTCTACCTCTCCCACCTCATCGGGCGGGAACCACGCCTCCTGCAACCGGGCGGCGGGAACACGTCGATCAAGCTGGGTGAAGCCTTGCTGGTGAAAGGCAGCGGCACCGACCTACGCACGATCGGGCGCGAGGGGTTCGCGCGCCTGTCGCTTCCGCGGCTGGCTGCGCTGCGGGACGTCGCGGCAATGAGCGACGTCGACCTGATGCGGTTCATGTCGAGTTGCCTGCTGCAGGCCGGCGGGCCGGAGCCGAGCGTCGAGACGCCGCTGCATTCACTGCTTCCCCATCGGGTCATCGCGCACACGCACGACGTCGCCACGATGAGCCTTACGAACGTGAGCGACGCGACGGCGGAGCGCCTCGTCGCCGAGCTGTTTCAGGGCGAGGTCCTCTACGTCCCCTACATGCGCCCTGGGTTCCCGTTGGCTCGGATGGTGAGTGGCATGGTAGACGGGATTTCACCGCGGGCCATGGGCCTCGCGCTGGCACATCACGGCTTGGTGGTGTGGGGAGCGGATCCGGCGGAGTGCTACGCGCGCCTGGTGCGTGTCGTGCGCCGCATCGACGATTACCTCGAGCGGAGCCGGCGCGGTCGAGCCGTGCTGGGGGCAACCCCTCGCTCGATCGCCACGGCGGAGGTCCGCCGGCGGTGCGCGGAACTCGTGTTGCCCGTCGTGCGCGGCGCGCTCGGGCCGCCCGCAGGGGGTCGGGTGATCCTCCATTTCGACGACTCCGAAGACATCTTGACCGCCCTCGGGGCGGAGCGGCTGCCGTCGCTGGTCCGCCGCGGCGTGGCCACGCCGGAGCACATCCTGCGCGCCGGCCGGCTTCCCCTGTGGCTCGACCTGGATCCGTCCGCGCCGCCGGACCGCATGGCCGACTTCGTCCGCACCCAGATCGCGCAGCAGCGGGACGAATACGAGGAGTATCACCGGCGCTACGCCGCCCCAGAAGAGCGGCCGCTCGACGACTGGGCCAAGGTGCTGCTCGTACCGGGGCTGGGGATGATCACGGCGTTCCGGGACAAGCGGGGCGCGGTCACGGCCAATCTGTGCTACCGGGCCGTGCTCGAGACGATCACGAACGCGGAAGCGATCGACGCGTTCCAGTTCATTCCCGAGCCGGAGGTGTTCGCTTTCGAGCACTGGCCCCTGGAGCGGCGCAAGACCGAAGAGCAGGACGCGCGGGAGCGTGCGTCGCTCCTCGTCCCCCGTCACGTCGCCGTCGTGATTGGGGCGGGGAGCGGCATCGGACGGGCCGCCGTCCGGCGGTTCGCGGAAGAAGGCGCGCACGTCGTGGTCGCGGACCTCGACCAGGCGGCCGCGGAGACGGTGGCGACGGAGGTCCAAGCGGCTTGCCCGGGCCGCGCCGTCGCCGTCCGCGTGGACGTCCGGGACGACGCGAGTCTCGCTCACCTGGTGAGTCGCACCGTCCTCGAGCTCGGCGGGCTCGATTGCCTGTTCTACACGGCGGGTCTGGCTCCCCGGTTCGCGGGACTGACGGACGTCCGGCGCGAGGATCTCCAGCGCCAGCTCGAGGTGCACTACCTCGGCGCGGTCCTGGCCATGGGCGCCGCGGCAGCCGTGATGCAACGCCAGCGATCGGGCGGCTCGATCGTGGCGTCTGTGTCGAAGGCGGCGCTCGTGCCCGGGCGCGAGGCCGTGGCGTACGGCGGGAGCAAGGCCGCCCTACTGCAGGCGCTGCGCGTCGCCGCCGTCGAGTTGGGCAGCGACCGCATTCGGGTGAACGCCATAAACGCCGATCAGGTCGAGACACCGCTGTTCCGGCGGTTTCTCGAGGAACGGGCCGCCAGCGCCGGGGTCTCCGTGGAGCAGCAGCTCGAGGCGTACCGCCGCCGCACCGTCATGGACGTATCGCTCATCCCGGCCGAGGCGGTGGCGGACCTCGCCGTGTTGCTGGCGAGCGAGCGGTTCCGCTTCACCACCGGGGACATCCTTACCGTCGACGGCGGTCTTCCGGAGGCTTTTCCGCGCTGACGCCCCAGATGGAGCGGTCGCGCCGTTGACGGCATTCGTCCGGCGGTCTAGCTTCCCACAGAGGATACTACAACGCCCCGCGAGTCGGGGCGTTTTTGCTGGGGAGCCATGTTCGGACCGAAGAAGCACTGCGTGGTCGTGGTCGGCGCCCAGTGGGGCGACGAGGGGAAGGGGAAGATCGTCGACGTGCTCGCCGAGCGCGCCGACCTCGTGGTGCGCTACCAGGGCGGCGCCAACGCCGGGCATACCGTGCACACCGCCGCCGGCGAGTTCGTGCTGCACCAGATTCCCTCGGGGATCATCCAGGGGGCGATTTGCGTCGTCGGCAACGGCGTCGTGCTCGACCCCGAGACGCTGTTTACCGAGCTCGATGCATTGAGCGAGCGCGGCGTCCGGACCCAGCACAAGCTGTACGTGTCGGAGCGCGCCCACCTGACGCTCCCGTTTCACAAGCTGCTCGACCGGGCGCGCGAAGCGAGAGAGAAGATCGGCACCACCGGGCGCGGCATCGGACCCACCTACGAGGACAAGTACGGGCGGCGCGGCATCCGGGTGGGCGACCTGCGAAATCCCGCGCGCGCGCGGGAGCTCGTGTGCGCCCGGGTGCAGGCGGCGAACCAGTTCCTGGAGGTGCTGGCCTCGCCCGAGCGGGCCGATGCCGCGGAGCACGTGCAGCTGCTGGAACGGCTCGCGCCCCGGCTCCTGCCCCTCGCCATCGACGCGGGGCGCGTCGTGTGGGAAGCGTTGCAGCGCGGCGAGTCGGTGCTGCTGGAGGGGGCGCAGGGCGCCCTGCTCGACGTCGACCACGGCACCTACCCCTTTGTCACGTCGTCCAACACGACGGCGGGGGGCGCCGCGGTCGGAGCCGGGATCGGCCCCACCGCCATCGACGCGGTGCTGGGCGTGGTGAAGGCGTACACGACACGCGTGGGCAACGGACCCCTGCCTACCGAGGCGCCTCCACCCCTCGGCGAGAAGATCCGGGAGCTGGGCGACGAGTTCGGCGCCACGACGGGACGCCCACGCCGCTGCGGTTGGTTCGACGCGGTAGTGGTGCGCTACGCCGTGCGGGTGAACGGGCTCACCGGACTCGCGGTCACCAAGCTGGACGTGTTGGACTCGTTCCCCGAAATCCCGGTGTGCGTCGGCTACCGCCTCGACGGGGAAGCGCTCGATTCGATGCCCGCCGAAGTGGAGCGGCTCGGACGGGTCGAGCCGGTGTACGAGTCGCTACCAGGGTGGCAGCGCTCCTTGAGCCTGGTGCGCCGGCTGGCGGACCTGCCGCCGGCCGCGCGGGCCTACCTGGATCGCCTGCAGGACCTGGCCCATGCCCCGATTCAGTATGTCAGCGTCGGTACGCACCGCGACCAGATCATCGAAGTGACGTGACACTGTCCGGTTGATGCTCGATCTTGCGGTGATCGGTGCGGGGCCCTGCGGGCTCGCCGTGGGCGTCGCTGCGAAGCGCGCGCACCTCGCGTGCTCGCTGTTCGACAAGGGACCGGTCGTTTCCAGCCTGCAACGCTATCCCTTGTACATGACGTTCTTCTCGACGCCCGAAAGGCTCGAGATCGGGGTCCCGTTCGTGACGGCCGGCGACAAGCCCACGCGGCGCGAAGCCCTGGCGTACTACCGGCGCGTGGCGGAGCACTTCGAGCTGGACGTGCGCCAGTATCACGAAATCGTGCGGGTCGAGCGGACGCCGCAAGGCTTCGAGCTGGTAGCGCGCCACCCGGGCGCCGCGGCGCCGGAGACGATCTCCACCCGTCACGTCGTGTGCGCGACCGGGTACTTCGAGTCGCCCAACCTGCTCGGCGTCCCCGGCGAAGAGCTGCCGCACGTGTCGCACTTCTTCGTCGAGCCACACCCCTATTGGCAGCAGCGCGTCCTGGTCGTGGGCGGGGGAAACAGCGCCGTCGAGGCTGCGCTCGAACTCACCCGCGTGAGCGCGCGGGTAACGATGGTGCATTTCCTGGGCGACTTTGACCGTGGCGTGAAACCATGGGTCCTGCCCGACATCACGAATCGCGTGAAGGAAGGCCGGGTGTCCGTGCGCTGGTGCAGCCGCGTGGTCGAGATCGCGCGCTCGCACGTGGTGGTGCGCCGCGAGCCGGACGGCGACCGGGAGACGGTGCCGGCGGACTTCGTGCTGGCGCTTACGGGCTACCGTGCCGACCTGAGCTTACTCCGCTCGCTCGGCGTGGCGGTGGACGAGACCACCGGCGTACCCCGGCACGACCCCGCTACCATGGAGACCAACGTGCCGGGTGTGTACATCGCGGGTGTGCTTTCGTCCGGGTTCGACGCCAACAAGATCTTCATCGAGAACGGCCGGGAGCACGGCGGCCGGATTTGCGACCACCTCAAAAGCAAACCCCCCAGAGTTGCCCCTGGGGGGTGATCGCCTGCTCGACATCGTGCGCCCTAGAACCCGATGCGAGCGAGACGAAGCTTTCTGCCCCGACGTGAGAGGCAAGAAGAGTGCCTTGACTGCGCCTGCGATCACGGCGAGAGATACACGCGACCATCATAGACGTATGTACCGCATAATGCATTATTTGTTGCGTAATGCGAGATGATGATGTAGTTCTAGTTGCCCCGGCGGCCTTCAAGGGCACGTTTGGGCCTCGGCAGGTCGCGGAGGCGATCTCGGTGGGTGCGCGCCGCGCCTTGCCGGGCGCCGCCGTGCTGCAATGCCCTATTTCGGATGGGGGCGATGGGCTGCTCGATGCGGTGTTGCCACCCGGGTCGCTGCGTGAGCACCTCAAGGTCACGGGCCCCTTGGGCGACCCGGTGTCGGGCGAGCTCGGCTGGATCGACCCCGAGACCGCGATGTTCGAGAGCGCCACCGCCTGCGGCATCGCGCTGCTGCAACCGGATCAGCTCGACCCGCTGCGGGCCACGACGCGCGGCGTGGGTGAGATGATTTGGGAGGCCGTCGAGCGCGGCGCCCGGACGGTGGTGGTGGGGCTGGGCGGTTCTGCCACTGTGGACGGCGGCACGGGCGCGGCCCGGGGGTTGGGTTGGTCGCTGCGGGACGCCGAGGGGGCCGCCCTCCCCGAGGGCGGAGGCTCGCTGGTCCAGTTAGCGGTAATGGACGGGGGCTGGGGGCTCGACGCCCACGTGGTCGCGTTGGCGGACGTGACGACGGCGCTCGTGGGACCGGAGGGGGCGGCACCCGTGTTCGGCCCGCAGAAGGGCGCTGGACCGGAGGGCGTGAAGCTGCTGTCCCGCGGTCTCGAGCGCCTCGGCGAGCTGCTGACGCGCCACGGCCACGGTGACCTCACAACGCTGCCGGGCGGTGGTGCGGCGGGAGGGCTGGGCGCGGGACTCGCGTTCTTCGCCAAGGCGCAGCTGCTGCCGGGAGCGGAGTGGGTGCTGTCGCGCGTGGGATTCGATGCCGCGCTCGCAAAGGCGCAGCTGGTGATCACCGGTGAGGGGTCGTTCGATCGTACGTCGCTCGTCGGTAAGGCCTCGGGTGAAGTGGTGCGGCAGGCGCAGGCCGCCAGGAAAAAAGTGGTCGTGATCGCGGGCCGGGTCGAAGGACTGATCGGGCTGCACGCGCTCGACGGCGAGGGAAAGCGGCTGGACGCCGCGGGCATCGCGGTCCTCGCCGAGCGCGCGGTGCGCCAGGCGTTCGGGTTGCCTGGCGCCTAGCGGCGCGTCTATCTTCCGGCCCTCTATGCCCCCTGCCGACAACGTCATGGAGAAGTTGGTGTCGCTCGCCAAGCGGCGCGGCTTCGTGTTTCAGTCCTCGGAGATCTACGGCGGCCTCGGCTCCGTGTGGGACTACGGGCCGCTGGGCGTCGAGCTCAAGAAGAACATCAAAGAGCGCTGGTGGCGCTCCATGGTGCACGAGCGCGAGGACATCGAGGGGCTCGACGCCGCGATCCTAATGCATCCCAAAGTCTGGGAGGCGTCGGGCCACGTAGCCGGCTTCACCGATCCCCTGGTGGACTGCAAGCACTGCAAGAACCGGTTTCGGGCCGACGATCCTCGGATCAAGGGCACGCCGGGCGAGCCCACCGCGCAGTGTCCGGTGTGCGGGAGCAAGGGCACGCTCACGGCGCCGCGCATGTTCAACCTCATGTTCAAGACGTTCATGGGCCCGGTGGAAGACGCGGCGGCGGTCGTGTATCTGCGTCCCGAGACGGCGCAGGGCATCTACGTCAATTACCTGAACGTGCTGCAGTCGGCGCGGCAAAAGATCCCCTTTGGCATCGCAGATCGGGAAAGCGTTCCGCAACGAGATCACCCCCGGCAACTTCATCTTCCGTACGCGCGAGTTCGAGCAGATGGAGATGCAGTTCTTCGTCAAGCCGGGCACGGACCTCGAGTGGTTCGAGTTCTGGCGCGAGGAGCGGATGAAGTGGCTGGGGGGCCTGGGCATCCGGCCGGAGAAGCTGCGCTTTCATCAGCATACGAAGGAAGAGCTCGCCCACTACGCCAAGGACGCCTACGACATTCAGTACGAGTTCCCCTTCGGCTGGCAGGAGTTCGAGGGCATCCACAACCGCACCAACTTCGACTTGTCGCGCCACCAGGAGTTCTCGGGGAAGAAGCTCGAGTACCTGGATCCCACGACGAATGAGCGCTTCGTGCCTTACGTCGTGGAGACGTCCGCGGGCGCCGATCGCACGGCCCTCGTCGTGATGCTCGACGCCTACAAGGAGGAAGAGGTCGAAGGCGCAAAGCGTGTGGTCATGCGGTTTCACCCCGCGTTGGCGCCCCTCAAGGCGGCCGTCTTCCCTTTGGTGAACAAAGACGGCATGCCGGAGCTGGCCCGCCGCATCTTCGACGACTTGCGCAAGTCGCACAACGCGTTCTACGACGATGGCGGATCCATCGGACGGCGCTACCGCCGCCAGGACGAAGCGGGTACACCCTTCGGGATCACGATCGACGGCCAGTCCACGCAAGACGGGACCGTCACGGTGCGCGATCGCGACTCCCTCAAGCAGGAGCGCGTCGCCGCCGATCGGCTGGCCGGCTACGTCGGCGACAAGCTCAAGGGCTGATCCGTGGGCAAGCGCGTGCTGCTGGTCACGACCGATCTGCTGTTCCGCTCCAAGCTGGCTGGCGTGGTCGCGGCGGCGGGCGGGGAGGTGACGCGCGACGAGGTGCTGTGTGATCTCGCGGTCGTGGAGCTCGGGGGGCGCGCCGACGACCGGGTCGGGGAGCTGGTGCGGCGCCGTACACCGGTGCTGGTGTTCGGCTCGCATGTGCGCCCCGATGTGTTACGCGCCGCTCGTGAAGCGGGAGCGACCGCCGTGCCCAATTCGCAGGTGGCCGAACGACTGGCAGAGCTGCTCAAGACGTCGTAGGGGCACCTGAAAGGCGTAGGGGCGCACCGGGAAACGTAGGGGCGCAGCATGCTGCGCCCCTACATTACATGCACGGTCAGGGCCGCTTACTTTGCGGCGACCTGCACCTCGATCTGGCGCGGCTTGGCCTTTTCCACCTTCGGCAGCGTCACCGTCAAAACACCGTTCTCGTAACTCGCCTTGATGGCGTTGGCGTCCACGGTCGTGGGCAGCGTGAAGCTGCGCTCAAACGCTCCATAGGTGCGCTCGTAGCGATGCACGCGGTCGGCGCGCTCTTCCGCCACCTGCTGCTTCGACCCCTGGATCGTGAGGACGTTGTTCTCGACGGTCAGCTTCACGTCCTCGGGGCGCACACCGGGAACCTCCGCCATGATGCGGATGGCGTTGTCTTCCTCGAAGATGTCCGCCGGCGGCACCCAGGCCGTCGTCGCGCCGTCCGGCGACTGCCACTCAGCGCCGAGCAGGCCGTCGTTCAACAGCCGGCTGAGCCGGTTGCTCAGACCGACAAAGTGCGCCAGCGCCGGGTCTCTCGTAATGCGGGGAAGGATCGACATAACTCATTACCTCCTTTGGTGCATTGGTTCGGGTTTCCGACACGAGGGGCCCGGTGTCGCCGGGTGCCCGGGTCTCGCCCGGCGGCCACGCAATGGGCGTGCCGGATGGTGGAGGCGCCGGTTTGCCACAATGACAATCCTCGGGCTGCAACCGTGGCAAACCGTGTCAAGTTTGCAGGTGTTATCTTTTTTCTCACTGTGACACACACGACCAGCGTTGCACTGCCGCCGGCCGAGGTGCTGGACCGGGCCAAGCGTTTTTTTGCCGAGCGGGTCCCGCATGCCGCCGCCCACGTAGAGAAGGAAGGACCCGAGTTCGCGGTGCTGCGGGGTCAGGGTGGGGAGGAAGTGGTGATCCGGGCGTGGGCCGACGGGGGGGGAACGACGCGCGTGCGGGCGTCCACGCTGTTCTTCGATCAAGCGCTCGATCGGTTTCTCTCCACGCTCCCGCTCGAGAGCGGCGTGGAGGTGGCGTGAGCACGGTGACGGAGCGTTTCGCCGTACGCGTGATGGTGACGGACGTGTGGGATCAGGTGTTCCTGGCGGTCGAGCCCACGACGACGGTGGCGGAGCTCAAGCGCCAGGCGCTGGCGCAGGCGTTGAAGCGGTCGAACGTCCCGGTCGACGAGTACATCGTGAAGTTCCACGGCGCGCAGGTGCTGGACGAGTCGACGACGCTGGCGGCGCTCGGAGTCGCGCCCAACGCGCCGTTCATCGTGTTGCCGGCGCGGCGCCAGCCGGTGCACTGACCATGTCGCGCCGGTCCCGCACGCCGAGTCGCGCGCTGACCACGTTCGCCGTAGGGTTTCTGCTGCTCGACGGCGTGCTACTCACTTACAGCGGCCTGGCGCTCCATCGCACGATGCTCGTGGCGTGGGGAGTGGCGTGCGTGGCCGCGGCAGGGCTGGTGGTGCTGGGATGGCGGCGCTACCGCCGGGCCATGGCGGAGCTCGAGCAGGCCCGGCGCGAGCTGCGGGCCGAGGCGGAGTCGATTCGCGATCTGCTGCACAGCAAGCACCTGCACAACTGAATGGGCCCATCGCCCGTTCCCGTCGTTCATCACCCCGCCTGTCGGCTGCACGATCCCGGCGCCGGTCACCCCGAGCGCCCCGAGCGGATCGACGCCGTGCTCGGCGCGCTGCGGTCGCCGGACCTGGCAGGGCACCTGACGTGGCACGAGGCGCGACCGGCGACCTGGGAGCAGCTCCAGCGCGTGCACCCGGCGGAGTACCTGACGGGGTTGGAGCGGCTGGCGCACGCGGGCGGTGGCGCGCTCGACGCGGACACGGTGATGAGCCGGACCAGCTGGGACGCGGCGCTCGCGGCGGCGGGAGTGGCGATCGGCGCCGTGGAATGCGGGCTCGCATCCGGCCGGGCCTTTGGCGCCACGCGGCCCCCCGGTCACCATGCGCTGGCGGCCCGCGCGATGGGCTTCTGCTTCGTCAACAACGCGGTCGTGGCCGCACGGCATGCGCAACAGCTGGGCGCCGCGCGCGTGCTGATCGTCGATTGGGACGTCCACCACGGCAACGGCACGCAGGCCCTGGTCGAGCGCGACCCCACCATCCGGTACGTGTCCATGCATCAGTACCCCTGGTATCCGGGAACCGGCGCCGCGGACGAGCGCGGCGTGGGAAACGTCTTCAACGTGCCGCGTCCGCCGGGGCTCGAGCGCCGGCGGTACGTGGAGGATCTGCTGGACGCCGTGGACGCGGCGCGTGCCGGCTGGCGCCCCGACCTGCTGCTCGTCTCGGCGGGGTTCGACTCGCTCGCGGGCGACCCGTTGGGCGGGTTCACGCTCGAGCCCGACGACGTAGCGTCCTGGACGCGGACGTTCCGAGAACGAGTGGCACCGTCGCCCGTCGTGGGCCTGCTCGAGGGGGGCTACCGGCTCGATTTGCTGGCGGCGGGCACCCGCGCGCACGTGCAGGCACTGGCGTAGACGGGGGTCGCATGGCGCTCAAGCTCGCCGCCGAGGTCGTCACCTTGAAGACCAAGCACCCGTTCGTGATCGCGCGCGGGGGGGGAGACGACGCAAACCGGGTGGTGTGGGTGCGGCTCAGGGATACCGACGGGGTGGAAGGGTGGGGAGAAGCCGATCCGTCGCGCTACTACGGCGAGACGGCGGACACGGTGCTGGCGGTGCTCGAGCGGCTGGCGCCGCATCTGCCCCGGGACCCGTTCGACCTCGAGGCGGCGGAGGCCCGGTTTGCGGAGGTGGTGCCGAAGAACGGAGCGGCGCGGGCTGCACTTTCGGCGGCGCTGCACGACCTCGTGGGCAAACGGCTCAACCAGCCGGTCTGGAAGCTGTGGGGGCTAGATCCCGCCCGTGCGCCCCGCTCCTCGTTCACGATCGGTCTCGACACCCCGGAGAAGATGCGCCAGAAGGTGACGGAGGCCGCGGCCTATCCGATCCTCAAGATCAAGCTCGGCACGGAGCGCGACGAGCAGATCCTGCGCGCCATCCGCGACGCGACCGATAAGCCGCTGCGCGTGGATGCGAACGCCGGGTGGACCCGGGAGCGCGCGCTGCAGATGCTGCCTATCCTGAAGGAATACGGCGTGGAGTTCGTGGAGCAGCCCCTTCCCCCGGACGACCTCGAGGGGATCGCCGCCGTGCGCCGCCGGGGTATCCTGCCCGTGGTGGTGGACGAAAGCTGCATCGTGGCCGCGGACATCCCCCGGCTGGCGGGCGCCGTGGACGGGATCAACATCAAGCTCGCGAAGTGCGGCTCGCTGCGCGAAGCGCTGCGCATGATCGCGACCGCCCGGGCCCACGGCATGCTGGTGATGGTGGGCTGCATGATCGAGTCGTCGCTCGGAATCACGGCCGCCGCCCATTTCACGCCGCTCGTGGACGCCGCCGACCTGGACGGCGCCGCGCTCACCGCGAACGATCCTTTCGTCGGGGCCACGATCGACGGCGGGCAGATCCGACTCCCCACAGGGCCCGGGCTGGGTGTCAGCAGGCGGTGAAGACGTACGGGCGCAGCATGCGACGCCCCTACCCGACACCCCGGGCTTGCGCCCGGGGTCAGTGACGACACTGGCCTCGGATGGAAGTGTAGGGGCGCAGCATGCTGCGCCCCTACCCGATGGGACCACTGGGTCGCGATTCGCGGAGGTCGTCCTCCCACTCCCCGTCCCCCGCCCCTACACCTACGAGGTTCCCCCGGAGCTCTCCGGCCGCGTGGTGCCCGGGGCGCGCGTGGTCGTCCCGGTGCAGCGACGCCGGGTGGTGGGTGTGGTCACCGCGGTCGACGTGGCCGCACCGGCGGTGACCGCGAAGGCCATCGTGGCCGCTCCGGACGAGGAACCGGCGCTCGCCGGGCCGATGCTCGAGCTGGGACGCTGGATCAGCCGCTACTACGGGACGCCGCCGGGCTGGGCGCTGCGCGCCCTGCTTCCGGGCGCCCTCTGGAACGTACAGCGCCCGGCCGGGCCGGCCGAGGGCACCGACCGTGTGGTGGTGCTGGTGGCGACCGTGCCGTCGCTGCTCGAGCGGGAGCGCGTGTTCAAGCGGTCGCCCAAGCGCCGGCTGGCATACGAGGCGCTCGAGGCGCTGGGGGGCTCGGTGCCGCTGCGCCACCTGGTCCAGCGATTGGGCCTCTCCCCGGCGGTGCTCGACGGCCTCGTGAGGCAAGGGCTCGCACGCTACGCCGACGTGGCTCGCCCACGCGATCCGTTCGCCGGGCTCTCGTCGCCCCCGCCCCCTGAGCTGACGGCCGACCAGCGTCGCGTTGTCGCCGGTATTCTGGCGACACCCGTGGAGGCACCCGTTCTAATCCAGGGCGTGACCGGCTCGGGCAAGACGCTCGTGTATCTCGAGGTACTTCGTAGCGTCGTAGCGTCGGGCAACGGTGCGATTCTCCTTGTCCCCGAGATCGCGCTGACGCCCCAGACCGTCGCGCGCGTGCGCGGTGTATTCGGCGACCAGGTGGCCGTGCTGCACTCCGCCCTCTCGGACGGCGAGCGGGCCGACGCGTGGCGGGCGTTACGGCGCGGCGAGCGGCGGGTGGCGGTCGGGCCACGCTCCGCCGTGTTCGCCCCGGTCCAGCGGCTCGCCGCCATCGTGGTGGACGAGGAGCACGAGCCGAGCTACAAGCAGGGGAGCGCCCCGCGCTACCACGCCCGGGACGTAGCGCTGGTGCGCGCCCGACTCGAGGGAGCGCGCGTGTTGCTCGGCAGCGCTACGCCGTCGCTCGAGACCTTGCATCTCGCGGCCCAGGGCCGCGTGGTGCGCTTCGAGCTGCCCGAGCGGATCGGGGCCCGCCCGCTGCCGCCGGTCGAGGTGGTGGACTTGCGGAGCGCCGAGCGCGTGCCCGAGGCGCGCGGCGTTCCCTGGACTACTGCCCTGGACGAGGCGGTGCGCGATGCGCTCGGGCGCGGGGAGCAGGTGATCCTGCTCCTCAACCGCCGGGGATTCGCGACCTACCTGCAATGTCCCGCCTGCGGCGACGTACGCGACTGCCCCCACTGCGCCATCGCGCTCACGGTGCACCAGACGCCGCCCGCGTTACGCTGCCACTATTGCGGCCACGAGGAGGAGATTCCCACCGCGTGCCGCGTGTGCGGCAAGGAGACCCAGCGCATGCGCGGCCTCGGCACGCAGCAGCTCGAGCACTTCGTGGGGCTGCGCTTCCCCGCGGCCCGTATCGCGCGCATGGACCTGGACACGACCAGCTCCAAGTGGGCGCATCACCGCGTGCTCGAGCGCATGGCGCAGGGCAAGCTCGACATCCTGCTCGGCACGCAGATGATCGCCAAAGGACTCGACTTTCCCGATGTCACGGTCGTGGGCGTGGTCGACGCGGACACCGGACTTCATCTGCCCGATTTCCGAGCGGCGGAGCGGACGTTTCAGCTGGTGGCCCAGGTGGCGGGTCGGGCCGGGCGGGGCCCGAAGGGGGGGCGGGTGTACGTCCAGACCCGGGTGCCGGATCACCATGCGATCCGCGCCGCCGCGGCCCACTCCGTGTCCCAGTTCGCCGCGGTCGAGCTGCCGCTGCGCGCTCCGCCGCATCCGGCGTATCCGCCGCATGTGGCCTTGGCGCGTTTCGTGGCGTCGGACCAAGTGGAGGCCCGAGCCCAGGAGGTGGCGGAGGGTGTCGCCGCGTGGCTGCGCCGCATGAACGCGGAGAGACTGGGGGAGGCACTCAGCGTGCTCGGGCCGGCACCGTGCCCGATCGCGCGTCTCAAGGGGCGCTGGCGCTGGCACGTGCTCGTGAAGGCGACGGAGCCGCGCGCCATCGGTCGCGTGGTGCGCGCCCTCGGCGTGCGGGCGCGGGGCGTGGTGGTGGATCGCGATCCGGTCTCATTGTTGTGAATGCGTCGCGGAGAGTCGTCACGGAGAATCGTCACGGGAGAT
>Ga0209161_10001765_pt1 | contig 17851 bp, 16 predicted proteins | sample GraSoiAngelo_155_FD_186169 | JGI IMG/M metagenome (GOLD analysis project Ga0209161, IMG submission 186169) | Grasslands soil microbial communities from the Angelo Coastal Reserve, California, USA - 14_1009_13_30cm (SPAdes) (version 2) | ecosystem: Environmental > Terrestrial > Soil > Grasslands... | reverse complement strand
CTGGTTGGTTCCGACGGTCGCCTCATTCCGTCCCGCGTCGAGCCCGACGTGGACCATCGAGACATCGTGGTCGCCGAGGTCGGAGGATATGGAGCCCTGTGGCTGCAGGTCAAGGGCACAACTCACCCCGACCGCGAGGGGCGTATCGTCGCCTTCGCCAACTATCCGGTCGATGCCATCCCCGAGAGCGCCCGCCTTCTCTACCTGGTCTGTCTGCTCGATGTCGACCAGCATCTTCTCGCGAGGACCTGGCTCGTTCCTTCCTCTGACTTCAACCGGCGCGCGTACCGCGAGCACACAAGACGGCAAGGCCGGATCAACCTCCAGTTCTCGTGCCTGGCTTCAGGGGATGCTCATTGGGACGCGTTCGAGGTGCCCAGGCTCGAGCTCGGAGCACGCCTCGAGCCGCTGGTCCACGCCCTCGGCCCAGCGACCATGGAAGAGCTGGGCGCGCTGCGCGCTCAAATATCTAACTGATCGGACTCGTTTCTCTCGGGTTCGGCAGCGGCGTCAGGTTCGCCTCGACTTGATCGCGTAGGTATTCGAACGCGGGCGGCAGCGAGAGCCGCTCGCCGAGGTGCTCCTTCGGCTCGTCGGTTGCGAATCCCGGACCGATGGTCGCGATCTCGAACAGCACACCGCTTGGCTCGCGGAAGTAGATCGAGCGAAAGTAGAAGCGGTCGATCACCGGCGTCGGGTCACCTCCGCCCCCGATGACGCGATCGCGCCAGGCGACGTGGTCTTCCATCGTCGAGGCCCACGCAACGTGGTGCACGGTGCCCGAACCACCCAGGCCGCGCGCGTCGGGAGCGGCGTCGTAGACGTAGAACGAGCCGCGTGAAGCGCCCCGCGCGTCGTACGCGTCCGGGCCGGTGCCCTGGAACCCGAGCGTCTCGCTCAGGAACTGGTGACTGGCGCCACGCACTCGCTCAAATGCACGCACGCCGGCAAAGCCCTGGAGGGCGAACTGGTCGGGGATCTCGGGGTGCTGCGCCACCAGCGGCTGGTCATGGGTCGGTTCTGCGATGAGCTCGAAGCCCAGACCCTCGGGGTCGGCGAAGCGGAGCTTGTTGCCGTCGATCGTGGATTCGAGGCCCGCGCCTGCCAGACGCCGGGTCCAGAAATCGAGCGCCTCTTCGCTGCCAACTCGGAATGCGATCCGGTGAATCATTCCCGCGCCTGCGCGGCCGCGCACCAGGCCCGGGTACTCGAAGAAGGTGAGGTCGGCGCCCGGGCTGCCGTCCTCGTCTGCATAGAAGAGGTGGTAGACCGCCGGGTTGTCCTGGTTGACGGTCTTCTTGACCAGGCGCAGGCCCATAACGCCGGTGTAGAACAGGACGTTTTTGGTCGCATCGGCGGTGATGGCGCTGATGTGGTGGATGCCGTTCAGGTTCTTCATCTCTTCTAGTTGTACCCGGAACGGCCCGCGGATTGTTCCAGAGGCCCCCGGCGTAACAGAAGCCCGGGTCCGCGCGTAGAACCTGCAGGCAGCGGCGTGAGTGAGTGAGCAAGGCGCCTTAGAACGCGCGAAGGCGGGCAACGGTCCTGCCTTCGAAGAGCTGTTGGCGCCTGTTCTCGATCCCGCGTTCCGGCTGGCGATGACGATGTTGGACGACAGGTCGGCAGCAGAGGATGCGGTGCAGGAGGCGGCGCTCAAGGCCTGGCGCAAGCTGGACCAGATCCGTGCAGGATCGCCCATGCGGCCCTGGTTCCTCGCGATCGTGGCCAACGAGTGCCGCAGCGCACGGCGAGCGCGGTGGTGGAATGTCATGCGGTTCCCCGACCTCAGAGCCGAATCCGCCCCTCCGCCGGACACGTGGGCGGACCGCGCCGACCTACAGACGGCCCTTGGGAACCTGGCGCCTCATCACCTCCTCGTGCTGACCCTCTACTACCACCTCGACCTCCCCATCGATGAGGTCGCACGTGTCTTCGGGTGCTCGGAGGGTGCGGCGCGGCAGCGTGTTCACCGCGCGCTGGCGGCGCTGCGTCCCGGGCTGGTGCTGGAGGTCAACGGATGACCCCGGAAGAGAACGACCTCCGCCGGGCACTCGACGCAAGGAGCGGCGCCCCGTCGCCCGAGTTCCGTACGCGCCTACGTGATGCCTTCGCGCAGGGCAAGCCTGGGACCAATTTCATGCCTGCCATCGCGCTCGCAACGGTCTTGGTGTTGACGGTGACGTCGGTCGGTGTGTTGTTGGCGGCACGGAACTTCGGCCGTATGCACGGCGGGCTGGCGAGCGGCGCGCGAGTCGTCACACCGACTCCGATCGCGATGCCGACCACCGCGCAGCTGGTGGCTCCCTCGTCCAACGTGGTCTGGGTGCTCGTCGACTACGCCGGCCTGTACCGGTCGACGGACCAGGGCGCCCACTGGGAGCTACGGCCGATGCCCGCGGAGTTCGGCGTCAGGCCGTCGATGTCCTTTATCGACGACCACGAGGGATGGCTGCTCGCGCCCGGATCTCCGACGACGCAGTGCCAGCAAGCCAAGGCGGCGGTCTGGCACACCACCGACGCAGGGGCAACCTGGCAAAACCTGTTTGCGGGCGGCATCGCGGAGAGCCAGTGCAAGGAGCGAATCTGGTTCGATGATTCGAAGCAGGGGTTCATCAGCGCCTGGGACGACAACAACCAGCCCACCATCTATTTCACCCAGGATGGCGGCCACGTCTGGAAAGCAAGCAGGCTGCCCGACCCGCCGGATTTCAGAACACTGCCAGGCGGATTCACGCTGCGTGCCGACTGGATGAAGCGATTCGGCAGCACGCTCTACGTCGAGGCGTCCGGCCTGCAGGGGGCGGGCACGCCTTACCCGGACATTCCAGACCGCCAGTACATCTTCGTTTCAACTGACCGGGGAGTCACGTGGGTGTGGAAGCAAAAGGTCGCCTCGCGCTCCATGGTCATGGTCAGCGAGACGCGATGGCTGCAGCTCGCGATGCCGGGTCAGTCATTCGAATCGACAAACGGCGGCCAGCAGTTCCACCAATACGACTCGGACTTCAACACCGACACACCAGCCGGCGCGCAGTTCGTCTTTGCCGACGCGCAGGTCGGATATGCGGAGGGACGCGGTTCATTGCAGCGCACTATCGATGGCGGAGCACACTGGGTCAGGATCGCCACCCCGGGCACGCAACACGTGAGCGGTCCAACGCCGACCCCTGGTGCCAAGGGCGGCAGCATCCCCATGCCCACCGACGCAGCGCTGAGTGCGCCCTCGGCCAACGTGGTCTGGGCGCTTGTTGCTGGGCAATACCTCTTCCGCTCCGTGGATCAAGGCAAGACCTGGCAGCAGCGCCAGTGGGCTCCGTATTCGGGTGGCGGTGGACCTCCCATGATCACGTTCGTCGACAGCATGGACGGATGGGTGCTGTTTCCGGGCGTCCCCGCCACGAGCTGCAGTGCTCAAGGAGCGCAGCTCTGGCATACGTACGACGGCGCGAAAAGCTGGCAGCTAATCGCTGCCGCCGTCTACGGGCAGAGCGTTGCGGGAGCGTTGGCGTTCGACCAGTGCAAAGACGCGATCGCGTTTGCCGACCCTCAACACGGATTCTTGGCAACCGGCGATACCCTCGATCGTTCGACCATCTATCGAACCGCGGACGGCGGAGTGACCTGGTCGGCGAGCAAACTGCCTGACCCGCCTGGGTGGGTAACTGGAAATGGTGGTGTGGCACTGCGCGTTGTGTCGATCAAGACATTCGGCACCACAATCCTCGTTGACTCCTCGGGGACAAATGACCAAGGACTGCCCCGTTCGTTTGTCTTTGAGTCGACCGATGGTGGAGCCGGCTGGAAGTATCTGGTGCCTTCACTGGGAGTCGAGACCTTTGTCACGCCGACCCGCTGGCTGCGGATCGCCAATAACGGGCAAGCCGAAGAAACGCTTGACGCCGGTCAGGACTGGCACGCGTATTCGTCTGATTACCAGGACGCTGCTGGCGTCAGTTCTGTCTTCGTATTCGCCGATGACAAAGTTGGTTATGGGACGGTCCGCGGTGGTGTACATCGCACCGTTGACGGCGGAGCCCACTGGGAGACCATCAAGGGCTCCTGGCCGTAGCACCCCGGATAATCGGGATGCATGCCAATCCGGGTTGTAGGTTTTGACGGCGACGACACGCTGTGGCACAGCGAGACTCGATTCAGCGTCACGCAGGCTGAGTTTCGCGAGCTGCTGAAGCGACATGTCCCGGATGCCGACGTCGATGCGCGGCTGTCGGAGATGGAGATGAAGAACCTCAGCATCTACGGCTACGGCGTCAAGTCGTTCACGCTGTCGATGCTCGAGACCGCGATCGAGCTGACTCAGGGACGGATTCAGGCGAGCGACCTCGAGGTAGTCCTCGGCTGGGGCAAGCGGATGCTCATGGAGCCGACGAAGCTCATCGACGGCGTGGAGGAGACTCTCCGCGCGGTGAGCGCCCGCTACGACCTGCTTCTCATCACCAAGGGCGACCTGTTCGACCAGGAGAGCAAGCTCGCGCGATCAGGTCTGGGCGAGCTGTTTCTCGGCGTCGAGATCCTCAGCGAGAAGAATGTCGATTCGTATCGCGGCGTCTTTCAGCGGCGCGGGATCAAGCCGGAGGAGTTCGTCATGGTCGGCAACTCCCTGCGCTCGGACGTCGTCCCGGTGGTGGCCCTCGGCGGCCGCGCGGTCCACATCCCTTACGAGGTCACCTGGCACCACGAGCACGTGCCCGACGAGGAGCTGCCGGCGAAGGGCTGGCGGCGCGCCTCCAGCATCCGCGAGCTGCCCGCCGCGCTCGAAGACCTCTAAGCCTCGAGCCCCTCCGGCCCTGCGGGCCACCTCCCCATAGATGGGGAGGAGCCGCCGCCCGTCATGAGGAGCCCCAGCCTTTCCTCGGGTGTACCCGCGAGCTGCCCGCCGCGCTCGAAGACCTCTAAGCCTCGAGCCCCTCCGGCCCTGCGGGCCGCCTCCCCATAGCTGGGGAGGAGCCGCCGCCCGTCATGAGGAGCCCCAGCCTTTCCTCGGGTGTATCCGGGGGCTCGATGCTGACGATCCGGCCTTCGTACATGACGGCGACGCGGTCCGACAGCGAACGAACCTCGTCGAGCTCGGCGGACACGAGCAGCACGGCCGCGCCGTTGTCGCGCTCGCGCACGATCTGACGGTGGATGAACTCGATCGCGCCGATGTCGACGCCGCGCGTCGGCTGCGCCGCCAGCAGCACTTTGGGATTGGTGCCGATCTCTCGCGCCACGATGACCTTCTGCTGGTTGCCCCCTGAGAGGTTGCGGACGGCGACCTCGATGCTCGGGGTGCGGATGTCGAACTCCTTGACCAGCTTCAGGGCCCAATTCCGGATCGCGATGAGGTTAAGAACGAAATGACGCCAAGAAAAGGTCGGCGTGCGCTCGCGGCCGAGGATCGAGTTCTCGGCGATCGAGAAGCTCAGCACGAGGCCGGTGCCTCGCCGGTCCTCAGGAATGAACGCGACCCCCGCGTCACGCTCTGTATTTGCGTCCATCGTCGTGATGTCTCTTCCCGCGAGCAAGACCTGCCCGCCGGTGGCGCGACGGGTGCCCGCGAGCACCTCCATCAGCTCGCTCTGCCCGTTGCCCTCGACGCCCGCGATCCCCAGGATCTCGCCGTAGCGCAGCTCGAACGACGCACCTTTGAGGGCCGGCACCGACTGATCCGAGTTTGCCGTGAGATTTTCAACCGCGAGCGCAACGCCGCCTGGCTTGGCTGGGGATTTGTCGACACGCAGCAGGACTGCGCGCCCCACCATCAGGGTGGCGATCTCCTCTTCGTTGGTGTCTTTGGTGATCAGGTGGCCGACCACCTTGCCGCGCCGCATCACGGTGATGCGATCGGAGATCTCGAGCACCTCCTTCAGCTTGTGGCTGATGAAGATGATCGTCTTGCCACCCTTGACCAGGTCGCGCAGCACAGCGAAGAGGTCCTTGCTCTCCTGCGGCGTGAGCACGCCCGTCGGCTCGTCGAGGATGAGAATGTCCGCGCCGCGATAGAGCACCTTCACGATCTCCGCGCGCTGCTGCAGGCCCACCGGCAGGTCGCCCATGCGCGCGTCGGGATCGAGAGCCAGGCCATAGCGCTTGGTCAGCTCGGCGATGGCCTTCCGTGCGCGAGCGCGGTCGTAGAAATCGGGTCCGGTCGCCGGCTCGCGGCCGAGCATGATGTTCTCGCCGACCGAGAAGACCGGGATCAGCATGAAGTGCTGGTGCACCATGCCGATTCCGAGGCCGATTGCGTCGCGTGGTCCGGCGATCTGCACCGTCTTGCCGTTGATCAAGATCTCGCCCGAGTCCGGGTGGACGAGCCCATAGAGGATGTTCATCAAGGTCGACTTCCCGGCTCCGTTCTCGCCGACCAGCGCGTGGATCTCGCCGCGGCGCACGCTGAAATCCACCTCATTGTTGGCGAGCACGCCGGGGAACTGCTTGGTGATGCCGCGCATCTCGACCGCGAGCCCCGCTTGCTCGTTCATTCCGAGCCTGGCACGTAGGGCAGGCCGTCGGCCGCGGGCGGAATGCTGCGTCCCACCAATCCCGCGAGGACGATGAGGGTCAGGAGGTACGGCAGCATGCTGAGCAGGTACGGCGAGATGTGGATGATCGAGTTGTTGTCGTAGATCGCCTGGCCCAAACCGAAGATGAGGCACGCGACGAACGCACCGAAAGGAGTCCATTTGCCGAAGATCATCGCCGCGAGCGCGATGTATCCTCGGCCGTCGGTCATGTTGGGCACGAAGGTGTTCGAGATGCCGATTGCGAGGAAGGCACCCGACAGGCCTGACAGCAGGCCGCTTGTCACGACCGCTCCGTAGCGGATCGCAAACACATTGATGCCCGCAGTGTCAGCGGCCTGGGGATGCTCGCCGACCGCGCGGATGCGCAGGCCCAGTCGCGTGCGGAACAGCACGAGGTGGGTCAGGACGAGGAGCACGAGGGCCACATAGACGATCACGTTTTGCTGGAAGAACACTTTGCCGAGGAACGGGATCTGGTCGAGGCCCGGCACGTTGATGTTCGGCAGGAGCGCGCTCTGGTCGACGTGTCCCACGTCCTGCAGCCCGTAGATGCGGTTGATGAGGAAGACCGTGAGGCCGGCCGCGAAGATGTTGATGGCGATGCCGCTGACGATCTGGTCTGCCCGAAACTGGATCGACACGACTGCATGGACCATGGCCATCAGCGCGCCGGCGAGCATCGCTACACCGGTGGCCAGCCAGGGGTTGTGCCACGCGAGGTCGGCCGCCACGCCGAAGAAGGCGCCGGTCAGCATCATGCCCTCCATCGCGATGTTCACCACGCCGCTGCGCTCCGAGATCGTCCCGCCGAGCGCGGGTAGGAGCAGCAGGATGGCGGCGGCGAGCGTCGCCTGCCACAGGTTCGCAGTGATGAGCAGGTGCAGGATGTCGCCGATCGCGGACACGGTTCAGGCCTCCGTGGGCGGCGCCGCCGCCTCGGTCATCATCGGAGCCGCGGGCGGTAGGTCGGGGGGCAGTGCGGTGGGCCTGCCAAGGCCGGGGATGCGCTGCCGGATGGCACCCACAAAGTTGGCCGCGATGGAGAAGAGGATCAGCGCCTGGAGGATGAAGACCAGGTTGCCGGAGATGCCGGCGTCGGCCTGCATAACGGATCCGCCTGCGTGCAGAGCGCCGAACAGGATCGCCGCGAGCACGATACCCACTGCGCTGCCGAGACCGAGCAAGGCGACCGCGATCGCATCGAAGCCGGTCGTGTCGCTGAAGTACTTGTCGGTCAGGTTGTGGTCGACGCCGGCGATCTCGATCGCGCCGGCCAGGCCGGCGAACCCGCCGGCGATCAGCATCGTCACGATGATGGTGCGGCGCACGCTGATCCCCGCGTAGCGCGCCGCCTTCTGGCTCTGCCCGACCGCGCGGATCTCGTAACCGAGCGAGGTCCGCCACAGGAGAAACGCAAAGCCGGCGGCCGCCGCAAGCGCGATCAAGAGTCCGGTGTGGACTCGAAAGACGCTGGACGGCAGGCCCAGGATGATCAGCGAGTTGTCGTTGGGCAGCAGGGTCGCCAGGCGCGCACCGGCTCCGATCGGCGAGGACTTCGAGGTTCCAGGAGCGAGCTGCAGCGGGCCGCCGACGATGAGGTAGCGCAGGAACCACTGCGCGATGTAATTCATCATGATCGTCGTCACGACCTCATGAGCGCCGATGGTGGCTTTCAGAACGCCGGCGACTCCCGCCCACAGTGCGCCCCCGACCATGCCGCCGACCAGAACCATCGGCAGCAGGATGGGTGATGGCAGCGAGCTGAACTTGATCCCTATCGCGGTGCACGCGATCGAACCGGCGAGCAGCTGACCTTCCGCGCCGATGTTGAACAGGCCGGCGCGGAACGGCAGCGCCACCGCGATGCCCGCGGTGATGAGCGGGATGACGAACACGATCGTGTTCGAGATCTGGAGGCCGGGGTTTTCGCCACCGGCGCACCCGATGCCGAAGCCGCCGCAGACGAGCGCCGCATAGGCGCTGAAGGGGTTGCCGCCGGTCGCGGCCACGATCAGCCCGCCGAGCACGAAAGCGAGCAGCACGGAACCGAGTGGCATCGCAAGGCCGGTGGTCATGCGGCGGACCATCGCCGGCATCGAGCGTGGCCGGGGACGGGTCGTCATTGAGCCCGTCCCCGACCTGGTGATTACGGAGTGGGAATGTCGGCCGGCGGGGTGAGCGTGCCTGCCTTGATCTTGTCCTGGAAGGTCTTGAGCTCGGTCTGGAGCTCGGCCGGTACGGTCAGGTTGTCGACCGCGTAGCCGGCGCCGTCATTGGCGATGCTGAACGTCAGCGCGCCTGCCTGGAACTGGCCGTTGACGACGTTCTTGATCGCGGTGTAGGTGGCAACGTCGACCTTCTTCAGCGCGCTGGCGATGACTGAGGGGTCTGCGTCTTTCTGGTCAGCGTCGACGCCGATGCTGTAGACGCCTGCTTGCCCCGCGCCCTGCAGGACGCCGAGTCCGCAGCCGCCGGCCACCTGGAAGAGGATGTCGGCATTCGAGCTGATCATGCTGGTCGCCTGCCCTTTGCACTTGGCCGGGTCGGTGAAGTCGTTCGAGTAGCCGACCAGAACCTTGATCGACGGGTCTTCCATAGTCGCGGCCCACTTGTAACCCGCGATGTAGTGGTTGACCGGCGGAATGCTGATACCGCCGACCGCGCCGATCACGTGCTTGTTCTTCTTCGCCTTTCCGTTCTTCTCCATCCAGCCGGCGATGACGCCCACCATGGCGCCTGCGTCCTGCTCTTTGAAGAAAAGGGATTCGACGTTGGTGTGCTTGAGGTCGTTGCCGTTGGCGTCAGTACCCGCCCCGTCGATGATCGCGAAGTGGATGTTCGGGAACTGGCCCGAGACGGTACCCACCGCCTCTTGCATCAGGAAGCCAACTCCTATCACGAGGTCGTAGTTCTTGGACGCGAAGCCGGTCAGGTTGTTCACATAGTCGTTGCCGCTCTTCGACTCCGTGACGTCGTCCTTGATGCCGAAATCGGTCTTCGCCTTCTCTAGACCGACGTAAGCGAGATGGTTGAAGCTCTTGTCGTTGAGGCCGCCGATGTCGGTGACGAGCCCGATCTTGTACTGCTTGGAAGTGCCGGGATTGTTGCTTCCGCCGCAGGCCATTGCAACCATCAAGACCACGGCAGCCACACCCAGGAATTTGAACCGCTTATACGCCATCCTCGTTGCTCTCCCTTCAACTGAAAAAGCCCAGGCGCGGCTGGGCGCGGATCGCTCGGTCGGCCGGATTGTACACCCGCCTTATCTGGTGGTCTGGGAGCGCAGAGAATTGCAGGGGATGAACGTTCTCGAGGTCATCGGGCGCAAGCGCGACGGGCACGAGCACTCGCCCGAAGAGATCCAGTTTCTCCTCGGCGGCTACCTGCGAAAGGAGATCCCCGACTACCAGATGGCGGCCTGGCTGATGGCGGTCTGCATCCGCGGCATGACCGCGCCGGAGACCCTCGCGCTGACCAGGGCGATGATCGAAAGCGGCGAGGTCCTCGACCTGAGCACGATCCCGGGCATCAAAGTCGACAAGCACTCGACCGGAGGCGTCGGTGACAAGGTGACGCTGGTCGCGGCGCCGCTCGCGGCCGCATGCGGGGTCAAGGTGCCCAAGCTCAGCGGCCGCGCTCTGGCCCACACCGGCGGCACACTGGACAAGCTCGAGTCGGTCCCGGGGCTCACAGTCGACCTCGAGCCTGAGCGATTCATCAAGCAGGTCCTCGAGGTCGGCATCGCAGTCGCGGCGCAATCGCCGCGCATGGTGCCGGCGGACAAGCTGCTCTACGCGCTGCGCGATGTCACCGCGACTGTGCCGTCGGTACCGCTCATCGCGTCGAGCGTGATGTCGAAGAAGATTGCCGCCGGCGCGGATGCCATCGTTCTCGACGTGAAATTCGGGCGCGGCGCCTTCATGCCAGATTTCGCGTCAGCCGAGGAGCTGGCCAAAGAGATGGTGACGCTCGGCGAAGGCGCAGGGCGGCGCACGGTGGCGCTGGTCACCGCGATGGACAACCCGCTGGGCCGCTCGGTCGGCAACGCGCTCGAGGTCCAGGAGGCGCTCGACGCGCTTTCCGGAGAGGGCGACGCGGAGCTGCTCGAGGTGTGCCTCAGGGTGACCCGCGAGATGTGCGAGCTGGCGGGCGTGCGGGCCGACCCACAGAAAGCGATGCGCTCAGGCGCAGGACGCCAGACCTTCGAGCGCATGCTCGTCGCCCAGGGAGGTCACCTGGAGCGTGGCCTTCCCGTGGCGCCGGTCCAGGTTCCTGTGACCGCCGACCGAGACGGACACGTCGAAGCGATCGACGCGCTCGAGGTCGGCCTGTCGGCGCTCGAGCTGGGCGCGGGGCGACTGCGCAAGGAGGACAGGGTCGATCCGGCCGCGGGCGTCGTCATCGAAGCACCGGTCGGCGCGCGGGTGCGATCCGGCGATCCGCTCGCGACCGTGCACGCGCGCTCGAACGAGCTGGTCGAGCGCGTCACGAAGCGCTTGCGCAACGCCTGGCGACTGACCGATCGCGAAGTGGGTAAGCCGCCTCACGTACTCGCCCGGGTCGACAAGAACGGAATTGCAAAGGGCGATTAGTATTCGCCCAGTGTCCGTAACCGAAAAGAAGTACCACGTCGGCCTTGGCCCGGGCGAAGTCGGCGAGTACGTCCTTGTGCCGGGGGATCCGGGACGGACGCCGATGATCGCCAAGTATCTCGAAGGCGCGCGCGAAGTCGCGTTCAGCCGTGAGTACCGAACATTCACTGGTTCGCTCGACGGCGTGAAGGTGTCGGCGATGTCGACTGGAATGGGAGGCCCCTCGGTGGCGATCGCCGTAGAAGAGCTGAACGAGCTCGGCGTGCATACCTTTCTTCGTGTGGGCACCTGCGGAGCGGCGCAGCCGGAGATCAAGATGGGCGACCTCGTCATCGCATATGGAGCCGTTCGAACCGAGGGCACTCCCAACGGATATGTGCCGCCCGAGTACCCCGCGGTCGCGTCGCTCGAAGTGGTCAACGCGCTGGTCGAAGCGGCTGAGGCGTCGTGCGCCCCTCATCACATCGGTGTGATTCGCTCCGTGGACGCTCTCTACTCAGACCTGCTGCCCGACCGCATGCCTCGCCCGCACCTGCGTGACGAGCTTGAGATGTGGTCGAAAGCCGGCGTGCTGAGCAACGATATGGAGTCGTCGACGTTGTTCGTCGTGGCTCGGCTGCGCAAGCTGCGGGCGGGAACGATCAACCTTTGCGTGGATGAGCTCGGAGCCGGAGAGATCCATCACCTCGACCCGTCGTACATGGACCGCATGCTCAAAGTTGCCGTAGACGCATTGCGCCGCCTGATCGCGCGTGACGCCCGTGCCGCTCAGCGTAAGTAAGCACCCGCTCGTCGCGGACAGCCTTCGCGGCCTGCGTGACAGCACGACGCAGCCCGACGAATTTCGCGCCCTGGCGCGCAATGTCATCACCATGCTCCTGTACGAGGCGACGGCCGACCTGCCGGTCAAACACGGCAAGGTGCGGACTCCTCTCGCCGAGGCGGACGCCATCGAGATCGAGACGGAGGTGGTCGCGATCCCGGTGCTTCGTGCCGGACTCGGTTTGCTGGCTCCGGTGCTCGAGCTTTTGCCGCGCGTCAGCGTCGGCTACATCGGCCTGGAACGCGACGAGAAAACCGCCGTCGCGCGGATCTACTACAACAAGCTGCCTCGTCTGACGGGCAAGATCCCGCTCCTTCTCGACCCGATGCTCGCGACCGGCGGGTCAGCCGCGCAGGCGCTGGATCTCATCAAAGAGGCAGGGGGTCGCGACACGCGGATGATCTGCATCGTCGCCGCGCCGGAGGGAGTGAAGGTGCTCGAGGAACGCCATCCCGAGGTCGACATCTACACGGCGGCCCTGGACGAGCGCCTCGACGATCGTGCCTACATCGTGCCGGGCCTGGGCGACTTCGGGGACAGATTGTTCGGGACGGGCTGAGGACCGGATGTGTCGTTAGGCGCCTAACGCGCGTATGGCTCGCCTTTGGATGATTCGTTAGGCGCCTAACGCGTGGTCCTGGTTACAGCGGACGTCCCCCGCTTCCCGCTCCAGCTGCACCTCGATCAGTTGCCGGAACGAGCCGCGCGAGATGACCGTGCGTCCTGGACGGTCACAATGACGACTCGGTCATCGTCTTCAAAATAGACGTAAACGACGAGCATCCAGCGCCAGGGACCCAACACGAAACGAAAACCAGACCATCGGCCACCTAGCTCCGGGCCGAGCCGTGGAAAGCGACCAAGTGGACGTACTGCGCTCTTGAGCCTCTGTTTTGTGTTCTTGGGCAGGCTGTGAGTTCGGATCAATCGATCCAGGTCGGTCGCGGCCGACCTGGATACTTCGACCCGCGCCACGGGTTATAGGTCGTCCAGACGTATCGTCCGACCGGCTTTGGCGTCCTCGAGTCCTTGCTGGGCCCGCTCAAACGCCCCGGGTAGGCCGTCCAAGAGGGCCGCGGCGTGGCGCGGATCAGGGTCGGCTTCATCGAGCGCTTGTGAAAGAAGTGATCGCGCGAGCGTGCCTTCATTCACGTGCGTTCGCTGAGCCAACTTTGCGAGCTTGGCAGCGTACGCATGATCAAGGGTGACATTGAGCCGACGGTTCGTATCAGGTATGATACGAGAGTACACGAATCAGCACATTACGTGCATGTGACGTCTTTTAGACTCTCGCAATGAGTCGCTTCATCGACCTCAGCCATCCGATCGAAGAGGGCATGGAAACCTACCGGCCTTTGCCCACGCCTCGGGTCGACGTTCTTAACGACTATGACGCATCGCGGTACGACGGCAAGTCGGAGTTCCTGATCGCCTCCTTGCACGTTTGCGGCAACACGGGGACTTACGTCGACTCACCTAAGCATCGGTATCGGCAAGGAGTCGACCTTGCCGGCCTGCCACTAGAGCGCCTCGCCGACCTCCCGATCGTGGTCGTCGATGCAACCGGGATCGGCCGGGCGATCGGTCCTAACGCTCTACCTGCAGATGACCTGGAGGGCAAAGGTCTACTTGTCCGCACCGACTTCTCGCGCCATTGGCGCACGGACAGCTATTTCAGCGACAATCCATTCCTGACCGCCGAGGCCTGCCAGGCGCTCGTAGCAGCCGGGGTGGCATTTGTCGGGATCGACTCATTGAACATCGATGACATCGCCGACTTGGCCCGTCCGGCTCACACCATCTTGCTCGGCGCTGGCGTCCCGGTATGCGAGCACATGACCAACCTGGCGTCGGTCGAGTCCGGCACCGGACGTCTCCATGCGGTCCCGATAGCCTGGGTCGGTGGCGCGACCTTTCCGGTACGCGCATACATAGTGAGCGACCAGTAGACAGGGCGCCCGAACGCTGGGCCCTCCCTAACCCATCCCGGCGAGCGGGGAGGGGAGCTCTGTCAACCGAATTTCGCGTTGTAGGCGGTTTCGTTGCATTGGCGCAGCTCCTCGTCTGTCATGCCAATGCCCGCCATCAGATCGTATTCGTGGGTCAGTGTCGTGTCCGCGACGGTGCGCGAGTCGGTGCTGATCGTGCAGCGAACTCCGCCGCGCACAAGACCAGGCAGCGGATGATCGGCCATGGACTGCACCGCCTTGCATTTCCAGTTTGCGGTCGGGCAGATGTCGAGCACCACCCCCTCGGTGCGAATTCGCTCGACGATGCTTGGCACGCGGGCGCCGATGACGCCGTGGGCGATCCGCTCGATGCCGAGGTCCAACGCCTCCTCGACCCTCGATGGATCTCCCGCTTCCCCCGCGTGGCATGTGAGGTGAAGACCCGCCGCGCGCGCCGCGTCGAAGGCGGGTCGGTGCCTTGTCGTCCCGAAGCGCGCCTCGTTACCCGCAAGATCGAAGCCGACCACGCCCAGGCCCGCGAACTTGCCCGCGATCCGTGCCAGCTCGACATTCTTGGCAGTGGAATGGCTCCGCATCGCGCAGACGATCGCGACCGCCCTGATCGGTCCCCCGCGCAGCCCCGACAGGACCGCCTCAATGACCTGCGTGACCGTCAATCGCGCTCGGAGGTGAACGCGAGGCGCCCACCGCACCTCGAGGTAGTCGATGTTCTCCTTGGCCGAGTCGACGCACAGCTCGTACGCGATCCGCTCTAGCGCGGGCTCCGTCTGCATGACGGCGATTGCGTCGTCGAAGTACTTGATGTACTCGGCCTGGCTCGGGCAGTCGTCTGGCGCGACCATGTGAAGTCGCTTCCGGCCAGACAGCTCCTCCGCAGTCGACACGCGCACCGCGCCGTCCAGGTGCGAGTGCAGCTCGGCCTTCTTCCAGCCGAGGTACGGGGAGGCTATGTCAGGGAATAGATGTGAGGCAGCTCGCGATACAGCCCGGCGTAGTCGAGCCCATAGCCGATCACGAAACGGTCGGGGATGACAAAGCCCGTGAAATCGATCTTCACCTCGACCTGCCGCCGCGCGGGTCGATCCAGCAGTGCGGCGAGGCGGACGGACGCGGCGCCCATGCGCTGAATGCGCTTCGCGACCGCGTTGACGGTGACGCCTGAGTCGATGATGTCCTCGACCAGCAGCACGTGCCGGCCGACGAGCGGACCTTCGACCATGTGGGCAAGATGCAGGCGGCCATTGCTCGACGTACCGGTCGGATAGCTGGAGGCACGCACGAACTCGATCTCGGCCGGGATGCTAAGGCTGCGCAGCAGGTCAGCCGCGAATACGGTGGCGCCCTTGAGGATGACGACCATCACGAGCGGGGTGTCGATGTCGGCGTAGACCTCGGAGACCTGGCGCCCCAACCGCCGCACGCGGCGCGCGATGCGGGCGGCGTGGATCATGGGCTTGCCGGTCTCCCGGTCCAGGCGCAACTCAGTGGCTTCTACCGGAGCCGGCCTGGTCAGCACCTCCGCCATGTAGGTCAGATTCTAGAAGTAGCTAGACACCGATTGGATGCCAGACGGTTTTCATTTCCATGAATGCGGCGACGAGATAAGGACTCTGCTCGGCTTCTGTAACTTTGATCACTCGCTTCACGTTGCCTGCCGCTGATTCCTCGATTGCTTTGATTTCGTCGGTGGTGCACCCGGCGACGTCGATCGCATTGACGTCCATGTGCGCGGCAAGCCAGGGCAGCAGCTCCTTGCGCTGGCCGCTGATGATGTTCACCACCCCCGCGGGCACATCGCTTGTCGCGAACACCTCGGCGAGAGTGAGTGCGGCAAGTGGATGCGCTTCCGCGGCGAGCGCGACGACCACGTTGCCGCCGCACAGCGCGGGCGCGAGCCGGCGGACGAGCCCGGAGAGCGGGGCCCGCTCAGGGGCGATGATCGCGACGACGCCCGTCGGTTCGGGGATCGTGAAGTTGAAGTAGGGCCCGGCGACCGGGTTCACCGTCCCTGTCACCTGCGACAGCTTGTCGGTCCAGCCGGCGTACCAGACCAGCGTCTCCACCGCCTGGTCGAGCTCGCGTCGCGCCCGCGGGCCGCCGCCAAGGAGCTCGACGAACTGGGCCGCGCGGCCGTCCAGCATCTCGGCGGCCCGGTACAGGATCTGGCCTCGGTTCATCGCCGTGCGGCCGGCCCAACCCGGGAACGCCGTTCGAGCGGCCCGGACCGCGTCGCGCATGTCCTTGCGCGAACCGCGCGGCACGTTGACGTTGCCGTCTGGCCGGTACGCGCGCCCTGACTCCGAGCGCACGAACTCGCCGTTCACGAACAGCTTGTACGTCTTGCGCACGTCCATCAGTTGAGCTCCAGGTACGGCAGAAGGCCGTGCACGCCGCCCTCGCGGCCGAAGCCGGACTCCTTGTAGCCGCCGAACGGCGAGGTCGGATCGAAGCGGTTGAAGGTGTTCGCCCAGACGACGCCCGCCCGCATGCGCTCGGCCATCCACAAGATTCGCGAGCCCTTGTCCGTCCACACGCCGGCGGAAAGGCCGTACGGCGTGTTGTTCGCCTTCTCGACTGCCTCATTCGGCGTGCGGAAGGTGAGTACCGAGAGCACCGGCCCAAAGATCTCTTCGCGGGCGATGCGGTACGACTGCGACACGTTGGTGAACAGCGACGGCGGGAACCAGAACCCGCGCTCGGGCAGCAGGCACTCGGGCTGATAGAGCTCGGCGCCTTCTTCGATTCCCGACTCGACGAGGCCCTGGATCTTCTCCAGCTGAGCCCGCGAGTTGATCGCCCCGATGTCGGTGTTCTTGTCGAGCGGGTCGCCCAGGCGCAGCGTGGAGAGCCTTCGCTTCAGCTTGTCCAGCAGCGGCTCCGCGATCGACTCCTGGACCAGCAGCCGGCTGCCCGCGCAGCAGACGTGGCCCTGGTTGAAGTAGATGCCGTTGACGATGCCCTCGACCGCCTGGTCCAGCGGCGCGTCCTCGAAGACGATGTTGGCCGCTTTGCCGCCGAGCTCGAGCGTCAGTCGCTTGCCGGAGCCGGCTATGGCCCGCTGGATCATCTTGCCGACCTCGGTCGAGCCGGTGAACGCGACCTTCTTCACATCCGGGTGCGTGACCACGAGCGACCCGGTCTTACCCGCCCCGGTCACGATGTTGACGACGCCGGGGGGCAGCTCCGCCTGCATGCAGATCTCCGCGAACAGCATCGCCGACAGCGGCGTGGTCTCCGCGGGCTTTAGCACGACCGTGTTTCCGGCGGCGAGCGCGGGCGCGATCTTCCAGGCGAGCATCAAAAGAGGGAAGTTCCACGGGATGACCTGGCCTGCGACCCCGAGCGGCCGCGTCTTGCGGTTGGGAAAAGCCCACTCGAGCTTGTCCGCCCAGCCCGCGTAATAGAAGAAGTGGGCCGCGCTGAGCGGGATGTCGACGTCGCGCGATTCCTTGATCGGCTTGCCGCCGTCCATCGTCTCCACGACCGCGAGCTCGCGCGACCGTTCCTGCAGCAGCCGCGAGATGCGAAACAGGTAGCGCGCCCGTCGCGATGGCGCAAGGCGTGCCCATGAGTCGAATGCCTTGCCCGCGGCCTTCACCGCGCGATCGACGTCGACCTCGTCCGCCTCGACCACCTCGGCCAGCTTCTTCTCGGTGGCCGGGTTGATGGTCGGGAAACGCTTCTTGCTGTGGGCCTCGACCATGCGGCCGCCGATGAACAGGCCGTAGCGGGGTTGGATCTTGACGTGGTCGATGGACTCAGGGGCCGGCGCGTACTCGAAGACCTGCCTGGCGAGCTCGGCGGGCTGCTTCTTGGTGATCGCCATCAGTCGATCGTGAAGTAATCGGGGGATTGGTATGCGCCGCTGCGCTCCTTGTCGATCTGCATCAGCACGTCGTTGAGAAGGGTCGACGCTCCGAGGCGGAGTCGATCAGGTGTCAT
>Ga0209161_10001764_pt1 | contig 17858 bp, 16 predicted proteins | sample GraSoiAngelo_155_FD_186169 | JGI IMG/M metagenome (GOLD analysis project Ga0209161, IMG submission 186169) | Grasslands soil microbial communities from the Angelo Coastal Reserve, California, USA - 14_1009_13_30cm (SPAdes) (version 2) | ecosystem: Environmental > Terrestrial > Soil > Grasslands... | reverse complement strand
CTGGCGGGCATCCGGATGGCCGTGGACACGCCCGGGGGGGTCGTCGACGTGTGCTCGCCGCTGATCGGCGAGCACAACGTGCTCAACCTGCTCGGCGCGGTGGGGTGCGGCGTGGCGCTCGGGCTGCCGGCCGCCGTCATCGGCCCGGCGCTGGCGGGGGTGCGCGCGGTGCCCGGGCGCTTCGAGCGCGTGGACGCCGGGCAGCCGTTCCTCGTGATCGTTGACTACGCGCACACGCCCGACGCGCTCGAGCGGGTGCTCGCCACCGCGCGCGCGCTCACCGCGGGCCGGCTCGGCGTGGTGTTCGGCTGCGGCGGCGACCGCGACCGGGGCAAGCGCCCCCTGATGGGCGAGATCGCGGCCCGCCGTGCCGACCGCGTGTGGGTCACCTCCGACAACCCGCGGAGCGAGCGGCCCGCGGCGATCATCGACGAGATCGTCGCCGGGATCCGCCGCGCCTCGCCGGAGCCGGGCCGCTATGTTACGATCCCGGAGAGGCAGGGGGCAATCGAGGACGCGCTCCTCTGGGCCCGCGCCGGCGACTGTGTCGTCATCGCCGGCAAGGGCCACGAAACCTATCAGCTGGTCGGCCCCGCAGTGCTCCCCTTCGACGACCGTGAAGTCGCGCGGGCGATCTTGAGCCAGAGGCAACCGGCGTGAACCAGACCGTGTCGCCGCCCGTGCTGACCGTCCAGGACGTCGTCCGGGCGACCCACGGCGCCCTGGTCGGCGGCGACCTGGGCGTGCCCGTGCAGGGCGTCTCCATCGACTCGCGCACGCTCGCCGTCGGCGAGGCGTTCTTCGCGATCTGCGGGCACCGCCTGGACGGGCACGCGTTCGCGCGGGAGGCGATCGGGCGCGGCGCCGCCTGTCTCGTCGTCCACGCGCTGCCCGACGACCTGCCGGGCCACGTGCCGGTCGTGCTGGTCGACGACACGACGACGGCCCTCGGACGGCTGGCGGCGGCGTACCGGCGCCGGTTCGACGTCCCTGTCGTCGGCGTGACCGGCTCGAACGGCAAGACGACGACCAAGGAGCTGATCGCCGGCATCCTCGGCACGCGCCGCCAGGTCTTGCGCTCGGCGGGGAGCCTCAACAACCAGTGGGGCCTCCCGCTGACGCTCCTCCAGCTCGGCCCCGCCCACCAGGCGGTCGTGCTCGAGATGGGGACCAACCGGCCGGGCGACATCGCCTACCTCGCCGAGATCGCCGCCCCCACGCTCGCCGTCGTCACCACCGTGTCGCCGGCGCACCTGGAGGAGCTCGGCTCGATCGAAGGGGTCGTGGCCGAGAAGAGCGCGCTCGTCCGCGCGGTCCCGGCCTCCGGGCGCGTCGTCCTGAACGCAGACGACGCGCGAGTGGCGGGGATGGCGGAGGCCGCGGCGGCGCCGGTCCTGGCCTACGGGCGCCGGCCGTCGGCGGAAGTCCGGGCGGTCGGGCCCGTCCGCGAGTCGACGGGCGGGGTCGAGTTCACGCTCGCCATCGGCGGCCGTGAGCACCCGGTCCGCCTGGCCCTCGCCGGGTCGCACAACGTGACGAACGCCCTCGCGGCGGCCGCCACCGGGCACGCCCTCGGCCTCGCGCTCCCGGACATCGTCCGCGGCCTCGAGGCGGCGCGGCCGGTCCCGGGGCGCTGCGTCTGGCGCGCCGCCGGCCCCGTGCGCATCCTCGACGACAGCTACAACGCGAACCCGGCGTCGGTGCGCGCGGCGCTCGAGACGGCGCGGGCCGCCCGGGGTGCCGGCCGCCTGCTCGTCGCGCTCGGCGACATGCTCGAGCTCGGGCCGCACGCGGTCGACGCGCACCGGGAGCTCGGCCGGGCGCTCGCGGCGGCGGGGGTGGCGGAGTTCATCGGCGTCGGCCGGCTGGCCGGAGAGGCCGTCGAGGCGGCGCGCACGGCGGGGCTCGCCGCCGCCACGCGCGCCTCGACGTTCGAGGACACGGTGGCCCACCTGCTGAAGCGCCTCGTCCCGGGCGACGTGCTGCTGGTCAAGGGCTCGCGGGGGATGCGCATGGAGCGCGTGGTCGACGCCCTGATCGCGCGGTTGCGGCGGGAATGACCGATGCTCTACCTTCTCCTGGCACCGCTCGGCCGGGACCACATCATCTTCAACGTGTTCCGGTACCTCACGTTCCGGTCCGCGATGGCGTTCATCTCGGCCCTCGTGCTCTCGCTCGTCATGGGGCCCTGGCTGATCCAGCGCCTCCGGGAGCTGCAGAAGGGCGGCGAGACGCTCCGCGAGGACACGCCGGCGCGGCATCGCGCGAAGGCCGGCACGCCCTCCATGGGCGGGATCCTCATCCTGGGCGCGCTCCTGGTGTCGACGCTCCTGTGGGCCAATCTGAAGAACCGCTACGTGTGGCTGATCATGGCCGGCACCGCGGGCTTCGGCGCCATTGGGCTCTGGGACGACCTGACGAAGCTCCGGACGCGCAAGGGGATTCCCGCCCGCTTCAAGTTCGCGGCCCAGGCGCTGCTCGTCCTGGTGCTGCTCGAGTACCTCTACGCGTTCCCGGCGGACGGCTTCACGACGCTCCTGGCGATCCCCTTCCTGAAGGGCTGGCTCGTGCGCCTCGGGTGGTTCTGGATCGTCTTCGCGCTCCTCGTGATCGTGGGCACGTCGAACGCGGTGAACCTGACCGACGGGCTCGACGGGCTCGCGACCGTGCCCGTGATCACGGCCGGCTTCGCCTTCGGGGTCATCGCGTATCTGACCGGCAACTTCCGGGCCGCCGACTACCTGAAGATCCTGAACGTGAAGGGCGCGGGCGAGCTCTCGGTCTTCTGCGCGGCGCTGGTCGGCGCGGCCATCGGCTTCCTCTGGTTCAACTGCTACCCGGCCGAGGTCTTCATGGGTGACGTCGGGTCGCTCTCGCTCGGGGCGGCGATCGGCATGCTCGCCGTGCTCACCAAGACGGAACTGCTGCTCCCGCTGATCGGCGGCCTCTACGTGCTCGAAGCCGGCTCGGTCATCGTCCAGGTCGCCAGCTTCAAGCTGACCGGGCGGCGCGTGCTGCGCATGGCGCCGCTCCACCATCACTTCGAGCTGGAGGGCTGGTCGGAGCCGAAGATCATCGTGCGGTTCTGGATCGTCTCGTTCGCGCTCGCCCTGCTCGCGCTGACGACGCTGAAGCTCAGGTGAGCCGGCGATGACGCTCCTGGAGGAGATGCGGGTCATGGCTCGGGGACAGGCCTATCGCGACTGGCTGCGGGGACGGCGAGTGTCGGTCGTCGGCCTTGGCCGGAGCGGCCTGGCGGCGGCGCGCCTGTTGGTCGCGTGCGGCGCCCGCGTCGTCGCGACCGACGAGAAGCCGCTCCCGTCCCTGGGGGTCGAGGCGCGCGCGCTGGAGACGCTCGGCGTCCGCATCCTCGCCGGCGGCCACCCGGCCGAGGCCTTCCGGGGCGCGGACCTGGTCGTCGTGAGCCCCGGCGTCCCCCTCGACACCCCGGTCCTCGCCCAGCTCCGGGCGGTGACGCCCGTGATCGGCGAGCTCGAGCTCGCGTGGCGGGCGATGGACGCCGACACCATCGCCATCACCGGGACCAACGGCAAGACCACGACGACCGCGCTGCTCGGCGCGCTCCTCCGGCAGCAGGCGCGCGCGGTGCTGATCGGCGGGAACATCGGCACCCCGCTCGCCGCCCACGCGCTCACCTTCCCGGCCGACGGCATCGTGGTGGCGGAGGCGTCGAGCTTCCAGCTCGAAACAATCGAGGCGTTCCGCCCGCGGGTCGCCGTGGTGCTGAACGTGACGCCCGACCATCTCGACCGCCATAAGACCTTCGCCGCCTACCTGCGGGCCAAGGCGCGGATCTTCGAGAACCAGACCGCCGCCGACTGCGCCGTGCTGAACTGGGACGACGAGGTCACGCGGAGCCTGGCCACGCGGACCGCGGCCCACGTGCTCTGGTTCAGTCGGCTCGAGGCGCTCGACCACGGCGCCTTCGTGCGGGGTGGCTGGATCGTGGCCAAGCTGAACGGCCACGCCGAGGAGATCTGCCCGCTCGCCGAGATCGCGCTGCGCGGCGCGCACAACGTCGAGAACGTCCTGGCGGCGACGGCGGGGGCACTCTGGACCGGCATGGCCCCGGACGCGATCCGCCGCGGCATCGGCGTCTTCCGCGGCGTCCCCCACCGCATCGAGTTCGTGCGCGACATCGGTGGCGTGGCGTTCTTCAACGACTCGAAGGGCACCAACGTCGCCTCGACGATCAGGGCCCTCGAGAGTTTCGGCGAGCCGATCGTGCTGATCGCCGGGGGCAAGGGCAAGGGGCAGGACTTCGGCCCCCTCGCCCAGGTCGCGCGGGGACGCGTCGGCCACGCGGTGCTGATCGGGGAGGACGGCGAGAAGGTCGGGCAGGCGCTCCAGGCGGCCGGCGTTCCCGTGACCCCCGCCGCGAGCTTCGAGGCGGCCGTCCGCATCGCGCGCGGGCTCGCCGCCCCGGGCCACGTCGTCCTCCTCTCGCCCGCGTGCGCGTCCTTCGACATGTTCGACAGCTTCGAGCACCGGGGCGACATCTTCCGCGCCCTCGTCCTCGCGCTGCCGGAGCGCTGATGCCGCGGCGGCTCGTCCCCGACATGTGGCTCTTCGGCGCGGCGCTGGTGCTCGTCTCGATCGGCGTGGTGATGGTGTACTCGGCGAGCGCAATCCTCGCCGCCGATCGCTTCGGGGACCCCCACTACTTCCTCAAGCGCCAGCTCTTCTGGGCGCTGCTGGGCCTCGGCGGGCTGTGGGCGGCGCTCGCCGTGGACTACCGGGTGCTCGAGCGGGTCGCGCTGCCGCTCCTCGGCGTGGCCGCCCTCCTGCTCGTGCTCGTGCTGGTGCCGGCGTTCGGACAGGCGATCAACGGCACCCGGCGCTGGCTGCGCGTGGGGGGCGTGTCGTTTCAGCCGGTGGAGCTCGCCAAGCTCGCCTTCGTGATCTACCTGGCCCGCTTCCTCGGCCGCCGGGGCGAGGCGGTCCAGGACTTCTGGGGGGGCGCCGTGCCCCCGGCCCTGATCGGGGGGGGGCTGGCCGTGCTGGTCCTGCGGCAGCCCGACCTCGGCAACAGCCTGACCCTGCTCGCGCTCGCCTTCACCCTCCTGTTCCTCGCCGGGGCCCGGCCCCGGCACCTCCTCGTGCTCGCCGCGCCCGCGCTGCCCCTGCTCGCGGTGGCGGTCTACCTTGCGCCGTACCGCTGGCGGCGGATCCTCGCCTTCCTCAATCCCGAGTCGGATCCCCGCGGCAGCGGGTTCCAGATCATCCAGTCCTTCCTCGCGATCGGCTCGGGCGGCCTCCTGGGCCGCGGCCTCGGCGGCTCGAAGCAGAAGCTCTTCTACCTGCCCGAGCCGCACACCGACTTCGTCTTCGCGGTGATCGCGGAGGAGCTGGGGCTGATCGGCGGTGTCGCCGTCGTCGCCCTGTTCATGGTGCTGATCTGGCGCGGCCTGCGGGCGGGCCTGCGCGCGCCGGACCGCTTCGGCGCCTACCTCGCCCTCGGGCTCACCACCATGCTCGCGACGGAGGCGCTCGTGAACCTGGGCGTCGTCACCGGCTCCCTGCCGACGAAGGGCCTCCCGCTGCCGTTCGTGTCGTTCGGCGGCTCGGCGCTGTTCATGACGCTCCTGTCAACCGGCATTCTCCTCAACATCTCCCAGCACGGCGCCGCGGACCCCGCCCCCCGCCGGCGCGCCGCGCGCCCCCGCTCCGGCGACGCCCGCTCCGCCGCTCGCGGCGTGCTCGCGCGCCCGACGCCGTCGGGGGCCTGATGTTCAAGCGATACCAGCACATCCACTTCGTCGGGATCGGCGGCGTCGGCATGAGCGGGATCGCCGAGGTCCTGCTCAACATGGGCTACCGCGTCACCGGCTCCGATCAGCGGCGCGGCGAGGCGGTGGAGCGGCTCGAGCAGCTCGGCGCCAAGGTCTTCGTCGGCCACGACCCGGCGAACGTCGCCGGCGCCCACGTCGTCGTCTACTCGTCGGCGGTGGCCCGGGACAACGTCGAGGTCGCGGAAGCGCGGGCCCGGCAGACGCCGGTGATCCCGCGCGCCGAGATGCTGGCCGAGCTGATGCGGCTCAAGTACGCCATCGCGGTCGCGGGCACCCACGGCAAGACGACGACGACCTCGCTCATCGCCTCCGTCCTCGCCGAGGGCCGGCTCGACCCGACCGTCGTCGTCGGCGGGCGGATCCGGAGCCTCGGCTCGAACGCGCGCCTCGGTCAGGGCGAATACATGGTCGCGGAGGCCGACGAGTCGGACGGGTCGTTCCTCCGGCTCACGCCGACCATGGCGGTCGTGACCACGATCGACGCCGAGCACCTCGACTACTATGGCACCCTCGAGCGCGTCAGCGAGGCCTTCCTGGCCTTCGTGAACAAGGTCCCCTTCTACGGGGCGGCCGTGCTCTGTCTCGATCAGCCGAACGTCCAACTCCTGATCCCCCGGGTCGAGAAACGGATCATCACCTACGGCCTCGAGTCGGCCGCGGACCTCACCGCGCACCGGCTCACCCTCTCCGGCCTCACGGCGCGCTTCGAGGTGCTCCACCGCGGCCAGGCGCTCGGCGAGTGCCTGCTCCGGGTGCCGGGGCGCCACAACGTGCTCAACGCGATGGCGGCGATCGCGGTCGGGCTCGATCTCGAGATCCCGTTCGTGACGATCCAGCGGGGGCTCGCCGAGTTCTCCGGCGTGCAACGCCGCTTCCAGGTCCGCGGCGAATCCCGCGGCGTGCTCGTCGTCGACGACTACGGCCACCACCCCGCCGAGGTCCGGGCGACCCTGGCCGCCGCCAAGGCCGGCTTCGACCGGCGCGTCGTCACCGTGTTCCAGCCGCACCGCTACACACGCACGCTGCACCTCCGGCAGGAGTTCCTCACGGCCTTCAACCAGTCCGACACGCTGGTCGTCATGGACATCTACCCCGCCGGCGAGGCGGCGATCGCGGGTGTCAGCGGGCAGGACCTCGCCGACGCCATTCGCGCGCACGGGCACCGGGACGTCGTCTACCTCGGCAGCGATCGCGAGCGGATCCTCGCTCATCTCGAAGACGTCCTCCGGTCCGGCGACCTCGTGCTCACGCTCGGCGCCGGCGACGTGGGCCAGCTCGGCCAGGCCCTGCTCGAGCGCCTTGAAGGGAGGCCCTGATGCTAGGAGAGATCCGGGGGGAAGTACGGTTCAAGGAACCCCTGAGCTTCCACACCTCGCTGCGGATTGGCGGGCCGGCCGACATCTTCGTCGTGCCGCAGGACGTGGACGACATCCGCCACGGGCTCCTGTTCGCGGAACGGGAGCAGCTGCCGGTCGAGGTGATCGGCGGCGGCAACAACCTGCTCGTGAAGGACCGCGGCCTCCGGGGCGTCGTGATCAAGCTGGCCGGCTGCCTCGGGCGCGCGGAGTTCCACGGCGAGGAGGCGCTCGCGGGCGCCGGCGCGAGCCTGTCGGCGGTGATCCGCGAGGCGGGGGCGCTCAACCTGGGCGGCATCGAGTGCCTGGTCGGGATCCCGGCGACGATCGGCGGGGCGCTGGCGATGAACGCCGGCACGCCGGACGGCTGGATCGGCGACTTCGTGTCGGCCGTCTACTTCCTCCACCCCGACGGCACCCTCGGCGAGTTCAAGCCGACGGAGGGGGCGTTCTCGTACCGCCAGTTCGATCACCCGCCGGGCGCCACGCTGATCGGCTGCCGGCTCCGGCTCCATCGCCGGCCGCAGGCGGAGATCCAGAAGGACATCAAGGCGCGCCTGAAGCAGAAGAAGGCGACCCAGCCCCTCGCGCTGGCCTCGGCGGGCTGCGTCTGGAAGAATCCACCCGGCGACACCGCGGGGCGCCTCATCGAGAAGGTCGGTCTCAAGGGCAAGCGGCTGAACGGCGCGGAGGTCTCGTCGAAGCACGCGAACTTCATCGTCAACCGCGGTGGCGCCACCTCCGCCGACGTGCTCGGCCTCATGGACATGACGCGCGAGCGCGTCCACGCCCAGTTCGGGATCACGCTCGAGACCGAGATCCGGATCATGGGTGAGTAGCGTGCGCGTCAAGCCGGCCGAGCCAAGACGCGGGGGGCCGCTCGCCCGCGGCGGCGCCTGGCGCGCGTGACCGGGGCCGCGCCGATGCCGCCGAGAGGGCAGGAGGGGGGCGCGTGAGGGCCACCCGACTCTTGTCACCGCGCGCGATGCACCGGGCCTACGAAGACATCGGCCCCCGGCCGGCGCTGATCGGGTCGCAGCGCGTCCGCCGGGCCGCCGCGCGCCGCGCCCGCCGTCGGATCGTGGCGACGCTCACGGGACTCGCCGCCGCGGGCGCGCTGGCGGCCGGCGCGCTCGCCGCCCACTTCGTCCTCACCGCCGCCCGCTTCGCCGTGACCACCGTGGAGGTGCGGGGGGCGAGCCGGGTGGCGCCCCGGGCGATCGCCGACGCCGCGGCCATCGCGCCCGGCACCAACCTCCTCCGGCTGCGCACCGACGAGGTCGAGCGCCGGGTCGAGGCCTTGCCCGCGATCCGGCACGCCGAGGTCATCCGCTCCTGGCCGGACCGGGTGACGATCGCGGTGGAGGAGCGCCGGCCCTTCACGCTCGTGCACGCGGGCCGGCTCCACTGGGTCGACGAGGAGGGGGTGCCGGTCGGCGTCGAGCGCGAGGCGGTGGCGCCGCATACGCCCGTCATCAGCGGACTCACCCCGGACGAGCTGGCGGTGATGCGCGAGCGACCGTCCCCGCGGGCGCAGGAGGCGATCGCGCTGATCCGCATGCTCCTCCGGAGCGGCAGCTCGCTCGTCGACCAGATCTCGGAGATTGACGTGAGCCGGCCCGACGACCCGGTGCTCTACACCGTGGACGGCGTGGAGGTCCGGCTCGGCGCCGACAACTGGGACGGCCGGCTCGCCCGCCTCGAGGGCGTGCTCGGCCAGCTCGCGGCGGCGCCGGAGCCGGTGACCTCGATCGACCTGCGCTTTCGCGACCAGGTCGTCCTCAACGGGGGCGGGTCGCGGTGAGGCGCGGGCGGGAGCCGAGCGTGATCGTCGGCCTCGACGTCGGCACCACCAAGATCTGCGCGATCATCGCCGAGGTGAGCTCGCTCGGGGGGCTCGACGTCGTCGGCGTGGGCGCCGCGGCGTCGCGGGGCCTCCGCAAGGGGGTCGTCGTCAACATCGACTCCACCGTCGAGTCGATCCGGAAGGCGGTCGCGGAGGCGGAGCAGATGGCGGGGGTCGAGGTCGCGTCGGTGTACGCCGGCGTGGCCGGCGGGCACATCCGTGGCCTCAACAGCCGCGGCGTGGTGGCGGTCTCCGGCCGCAACCGCGAGGTGAGCGCCTCCGACGTGGAGCGCGCGCTCGAGGCCGCCAAGGCCATCAACCTGCCCCAGGACCGCGAGATCCTCCACGTGCTGCCGCAGGCCTTCGTGGTGGACGAGCAGGACGGCGTGCGGGAGCCGCTCGGCATGTCGGGCGTGCGGCTCGAGGTCGAGGTGCATGTCGTCACCGGCGCCGTGACGTCGATCCAGAACGTGGTGCGCTCGGTGAACCGCGCCGGCCTCACCGTGCAGGACATCGTGCTCGAGCCGCTCGCTTCCGCCGAGGCCGTGCTCTCGCCCGACGAGAAGGAGCTCGGCGTTCTCCTGATCGACATCGGCGGCGGCACCACCGACGCCGCGCTCTTCCGCGAGGGCGCCATCTGGCACACGGCGATCCTGCCGCTCGGCGGCGACCACATCACGAACGACATCGCCGTCGGGCTGCGCACGCCGACCGGGGAGGCGGAGGACCTCAAGAAGCGCTACGGCTGCTCCCTCACCTCGCTGGTCCGGGAGGACGAGACGATCGAGGTGCCGTCGGTCGGCGGGCGCAAGCCGCGGCAGCTGTCGCGCCAGATCCTGTCCGAGATCATCCAGCCGCGGGTCGAGGAAATCTTCACGCTGGTCGCCCGCGAGCTGTCGAAGTGCGCGCTCCAGGACGCGGCGACCGCGGGCGTGGTCGTGACCGGCGGCACCTCGATCATGGAAGGTGTCCCCGAGCTGGCCGAGCAGGTGTTGGACCTGCCGGCGCGGCGGGGCGTCCCCGGCGCCCTCGGCGGCCTCGCCGACGTGGTCCGGAGCCCGATCTACGCGACCGGCGTCGGGCTGGCCCTCTGGGGCGCCCGCGGGCGCGCCCAGGCCACGGCGCCGTTCGACGGCGGCGACTTCACCATCCTCGCGCGCATCTCGCGGCGGATGTCGGAGTGGTTCGGTGAAATCTTCTAAATCGCAGGGGGAGCTGCCCCTGAACCTGCGTCGCGCCGCCGGCAGGCCTGGCGCCGACGCCCGCAAGGAGGCGCGAATGGAGTCCGATCGCGGACGGCGTCCGATGTTCGAGCTCGAGGAGGTACGGCAGGGGGCCAAGATCAAGGTCATCGGGCTCGGCGGCGCCGGCGGCAACTCCATCAACCGCATGGTGGAATCCAAGTTCGGGGGGGTCGACCTGATCGCCGCCAACACCGACGCCCAGGCCCTGCGGGCCTCGCTGGCCCCGATCAAGGTCCAGCTCGGCGCCAAGCTCACGCAGGGGCTCGGCGCCGGCGCCAACCCGGAGATCGGGCGCAAGGCGGTCGAGGAGGACCCGGAGCAGATCGCGCGCCTCCTCGAGGGGGCGGACATGGTGTTCATCACCGCCGGGCTCGGAGGCGGCACCGGCACCGGCGCCGCCCCCGTCGTCGCCTCGCTCGCCAAGGACCTCGGCATCCTCACCGTCGGCGTCGTCACCAAGCCCTTCCACTTCGAGGGGCGTCGGCGCATGCAGCAGGCCGAGGCGGGTCTCGACGCGCTCCGCAGCGTCGTCGACACGCTGATCACGATCCCGAACCAGCGCCTCTTCGCGGTCGTCGAGCGCGGCACCGGGATGCAGGAGGCCTTCCGCATCGCCGATTCGATCCTTCAGCAGGCGGTCCAGGGCATCTCCGATCTGATCCTGGTGCCGGGCCTGATCAACCTCGACTTCGCCGACGTGCGCACGATCATGTCGGGCATGGGCATGGCGCTCATGGGCGCTGGCAGCGGCCGCGGCGAGCACCGGGCGCTCGAGGCGGCGCAGAAGGCGGTGGCGAGCCCCCTCCTCGACGAGACGTCGATCGAGGGCGCGCGCGGGATCCTGATCAACTTCACGGGCGGACCCGACCTGTCGCTGCACGAGATCGACGAGGCCGCCCGGATCGTCCAGGAGGCGGCGCACGACGACGCCAACATCATCTTCGGCGCCGTGATCGACCCGACCCTCCAGGACGAGCTCCGCATGACCGTCATCGCCACCGGGTTCACGGAGAAGCGAGAGGCGAGCCAGCCGACGGGCAAGGTCGTCGACCTGCCGAAGGCGCCGCGCCACGCCCCCGCGAGCTCGCCCGCGTGGCGGCGCCGGCTCGCAGAGGTCCGCGGCGATGGCGCGCCCGGCGCCGAGCAGGCGGTCGAGGAGGATCTCGACGTCCCGGCGTTCCTCCGCCGACAGGCCGACTAGCCGCGCCGGCCTGGCCGGGGCGGCGGTCCGCTGGCACGGGACGCCGCCGACGCACCTGGGCTTCGAGGCGCTGACGGCGGCCGAGCTCCCGCACGCGACGACCACGCGGCACTGCCCGACCACGCCCGCCGCGGGGGCGCCCTTCAGCGTCGAGGCCCGAACCGCGCTCGCCATCGACGGCGCCGTGCCGGCGGTCGCGTTCGCCCGCCAGGTGCACGGCGCCGCGGCCGTCCGCGCCACGGGCGGCGGATCGGCCGGCGAAGGCGACGTGATCCTCACGACGATCGCGGGCCTGCCCGCCGCCATCGTCACCGCCGACTGCCTGCCGGTCGTCCTCTACGACCCCGGCGTCCGCGCCCTCGCCCTGGCCCACGTCGGCTGGCGCGGCACGGTCGGGGGCACGGCCCGGGCGGCGGTCGAGGCGCTGACCGCGCTCGGCGCCGCGCCGGCCCGGATGCTGGCGGCGATCGGCCCCTCGATCGGCCCGTGCTGCTACGAGGTCGACCGCGCCGTGCTCGATCCGCTCCGCGCCGCCGTGGGGGCGGTGGAGCCCTGGATCACCCCCCGTGGCGACGGGCGGTGGCTGCTCGACCTGTGGGCGGTCAACGAGGCCGAGCTCACCCGGGCCGGCGTCGACCCCGGGCGCATCGCGAACGCGCGCCTCTGCACCGCCTGCCGGCCGGATCTCTTCCACTCCTACCGCAAGGGCAGCCGCGGCCGCCTCGTGACGCTCGCGAGGCTCCCGGCGGCCGGCTGAGCCGCCGGCCGCGCTACCCCCGGTAGAGGCCGCGCGCGACCGCCGGGACGAAATCCTCGAGCCCGGGATCGGGCAGGGTCACGGTCTGAGCGGTCTCCGCGGACTTGTAGAGCGCCATCAGCAGCTCGACGACCGCGACGCCGTCCTCGAAGGTCTCCACGGGGCGCGCACCCCGGCGGAACCGCTCGACCATGTGGCGGTCCTCGAGGGTGTAACCGTAGACGCCGGCCTCGTCCTCGAGGATGGGCATGAGCCCCTGCTCGGCGTTCTGCTTCTCGACGAGGTCCTCGCCGGCGCTGCCGGAGATGGCGCGCGACATGAAGACGCGCAGGCCGGTGTTCAGGCTGTTGAACTCCATGGCGTACTCGGGCCCGAGCAGCTCGATCTGCAGGCGGAGCCCGGGGCCCACATACGACCACGACGTCGTGGCCTCGATGATCAGCCGCTGCCTCCGGTCGTCCTCGAGCACGATCGTGCCGCGCGCGAAGTCCTCGGCCGGCGTCCGCGCGTAGTCGACCTCGGGCCCCATCAGCTCCTGGAGCCGGCGCACGTACTCGGGCCGCGTCCACTTGAGCGAGGCGATCGTGCCGCTGGCGCTGAGCGGGCGGAGGCTCGACCGGGGCTTGTCCGGGTCGGTCAGCAGAAAGCGCGCCACCTCGAGGCTATGGCACATCATGTCGGAGAGCACGCCGCCGCCCTGCTGGCTGCCCTGCCAGAACCAGGGCCGGTGGGGGCCGCTATGCTCCTCGGCGGCGCGGGCCAGGTAGGGCCGACCAGCGTTGGCCGCGCCGCGCCGCCAGACGATCTCCTTGCCGCGCTGGACGGCCGTGGAGAAGACCTGGTTCTCGAGGTAGCCGGTCAGGAGCCCGGCGTCCTCGGCCAGGCGCAGCATCTCGCGCGCCTCCGCGAGGTTCCGGGCCAGCGGCTTCTCGCAGGCCACGGCGCGGACCCCCGTGCGGCCGTCCTTGGCCGCCCGGTGGAGCGCGCGCATGTGCTCGAGCCGGGTGTGGTTCGGGCCGAGAATCCAAACCGCGTCGAGCGCCCGGGAGCCCGCCAGCGCCTCCACCGACGGAAAGGCGGTGCAGGGCCCGAGCCCGAGCGCGTCGGCCTTCGCCGCCAGCGCGTCGCGGTGGGCCGCCGTCGGGCTGAAGACGCCCGCCACCTGGACGTCGCGCACGCCGAGCAGGGCCTGGAGGTGGAAGTGGGCGATGAACCCGCTGCCGAGCAGGCCGATCCGCAGCGGACCGGCCGACGGTGAAGCCATGTTCGTCCTCCTCGCGCCGTCGCCGGCTCGCGCGCCTCGGCCGCCGCGCGCCGGGCCCGGGAGCCCCGGAGGTCGGGCCGGGCGACCGAGAGGCCTGCGGCCGCGTCCCTGCCGATCCGGTGGCGAGACTCTCTGCCGAGGCGCCGGAGTTTGTCAACGCCGTTCTTGTCTCTCGCGTCGTCGGCCCCGGGCCGGCCCCGAGGGTCCGGAACCGTGTGCTAGAATCGGCGGTACGGCTCATGGACGCGGTACGGCTCATGGACGATGTGCGGGCCAATCTCGAGCGCGTGCGTGAGCGGATGGCGCGCGCGGCGCGCCGGGCGGGGCGCCGGCCGGAGGACATTCTGCTGATCGGGGTCTCCAAGACCGTCCCCGCCGAGCGCGTCCGCGAGGCCCTCGAGGGCGGCCTGCCGGCCCTCGGCGAGAACCGGGTCCAGGAAGCCCGCGACAAGGTCCGGGCGCTGGGGCGCCCCGTGCCCTGGCACCTGATCGGACGCCTGCAGACCAACAAGGTCACGGACGCCCTCGAGCTGTTCGACGTCATCCAGTCGGTCGATCGCCTGCCGCTCGCGGCCGCGCTCGCGCGGCGAGCCCGGCGGCCGGTGGCCGTGCTGGTCGAAGTCAATCTGGCGGGCGAGCCCTCGAAGGGGGGCTTCGCGCCGGCCGAGGTGAAGCCCGCGCTCGATCTGCTCCGGACGCTGCCGCGCCTCGAGGTGCGCGGGCTCATGGCCGTCCCGCCCGCGTCCGCCGATCCGGAGCAGGCGCGCCCCTGGTTCCGGGCGCTCCGCGAGCTGCGCGACTCGGCCGGGCTTCCGGAGCTGTCGATGGGCATGAGCGCCGACTTCGAGGTGGCGATCGAGGAGGGGGCGACGGCGATCCGCGTGGGGACGGCGATCTTCGGCGAGCGAGGCAAGGCCGCGTGAGCATCAAAGGCAAGACGGTCGGCTTCGTGGGGGCGGGCAACATGGGGGAAGCCCTGATCAAGGGGCTCCTCACCGCCGGCCTGGTCCCGTCGGCCGCGATCGTCGCGACCGACGTGCGCGCGGAGCGGCTCGGCCAGCTCGAGCGGCAGTACGGCATCCAGACGTGCGCCGACGTCCGCCAGCTCTGCGGCCGGGCGGACGTGGTCGTCCTCGCGGTGAAGCCGCAGGTCATGACGGCCGTGCTCCGGGAGATCGCCCCCGGCGTGACCGCGCGCACGTTGCTCGTCTCGATCGCCGCCGGTGTGCCGACCGCCCGCCTGCGCGCCGAGCTTCCCGCGGGGGTCCGCTTGGTCCGCGTGATGCCGAACACCGCGGCCCTCGTCCTCGAAGCCGCCACCGCGATCGCGAAGGCCGACGGGCTCCACGCGGGGGACCTCGAGACGGTCCAGGAGATCTTCGGCGCCGTGGGCAAGGTGGTCGTCCTCGACGAGGAGCTGATGGACGCGGTGACCGCGCTCTCCGGGTCCGGTCCCGCCTACGTCGCGCTGGTGATCGAGGCGCTGGCCGACGGCGGCGTCAGCATGGGCCTTGATCGCGCGACCGCGATGACCTTGGCGGTGCAGACGGTGCTGGGCACCGCCCGCCTCCTGCTCGAGACGGGCCTGCATCCCGGCCAGCTGAAGGACATGGTGGCCTCCCCGGGGGGGACGACCATGGCCGGCGTCGCCGCCCTCGAGGACGGCGGCCTCCGGCCCGCTTTGATCGGCGCGATCGAGCGGGCGACCCGTCGCTCACAGGAGCTCGGACGGAGTGGATAGCCTGGTCGGGGTTCGGCTCGTCGGCTTCGTCAGCTGGATCCTCGAGCTCTACTCCTACGTCATCATCGCGGCCGCGCTGATCACCTGGGTGAGCCCGGACCCGCGCAACCCGGTCGTGGTCTTCCTCCGCCGGGCCACCGAGCCCGTGCTGGAGCCGGTCCGCCGGCTCCTGCCGCCGTGGCGGACGGCCGGCCTCGATCTGTCGCCGGTGATCGTGCTGATCGCGATCCAGTTCGTGCAGCGGGTGGTCCTGCCGTCGCTGTACTGAGGAGGTCTTCATGCGCATCACGCCGCTCGATGTCCGACAGCAGCAGTTCACGGTCCGCACGTTCCGTGGCTTCGACGTCCAGGAGGTGGACGCGTTCCTCCAGGATGTCGCCGAGGACTACGAGACGGTCCTGAAGGAGAACGCGCTCCTCAAGGAGCAGCTGGCGGTCCTCGAGGAGCGGGCGCGCGGCTTCGCCGACCTCGAGCGGGCGCTGCAGGACACCCTCGTCACCGGCCAGCGCATGAGCGAGGAGCTCAAGGCCACCGCCCGCCGGGAGGCGCAGCTGATCGTGGACGAGGCCCAGCTCCGGAGCGAGAAGGTGCTCGACGAGGCGCGAGCGGAGGAGGCGCGGATCCGGGCGGACATGCATTCCCTCAAGCGCCTGCACCGCCAGCTCGCCGAGAGCGTGAAGGTCGCGGTCGAGCGCTACCTCAGGCTGGCCGACGCGGACTTGGGCGAGGCCGGGACCGAGTGACGGCGGCGGCGCCTCCCGCGGCTCGGCTCCGTGTCCGCGTCGAGCCCCGCGCGCCGCGCGACGAGGTCGTCGGCTGGCGGGAGGACACGCTCCGTCTCCGGGTGAGCGCGCCGCCGCTCGAGGGCCGGGCCAACGCGGCCGTGGTCGGCCTGATCGCGCGCGCGGCCGGCGTGGCCCGCTCGGCCGTGCGCGTGGTCGCGGGCGAGCGGAGCCGCGACAAGCTCGTGCGCGTCGCCGGCGTGAGCGCGGCCGCGCTCCGCGCGCGGCTCGGGGCATGATCCAGCCGGTAAGGTGGCAGGGCGACCGCCTGCACCTGCTCGACCAGACGCGGCTCCCCCGCGAGGAGGTCGAGCGGGCGTGCGCGACCTGGGAGGAGGTGGCCCTCGCGATCCGCACGCTCGTCGTGCGCGGCGCGCCCGCGATCGGCGTGGCGGCGGCGTTCGGCGTCGCCCTGGCCGCGGCCACCAGCCGGGCGGCGACGTTCGACGCGTTCCAGGCCGACCTCGAGACCGCGATCAAGGGCCTGGCGGCGACGCGGCCGACGGCCGTCAACCTCTTCTGGGCGCTCGACCGTGTGAAGCGCGTGGCGCTCGGGGAGTCCACGGCGCCGCTGCCGGCGCTGAGGGCCCGGCTGCTCGCCGAGGCCCAGGCGATCCTCGAGGAGGACCTCGCCGCCAACCGCGCTCTCGGCCAGCACGGGGCCGTGCTGGTGCCGGCCGGGGCCCGGATCCTCACCCACTGCAACGCGGGCGCCCTCGCCACGGCCGGCTACGGCACGGCGCTCGGGGTCGTGCGGGCGGCGCACGAGCAGGGCAAGGTCGCGCTCGTGTGGGTGGACGAGACGCGCCCCGTCCTGCAGGGGTCCCGGCTCACCGCGTGGGAGTGCGTCCGAGACGGCATCCCCCACCGGCTCATCTCCGACGTCGCCGCCGCCGCCGTGATGGCGCGGAGCCAGGTCGACCTGGTCATCACCGGCGCGGACCGGATCGCCGCCAACGGCGACACCGCCAACAAGATCGGCACCTACTCGCTCGCCGTGCTCGCCCGGCACCACGGGCTGCCGTTCTACGTGGCGGCGCCCTGCTCGACGATCGACCCGACCATCCCGTCGGGCGCCGGCATCCCGATCGAGGAGCGGGACGCCGCCGAAGTCCGCCGGGTCGGGAGCCAGCAGACCGCGCCCGACGAGTCGCCGGTCTTCAACCCGGCCTTCGACGTGACGCCGGCCGCGCTGATCGCCGCGATTATCACGGAGCGCGGCGTCTACCGCCCCCCCTACCGCTTCTCCTGACTCGGCCCCGCCGGGCTCCCACCCAATAATGGCCGGGACGAACCGGGACATCGAGGTCGCTCGCGCGTTCCACGACCGGACCGCGCACTCCCCGGCGTCGGTCCGGTCGAGCGGCCACGCCCTCGACTGGGAGGTGAAGCCGCTCCCGTTCAAGGTCTATCCGGATCTCCCGGAGGTCCTGCTCCCCACGGCCGTCGACCCCCTGCCGGGCGACGCCCTGACCGCGCTCGCGGCGCCGGCGCCGGCCTCCACCGGGCCGCTCACCCTCGGCACGCTCGCCACGGTCCTCTTCTTCTCCGCCGGTCTCACGCGGACGAAGACCTATCCCGGCGGAGAGGAGATGCGCTTTCGCGCGGCGCCGTCGACGGGCGCCCTCTACCAGACCGAGGTGTACGTCGTCGCCGGAGCGGTTGAGGGGCTCGGCGCCGGGGTCTATCACTTCTCGCCGGGCGACTTCCGCCTGCGGCGGCTCCGCGCGGGGGACTATCGGGGCGCCCTCGCCGACGCGGCCGCCGAGCCCGAGCTGGCGGGCCGGCCGGCGACGCTCGTGCTCTCGGCGATCTACTGGCGCAACACCTGGAAGTACCGGGCGCGCGCCTACCG
>Ga0209161_10001759_pt1 | contig 17893 bp, 14 predicted proteins | sample GraSoiAngelo_155_FD_186169 | JGI IMG/M metagenome (GOLD analysis project Ga0209161, IMG submission 186169) | Grasslands soil microbial communities from the Angelo Coastal Reserve, California, USA - 14_1009_13_30cm (SPAdes) (version 2) | ecosystem: Environmental > Terrestrial > Soil > Grasslands... | reverse complement strand
CCGCGCCGGCCGGTTCCCACAGCTCGGACGACGGTTCGGACGGCTAGAGTCTCCTGTAACCTGATCTAGCACTCTCCCCGGGAGAGTGCTGAAACCGAATTGGAAGACAGAAAACAGGCGATCTTGCGGGCGGTCGTGCACGAGTTCACGACGAATGCGGTTCCGGTCGGCTCGCAGGCGCTGCAGAGCCGCTACTTCGTGAACCTGTCATCGGCCACGATCCGCAGCGAGCTCGCGGAGCTGTCCGATCTCGGGTATCTCACCCAGCCCCACACCTCGGCCGGCCGCATGCCGACCGACTCCGGCTACCGCTACTTCGTCGATTTCCTCATGGACCTCGAACCGATCCCTGACCGGATCAAGGGCTTCATCGCAGACGAGCTGCGAACTGCGCCCGCGGACGTTCAGGGGATGGTCGAGCGCGTGGCCATGACGGTCGCCGCCGTGACTCAGAACGCATCCGTCGCCAGCGCGCCCCAGGGCTCGATGGCCAGGATCAAGCACCTCGACCTGGTCTCGCTGGAACCAAAAGAGGTTCTGTTGATCCTGCTCCTCGAGGGCAACTTGCTTCGCCAGCAGGTGATCCCGACGACCGAGCCCGCCACGCAGACGCAGCTGACCCGGCTGACCGCCCGGCTCAACGCCTCGCTGGGTGGCCGGGCCAGCGACGAGGCCCGCCGCCACTACGACGCGGCGCCGCTCGGACTGGAGAAGGAGCTGCTGGGGCGCGTGATCGCCGTCCTGGACATCTACGAAAAGGGATCCGAAAGCCTGGTCGTCCATGACGGCGTGCGCAATCTCTTGCGCCACCCGGAGTTCGCGGAATCCTCGCGCGTGACGCAGGTGCTCGAGGTGCTGGAGGAGACGCGTTACCTGACCATCCTGCTGCGCCAGCTGATAGGCGAATCGGACCTGCAGATCGTGATCGGGTCGGAAAACATGACGAGCCAGCTCCAGGGATGCGCGGTCGTGCTGACGACGTACGGTCCTTCGGAACGATTGAAAGGGGTGCTGGGCGTGATCGGCCCGACCCGCATGGCCTACAGCCAGACGGTCGCCCGGCTTCAGGCGGTGGCTCGAGGCGCCAGCGACCGCATGGCGGAAGTCGGAGTTTGAGCTCGACGGCTCGCGCGGTATCTACATATCGATGACGACTCGCAAGCATCCGCACGACCCGCGTCACGACGACCAGCCCGAGCCGGCCACAGCCCCGCTCGAAGGCAAGGTCGCGGAGCTCGAGGCGGCGCACGCTGAGGCCCGTGACCGCCACCTTCGCCTTGCTGCCGACTTCGACAACTACAAAAAGCGCATGCGCCAGGAGCAGCTGGAGACCATGCAGCATGCATCGGCCGACCTGATCGGGCGCCTGCTGCCGGTCCTCGACGACCTCAGGAACGTCCTCGAACACAAGCCCGAGGGCATCGATGAGTCGTGGGTCAAAGGCCTGGAGCTCAGCGTCCGCAAGCTCGAGGAGGCGCTGGGCGCCCATGGTCTGCAGCCGATCGACTCGGTCGGCGAGCGCTTCGACCCCAAGGTTCACGAGGCAGTGGGGCATGAGGAGTCCACGGAGCATCCCGAAGACACGGTTGTCTCCGAGCTCCGTCGCGGCTACCGCGTCCGCGATCGTGTGGTGAGGCCGGCGCTCGTCAAGGTCGCCCGGCCGCCCGCGCTTCCTGCTGACAGCGACTCCGCCTAACAGGCGCCTGTGGCGGTCAAGCGCGACTACTACGAGGTGCTCGGCGTCGGCAGGCAGGCTTCGCCGGACGAGCTGAAGCGGGCATTTCGCAAGATCGCGATGGACTCGCATCCCGACCGCAACCCGGACGACGCGGTGGCTCATGCTCGATTCAAGGAAGCAAGCGAGGCCTATGGGGTCCTGTCAGATCCTGACCGCCGCCGCAGCTATGACATGTTCGGGCACGCAGCGGTGGGAGCGGGGGGACCCGCCGTCGATTTCTCGGACATGCCCTTCGCGGACATCTTCGACACATTTTTCGGCGGCGGATTCGGGGGCCGTGCGCGCCGCGAGCGCTCCAACCGAGGCGACGACCTTCGCTTCGACATGACGATCACGTTCGAAGAGTCGTTCACGGGGGTCGAGAAGCAGGTCGAGGTCTCGCGACTCGCGACGTGCGAGCGGTGCACGGGCAGCGGGGCCGAGCCTGGAACCGGGCAGGACAACTGTCCAGGGTGCGGCGGCTCGGGCCAGATCCGCCGCGCCGCCCAATCGTTCTTCGGGCAGGTGATCACGACCGCGACGTGCCCGACGTGCGGCGGCGCCGGTCGCATCCTGCGGGACCCGTGCCACCAGTGCCGGGGCCAGGGGCGGGTCCAGAAGGCGGCGCGGCTAGCGGTGAAGATCCCGGCCGGCGTGGACACCGGCTCGCAGATCCGGATCAGCGGCGAAGGGGAAGCCGGACTGCGCGGCGGCCCGCCGGGCGACCTCTACGTGGTGCTGCGCGTGAAGGCGCACCCGGAGCTGGCGCGTCACGAGCAGGACATCGTCTTCGAGCTCCGCGTCAACATGGTCCAGGCCGCGCTCGGGGACCGGATCGAGATCCCCACGCTGCAAGGCGCGGTGGAGATCGCGATCCCCCCGGGGACTCAAAACGGGCAGTCGTTCCGCCTCCAGGGCCGGGGCATGCCCGACGTGCGCGGCGGCCGGCGCGGCGACCAGTACGTGGTGGTGCAGGTCGTCATCCCCAAGGACCTGAACCCCGAGCAGAAGGCGCTTCTGCGAAAGGTGGGGGGGCTGACCGGCAAGCCGGAGAAGGTCGCCCGGGGCTTTTTCGACAAGCTGCGCGACGCTATCAGTCTCGATTGACCCGGTAGCGACTTAAGATTCGCGTCGCGTTCCGTGCGTTCTGAAGCCAAGAGAGGAAGGTGGGCAGCTGCGATGGCGGCTGCTTTCGTCATTGTGTTCGCCTGCGCGCCTCCCCCCAAGACCGTGGCTAACCTCTCCTCCCCGACCCCCTCGCCGTCGCCGACCCCGACCGCGCCCTTGCAAGCCTCCAGCACGCCGTTCCACGGCGGCGAGGTCGGAGTCGCTTACGCGACGGTCGCCCTTGCCGCGACTGGCGGCGTGGCGCCCTACGCCTGGACTGTCAGCACCGGGGCGCTCCCGCCGGGATTGATGCTCGGGCCCGACGGCTCCGTCTCGGGCAACCCGACCGGTGCCGGATCGTTCTCATTCACGATTCAGGTCGCCGACGCGGGCAGCAGCACGGCGAGCCTGCCGGCAGTGATCGGCGTCGCCGCGCCGCTGTCCGCCGGCCTGATCCCGGGCTGCGCCCAGTACTGCAGGGTCGAGCTTGGATGCGTGAGCGTGTGTGGTGGGTTCGGGCAGCAGAGCGGCGGGGTCGGTCCGTACAGCTACAACCTGACACAGGGACCGCTGCCGGCCGGGACATCGCTCTCGGGTCTGTCGCTCTCCGGGACCTTCGGCGGCCTGTCGGGCTATCTCAAGTTCACCGTCCAGGTCACCGACGCCATGGGCGCCAGAGCCACCATTTCGCCGACCTTCTGGATGTACCAGCGCATATCTCTCGCGGGCAACACTTGCACGGGAAGGGCAGGCTGCAAGGTGACGCTCGCCTATACCGGGGGGACGCCGGGTCCTCAGCCCTCGGCGGCGCCCATCGGTTGGGTTGGTTCGAACAGCTGCGGGTCCGTGGCGCCATTGCCGTGTCCGCAGCCCGGCTTCGCTGTGACCTACCAGCCAGGTTTGGTCATGGTTGTGCTCACCTATCAGGCCAATTACCCGGCGACTTTTGGAACACTCACGGTGCAGATCACGGAGGGCAACCTCTGCGCCTCCGGAGTGCATTGCTCCTCGAGCGCGGCGGTCAGCGTTGTCGGCTAAGGCATAACTTCGGTACTTGCGGGGTAGTTATCAGGTTCAGTAGCTTTGATCCGTATAGAAGAGGATGACAGTGTCTAAAACGATCGATCTCGAACTCACCCGGGCCGAAGTTGAGGTCCTGGAGCTGGAAGCTCGGCTCCGGGTCGTGCCCATGAACGACACCCAGCTTTCCGACGCCCTGAAGACCGCGCTGGCGGCCAAGAAGGAGCGTCTGGCGAAGCTGCGGACCCTCCATGCCACCGCCGGCCGCGCCAGCCGCAAGGACGGCGACGGGGAGAAGGTGAATCCGCTCCACGCCGGCCGCCGGCCGCCCCTGAAGCGGACGGTGCCCCAGAGACCCCAGACCAAGAGCGGCAAGTAAGCCGCTCCAGCCTCCTCGTCAAAAGTTGGTTTCGGGCTCCCCACCCGGCGCCTTCGGCACCGACCTCCCCGGCAAGCGGGGAGGTGAAGCCTCCCTCTAATCTCCCGTGAACTCAAATTTGGGGTCCGACCGTTATCTTTCTGCGAGTTGGCTAGAGAGCTGAGCATGTCCCCGGCGCCCGCCGCCGATCCTCTGTTCGGGGCGGCGTGGGCCGCGATCGGGCTTCCGCGGCCGACCCGGCCGTGGACCTTGCCCCTGGTCAACGGAGCCGCCGTCGCGGCGATCATCGGCGCCGTCGCCTACCGGATCTGGGAAGCCCGTCCGCCGGCTGCCGTTCTGCGTGAAGAGGCGATCCTGATCGGCATAGGCGTGGTCTTTGCCGTCGTCGCGGTGTGGGCAAAGCTCTCGCCACGCGGCTCGAGCCTGCTCATCCAGCTGCCCGTGATGGCGATCGCGACCGTCCTCACCGTCCTCGTGATGGGGACGGCCGGGCGATGGCTGGGCGACGACCTGCCTCCCCTGGCGGCGGTGAGCTTTGCCACGGTGTTCCTCCACTTCGAAGTGGGCCTGCACACACGCCAGTTCGGCTACGTCTTCGCCATCGCCATCCTCGGCCTGGGCGTGCTGTGGGTCTACGCCGTCAGCCAGCTCATGGTCTCGCTGAGCACCGTCCTGATCTGGACCCTGGTGCTGCTCGGCCTGGGCATCCTTGCGATGCTGACCAGCCGCGCGGTCGAACGCGACCTCGGCCTGCAGGTCGAGCGGCAGAGCTCGCTGCTCGCGACGCTAAGCGACCTGGGCGAAGGCCTGGTGATCACGGAGAACGGCAGGTTCGTCGCCGGCAACGACGCCTACGTGAACCTCACCGGTTACACGCGCGAGCAATTGGGTGCGATGCCGACGATGATCGACCTGGCGCCCCCTGAGGATCGTGAACGGCTTTCCGCCAACCTCACGAAACGGCTGGCCGGCGGCGATGCACCTGCGAGATACACCTCGGGCATCATCACCAGATCTGGGGGACGGGTCGAGGTCGAGGTCGCCATCCATCGCGTGACAACCAAGCGCAACCAGCTGCTGACCCTCGTCAGCGACATCAGTGAGCGACGGCGCGCCGAAGCGGGCGAGCGCGACACCGAGACCCGCTTCCGGATCCTCTTCGAGCAGGCGCAGGCAGGCATGGCCTTCACGAGCCTCGACGGCCACATCACTACGGTGAACCCTGCCTTCTGTGAGCTCGTCGGCTACAGCGAGGCTGAGCTTCGCACGCTCTCACTTCTGGATATCACCCATCCCGACGACGTCGCGGCGCTGCAGGACGCGATGCACGCGATGCTCGCCGGCGACGAGGAAGGTCGCCGCATCGAGAAGCGCTACACGCGCAAGAACGGCGAGCACGTGTGGGTCGACCTCACGATGCGCCTGGTCCGAAGCACGGCCGGAAAGCCGATGTATTTCCAGACGGTCGCGGTAGACATCCGCGATCGCAAGCGCGCGGAAGTCCTCCAGGCGGCGCGGTTCGCCGTCACGCAGGCGCTCGTCACGTCTCCGGGCTGGGACAAGGCCGCGCCCGGGGTCCTCGAAGGCCTCTGCCGGACCCTCGATTGGGAGCTTGCGGAGTACTGGGAGGTCGACTTCAACCGCGAGGCGATGCATTTCGTCGGCTCCTGGAAGCGGCCTGGCCGCGACACCACCGCCTATGAAGCGACCGCATCGCAGGTGGCCTATCGGCGCGGCGAGGGTTTGGCCGGCCGCGTTTGGGAAGCCGGCGCGCCAGTCGCGATGCCGGACCTGGCGGGCGACACATCCGTCCGGTCTGGCGCGGCGCTTGCGGTCGGACTTCATGGGATCGTCGGTTTTCCCGTCCGCAGCGGCCGTCGCGTGGTCGGCATGATCTCGCTGCACACCTGGGCAGCGCGAGGTCTCGACGACGGGCTCATTGCTGTGATGAACGACGTCGGCTCCCAGATCGGAGAGTTTGTCGAGCGCAAGCGCGCCGAAGTAGCGCTGCAGGACAGCGAGAAGCGCATGCGCTCGGTGCTCGACAACGTTTCCGACGGCCTTGCCACCATCGACCCGGCCGGGATCATCGAGTCGGCCAACCCCGCCGTCACGAAGCTGTTCGGCTATTCGGAAGAGGAATTGATCAACCAGCAATCCGACGTCCTCATCGCGACCACTCATCGGGCTGCGTTTGACAACTACCTCCAGCGGCGGCTGAACCTCGACATCCCGGTGAGCGGCGCCCACGAGACGATGGGCAAGCGAAAGAACGGCAGCCTGTTTCCCCTCGAGTTCGTCGTCAGCTCCATGCAGGTGGGCTTGCGTCACCTGTTCATCGCCACGTTGCGCGACATCTCGGAACGCAAGGCGCACACGGACGCGCTCGAGTACCAGGCGCTTCACGACGCGCTGACGGGGTTGCCCAACCGAAGCCTGTTCGGTGACCGGCTGCGCCAGGCGCTTCTTGCGGCGCGGCGCAACCAGAAGATGTTCGGCGTGCTGTTGCTCGACCTCGACCGGTTCAAAGACATCAACGACGCGCTCGGACATGACCGCGGCGACAGCCTGCTCCAGGAAGTCACGGCTCGCCTGCGCGGCGTGCTGCGTGCGACCGACACCATCGCCAGGCTCGGCGGGGACGAGTTCGCTGTGCTCACGACCGACGCCAAGCATCCCGAAGACGTCGTCGCCTCCGCGCGCAAGATCCTCGCCTCGCTGGAAGGTCCGTTCGCGATCGCCGACCAGATGGTTGAGACCGGCGCGTCGATCGGGATTGCGATGTACCCGGTGCACGGCGACGATCCAGGAACTCTGCTGCGGCGAGCGGACGTGGCGATGTACGTCGCCAAACGTTCAGGTGGCGGTTACGCGATGTACCAGCCGGAGCAGGAGGCCCAGACGCTGCGCCGTTCCGGGCTCGCGGGCGAGCTGCGGCGATCCATTCCGCAGGGCGAGCTGGTTCTCCACTATCAGCCGCAGGTCACGCTCGCGACGGGCGCCGTGCACACCGTGGAAGCGCTCGTCCGCTGGAACCATCCGCGCGAAGGCTTGATGCCGCCGGACCGCTTCATCCCGATGGCCGAGGAAACAGGAATCATCCATCCGCTCACGGCGTGGGTCATCGACTCGGCGCTGGAGCAGCTGTGCAAGTGGCTGAACGATGGGCTCGATGTATCGGTGTCCCTGAATGTATCGCCGCGCAACATCGAGGATCACTCGCTCGAGGAGATGGTCGCTCGCGCTCTCGGCAACTTCAAAGTCGAGCCGCACCGCCTGACGCTGGAGATCACCGAGGGAGTCGCGATGGCGGCTGCGGCTGCGAAGGCCCTGCACCGGCTGCATGAGATCGGCGTCCGCCTCGCGCTCGACGACTTCGGCACCGGCTACTCCTCGCTCCTTTATCTGATGCGGCTGCCCGTCAACGAGATCAAGATCGATCGCTCCTTCGTCTCCGCGTTGGCCACCGACCCCGACTCGGGCGCGATCGTGCGATCGGCGGTCGGCCTTGGCCACAACCTCGGCCTGCGTGTCGTCGCGGAAGGCCTGCAGGACCGGATGGCGGAGGCGGTGTTGGTCGAGGCCGGATGCGACGCCGCGCAGGGATTCCTCATTGGCCGTCCGGTCGAGGCAATCGAGATCACAGCTCTCCTCACAACACAATCCGGCCTCGCTCCGCAGGCCGATCAAGCTTCGCTCTGAGAGCACTCGTTCTCGGCGCCGGGGGGCAGCTGGGCTCAGAGCTCGTCGAGCTGCTCGGCGCCGACAGCCGTGTTCCCCATGACCGGCTCTCAATCGTCGACGCGGATGCGGTCGAGGCCCTGATCGCGGATCAAAAACCGGCCCTTGTCTACAACTGTGCCGCATACAACGCGGTGGATCTCGCCGAGAAAGAGCGCACGCTTGCGCGCGCAGTCAACGGGGAAGGTCCAGGCATCGTGGCGGCCGCCTGCCGGCGTCACGGTGCGGCGCTGGTCCACTTTTCCACCAACTTTGTTTTCGACGGAGCGCACCACGAGCCGTATATCGAAGCCGACGAGGCATCGCCAATTTCCGTCTACGGCCGCTCTAAGCTCGAGGGCGAGCGGAGGGTGCTCGAGACCGGTGCCCAGGTGCTGCTGATCAGGACCGCGGCGGTCTTCGGCGGCCCGCGAAGCTTTCCTCAGCGCATTGTCGACCGGGCCCGGTCGGGCGAGAAGCTGCGGGTCGTGTCCGACCAGCGTGTCAACCCGACCTACGCCAAAGACCTCGCCGCGGCGGCGGTGGAGCTCGTCGAGGGCGGCACGGCCGGCATCGTCCATGTGGTCGCCGAGGGTTGCGCCGGCTGGGACGACTTTGCACGCGCTGCGCTGGAGGAGCTCGGCCTCTCGGAACCCGTCGAGTCCGTACGGAGTGGGGCCTATCCGTCCGCCGCGCAACGCCCGCTCAACGGCTGCCTGGCGACGACTCGGTACCGGGCGCTCAGGCCGTGGAGGGAGGCGCTTCACGAGTGGGCGTTGGGGCTCAAATAGGGTTTGTTCCAGCCCCTCCGGCGCTTCGCGCCACCTCCCCATGAATGGGGAGGAGCCTAAAAAAAGGCTCGGGCCGGGCGATTTCTCGACACCGGCTCCGAGCTTGGCTGCGGGGGGTGAGGTTCTAACTAAGAATGAGGTCGTGGATTCCCTTTCTGAAGGTCCGCACGCACGGTTGCGCAGTGAAAATCTTGGCACGAAATCCAAGAACGGGCCGGTCGATCTTTGCACATTTTCAACGACGAAATGCCTGCGGCACTCTTGGAATCCAAAGCCCTTAAATGATGAAAGGGGACTCCCAAATGCTTAAGCTGCGTTGCTCCAGCAAACGTCTTGCACAGATTGATCAGTTCGAAGGATGTGGCAGCTCGCCTCGGCGTGAGCCAGGCGACTGTTTTGCGCGCGGTCGCGAGAGGACTGCTCCACCCCGCGCTGGTCACGCCAGGCGGGCATCGCCGCTTCAGCGACCGGGACGTCGAGGCTTTGGCCGCCGGCCTCCAGGACGAGCCTGACGGCGCGCGACTCGTCTCCACCGGGGAAGCCGCCAGGTTGCTCGGGGTCAGCCAGCCGACCATCAACCGCGCGGTCAGGAACGGGCGCCTCCGTCCCACGCTGACGACCCCGGGCGGACACCGGCGCTTCGACAGCGCCGAGCTCAGCGCGGCGCTGTACGTCGAGGGGACGGCCTGATGACGCAAGGAGAAGATCCCGGCAGGCTATTGGGGCCGCGCCCGGAGCGCGGCCACCTCGCCTGGAGCATCCTGCTCAACGGCGTCCTGGTTGGAGCCTTCGTCGTGGGCTTCATCCCGATCGTCGCCATCGTCCACGGCTTCATCGACCTCGTCCAGCAATCGAAGATCCGCAGCGGAGCCGACTGGGCCGCATACGGCTTTGCCTTCACCGGGCTCTTTCTCGGCGCGATCTTCTTCGCATACGCGATCAAGTACTACCTCAGCACCGTGATGGTCCTGCTGACCACGCTGGTCGGGGGCGCCCGGAATGGGAACGGAAATGGCTCGAAGACGAACGGCAACGGGCTGAGCCGCATCAACGGAAACGGCAACGGCTATCACGTCGACCTCGGCTACCACCCGTTCGTCTCGGTGCATGTCGCGGCCTACAACGAGAAGCGCGTCATCGAACGCTTGCTGAACGCCCTGTCGCAGCTGGAGTATCCGGAGTACGAGGTCGTCGTCGTCGACGATTCGACCGACGAATCGGTGCAGATCCTGCAGCAGTGGGTCGGGCGGCCGCGTTTCAAGATCCTGCATCGGACAAGCCGCTCGGGATACAAGGGTGGCGCGCTGCGCGAAGCGCTGAAGGTCATGGACCCCCGCACCGAGTATGTCGTCGTCTTCGACGCCGACTCGGTCCCATTTCCCGACTCGATCGAGCGCCTGCTGCCGCTCTTCTATCGCGTCAGCGACGGCACGTCCAGCCGGCGCTTCGAGGCGGCGTTCGGTCGGACGGAGCCGCCCTCAGATCCGGGACGGGTCAAGCGCCGGCCCGAGGTCGCCGCGGTGCAGAGCTACCAGTGGCACGTCCTGAACAAATCCGAAAGCTGGCTCACCGAAGCGGTGCGCGCGGAGTACGCAGGCAGCTACATGATCGAGCGTCCATTCCAGGACGCGGTCGGGTCGCTGAAGATGATCGCGGGCACGGCCTACATGATCCGCGCCGACGTACTGCGCAATGTCGGCTGGGGCACCAGCATCACCGAAGACTGGGAGCTGACCCTGAAGCTCTATGCCCGCGGGTACAAGGTCATCTACACGCCATGGGCTGAGACGCCCGCCGAATGCGTCAGCACCTTCGCGCGCCTGGCGCGCCAGCGCATGCGATGGGCGGAGGGGCATACGCACAACGTACGCAAGTGGTTCCTGCCGATCCTGCGCTCGCCCCTGGTCACCCCGATCGAGAAGCTCGAGTTCCTGTACGACTCGACCTACTACCTGCAGGCGGGTTTGTTCGTGCTGGGCTCAGTGTGCTGGCTCGTCTCCGAGGTCGTGTTCCGCACGCACGTGCCTGGATGGACGGCGCTTCTCGGATGGTCGCTCCTCTTCTCCAACGTCTTCGCGCTTCCACTGATGAACCTGGGTGGGTTGATCCTCGAAGAGGCGCCGGCACGGGACGTGCAAGGCGTGTTCGGGGCGCTGGTCTTGTCGTTTGCCCTGGTGCCCTTCCAGGGGTGGGCGGCCTTCAAAGGCCTGATCGGCAAAGACGAAGGGCCGTGGTTTCGCACGCCGAAGACCGGACGCGTCACCGACGAGGTCCACCACCTGCGGCGGCTCCACCTCCTTGGCCGCTGGCTGCGCGGGCGCCGCCAGGCAGACGTGCGATGGAGGCCGCCGGCCGCGCCGTTGGCGGCGTCCCCGGTGCGCCGGTCGCGGCCCCATCGACGCTGGCTCGGATGGGTGGTGGTCGGCGTGCTGGCGCTGTTGTTCAGCGGTCTTGCCATCGCGTCCGGTCGAGCGCCTGTGGTCAGAGCCGCGGGCAACCCGCTCTACCTGCATGGGACGGGGACGGCTCCGGCGTGCACGGCCAGCACGCTCGACCAGACCGCCGGCACGCAGAGCCCCGCCTGCGAGATCCAGTCCGGCGGCGCAGTGACCACCTGGTCGTTCAGCAACCTGCCGGCGCAGACGGTGGCCGCCGGCGTGTGGAGCTTCAAGATGTACTGGACCGGAGGCAGCGGCAACACCAACGACGTGGTGAGCATCGCGGTGGGAGTCTCGGCGACGTCGAGCTGCGCGGCCTTCGTGCCGCTGATTCCCAACGTTGGTTCGACCTGGTCCGCAAGCTACGGATCGAGCGGCGCCAACACGACGAGCCCATTCACGTTCAGCACCAGTGCAAGCCAGCTGCCGATGGTGGTCACGGCCGGCGGATCGCTGTGCGTCCAGGTGACGCTGACACACAACACCGGCGGCAAGCCGTCGCTCGTCTATGACGGCCCCGCCGGTTCCGGAGACACGAACATCGTGGCGCCGAGCATCATCGTGCCCGAATCACTGCTCGGTTTCATCGGTTTCGCCGCGGTCATTCCGATCCTTGCATCGCGGCTGATCCGGAGGCGCCGATGAAAACGAGCGAACGCGACAACATCAACCTCACGCTCATCGCGCTCACGTGCGCGATGCTGATGTTGCTCCCGCTCGTCACCACCTTCGACGACCTGCTGACCGCGTGGGCGATGCAGCTGGGCGCGAACAATCCGCTGCAGGCAATCGTGCCTGCGGAATCGAGGATGGTCGTGAGCCTGCTCGGCCTGGCCGGCATCCACGCGGCCGCCTCAGGCAGCCATCTCGTCGTGTGGGACGGCTCCGGCACCATGCACACGCTGTTCATCTCGTGGAACTGCATCGGCTGGCAGAGCCTGATCCTGTTTGGAGTCAGCCTGGTCTCGGGCCTGCGACGTGCGCAGTCTCTGGAGTCGCGCGTGCAGGTCATCTGCATCGGACTCGCGGGCACGATGCTGCTCAACCTGGTCCGCGTGTCTGCGGTGGCAGCAATCGCCGCGACCGTGGGCGTGACACCGGCCATCCTCTTCCACGACTACGGCGGCACCATCCTGTTCGTGGGATTTCTCTTCGCCTTCTGGGCCTTCGCGCAGCGCTGGATTCTCGATTCGCCGGCGTCGTCTCCGCAAGAGATGACCGCTTGAACCGCTGGCTCCGGCTCGGCCTGCAGACCGGCTTCGGGCTTGCCCTGCTCTGGCTGTGGCTGCGCACGGTGTCGCTGCCTGAGATCCTCAGCCACGCCCGGGTGCACAGCTGGTGGGTGATCGCGGTGATGCTCCTGCTCGCGCTGACGACGAGCGTGATCCGCGCCCGGCGCTGGCTCATCCTGCTGCGGCCGCTTGCTCCGGTGGGCATGGTGAGGGCGTTCGCGATGAACGCGGGCGCCAGCCTTCTCAACTATGTCCTTCCGATCCGCTCCGGGGACGCCGCGCGGTACTGGTGGCTGTGGCGCCGGCATCGCGTGCCCTCGGGTTCGGCCCTGGCGACGATCGTCATCGACAAGTCGTGCGACCTCGCTGGAGTCGCGATCGTCCTCGGCGGGCTTTCGGTCGTCGCGTCGACCGGAGTCGTGAGCGCCCCGCGCGGACTCTTTGGCGCGGCGGCCCTCGCCATCTTGTTGCTGGCGGCTGTGTTCGGGACGGCGGTCCTGGGCCCGCGCATCGCCGGCTCCGCGCGAATTCGGCGCCGGTTGCCGCCATCAGTTGCCGCAGGCATGGCCGGCCAGGCGTTCGCCTTCCGGGCCGTGGCCAGGGGATTGTGGACGCCGCGGGTCGTCGGTCGCCTGGCGGTGCTGACTGGGATCGCGCTGGTGATCGACGCCTTCAACTTCAGCCTGCTCTTCTGGGCGCTCGGCGTTTCCGTGCCGACTCTGAAGGCGATGGCCGCGTACCCGGCGTTGCTCCTCGCGTTCGCCGTCCCGGCAGGCCCTGGTTACGTCGGCAGCCTCGAGGTGGCGGGTTCGCTGGTGCTCGGCGGAGGGCTGGGCCTGGGCTCATCGGTAGCAGCCGGGGCGATCGTGCTGTATCACGCGATCACCGCCGGGTACTCATTGGTGCTCGGGCTGCTGGGCCTGCTTCTCGTCGGCGGAAAGCGGCGCGCTAAGGCGGGAGGGCCTCGGCGCATCGCGGTGTTCCATTGCGGTTTCACATACGCCGGCGGTGGCGAGCGGTTGGTGATCGAGGAGGTGCTCGGGCTGCGCCGTCGCGGCTATGAAGTCGAGTGCTACGCACCGACCGTCGACGCGTCGCGCTGCTATCCGGACCTCATCGGCCAGGTCCGGGTCAAGACTTTCCTGCCCCAGCTGCCGCGCTGGTTCCCTTTTCGAGAGGCGGTGCAGATGGCCGCCACCTCGCTGCTGATGCCGCTCTATGCCTGGCGCTTCCGTGGAGTCGACGCGATCGTCGGCTGCAATCAGCCGAGCGCCTGGATCGCGTGGTGGGCGGCGCGGCTCATGGATGTGCCCTACGTCGTGTACCTCAACCAGCCCAACCGCCTGGTCTACCCGCGCAACATCGACCGCCAGACTGGATGGATCTCGAACGCCGACTATCGCCTGCTGGCCGCGGTCGTTCTCCGCGCCACGCGATTCGTAGCGTGGGCGGATCTGCGTTCGATCCAGGAGGCCGACCTGCTGCTGGTCAACGGCAACTACATCGGCGACATCATCCGCAAGACCTACCGCAAGGCCGCGGTGGATTGCCCGGCGGGATGCCACGTTGCGAGCTCTGGATTTCCGCTGCCGGTTGAGTCGCGTTTCAGCGGAGGCCTGACCATCAACGGATATCCAATCCGGCGCCCGTACGTTCTGCTGACCAACCGGCACTACCCGCAGAAACGTTTCGACCTGGCGATCAAGGCGATGGCCGAGGTCCGCAAGAAGCATCCTCGGGCGCAGCTCGTGGTCCCAGGGCCGGCCACCTCGCACACCGCTTCTTTGAACTCGCTCGTGGCTGAGCTCGGCATGGACGACGCAGTTCTCTTCCTGGGTCCGATCAGCGAGGACGAGCTGCAGTCGCTTTACGCGGGCGCCGCGGTGTACGTCTACCCCGCACCGGAGGAAGACTTCGGAATGGGCGTGATCGAAGCGATGGCCAAAGGGGTGCCGGTGGTCGCGTGGAACCAGGCCGGTCCAACGGTCACCGTGGCGCCCGGGACCGGGCATCTCGCCGAGCCGCTCGACGTCGCCGATTACGCCGCCGGGATCACCAGGCTGCTCGACGGGCCGGCGGAAAACCAGACGACAGGCGAGCACGCGTTTGAGTGCGCGCGACGTTTCGACTGGGAGAGGCATATCGACGTCCTCGAGAAAGCCGTGCTCGACGTCGCCCGGTCGCACGAGCAAGTGGCTCTCGAGGCGGCCACGGCTTGAAGCTCCGCCTGCCCCGGATTCTCGCCGCCAAGGACGAGGAGGACGAGGAAGACCAGGAGGACCGACGGAGAGCGGCGCCGAGCCCTCTAGAACGCGAGCAGCCTTCACCGACGCCGTGGGGTTGGCTCGGGACGATCACCGCGGCCGCCCTCGTCACGCGGCTCGGGTACCTGTTCTTCTTCGGCGATCCGCAGAACGCAGGCGACGGTTTCACCGACGCGTATCACCACTGGCAGATCGCCTACCTGACCAAAGAAATCGGACTCTCCCATGGGCCGCGTCTTTGGGACATGCGCGGCTGGGAGTATTTCTGGGGACCGGTCCACCCGCTGTTGATGAGCTTGCTATTTTTCGTGACCGGGTCGACCTCGATCGTGCTCGCGCGCTTGTTGAGCCTGGCCTTCGGCACGTTGGCTGTGGTCTTGATATTCCTGCTTTGCCGGAGGTACTGGGGCATTGCCGTGGCATCCGTCGCCGGCGCCTTCGCGGCGCTGTCGCCGGTCGCGATCTTCAACGACACCGCCGGCATGGCGGAACCGATCGCCATCGCCCTGGTCCTGCTTGGCATCTGGCTGCTGCCCCGCCGCGGCTTCTGGGCCGGGCTCGTGTGGGCCGTGGCCGCAATGGCCAGAGTCGAAGCATGGCTCTTCGGACTCGGTTTGGTCGTCGCCTGGCTCGCCGGGGCCGGGAAGGTCAAGGCTTCGCGTGCGCCCCTTGTCATCGGGTGGCTGCTCGGTATGGGCCTCTACGCGAAATTCCTTCTCGACCAGACGGGAAACCCGATCTACCCGCTCTACATCAACTTTCAGTTTGTCGGCCTCGCGGCAGGAGGCACGGGCGGTCAGGCGTCCGGCGGCACATTGCTTTGGCTGGCCTTCGGGCTCGCGTCGGCCGCCGGCATGGCGGGGGTGGCGTGGTCCCTGTGGAAGCGGCCGGCGTCTTACCTCCTTCTCGCCTTTGGCTTCGGCTACTCGGCCCTGAGCCTGGCGACGTTTCTCCGTTACGCGACCGAGTGGAAGGAGCGCCGCTTCGAGTTTCCGCTCGATTTTGCCGCGATCCTCATTGCCGTCGCCTTGATCAAATGGCTTCCGGAACGAAACGCGTTTCCGCGGGCGGTGTCGTGGGCGACAGCCGTTGCGGGCTTGCTGGCGGTCCAGGTGCTGTGGGTCCCGGTCCAGACGACCTACGCGTCAACCGAGCCCTTGTTCATCTATGAGGTGAGCCTCGCCCACCAGATCGGCGCCGTGTACAACCGGCCCGAGTACCGAGGAGGAGTCCTCAACATGCCGGGCGACGAGCCGACCCTGCTCTACGTGATGGTCCGCGACGAGGGCCTGAAAGGAAGCCAGGTGACGAGCCAGTTCTACGATCCTTTCTATTACCTGCCTGTCGGATATCACTACGCCGACCATCCGGATGTCGTCGGGCCGCTTCTGCAGTGCTGGCTCACCAACAGCAAGACCCGCCTGTTCCTGATCTCGCCCCCAGGCCCGATCAGCGGATCCGTTCCGGATTACAAGGCGTATATCGCCGACCACCCGCAGTGGTTCGAGGACACAGGGGCCAACCTTCCGAACGGTTGGAGCCTGATTGCGGTCAAGGTTCCGGCGCCGGGCGCCGGTCAGTGCCGGTCTAGTTGACCGATTCGGCCCAGGCGATGAGGTCGCGCAGCCCTCGCTCGAACGCGACCCGCGGCTCCCAGCCCAGGTCGCGCCTCGCCTTGGTGACGTCGCTGACGTAGAACTTCTGGTCGCCTTCGCGCCAATCCGCGAAGGTGAACTGCGGTTTGTGTCCAGTCAGCTTCCCGATCTGGTCGATCACCTCGAGCAGGTTGCGCTGATTTTCGGGGCCGCCTCCGACGTTGTAGATCTCCCCACGCGTGATGCCGATCTTGTCGATCACGGTCGCGTAGAGCGCGCTGAGGTCGCGCGCGTCGAGCAGGTCGCGGACCTGCGTTCCGTCGCCGTAGATCGTCAGCGGCCGGTCCTTGAGGATCGAGTGCACGAAATGCGCGACCCAACCCTGGTCTTCGGTGCCGTACTGGTGCGATCCATAGATGCAGCTCTGGCGGAGCACGACGGTGTTCATGTGGAAACAGCGCGCGTAGTCGCGGACATACTGGTCGGCCGCTCCCTTGCTGCAGCCGTAGGGGCTGTGGAAGTCAATCGGTTGGCTTTCGCCGCACGGACCGTTGTTGTGGTCGAGCTTGCCGTAGACCTTGTTCGTCGACGCGAAGACCAGCGGGGCGTCGTGATTGTGCAGACGCACCGCCTCGAGCATGTTGAGCGTGCCGCGGGCGTTGACGTCGAAGTCGGTGCTGGGATCGGCGAGGGACGTTGTGACCGCGACCTGGCCGGCGAGATGGAGGATCGCGTCCTGGTCCCTCACGTGCTCGGCGAGCGCGGGGGCGTTTCTCACGTCCTCTTTGATGAAGGTGATGCGGTGCGGGTAGCGCGTCAGGAGCCATTTCAGGTTGCGCTCGGTGCCAGGCCGGCTCAAGTTGTCGAGCACGGTCGCGTGCCAGCCTTCCTTGACCAGGTGGATGGCCGCGTTGACGCCGAGAAAACCGGCCCCGCCGGTGATCAGGATGCGCCGATCCGGGTCGGCCGGGAGCGGCGGTCGGGATTTGGTCTTGCTGTTCCGGACGGATGGGTCCATCGGCGGCGACTACGTTAGCCGGTGAACATCCCTCTCAGGTACGCGATGCTCACGATCCAGCACGCGCCGGCCAGGACCAGGGTCTCGCGGCGGTCGTCGGTTCCGCCTCGCGAGTACAGGTACGCACCCGGTAGGAACAGCACGGCGAAAACGCCGTAGACCATGTGCAGGATCCCTTCCCGCGCGCTCCCGCCCGCAATCAGCGCACCGACCCCGAGCAGGCCCTGGACGGCGGTCAACGCGGCCATGATCAAGTAGCTCGAACGAAAGCCGCCGCTCAGCCGCTGGTTGCGAAAGTACGTGTATGTGGCCCACAGGCCGAGCACCACGGCGAACGTGAGCAATGCCCGCGCACCGAGGGTGTGGAAGAAGGTGAGTGTGCTAAGCACTGAGGCGAGAGATCTGCTCGCGGAAGTAGTCCACGGTCAGGCGGAGCCCTTCTTCGAGCTGGATGCGCGGCTCCCACCCGAGCTGCGCCTTGGCGCGTGTGTTGTCGAGCGCGATGCGGTAGACGTCGCCCTTGCGCGACGGGCCGAATCGCGGCTCCAGCTTATACTCGGTGAGGATCGCCAGCTTGCGGAAGATGTCATTGACGGTGACGGGGATCCCTGT
>Ga0209161_10001756_pt1 | contig 17898 bp, 20 predicted proteins | sample GraSoiAngelo_155_FD_186169 | JGI IMG/M metagenome (GOLD analysis project Ga0209161, IMG submission 186169) | Grasslands soil microbial communities from the Angelo Coastal Reserve, California, USA - 14_1009_13_30cm (SPAdes) (version 2) | ecosystem: Environmental > Terrestrial > Soil > Grasslands... | reverse complement strand
CTCTCTCTTGATGTAACCCATCTTGCGCATGAACTCGATGACCTTGTCAAGCGAGTCATTCTCTAGGTCTTGGTATGGGTAGGCTCGCTTGATGATGCTCTTGGCTTGTGAGAGTTCTAGGCTTCCTTCTGAGTCCATTAGCGCTCCGGCGATCTGATGGGCGAGCACGTCCAATGCTCCAACGTGGATATTGGTACGCTCTAGTCGTCCCTCTTTTGCTAGCTCGATAACTCCGACAGATTCCAAGAGGTCTTCGGTCGAGACGGAAACGAGGACTCCGTGCGAGGTTCTTGTGAGGGTGTGACCGGATCGTCCCACTCTTTGCACAAGACTGCTTACTTGTCTTGGGGACATGTATTGGACGACGAGGTCGACGGATCCAATGTCAATTCCCAACTCCAAGGTGGATGTGCAGACGAGACCTTTGATTTCTCCAGCCTTGAATGCCTCCTCGGCTCTAACTCGTTCTTCTCTCGGGAGCGAGCCATGATGAACCATTATTTTTCGGTCCATCATGTTGAACTTGGACCCGAGGAGTTCGGCGTTGACGCGGCTGTTGACGAAGATTAGAGTTGAGTCGTGGGCTTCCACGAGATCATCTACAAGTGTTAGTCGTGCCGCTGCCTCAGGTGTAGTGTAGAGCCGCTGCGCTAGCTCGCGATCTTCTTCTCCGGGCAGTGGGTATTCAACCTTGTACCTGGTCGACTTGTTGAGCGGGATCTGCACTATTTTGACAGGCTGATTACCTCCAAGGAACAGTGCTATCTCTTCGGGGTTGCCAACTGTGGCTGAAAGTCCTACTCTCTGGAAGCCGTTGACGCAGATTTCTCTGAGGCGTTCGAGGCCGACGGTCATCTGGACTCCTCTACGGTCACCTGCGAGCTCGTGAATCTCATCTACAACGACCGATCGAACGTGGCGCAAATGCTCCCTCATTCGTCTACCCGGCAACATCGCCTGGAGGGTTTCCGGCGTAGTAATGAGAAGGTCGGGGGGTTTGAACGCCATCCGTCTCCGGTCTTTGGCCGGGGTGTCCCCGTGTCGAACCTCGACGGAGAACCCGAGCCTGTTCGACCATGCTTGGAGTCGCTTGAGGAGGTCTCGGTTTAGCGCTCTGAGTGGTGTGATGTAGACCAGTGAGATGCCTTGTCTGTCGTTATCGCGAATCATTCTATCGATTAACGGAAGCAGTGCTGCTTCGGTCTTGCCTGAACCAGTGGGCGCGATTATGAGGACGTTGTCGCCTTGGGCGATGAGGGGAATAGCTTGGACCTGTGGAGGTGTGGGTGTTGATATTCCTGTTTCATGGAGCAGTCCTTTCAGAGGGGTAGAGAGGAGGGCAAAGGCTTCCGGGGCCATAGACGTCACTGCGTAGCTGATAGGGTCGCGAACCTCGAAGATAAACTTCCTAGGCGACCAAAAGTATCGTTCTTATGATCCTTATTTCTTCTCGGTTATTTTCTTCAAAAAGTCCTTGTAGTCAGGGGGTTTCATAAGACCTGGCAGCTCCTTTTTCAAATCCTCTGGTCTGATCATCGTGATCCATCCCTCACCATAGGGGCTCTTGTTGATCAGCTCAGGAGCGTCTGAGAGCGTGTTGTTCACTTCCAGCACCATGCCAGAGATTGGAGAGTAGACGTCAGCAACGGCTTTTACCGATTCGACCGTGCCGAGGCTCTGCATCTGCGCCACCTTCAAGCCTACTTTCGGGAGGTCCACGTAGACGACTTCGTGCAATGAGTTCTGGGCATAGTCGGTCACTCCTACTCTGCACTTGTCTCCTTCAAGTCGGACCCATTCGTGCTCTTTCGTGTAATAGACATCTTCTGGAATGTTGTAATCGCTTTTCACTGTCAGACCTTTCCCGGAAGCCTAAGCGGAGAGGTGATTCGGTATAAAGATTCCAAGGGAGGATTTTTCCTGACGCGCCATCGCGTTTATTTCTTCTCGCTGAGTCCGTGGGTGGTTCGGAGTCAGAGGCTTGTATTCTAGTCTCACTGTCGTATTTGTTCGAGCAGTTTCGAGATTTCTGTCCAGCTTTCGACTCTGAAGACTTTGCGTAGTTCGGGGACTGTTCTGTTCCATGGCCGGCTGTATAGTATTCCCCACATTTTCGGGTTGCGTGAGATCAAGGGCATCAGTTCTGGGGCGTCGTCGATGTAGACATCATAGTTTAGGAATATCTTGTCTCTCCATCCTGGGACGCGTACGAATCGCTGGTATGGTATCTTGTGCTCGGCGAGCCAGCTCTTGGCTGCGCTGACGCTCTCTTTGCTTCGTCCTGTCACGACATCGATTTGTCCCGAGCGGGCTATTTTTCGGACTTTTTCCGTCAGTCTCGGTTCTGTCGGTGGGATGCTTTCCCAGTCATCCCATGCTTCGTCCAAGAACTGGAAAAACTGTTCCCTGGTAATTCCCAGTTTTCGCCAAGACGCCCACGTGTCGAGATCGGCAAGCTTGAAGCTCGTGCCTAGGAACTCGTTGGCGCGCTTGCACCACGCTTCCATCGTCTCAGCTAGGACCCCGTCGAGGTCGACCGCGATTTTCAATCGCTCATTTTGAGAACTAGACAATTGATGATGTCATGTTAGGGCGCGAGAGTCTTTAACCTTGAGTGGGGTCCGCATCGTCATGCCGAGTGAGATGTCTCTACTAGACGGGATCAACTCTCTTAGGTCAGTCAGAAAATTCAAGCCTGACCCGATCCCCGAGGACAAATTGAAAATCGTCCTCGAGTCTGCGTCAAAAGCAGCCTCCGGAAGCAATACTCAGCCGTGGGAATTTGTTGTAGTTCGGGACGAGAAGGTGAAAGCTCGTCTCATGGAGCCAATGTTAAGGACTTGGCTTGCCAGGCTCGCCAGTGGCACGGGAATGTCTCCTCGAATGCGCGATGTTTACGATGAGGCTACCGAGATGCTTCGGAACACCGAGAAAGTGCCTGTAATAATCTATTGTTGCGTTGATCTCAGCCGTGTTGGCAAAAGTGAGGAGGTCATGTATGCAAGTATCTATCCCGCCGTCCAGAACCTCATGCTGGCAGCCCATGCCATAGGTCTGGCTACATGCCTAACCGTTCACGGATCAACCTCGGCCCGTGGAGAGCCTGAGGTGAAGAGAATCCTCGGGATTCCCGAGCACGTTAAGGTAGCCTGTCTGGTCTACCTTGGGTATCCAGCGGTTAGACTCGGTCATCCTATTCGGAAGCCTATCGAGAAATTCGTCCACAATGATCGGTGGTAAGCGTGCCGTCTTCAGACTGCCCGTGTTTCTAAGCCCAAAATGAACCCTGTTCGGCGATCCGGGAGGTCACTTCAAGAGCACCCTTAGATTCATTGGGCTAAGTCGCCGTTTTCGCCAAGCGATCCAAGCCAGAATTGCGCTCTGATCAGTAGGGACTCGCCTGGAATCCCTATCCGTCAACGAGTGTTTTAGGAAATAGCGGGTTTTAGCGAGTGAGCTACGAGTTGTATGAGGGGTTGCTGCGACCTTCTGGTTTCATGAAAATCGTCCGTTATCAGGCCTGATGTCGATTCTAAGGCCACTAGGTCAACTATCCCCCAAGAATCATTCGGGACTTGCCGAAATAATGGCAGGTTTCGCCGTTACAACCAAGCGCGGATTGTAACTTGAACCGCGGGAGTCGCCAAAATCCAGGCCAGAGAGAAAATCTGCCCGTGAAAAAGTGAGGTATGTTTCAGGCATCTTGCGTGGCATGAGCGGTTCCCGATGAATCCATGTGGCCGAGAGTTTACCCCGGGAGTGAGACTTCTATTGTTCGCTGCCCGTCGAAGTCTCTCTGTTCCTGTCTTCCTCTCCGAAAATAGAACTAACATCGGAGAGGGTCGAATTTGTTTCGGCCGACGAAGCTCCGAAGAGGGAACTGTCTGAGGGCACCTGCCAGGACGGTAGTGTTGTGTCGGGGCTCGGTGCAGAATTTCCAGATTCTATTTTCGTCGCGGGCTTCGGTTTCTTTCCTTCCTTGACGTATACTATTATGATCTTGTATGACTCGTGGCAGCTCTTGCATCGTCCGGCTTGGACGATTCTCTTGAGCTTGAGAGTATGCGTCTTGCAGTTGGGACAGTCTATGAAACGGCTGCGTGCAACTGGTTCTTCCTGGTTGACAGTCTTCATCTGCGTAAAGCCTTCAACTCGCCAATCACGACATAGCCGTTCTGTAACTAGTGCGATAGACTAATCGTCACCTATTTTTCCCAGTTTCCGAGACGAACTCTTGTCTAGTCGATCCAACCGGAGTGTCACAGGAAGAAATCGGAAAAGACTGCTAGTCTCGTATTTCGCGCGCGTTGGTTTTGACACCCTTAAAAGTAACGTAGCACAGGAAACTGACCATCAGGGAATGGTTCCAGGTTGAGCCAGCCGAGCAGTTCTTTTTACGACAGGGCAAAGTCCCAGACCAATCTCCAGGAGAAAGTCATGCTCCTTATCCCCGGATTTCATGGATATAAGGAGAAAGAGATACGTCGTGAGTCAGATAAGCTTCTCAGAAACCAGATCTACCAGAAACTGTCCAGTGCAGAATCACAAGCAAAGGACACATACAGGTCTCTGGTCAACCAGGGTATCAACGACACGTGGGACGACACGGATCATCTAATGGCTCGGCTCGATAGGGTTGTTGAACGGATCAATCATTCGGAGTACGGATACGCCGGCTTCTTTGATGTCACAAAGGTCAAGGAGCCTGACTTGGACCGGATGATGGACTATGACTATCAACTCCTACAAATGACCGACAGTGTAACGACCGCCATTCAAGGGCTCAAAGATTCTGTGGACAATGGACATGTTCAGGACGCGAAGGGCAAGATCTCCGTCGCGATGAAAGCCGTCGACGCGCTCGAGACCGCGTATAATGGACGCAAAGACGTAATCCTAGGAGTCCAACAGTAATGCCACAGGTCATAGAATGGAGAGCAGCAGGTCCAGACGATATCGTCTGGCGATACCCGGTAGAAGAAATAACAAACGCCGCCCAACTGGTAGTTCACGAGTATGAGACAGCAGTCTTCCTAAGAGACGGCAAAGCCTACGACGTTTTCCCGCCGGGACGACACACCCTTACAACACTCAACCTACCTCTCATAACCTCAGCATACCGGATATTCTTCGGCGGCAAGACCCCATTCACTGCCACGGTGATATACGTCTCCACGAAACAGTTCGCTGGCAAGTGGGGCGCGAAGGCCCAGACAACGGAGCTGGCTCCGTTGATGGTTCACGGGACAGCTTGGCTTAGGATAACCGACTCGAACCTGTTCGTTAACGAGGTTGTTGGAGGACAGGGTGCCTTTAGCACTCCGCAAGTGGACGATTTCATCCGAGGATTCATCAACGAACGAGTCATCGATGAAATGTCCAAGTATGATCTTCAAACAGCCTTCACACAGCTTGACAAGGCATCGGTAACCGTAAAGGTCAACATCAACGATGCTCTGAAAAGAATCGGCACCGACCTTGTTGATTTCAAGTTCGAAGGAATCGATACCTCCGACCAGTTCCGAGACCGACTCTTCTGGATCAAGCAGAAAGCAGCCACATCAGACGTGCTGAGAATGGAGACCGCTAAGGACATTGGTTCAAGCATCGGCTCCTCTCCTGGCGCAGGCTTCGGATCGGGGATGATGCTCATACCCCAAGTGATGAACGCGCAGATGCAACCCTCAGTGCAGCCCCAGGCCGCACTCGTCGCATGCCCCAAGTGCGGAAACGGGGTTCAACAGGGCGCGAGGTTCTGCCCGAACTGTGGAGCAACCATGTTCGTCCCCGCCCCTGCTCAGGCCATGACGCCCTGCCCCAACTGTGGAAAATCTGTCGCTGCCGGGACCAAATTCTGTCCCGAATGCGGGCAAAAGATGTAATAAAAGCATCCATTTCTCGGCTCGCAGTCCAGCCCGACCCCATGTGATAACTAGGGGTACGAATTACGCGGCATTGTCTTATCTCAAGACAAGGGTATAAGAATCGGGCCCACCGAAATAATCCTGTTCCTGAAAGGTTACTAGAATAGCCATGATAAAGAAGCTGGACGGGCAGTTCGTCGTTCCGGGAGTAAAGCTTGGCGTTGTAGAGGAGTTCATGCCCGGCCGTGGAACAACCGAGGTAGACGGAACAGTCTACTCGGCCGCGACTGGAGTAGCAGCAGTCGATTCCACCCGTCACATAGTTTCGGTAAGAGCCTCCGCCGGCCCCCCTGTCGTCCCTGAGGAAGGCTCCACGATCATCGGTGTTGTCGAAAAGGTCCAAGAGAAAATGGCCATCATCAACATTGTCGTAGTTGATGGCCACAAGCTGCAACCACCTTTCACGGGCATGCTGCACATTTCGAATTCCAGTCCGAGATTCGAGCGGTTCATGGGTGATGTCTGCAAACCCAACGACATCATTCGTGGCAAGGTCATCGATGTAAGCCAGCGTATACCCAAACTGACGACTGTCGGACGGGACATGGGCGTGATCAAAGCCTACTGCTCTAGGTGCGGCGGTGAACTCGTACTGTCGGGAAGAATTCTCCGGTGTACGCAGTGCCTGAACGTTGAAAGAAGACGGTTGACCGACGACTTTGGAGCTGGAGGAAACGTGCCAAGTTGAAAGTCAACGTGTTGAAGAAATCGAAAGGATTCCTCAAAGTCGAGGTCGAAGGTGAAGGCCACACTTTCGGGCATCTCATGCAAGCCGCTCTTCTAGAAGACAAGACTGTTGACTGGGCAGGCTACGACCTTCCCCACCCGCTCTTCACCAGACCCATCATAACACTAAGAATGAAAGGCGAATCATCTGCCGAAAAAGCCTTGGAGCGAGCCGCGAAAAAGGTCCACCAGGACACTGACGAGTTCATAGAAAAATTCAGTGCCGCAGTAACCGCCGAAGCTGAAAGTTAACCTCCCGTTGGACCGCCCTCTGCCGTTGAAGGGCATCATCTTCGATTTTGATGGCACTCTATACGGAGACTGGAGGCTCTGGATTTCCATAATCGAAGAGACACTCGGAGAATTCAATCTCTCGGTCACAGGATACGAGGCTCTTGAGCTGGCAAGAAACGAGATCAGAGGCGGCCGAGCAAAGGGGACGATCAAGATAAGCGGAATCGCCGTCTCCCTCGCCAGAGAACGAGGACTTGAGCGCGACGAGGAGGTTCGCTCGCGTTTCTTCGAGAAGCTCGACACAAAAATGGATGAGACAGGGCCTGGGAACGATCTAGTTGGAATATTGGAACGGCTTCAACAGAACGGATTCGTGATGGGGTTAGTGACCTTCGTCCGAGAGACACGGCTCACGAGGCGTTTGGACTCTTGGAAGCTTGGAGACTATTTCCGCTCCGCGATTACCCCGGACCATTTTTCAGAGTTCAAGCCATCACCCCAACCCTACCTCAAAGCCATCGATGACTTTCATCTCGCACCGAAAGAATGCGTTGTGGTCGGAGATGAGCCTGTGGATATGCTGGGCGGAAAGCGGGCGGGAACCAGAACAATCGGGTTGCCGCAAGGATTCTATTCACGAGAAGAATTAGAGGAGGCAGGAGCGGACATGATAATAGCCTCGCTCAACGTGTTACCATCTGTCCTCTTCAAATGAGCGGTAATCGTCTGGTCTCACGGTAATCGCAATGAACGATGATGCTCTTGGGAAAATTCTAACAGACGCTGGGCTCGCTCAGTTCGGAGACTCCCTTCTGAACTTCGCTTACTCGATCGCCCTAACGGAAACCACCGGTCGGCCGAGGGGAACGAAGGTCCAAGACAAGATCCTCGCAGATGCAGCGGCAAGAGCTGGATTGAGGAAGCTCCTACCGAGAAGAGTGGGCCGAGGAGACGTCGCTAACAGTCTGGAAGCTTTACTGGGGCACGCGTGGTTGCAGAAAATGATCACACTTGAAGAGATCGTATCATGTCTCAAGGCAGTGAATCTTGACCCTAGCAAGAACTTCTCAGTCTTAGCGGACGTGGCCTTATCCAAGCTTCGAAAGCAACCATGACGCGTAAACTCATCGTCAAGAAGGAGATTAGGACACTCGGACTCGACCTATGCAACCCCCAGCATTTGGTGGGTGCAATCGTGAGGGGCGGTGTATACATGGACGGGGTTGAGGTCTTTCCGTCCAATCTAACTCTAAACAGCAAGTCAATTGGATCTGCGATTTTTGAAACGAGATTTTTTCCGGAGCTCAGATTGATTATGACTCATGATCCCGAAACGCGACTCGACACCGAGGTCATAGAGAGGTTTACCAGGCTGCCAGTCATTCAAGTCAACTCGGTGAGAAAGAGGAATCCAAACGGTTTCAAACCATACAAGGTTGGCAGGAAAGAGTTGGAGGTAAGGAGTTCCCTTGTGCCTAGGACGGTTCAGGAAATACTCTCCGCAACCTGGACTACAGGAACGCTTCCTGAAGCCCCTGCGCATCGCTCACTTACTCGGCAGATCGAGATTCTTTCGAGAAAACACGCCTTTCCAAGCTAACAAATAAATTCGTCGCCCGTCCCTATACGAGACGAACGTGTTTTGCAGTTCTGTCCGAAATGCGGGTCCACGCTATTACCCGCCAAGAGAGAGAAGAAGGTGTTCATGGCCTGCGGAAAGTGCGGTTACACGAGCAACCGCGGCGACAAGCAGGTCAGCAGGCTGGCCCACGAGAGAGAGAAAATCGTCGTCATAGGCCGCGAAGAACAGAAGATACGGACCCTTCCGAAGACCAAGGCTGAATGCCCGAAGTGCAACAATCACGAGGCGTTCTACTGGCTCGTCCAGACGAGAGGTGGAGACGAGTCCTCGACCCAATTCTTTAGATGTACCAACTGCGGAGCCACATGGCGGGAGAACAGCTAGAATTGCTAGAAAGCTCAATAGCCGAAACATCGGCCAAAAAGGAGAAGCCGGCAAACCCCATGTTCAAAGCCACCATGAACGACGCCCGGCTCTTCCGCAATCTAATCGGAGCAATATCAAGCCTGATCGAAGAAGCCGACTTCAACGCCTCTCCGGACGGGATCAAATTGCGCTCCATGGATCCATCCCACATAGCCATGGTCGACTTCGAATGGCCCAAAACGGCCTTCGACACATACGAGTGCACCGCTCCAACCAAACTGCGCCTCAGCGTCTCAAACCTCCTCAAACTATTGAAGAGGACGAAGAGCGATGAATCTATTGAGGTCGTTTATGATGATGCGAACAAGAAGCTTAACATCACCCTCAAAGGCAGCATCGTAAGGAAATTCATAACACCAACGCTCGAACCTTCCACCGAAGAAGTTCCTACACCGAAAGTCCCATTCAACGCGAGAGTCAAGATCACAGCAGCAAGCCTGCGAGACATTATCGATGACGCACAGTCCATAAGCGACAACGTCAAGTTCGAAGTAAGCCAGGAAAAATTCGTCGTCAGGGCAACAGGCGAGCTGACTAGCGCGCTGATAGAACTGGACAAGGGAAGCGATGCCATACTCGAACTTGATGTGAAGGAACCGGCGAAGGCAACCTACAACCTGAACTATCTCGGAGAGATAATACGAGCAGGCTCAGGAGCCTCAGAAGTCACATCTCTCGAGTTCTCGACCAACATGCCAATCAAAGTCGAGTTCGAAATGCCCCAGCAAGGAAGGCTTCTTTATTATCTCGCCCCAAGAATAGAAGCCGAATAAGGTTCTGTTGACTCTTCGTCGGTTGAAATTCTTCTAGTCGTGGGTCGTTGTTGAAGACTCAACTTGTCTCCATCGACTTTGAGGATTGGGGTCGCGTTCTCCGGTTCCCGTTCTTCTACCATTGCTTCACCTGGAGGCCCGTCGGGGCTGAACCTCAGCCCTCCCGCGGCAATGTTCCTTGCCGCGTTTTCATCCCTGTCTAGGAACGTTCCGCATCTGGGACACCGTAGTCTTAGCCGAGGATGTCACGGCTGAGACGGGCATACGATGCCGATGAGAGAGTCTTGAGACTCGAAATGTTCTCTTCTATCCCGATTGCGATGCAGACGTTTACCATGCGTCTGAACTCATCTAATAGCCAAAGGAGATCGTCCGAAGCCTGATGCTTCTGTCTGACCGACTTGATTGATAGCAATCGCGGGGTTCCTCACTAGAGTCCGAGCTCCGACTGATAATCGATAGAGGAGCGCGAATAGGACCGAAGCACCCGACAGTTAATATGCGGTCGCATCACCCGCAAGGTTGACAGAGCCGAATCTAATGTTAACAAGGGCTGACCTAGCCAAGTACCCCTTCCTAAACGAAGCCTCCGACTACATCAAAGAACTAGGAATTTCTATCGAAGACATCGCAACACCAGACTTTAGCCCAGTCCTAGAGAGAGCAGAAAAAAGGTTGGAAGAAGCGCTCTCAAAGGGAAGAGTCTCGAACGAGTTCGGAAACGAAAACGCCGAGATCCTCTCGTTCCCAGTCTCCAACCTAATCCTCAGTCTTACAGGGGAGGAGAGAGCGCAGAGACGATTCGCGCTCGCGGAAGCTAAGAGGGCGTACGAGCTGCTCCGACAGGAAAGCCCAGAGAAACTAGACTATATCGCCCGAACGACCTTCGGCTGGAAGCTAAAGAAAATCGACGCCCAACCCGGAAAAATATTCTACGATTTTGCCGTCTCACTCGCCGACTATCTCAGGAATTCGGTTCATCTCAAAGAACCGCGATGGAAACTGCCGAACAGAATTCTCGATCACGGCCAGGTCTACGCGACTCGAGAAGAACTGGCCCGTCTGCTCGAAGAAGAAGTCAGGACGCGAATAGTGGACAGGACCGGAAAGCTTCCCGGCGAAGTACCGAAGCTTTTGCAGCCGAGAGTCGAGCGGACCCGAGGACTCATCACCAAGTGGCTAGGCATCCCATCCCACTACGAACTTCCACAAGTACCCACGCCAGAGGCAATGCCTCCATGTGTCAGACATCTCATAGACAATCTTGCGGAGGGGAAGAATGTGCAACATATGGGCCGATTCACCCTTGCATCATTCCTTGTCAATATCGGGGCGGGAGAAGAGGAGATCGTCAAGACATTCAAGCCTGCCAGCGACTTTTCAGAGAGAATGACCCGCTACCAGGTCGAGCACATCGCCGGCAAGAGAGGTGGAAGAACAAAGTACACCTGCCCCATGTGCACGACCCTCAAGACACACGGAGTCTGTTACAAGCCGGACAAGATCTGCGAGACGATCCGAAACCCATTGAGCTACTACAAGCAAAAGGCTAGAGTATTGACCGGACGGGGGCCTAGTCGTGAACCCAGCTGAACAAGCCATCAGACAGAAATTCCAACAATACTACCTCGACCCGAAAAGACAGCTGGACCCGCCTCCAAGCCCCGCTGAGAGAGAATACGGATTCCTGCTCTTCAACGGGAAGTTCATGGTTAGGCACCGCTCGTTCAAAGACTCCGGATCACTCCTTAGAGCTATCAGAGACCTCGTCCCATTGCATGTCTACTTCTCCACCGCATACTATCGCGAACCCACTGCACCGATGGAAGAGAAAGGATGGACAGGCGCCGATCTCGTCTTCGATATTGACGCAGACCATCTCGACACACCATGCAAACCAGACCATGACAGCTGGAAATGCAAAGCCTGCGGCACAGCAGGAAAGGGAGGAGCTCCAAAGCTCTGCCCAAAATGCAAGAATGACAGAATGGAAGAACAGACATGGCTCTGCGATAGATGCCTCCAACAGGCGAAAGAGGAGACCGCAAAGCTACTCGAGATGCTCTACACAGATCTAGGAGTAGACCATGAAAATACGAGACTATTCTTCTCAGGACATCGTGGATACCACGTTCACGTTTACTCCAAGCAAACCTCACAGCTCGGAGAAGAAGAACGCAGGGAAATAGCAGACTATCTCCTGGCTCAGGGATTGGATCCACAACTTCACGAACTAGAGGAGACCAGTGTCGGCGGGACGAGGGTAGCAGAAGGCCCGCTAATGGGTCAGCCGGGTTGGAGAGGACGAATCGTTGCAGGAATCTATGATATTCTCGGAAGCGAGATCGACCAGATAGGCCTGACCTCAACGCAGGTCAGCGCCCTGAAGTCCTGGGACAGGGAAGACCTGCTTAGGAAACCATTCTGGGGTTCCGTAAAAGGTGTCGGAATGTCCACGTGGAAGACCCTGGTGTCAAAGGCCGTCGAGAAAAAATCGGCAGAGATAGACTCGGTCGTGACAACGGATATACACAGACTAATCAGAATGCCCGGAACCCTCAACGGCCACACAGGATTGATGGCGATGAAAGTTCCCGAAGAAAGACTCGACGAGTTCGACCCGTTCACAGAACCTTTAGCGTTCCAGGGTCAAATAAAGGTCAAGGTCCAGGAGTCACCAAGCTTTAGACTCGGGGAAGAACGGTTCGGCCCCTATCGCAACGAAATCGTCGAGTTGCCATCTGCCGCCGGCATGCTCCTTCTCTGCAAGCACCGAGCAGAACCCACCGCCTAAACTACTATCAAGATATTATTAGCCCGTCAATAAGCTAGCTCTATCTTAAAGAGAGATGCTGTGCCACGGCCACTATCTACGATGAGACCATTGAAGCATGGCGACGAGAGTTCCACAGCCCCGAACTACAGGAACTCAGGCCCGAGTTCTTTCGAGACGTAGCAGCATATGTTAGAAGATTGAAGGAAGCTCAGAGAAATCTAGACCAACGATCCCTCAAAGCCAGACTTCTCGAAGAAGAAACAAAGCGTATAGAACGACTAGCGGTCGAGCTCATCGACCGGAGACTCGCGAAAATCTGGCATGCATCCCAGACAAACACCCAAGTCACGGCCCACTCATCCGAGAAGTGGACTCAGGAAGAACTCTCCACTCTTGCCCGCCACTATAGAAAGTTCAAGGAAGACACAGCTCAGGGAATAGAACCCTCTAACTCTCCAGAGAAAAAGAAGGACACCCTACTACTTCGATTCGTCAAAGAAATGCCCTCTATCATAGGCGTCGACCTGAAAACTCACGGACCATTCATCAAAGAAGACATTGCAGTCCTTCCGTACGAGAATGCTGAGAGCCTAATACGACAAGGCACAGCGGTCGAGATAAGACCAAGCCACGGGGATAATGGATAAAAGAACCCCTCCGCCCCCAAACCAGCCTTCCCCCCACGGTGAAAGAAAAACGAAGTATCCCAAAGAGATCAACACCTACTGCCCCAAATGCAAACATCACACCGCCCATGCCGTCGCAGTCTACAAAGCGGGCAAACAGCGGACCCTATCGTGGGGAGCCAGACGACAAGAAAGACGAAAACACGGCTACGGCGGACAGAAATTCCCCGAGCTGAAACGCACTGCCAAAACAACCAAGAAAGCACTTGTCAAACTGAAATGTCGAACCTGCAACTATACGATCGAGCGGCTCGGCATCAGGCTGAGAAAACTGGAGGTTTCTAACTAACCCTTGCGATGGGAACTAATTCCAAAACCCCGGAGCATATTCCTAAAGGTCAAATGCCCAAAGTGCGCGAATGAACAGGTAATCTTCGAAAGAACTAGCAATTACGTGAAATGTACCGTATGCGATGAGCTTCTAGCCCAACCAACGGGTGGAAAGGCAGAGATCAGAGGAGAAATATTACAGCCCCTCGCCTAGAGGGAACTGGGAAGAATCGAGTTGAGTAGCCAGGCTTCACAAGCGCTAATGCCGGAAGTCGGCGACCTGGTCGTTGCAACAGTAACCAGAGTCGAAGACTACGGCGCATACGTGAAGCTCGATGAGTTCAGCGGGGTCGAAGGTCTTGTTCACATTTCCGAGATATCCACCACGTGGGTCCGGAATATCAGGGAACACGCGCGACAAGGCCAGAAACTGGTTCTGAAAGTCCTCCGAGTAAGCTCTCAGCGCAACCAGATCGATCTCTCCCTCAGAAGGGTAACAGGGAGGGAGAAATCGGAGAAGATGCTGGAATGGAAGAAGGAGCGAAAAGCCGAAGCGATCTTGACGAGCGCTGCTGATAAGCTGAAAAAGTCGGCCGAAGACGCTGAGGATATCAAGAAAATTCTCCTAGACAAGTTCGGCGGACTCTACTCTCCGCTCGAAGAAGCCCTGGACGAGGGTCCTGAAGTTCTCGTGAAGGTCGGTCTCTCTGAGGAATGGGCCCAAGCAATCACCGAGGTCACAAAAAGCAAAATCCGACTCGAGAGGTCAAAGGTGCGAGGAACCGTTGCAATAACATGCCACAAACCAGGGGGCGTCGAGATAATCAAGCAAGCCCTGATGAGCGCTAAGAAGATTCGCAAGCCCCGGGGCAGCGAGGTAAAAATCTACTCGATTGGCTCCCCCAGGTACAGGATAGAGGTGGAAGCCTCAAGCTTTGAGGCAGCCGAGAAAACCCTCAGCTTAGCCGTGGAAGAGGCTCTAGGGACAATCAAGAAGGCTGGCGGTGAGGGAAGGAAGCTTGGATGAAATGGCTGATGAGGCGATGCCCGAAATGTTCGAGATACACCCTCAAAGAGGCATGTCCAGCTTGCGGGACTCTCACTAGAAGTCCTCACCCGCCAAAGTTCTCGCCAGACGACAAGTACGCTCGACAAAGAATGGAAGGGTCCAGCGGACCCTCAGAAGTCTAGAGAATTCTCTTACATGAAACTCAGAGGCTGAGGCATCGTGAGCGCGATGTCCAAAAGCTGAGCCGGATCACCCTGCCACCTTGCCCGGACCAGAACGTATTGCTGGCCAGTAGGCAGATTGGTAGTCCAGTTATAGCTAAAGTGACCCGCAGTGGCATTTACGTTTGCTATGAAATTCCAACTGGTTCCAGTGTTAGCTGAGTATTCCAGAATAACCGGAATCTTGTCGGTCGTGGTGTCAATTGGTTTACCTGTCGAGGTCGAAAGCGTTCCGGTGATGGTAGTGCTTCCACCCGTGGGCTTGACAATGGCCGGGGTAAGCTGGGCTGTCATCAGTGGTTGGTCCGGATATTTTAATGAGTAAACAAGAACGTATGAGGATGAGGAGGCGAAGTCTTGGACGAAAAAGTGGGGCGTGGGAGGTCCCGTATCGTTCCTATCAGTTGGCAGCCCTCCTGGATAGCTGCTCCGCATTAGTAGCCCAAGAACAGTATTGCTGGTTGGAATCTGGACAAAGTTAGGAGACGTCCCGATATTGCTTGTAATTCTCTCATCGGTGGTCTGGTTACCAATGGTCACGATTCTGTGGTACTCTGACGTGCCGGTCGAGGCACTCGTGATTACTTGGCGGTAACTTACTTTGGCAACCCCCATCGGAGTATTGATGGAAGTATTGTTGCCTATCCTGACCATCCAGTACCATTTGCTGTCATCCCCGAAGCCGCAGAAAGGCGGACCGTTCGAGCCGCATAGCCCACGGTTGTAGCTGATGAAGATAGCCACATGGGTGACCTTTTCTTGTCGCATTATCTGGACAGCAAGGGATTCGTTCAACATGAAACCAGTAGCGATGTCCTGAATCGCCGTGGGGTACGCAGCCCCGTGTTCACGATGATCCAGTAGCCATAGTCCCACCATGCGAAAACGACACTTGACTGCGGCAGATTGTTGTTCATCCAGGATAGAGCTTCAAGCCAATCAGGCACCGGCGCCCGGACGGGCAGGCTGGCAGAGGCGATGGTCGTCGGAGTATAAGCCGATTGGACAGCATTGATGAAGGTGGGAGTTACAAGAACTAGAATGATCAGCAAAATGCCGAGACTGAACTCACGGCTCACTCTGCTCGTAAAGCGGAGCTTTCGCCGAGGAAAGATAACCGCCTGCTGAATAATATCCATCGCAGGTTTGCCCAGCTCAACCACAGTAATTGCCGCCAGCGTCGCCATCACAGGCGCTAGCAGCAGGGTTAACCGGACCAGGCTCGCGGCGAAGTAGAACCCGGTAACGCCGAAGATTATCAAAAGAACATCTCCCTCGCGCAACCGTTGGAATGCGAAGAAGAAGCCGAAAACTGCCAAAATTATCAAGCTGCCAAGTTCAAGGTACAAACTCGCCCAGGTGGAAGGCCGGTTCTCAGCGACGGATGCCACAAGTGGAATATTGTTGCGAACGAACGGGTCAACGGTAGCGAGGAATTTTCCTTGGAGGAGTGAACCCGAGATGACCTTGGTGCTTATCAGCCCGAACAGGATCGCGGCCGAAGACACGACTGTTACGCCAAGGATGCTGAACCTTCCTCTCGTAGATGGCGCCAGCCTAGCAAGTTCCATTACTATGAGAAGGCCCATGACCCCTAGCAACGCGATTGTAGTGCTCTCAGTCAGAAACTCGTGTCCAAGCAGCGGGATTTCGGTCCCAATGTACAGCATGAAGCCCATAGTAATCCCGTAGGCGAGGAAGAGGCGTGGAGTGTACCGTCGTAACACTACTAGCGCCAAAGCGAACAATCCGAGCACCTCGGCTGCATAACGGAAACTGCCCCAGGAGAACGACATGTAGATGAGACTAATGCTCGACATCATAGCGTAGATGACAGTGCTCTTTAGACTCCTTCCAGGAGTAACTGCCCGCATGAAGAAGAGAAAGGTAAGAATCATGGTAGGGACTCCGACCCCCTCGTTTCTGAAGAATCCCAGTTCCGTACGGCTGATCAGACTTGAGCTGAATGCTGCAAATAGGGCGGCGAACAGGCCTGCGCTCTTTCCCCACAGGTCCTTCGCAAAAAAGTAGGTGCAAAGAACAGCAAATGCGCCGAGCAAGATTGGGCTGTATACGGCCGCATCATAGAGGCTGATGTTCACACCGATCGACTGAAAGAACTGATAGATCAGAGTCCCCGTGAAACTCGTGCCTGGGTAACTGGTAATGACTGGAGCCCGCCCAAACGGGAACCACTCACTAGTATTGACGTATGAGAACCAGGCCGGCCAGCCATTCGCAGTGATCTGACGCATATCGTTGAAGTTGAAGTATGGGTCGAACTCTGAAATGTACGCTCCCCAACGAAGCGGAAGTAGCCGGACCAGTGAAGCTAGGACGAGTGTGAGGGAGAGAATCGAATAGTGAAGAAACGATGCCCGAGAGACCAAGCCAAAATTCTTTCTTATAGCCCTGAAGCGAGAGGCTATACTTTCACGGGACAGGCCGGCTCGGATCTCGCCAAGGAAGCCTTCGGGTTCAACCTCCACTTCTAGCTAGCACTCTCTTGTACAGGTCCTAGTAACTACGAGAAGGATGGCTCTCGTTCTTGACGTTAATATTCTTGTGGTTGAAGGCTCTGTTGACTTATCGTTGGATGTCTCTCTGACTTATGCCTATGATGGCGCTTCTCGTTTGTTGTGTTGGCTGTCAGGTCTGTCTGGCAGTACTATGTACCCGCAGCCGATGTTCTCGGGTTGCTGGACCTGTTCAGACGGATGGTTAACGATTCCCTGCGTATCGGTCTGTTGAACGATGCGTCATCGCTGAGAAAGCTCTCACTCCTCTCATACAACCAGCTCGCACGCTATGACTCTCCCAGCTACTACAAGCTCTGTGCTATTTCTCGAGCCGCAGGAATACTAGCGGCCAGGAACAAGTCTGTTAGGAGAGGCTTTCCTACCAGGACCCCGTACTCCTACAGACAGCAGCTTGTCTCCTGTTACGGCTTCAAGATAGAGGATGGTGGATTAGAGATTCCGGTATCGAGAGGTAAACGTCTCAGCTTACCCTTAACCAGGCACGTGTTAGAGGTCATATCCAGACCAGGAGTCAAGGTTCGCTCTTTCACCCTCACCCGGAACAGACTGAGTCTCTGCATCGCTCGAGACCCTGCCGTGATAGAATGCGCCTCCACTGTAGGCGTGGACCGTAACCTTCGTAATCTCACGGTTGGAAACGATGATCAGACCAGCCGCTATGACCTCTCGAAGTCTGTGAGAATAGCTGGTACTACTCGTATCGTCGCCTCTTTCAGACGAAACGACGATAG
>Ga0209161_10001752_pt1 | contig 17918 bp, 17 predicted proteins | sample GraSoiAngelo_155_FD_186169 | JGI IMG/M metagenome (GOLD analysis project Ga0209161, IMG submission 186169) | Grasslands soil microbial communities from the Angelo Coastal Reserve, California, USA - 14_1009_13_30cm (SPAdes) (version 2) | ecosystem: Environmental > Terrestrial > Soil > Grasslands... | reverse complement strand
GCCTTGAGTTGGTGTTCACGCGATCGCCAATCTATTTCATAACGGCCTGCACTCATAATCGCCGAAAACTTCTTGCGACTGCAACCGTCCACGAGACCTTTCTGCGGTTTGGGCAACAGGGTCCTCTGCACGGAGCTTGGATTGGCGTATGTGATTATGCCAGATCATGTGCACTTATTCGTCACAACTGACGATGAGAAAATCAGCCTGGCGGCTTGGATGAAGTCTCTGAAAAACACAATCTCGAAAACTTTGCGAACAGCGGGAGTTGTTGCGCCTCATTGGCAGAAGACGTTTTTCGATCACTTACTTCGGAGTGAAGAATCGTATTCAGAAAAGTGGAGCTATGTTCGTGAAAATCCGGTGCGAGCTGGCCTTGCGACAAACGCTGAAAATTGGCCATTTATAGGCAAGATTTTTACACTGGAATATCGCTCGACGTAATGCGACGGCGGTCGCAGACCGCCGCTACAGCAGCTTTATGAGCGCCGGAAGCCGAAAGATTGTCCTGGGAACACGCGGCAGTGAACTCGCGCGCACGCAGACTCGGTTAGTCGAAGAAGCGATTCGTGATGCACAGCCGGACGTCACAATTGAGACGAAGATTGTCGCGACAAGGGGCGACAAAGTCAGAGTTGTCGATCCTCGCGCGGGACGAAAAGGATTGTTCACAGCAGAAATCGAGCGTGCCCTTATTGCCCGAGATGTAGATATTGCGGTTCATAGTGCAAAGGACCTGCCGAGTGAAACGGGCCTGGGCGCAGAAATTGTGGCAGCTCTTCCACGGGCGCCGACGGACGATGTGCTGGTTTCTAAACATCCGGGTGGTCTTTCTTCCCTTCCTCCGGGGGGCGCAGTCGCGACCGGCAGTGTGCGAAGAAGACATCAGCTGTTGTGGAAACGCGCGGACCTCGACATCATCGATGTTCGCGGGAACGTGCCGACCCGGCTGCGAAAACTGGCCGAAAACGAGTGGGACGCCGTCGTCTTAGCTCGCGCGGGGCTTGAACGCTTGGGACTCTTAGACGCCCGTACTGAAATCAATTTTGAAGGCCAGCGATTTTTTCTTGAGATCCTTCCCTGCGAAATCTTTTTGCCGGCAGGCGGCCAGGGAATCGTTGTCCTTCAAGTTCGTAGTGATGATCAAAGCACAAAGACGATCGTTGATCTCATAAACGATCGCGGAACGTTGCTTTGTTTGCAGGCGGAGCGAGAGTTTCTGCGCCGTTTGCAGGGTGATTGCAATTGCCCCGTGGGCGTCCTTGCGAACATCGAGGACGGTAAGATGAAAATGCGCGCGCAAGTTTTTTTGCAAGGCGCAGTGGCGCCCCATCAAGGTGAGGTCGAAGGCAAGCCCGACGAGCGCGAGCGCCTCGCGGCGGAGCTGTTAGATCGATTACGAGCACCAGCCTCCGCGCAAAGCTACGGCCTGGCAGGTGAGCATGAGTAAGAATGGAAGAGTTTATCTGGTCGGCGCTGGGCCGGGCGATCTTGGCTTGGTGACACTGCGCGCAAAGGAGTGCATCGAGAATGCGGATGTGATTGTTTACGATCATCTGGCTAATCCAGAGACGCTCAGTTGGGCGCGAGATGATGCAGAAATTGTTTACGCTGGGAAGGAAGCCGGCGGATCGCAGCTGAGCCAGCAGGATATCAACGCGTTGCTAATCGGGAAAGCGCGCGAAGGAAAGCAGGTCGTTCGGTTAAAAGGCGGAGATCCATTCGTGTTCGGTCGGGGAGCGGAAGAAGCGCAGGCGATCGCCGATGCGGGAATCCCATTCGAAATTGTGCCCGGAATCACTTCTGCCATCGCCGGCCCGGCCTATGCGGGTATTCCCATGACGCATCGCGAACTCAATTCGCACGTGACATTTTTTACAGGCCACGAAGATCCCGCCAAGGCAGAAAGTGCAATCGATTATGCGGCGCTGGCAAAACTTGGCGGAACACAGGTCATGCTGATGGGCGTGGAACGTCTCGGATCCATCACGAACGAAATGCTGAAGCAAGGCGTGCGCAGCGATTTGCCAGTCGCGCTCGTTCGCTCCGCCACGACCGGAAAACAGGAAACGCTCACAGGCTCTCTTTCAGATATCGCCCAAAAAGCCGTAGCCAGCGATTTCAAAGCGCCGGCGGTAGCAGTGTTTGGAGAGGTTGTCGGGTTGCGTGACAGCCTCAATTGGTACGAAAAGCGGCCGCTGCTGGGGAAAAGAATTGTCGTTACGCGAACACGAAAGCAAGCGAGCGTGTTGAGCAACAAACTGCGTGCGCTCGGTGCTCACGTCATCGAGCTGCCAACAATTCGAATCGAGCCACCAAGCAACTTACGTGAATTCGCGGAGCTGGTGCAGGACGCACACGAGTATGACTGGATTGTATTCACAAGCGCAAACGGCGTTGAAGCGTTCTTCGATATTTTTTTCAAGTTGTACGATGATGCGCGTGAAATCGGCGGCGCGCGCATTGCTGCGATCGGACCGGCGACGGCACAACGCGTGAAAGATTTTCACCTGCATGTCGATCTTCAGCCGGACGACTTCGTGGCGGAATCGGTAGTGCGTGAATTCAAAAAGCAGGGAAGCATCGAAAATTTGCGGCTTCTGCTGGTGCGCGCGGAGAAGGCGCGAGACGCGCTTCCCAAAGGACTTTCGGGCATAGGAGCCATCGTAGACGAAGCGTTCGCTTATCGGACGGTACCGGAAACGCGCGACACGAGTGGCGCGGGACGTCAACTGACGCAGGACGGAGCCGACTTAATCACGTTCACCAGTTCTTCAACCGTAGAAAACTTTCTCGCGCTTGGACTACCCTGGCCGCAGGGAATGCGAATCGCCAGCATCGGGCCCATCACGTCAAAGACGGTGCGCGATCACGGGCTCAACGTCGATGTCGAGGCACGCCGCCACGATATCGACGGCTTGGTGCAGGCGGTCAGGGAACTGTTTGCTGAGAAAGGTTAAAGGGTTGAACGGCGAGAGCGAGAACCACTGCGTCAGGTTACCGTTTTAACTCTTCAACTCTCTAACTGTTTAACTGGGATTAAATCTGAACTTCATCCGACCGCGCTTGGCGTTGGCTTTTGCCTTGCGACGATGCTTTTGAGAAGGCGTCTCGAAGGCGCGCAAACGGCGGACCTCCTCGAGAATGCCCTCGGCATCGAGCTTGTTTTTCAGCCGCTTCAACGCGCGATCGACAGGTTCACCTTTGCGAACAATCACTTCTGGCATCGATAATCACTCTCCGAATTTGGGATAAATTCTTAACCGGCGAGCCCGAGCCTACTCGGGCCGCGCGAACTCGTCAAATCTCCAGGAAACAGAGACGGAGTTAGTCCGCTTTAGCGTTGGGCGAGAGGATTTGCTGCGGTCGCTGCTTTTTCGGTGATCTCGCGACGCAAAGTGGTCTCTCTGCCACCCCGGAGGCGCGTCCACCACAGCACGATGGGCGAAGCGATAAAGATCGAAGAATATGTGCCGACAACCACACCGATAATGATGGCGAGAGAAAAATCGCGCAACACGGCGCCGCCAAAGAAAAACAAACAGAGAATCGGGATAAGCGTGACTGTGCTTGTAAGGATGGTGCGGCTGAGCGTCTGATTAATGCTCGAATTCATTATCTCCTCGATGGTGCCGCGCCTGCCGCCGGCCAAGCCTTCGCGTATCCGATCATAAACGACGATGGTGTCGTTAATCGAATAGCCGGCGATGGTCAGCACTGCGCCAACCATCGTGAGAGTCAGCTCGCGGCCGAGAAGCGCGAACATACCGACCGTCATCAGCACATCGTGCAACAACGCGACAATCGCACCTACGGCGAACGAAAGTTCGAACCGGAACGTTACGAAAATCAAAATGCCGAGGATGCCGAGGCCGAGTGCGATTAACGAACTTTTTGCCAGCTCACCTCCTACGAGCGCACCGACGCGTTCCGATCCTTCAACTTTAAAGCCGACGTTTGGAACTGTCTGAATGATTTGCTTTTCCACCTTGTCGCTGGTGTTCAACGGCGTGCGGACCGTGATGTAACTCTTGCCGCCTTGCGTCGATTCCTGGATTGAGGCGTCGGCAAATCCGATTGGCTTGAGCGCGTTGCGCACTTGTCCAATGTCGATCTTCCCCGGCGCGCTTAGTGTAATCAGGTCGCCGCCGCGAAAATCGACACCAAAATTTCTCTCACCGCGCAGGTAAAAGGCGGTCGCGCCGGCCAGCAGCAACGCAAGCGAGCACATGCAGGCGATAAAGCCTTTACCGAGGAAATTGATGTTTTGCGATGAAATCAAATGCAACATCGAAATGCGCTTCAACCGTCCAGTGTCGACAAGCCAGCCGAGGCAGTTCCGGCCAACGATCAAGGCGGTGAACAAAGAGGCCAAAATGCCGAGCGTAAGTGCGATTGCGAAGCCTTTCACCGGGCCGCTGGCCTTCCAAAACAGGATCGCCGCCGTAATCAGCGTCGTTACGTTGGCGTCGAAAATAGAGCTAAACGCTTTCTCATAGGCCGTGTTAATGGCGACCTTGAGCGATTTCCCGAGGGCCATTTCTTCGCGCAACCGCTCGTAAATGAGCACGTTCGCGTCGACTGAAAGACCGATTGTTAAAATGATGCCCGCGATACCGGGCAAAGTGAGGACGAAATGGAACATCGTCAGCGCGCCCATCAGCAGAATGAGGTTAACAATCAGAGCAAGATCTGCGATGAGACCTGGGATTTTGTAATAAATGGCTACGCACACGAGCGTGATGATCAGTCCGACCAAGCCGGCGAGAATGCTCGCGCGAATCGAATCCAGTCCGAGAGTGGGGGAAACGCTGCGCTCTTCCTCGATGCTCACAGGCGTTTGCAGCGGGTTCTCCAGGACGCTCGCCAGCCCGCGCGCTTCTTCCTCAGTAAATCTTCCGGTGATTTGCGCGTCGCCACCATAAATTGCATCCTGTATCACAGGCGCAGATTGGATGACCCCATCAAGCACAATCGCAAAGCGGTGATGAACATGCGCGGCAGTGATGTTGCCGAACTGCTTGGCACCATCAGGATCGAATCGCAAATGAACGATCCAGCCCTCCTTTTCATAGGAAGCGCCAGCGCCCGAAACGCGATCACCGGATAAGTCGGCTTTCTTTTTTACGAGCAACCGTTCTTCGACCGATTTACCGTCCTCACCCTGGTGCTTATGAGTTTCAATCCTGTATTCCGGAGGAATGACTTGTTTTCCTTGGTCGATCTCGCGCAATCGCTCGCCATTATCGGGATAGACCAGACGAAACTCGAGTTTCGCCACCCGCGAGAGTTGGTCCCGCGCTTCCTGAATCTTCGCAGTGTCGAGCCCGGGGATCTGGACCAAAATTCGGTCATTCGCGACGGGACTGATGATCGGTTCGCTGACTCCAAAAGTGTCAATACGTTTCCGAATCACCTCCACGGCCTGATCAAGCATTCCCTTGGTGATCGGCTTGTCCCCCGGCTTGAGCCGGATCAGGAAGGACGTGCCGCCTTGAATATCCAGGCCCAGCGAGATCTTTTTCTGCGGCGGCCAGATAGTGGCGATGCTGAAGATGACAAGCAACAGCATCAGCGTCGTGGCCAACAGGCGTTTCCGCGCCCCTTGATCGGTGGCGAAGTACCACCCGAACAGAACCAGCATGGCGAGCCCGATAAAAAATGTAAGCGCGGGAGTCATTGAATTGCGGATTGCACTATCGCTTCAACGCTTTAACGATTCAACGGTTCAACCTTCTTTCAGCACATTTGTAATGGCCGATTTGTCCATCTCAATCTTTACATTGTCGGCTACCTTCACGAGCACGGTTTTCTCTTTTACGTTCGAAATCAGACCGTGAATGCCGGCGTTGGTCACGACTCGGTCACCGGTTTTCAAACTCGCGATCAAATTTTGTTGCAGTTGCTGCCGTTTTTTTTGCGGCCGGATCATCACAAAATACATGATGATGAAAATGAAAATCAGCGGCACAAAAAACGAGCCGATGCCGCCGCCGGGCATCGCCTGAGGTGCCGCGGTTTGAGCCTGAGCAAGAACCGTCTGGAGCATGGTAAGAAATTGGAGAGCGCACCTTAAACGCGAAAGCGCCGGCTGCAATGCTTCTTTCGCGTCGCTCGTATTATGACACCGTTGATTGACGCTGTAGCCACGCCGTGCCTGCCGCGCCGGAGCAGCGCGAAGGCGGGTGGGGCGTCTGAACTCGAAGCCGCCGAAGTGAGGACGGCGCATAGCACCGTGGCTAAAGTGCGCGCGCCGAAAAATCGAACCCGCGTTTCACTTGATGAAAAATCGGACCGAAGTGCTAATCTCTTTGCCGACAACGGGGGTATAGCTCAGTTGGTAGAGCGTCTCGTTCGCAACGCTAACAACTCGATATTCTGATTTGATCTGAGTTGATCCCACGCGCATTTTCATGGGGTAAACCGTGCGCGCGCGTATTCTCACTACAACCTCACATGATCTGAAAAACGGTCACTGCCGTATAAAATTGCCGTACAAAAGATACAGCCCTTCTATCGGACCAGTCGATTAACATGCGCCGCCTTCGGAAGACACTTCCTATACACGGAGAGCAAGCCTTGGCGATCTTTCACAACCGATATCGACCGTCACTTGTCCGTTCTTTTAAGATTAAGGATACTCTGCCGGAAGACTACTGCCACGTGCATGGTGACCGCGATTTTTTTTACAGTTCTTATCCGAACTGCTATTTCGTGCAGTTCGCTTTGACCTATGACGATCCCAGCATTGTGAATGGCCGATTACTTGTTATTTCAAAAAGCACAGCGCAAATCCTTTACGATGAATAGCGCGAACGATAGGACCTTAGTCCTATTCGTCGACGCGTTGGAATCAATCGCTGAGACGCAGCCCCAACTAAACCCGGCTTTGCTGAGATTGTCAGCGATGATTTCCCAATACTTCATCGGCGACCCGCTTCTACGGCTGACGCTGCGCTCGCCTCAGTTCCTGGTTTACTCGTTTCTTCTCTTCCCGCACGTTTTCCAAGTTACCGCGAAGAACGGGTAGCTCCCCTTCTGCTGAGGTGTCGTACTGCCCTCCTCGCCCGTCAACCCACCTCCGCCATGCCTCTTCTTTTCTTTTCTCCGCTTGCCCAATCCGCACGAGCAAATTTTGTTCTTGCTGCTGCAAAATACTTAATTGGTCTGTCAGTGCCTGAACGTTGTTGTATTTCGCCTGTTGCTCTAGCCCCTGTTGGTACTGTTTTGCGCTGGCAGCTTTTTGCTGCTTGGCGAGTTCTTCTTGCTGGCTATTGAACTGGTTAAGCTCCTGTGTTTGCCGAACGGCGGCGGCTTGGGCGGCAGCCGCGTGGGCGGGATCATAGTGAAACCGCTCCTGAACATCTTTGGGCAACTCGGTAAATAAACTTTGGAAATACCGCCCTTCGTCTTAATCACGATTCCGTCCGCCTCTACCTGCGTGACCGTCGCGTTTTTGTATTCTTTTCCGCTAGTCGTTTTGAAGTCGTCGGCAAGTGCGACTGCCGTAGCAAACAGCGTGACTAGAATTGCAATTCTCATTTCTGGGGAGTTCATGCGCGGGATTCTATCTTTGTGCTCTCCACACAGCAATGACAAAATGATATGAACGGACTTCCCTCATTGGTGCGCTTTGCCCCATGCACCGCGCTTCGCTGTCCTCGCTTTGTTCTCCAACTCGTGGCAGATGCGCCAGGTATGTCTGCGAATCGCCACTGTCTGGCAGCGGTGTTCGTGTTCCGTAAATTCGCGCGAGTCCATTGCTGACAAGCAGCTCGTTCAGGTCGTGACCGTCTGCCGTGACAATGATTGCATAGTATCGCCAGTTCGCGCTGCGACCGAGTGCACGCCGCCAGCGTGTGTAGATGGTGAATGGTTTTGCAAGCGCCCGCCTAGTGAACTCGCTTGCTTCTTTGCCTACCTCAAGCACTGCGTCAGCACTGATTCCAAAGTAGGCGGCCTGCTCCGCGATCCGGTCCGCATAAACGCGCTCCTCCTCCGGTGTATCGACAAAGTAGATTCGAAAAACCACCTCTTTCTGGTCTGGCAAAAGGACGTGGAAGCTGTCTCCGTCGTTCCATCGTTGTGACTTGTAGTCGTCAAGCTGCCGTGAGCGCATTCTGTTCAACTGAAAGCCAATTTGGAAACCGTTGCGAGGTTGAATCTGCGCAGAGAAAAGTAATCCGCGCGTAGCCAACGTTCGTCCTGCTCCCGAACGTTAGGTAAAGCCCGAGTATCGAGCTTTGGAAGGAAACTATGAAAACTATAAAAATGATCAATAAATTCCCAGCTGTCGCCGTTGTTGCCATGCTGATATGGGGAGGGATGGTTCGAGCGCAGGCGAGCGACCCGCTCTTTTCGCAATTATCCGACGGCCAATCCACGTACGGTCCGAGCCAATTATGGACAGCCAACGGCGTGAACAGCGAAATCGCCGATGATATTAATGTGGTCGCAAATATCGACCGCGTTTACGCCGGTGGTTTCATTTGGGGGACGGTTAATTTTCAGGGGGTATATATCCGTTTCTACGCATTCGGTGCCGATAATAAACCGGGGGCGCTTCAACGCGAATATTTCCTCACGGCCGGCAGTCCCAACGTGGTATTCGACAACCTCTCGGGCGCGATTAATGCCACCCTGTCGCCCGCTTTCGCTGCGAGCGGCCGACATTTTCTCTCCGTCCAACCAGTCATCAACTATTGGTACTGGTGGAGCGCCAATAACGGCGCGCCGCGCGGGCAAGCATTCTACTTTCGCAACAACGCGACCGGGGAAGCATGGCATCACGGCGACAACCTCAACCTCGCCGCTAACGTTGATGCAGACGTGGTGTTTGATCTCTACGGGACGGCGACCGGCCCGGGCGTCATCAGTAATTTGTCCGCCAGCACGTTGCCACGAAGCGGTTTTCTCGAAATTTTCGGAAGCAACTTTGGCGGCGACGGCACTGTGCTGATCGGCGGGATCAAGGCAGCTGTGGCGGATTGGACCAGCACACGCATTATCGCTTACGTGCCGGAAAGTGCGCCGCTTACCACGCTTCCCGTGCAAGTGGTCAATGGCGCCGGTGGAAGTAACACGATTGCGCTGACAGTCACGACGCGGCCAGCGGCAGCGAACCACGTGAACTGGCGCTTCCGCATGAATGGCCCTTACTCGGAAGTGCGAGCAGCCGTCGGCCCCGATAAGACAGTCTACGCAATTGATGCGTTTTTCCATCTCTACGCGCTCGCGCCAGATGGAGGACTGAAATGGCTTGTGCGCGGTGCCGGAGACAAAGGCGTCGCCGTCGGACCAGATGGAACGATTTACGTTGCCTCCGAGAGTTACATCAAAGCATTCAATCCTGACGGCTCGGCCAAGTGGACATTTGTGCAAAATCCGCGCGCCTTCATTTGTCTGGGTGTATCTGTCGGCCCGGACGGAAACATCTATTCAGTCGGCACGGAAGGCATGGGCGTGTTCTCACTAACGCCGCAAGGTGCGCTGCGGTGGACGAACTTCGAAGGGTACGCTCGGTTAATCGTGGATTACGCCGAGATTGTGTTTGGGTCGAACGGCAGCCAGCAGCAGTTGTATTTCTATGCCAATGACCACCTGCGAAGTCTGCGGTTGGATGGCGCGTCCGTATTTACAATCCTAGGTAACATAGATTACCTGCGTCCCGGACCTCAACCAGCCGTTGCCCCTGACGGTTCTGTCCATAACGCGATCACGGCATACTCGCCGAATGGTGCCTTCCTGTGGAGCTTCGCTTCGCCTTACCCGTACAATGTTTTCACACAACCCGACATTGGCAGCGACGGCATCCATTACTTTGTGCAGAACCTGAGCCAGCTCTTTGCGCTCAACGCCAATGGCTCACAACGTTGGCACGCCACCGTCAACGGCTACGTCGCTGGGCCCATCGTTGATTCGCTTAATACCCAACTCATCATGGGCAGCGACGACACAGGTGATCACGCCGGCTTTATTCTCTCCGCCAGCGCCCAGGACGGGCATGAACTCTGGCGCGTCACCCTGCCAGCGGAAGACCCAACCGTTTTTAATTCTGCGCTTGGGATATTCGGTTTCAACCAATTCGTCACTGCGCGCGCACGATTCACGGCCGACGGCCAGACTGCATACGTCATGACCGCGACCGCGACAGGCGACAACAACACGAGCCGTTCCTTCATTTATTCCCTTGCCTCCGGTAACGGCACTGCAACGCCGACACCGACACCAACTCCTACTCCAACTCCGTCCCCGACACCGACGCCAACCCCCACCGCCACAGCGACGCCCACGCCAACTGCTACCTCGTTGCGCTGCGACAGCATCACGCTCTCCGCCAAACCCTTGAAGAATCAAGTTAACGTGACCGGAATCGTTATCGTAAAGGATGCGAACGGAACTGCCATTTCCGGGGCGACGGTCGCCGCGACGTGGACAACACCCAACGGCACAACGCAGAACCAAACCGCGAATACTGGCACGGGTGGTAGTGCGAACTTCAGTACGAAAAGCGGCCGCGGCACATACACGCTCACGGTCAACAACATTACGAAGACTGGCTACACCTTCGACAGAACCGGCAGCGTCCTAACCAAGAGCATTACGAAGTAGCCGCCGCTGACAAATAAGTCCAGTGCAGGGCTTGCAATTCATCTTTGGCTTTTTGCAGCAGCAGTGGCCGGATGGAAACGAGTTCTTTCATTTGCGCGTGCCTTGGCCTAACAACTCGCGCAACAACTTGAATTCTTCGTACGCAGGCTTGCGCCGGTCTCTTCTGTACCGCCAGGGGAATTCTGATTGTCGAAACGCTGCCGGCCGCAGCGCCGGCGAGAATGTGAATTCAAACTGATCCACGGCTGGGGCTGCCCAGCGATGCCCCTCGGCCGGATCATTCATCGCTTCGGCTCAGAAATGATGACAATCTTACCGTCGTGGCCTTTTCTGGCCCGGCGAAATCGACCTTCATCGAGGAGCTTTGGGTTAGCCTTACCCATTCGCTCCGCTTCCTCCTGGCTGAGGAACTTTCCGTCTAAATCCCAGCCATCGACATAGTCGGGCTGTTGATGCTTTCCTTCAAAAACAGATGGTGCTTCTGATGCTTGGAGTACTAATTCCTTAACAAAGCCTTTCCCGGTACCGGTACTTGGTACCGTACCAGCACCTTTTTCTTTCTTCTTTGTTCCATTGTTCCATTGTTCCTTGTTCGTGGTAGTGACGACTGCCCCTTTGACTGCCCCTTTGACTGCCCTTTGACTCCCCTTTGACTCCCCTTTCAAAGGGGTAGTGACGGCTACCCCTTTCCCGCCGCTTTGGTCTTGTATGAAAGGGGTGGTGACGGCCACCCGTTCGAGAGCGCAGCGGTATATCTTTACCTGATTGGTGGTGCCGCCCAGTCTTCCGGTGTCGATCAGCAATTTCTTGGCGTTCAGAGACGTTATCGCGTCGCGGACCGTCTCCCGCACCATTTTCGATTTCTTGGCAATGCGTTTCACCGACGGCCAGCTTTCCCCATGTTCGTCGCAGTGCGCCGCGAAAGTTACTAAAACCAGCTTCATTCCCGCTGGCAGCTCCTGGTCCAGAGCCCATTCCACAGCGCTGGTGTTTATCCAGCGACGGCTGTTAGGTTTGCCTGCGCGCAGTAATTCCAACTCAGCGAGTAGCCGCGCATTTTCCGCCTTGAACTCCTCAATCTGGGCAGCGAGTCGCGCGTTCTCTTCTCGGGCAGCGGCATCATTGTCTTTTCCGAGATCATAAAGCGCCCTGGCCGCGTCATCCTGCTGTTTCAGTTTTACCTGGATCGATTTGTAGTCAGGCCGCCGCGCGCACATTGCGCTTGCACCTGGCGGTCTATCCTTTAGGGTCGGCATGGCTGTTCGAAAGAACGCGCGCTCGGCTTGGCGGTCGGGCGCTGCTTTTTTTTGGGTTTCATTTCATTTTGACCCTGGGGCCACTCGGTTAGGCCGAGCGTCTGCCGGTGTATCCATAGCTCCGTGATTTTCTTGCTAATTTCAGTAGGCCATTTGTTTAGGCCGCGATTTTCGCAAGCTCCCTTTGTGCGTGAAGGAACCGATCACACTCAGCGCGCTCGATCAGGATGTGACGAATGCCCGGCAGCGGTTGAAGTAAACCGCGCGTAATCAGACGTCGAGCTGTCGTGATCGACAGGGACAGGTAGTCGGCAGCCTGGGCCAGCTGGAAAGCTCCGCGCTCGTTGAGCGGGACCGTGTTTTTCCTGCGATTCCATTGTGATGAAGGTTTTGGTTCTTTCGGCTTATTAGTGGTGCTCATGTTACCACCAGCCTAGCTGACCGACCCTCTCTCAAATTTTCCCTCGTTTTTAAATCGAGGGAAAAAATGCTTATCGTGCAAGCCTACTCGCGCAGGAGATTCAGCTGCATTTCGCCCCATCCTTTTTTGAATCGGTAATTAGGCGGCGCCACTCCGCGCGGCTTGTTTCCGTGGTCAATCGACAGGGCGTGAAGTCTGTCGTGAAAGGTTTTACCGGAGCCTGGCAGACGTAGCCATTTTTGGATTTCTTCAGGTGTGCGGAGTTTAGTGCATCCGAGCAGCCGACGAAGCTTGTATTCGAGCAACCAGTTATCACGCCTGGCATGTCCTGAGAGATGACGGCGACTCAGGATCCGCGCCACCTTTGGCAAAGCTTGCAGGAACTTGTGGTCCGCCGTATCGAGCGCATCTATTAAGCGCCGCAGTAACCTGATTTGCTCGACATCGGGAAGCGTTTCTCCGGCTGCTTCGGCGAATAGTCGCTCGCGCCGCCAATTTTTCAGAAAGCGGAGAGCCTCGCGGTTCTCGGGTGAATCCTTCTTCTTTCCGAGATCGACAAACCAGTATTGATCAATCCATTTCGCCATTTCGCCTGCCAGCTTCTCTGCTTGTGCCAAGTCCCTGGCGAGCACCGGCGCGAAATGCTGAAGGAAGAACGCAGTGTAGAATGGCAGCCGGTCGCCCACGATTTCCGTGTTGCCCCCATGTACCCGGCGTCCGTTCCGAAACATCCCGGCCGACACGATAAGATTCTTTCCGTCGTGATCGAAGCGCACGCGGAGTTCAAAACCACTCGGACTGATCTTCAAGGCGAACTTGAACACGTTGCGAGTGCCCTTTTTGTGACAAGCGACTGCGGAATCCTTCACGCCGCCCCGCCCTTCACCATAGGAACGACGTTTTCCGGCAAGCCGTCGGTCATGAGTTGCGCCATTCGATCCGAATGCGCGCGGTTAACGTGGCTGTAGGTGTCGAGAATGAGTTTGCCGCCGTCTTTGTGTCCCTGCCATTCGGCGATCACCTTCACGTCCACGCCACGCTCGATTGCGCGCGTGATGAACATCCGTCGAAACGAGATGTGACTGTACTGCGGGAGATTTAAGCGGCGACAGGCGTTGGCAATTGCTTTCTTCGCGTCATTGATCTTGAACACCCGCTCGTTAGGCACATCATCGCGACGCCGACGAACCAGTAGCGGTTTTAATTGCGGATAGATCGGGATCGCGAAGCCCGATTTCGTTTTGTGACGAAATGTCGTGATCTTTTCGCGTTGCCAATCAATGTCGCTTTGCCTTAGCGCAGCCGCTTCCGCCTTGCCTAAGCCAGCGAGGCCAAGAAACTCTACAAAGTCCGCGCTCTCTTCGGCGTCGTGTCCGTTAAACTTCTGCGAACGGATGCTTTCAACGATTGCTTTGAACTCTTCAAAACTCGGAGTGGCCCGGATTGGTTTTTGGGGTTTCACTCGCCGCAGATGAGCGGCGGGGGATCGCGAGATGATTCCATCGCGCACCGCCATCTCGAAAATTTGTTTCATGCACTCCATGTGCAGATTGCGGGAGTGTGGTCCGAAGCGATAACGGGAAATCCAAAGATCGACGTGCGACGGCTTAACTCTTGTGACTTGAGTAAGTCTGCCGCCGGTGGGCCAATGCGATTTTATCCGACGAATGATGAGCGACTTTCGCCCAACGGTTTTCGGCTTCTGATGCTGTATCGTCTGGCAATAGCGATCACAAAGCTCAGCGAGCGTGAGCTTGCCTTGCGACGGATCGACTTGCTCGCGCTCTTGTTTTAACCAGACGAGCGCGCGTTGCGCTGATGCTCGGTCCGTCGTGCGCAGCGAGCGGCGGATTTCCTTGCCGCCGCTCTCGAAGCGCGCATAATAAACGCCGTTCGATGAATAACGGTACAGACATTCGCCCATTTTCTGGAATGCACTCGTGTTCTGATGTGTTCTCATTTGATCCCGAGTGTATGCCGGATAAAACAGCCGGACAAACGTTATTTTTGGGCCGAATCCGTGCGCCGTTTTTCATAGGTAAAATGGGGGGGTATAGCTCAGTTGGTAGAGCGTCTCGTTCGCAATGAGAAGGCCAGGGGTTCGAATCCCCTTACCTCCAGCCTACGCTTTGAGGCACGAAAAGTGGAGGCTGTCACGCCGGAGGTCGCCGCGGCGACCGAAGGCGGACTTTCAATGCGATCTGGCCTCAGTCCCTCAAAGACTACGGCTTGGCAGGCCAGCCTTCTTTACCGATGATCACGGGAAAAGGCTTTCGGATCTAATGAAAGATTTCTACTATGGTTACATACTCGTCAGCGAGAGTGACGGCGAGACGCATTACACAGGCATTACGCACGATCTCACAGCACGCCTCTCAAAGCACAACCAAGGTGCATGTGTTCAAACGTCAAAAAATAGGCCGTGGAAAATTGAGATAGCAATTGCCTTTCGATCGGAAGCAAAAGCGCGGCGTTTTGAACACTATCTAAAGACCGGATCAGGACGCGAATTCGCCCGGCGTCACTTTTGAAAAGCTTTCGGGGTTGTCGCCTTCGGTCGCCGCGGCGACCGAAGGCGGACATTTTCTGAGTTCGCTACATGAACGCAGCGAGCTACGACTCGGCAACCCATGTGGATCCGGAACGGTTCTATTCAGGCCTAACTGACGACTTGCCCATGAGGCTGAAGCGTCACAATTCCGGGCAAGTTCTCCACACGGCTAAATGGAAACCTTGGCGCCTGAAAACTTACGTTGGATTTTCTGACCGATCTCGGGCAGTGCAATTTGAGCGATATCTAAAATCATCGTCTGGTCGCGCCTTTCTTAAAAAGCGCTTTTAAGAACCCGGGGCGTCTGTCGCTCCGCAGATTTAGCGAAGTCGGACACGTTCGTTTCACGGTGCAACATAAACGCGGCGAGCTACGACTCTGAAGCAACTAACCCACGCGAATCGCCATTGATGAGTTGCTCAGACGCTTCCGCTTTCTGTGCGACCACAATCATGCTCTTCCAAAGAAAAGGTAATCGACCCGCTCCGATGAATCGAACGATACGGAAACCGCTTTCGTTCAACAATTGAGACAGCGTCTTGTACGACCAGAACTTGATGTGGCCGCCATCCCAGAATGGGTTGAGATGCGCGTCCCATCTGTTGGTGAGTGAAAGAATAAGATTCTTCAGGTAGCCGTGATACGGGGTGCTGATAATCAGGTGGCCTCCGGGCCGAAGCAGTTGCTTCGCGAAATGAGGCAGATTGAAAGGTCGCACCAAATGCTCGATGACCTCGGTTGCGATCGCCACGTCAAAGTTCTCGTTGCCAATCACAGACGGATCGTCGTCCACTGCCAGCCTGTGAAATACTAATCCTGGTGCTCCAAGCTGTGCGAAGTGAAGGCTCTCGGCGCTTGGTTCGCAACCGACGACTTCGTATCCGTGGCTCGCAAGCTCGCGGCATAGCGCACCATTGCCGCAGCCAATATCGACAATGCGACGCACGCGCAACGCCGCGCAAAGACTAATGATATGTCCCCACAAATAGCCCGCCGTATGCTGCGCCTCCAGGGATCCGCAGTGATTCTCAGCTGGATATCGGCAGGATCGTGTGTCGCTTTGCACCAAGAGAGGGTATCACTGACGCAGGCGACCAGCCAGCAGGCGCGTTAATTGCACGACGACCGGGTTCATCGCTGCGTTTTACCTCGTGCGCGCTCTCTTATTTCACGTTCTTTCCAGACAATCAGCCATTCGTACCAGGCGAGTAGTCGACAATACGTAAAGCCGGCCTTGCCCTCCAGAATTCCGCCCCGAAACAAGTACATATAGATGAATCGAAGGGTTGCTCTGCAGGGTAACCGTCTGAAGATTTTTTTGGCGGCTCGGCGGCGGCGGTCGGTTGTAATACTGAAAAGGTCCAGGATGCGAACATCGTCATCGGCGTAGCCGTAAACGTTTTGCCGTGCTTCAGCCGTCGAATATCGGTTGTGTTTTTCGATCCAATCGCAAAGTCCTTTCGAAAAGTTAAAGTGCAAGAGCGATGACTTCAATGTGCCGATACGGCCTGGCTCCAACGTTTCTCGCTGACCGTGACCGACCTGTTTGAAGCGCAAGGCTTGCTTTCGCCCGAAACGAACTTGATACCACGGGAAAAGCCCGGCATGCCGCAGAAATTTGCCGCAAAAAATCAGCTTCGAGGAAACGCGATAAGCATCTTTGTCGCCGAACATCGCCCTTGCCAGTTCTGCTCTTAATTCAGGAGTAACGACTTCGTCTGCATCCAGATGAAGAACCCATTCGTGTTTAAGGTTTCCTTGTTCACTAGCAAAATTCCGTTGAGAAGAAAAATCCTCAAATGCTCGTTGAATGACACGCGCTCCGTGACGCTTTGAAATTTCCACAGTGCGATCCTCGCTGAATGAATCAACTACGAGGATATCGTCGCTCCATGATACGGAATCGAGGCAACGCGCAATGTTTGTTTCTTCATTGTGTGTCAGGATGATAACGGAGATCATTTTGGCTCAGGTCGCCCCTTAATCGCGTGCTGTATTTTCAATGACAATCATCCACGGCTTCACGTCCTTCAACACGATCGCCCCCCTTTCGAGAATCGCGCCTTCATCAACGGTGACGCCGGGACCCACAAAGGCGTCCGCGCTGCCGCGGCTGATTGGTCGCTCTGGCCGGCTGGCACGGTGTTTCGCCTACTTTCCACCGGACAAAGTTACCGAGTAGAAGATTACTGCCGGACCATCGACCTTTACATGCCGAACCAGCGCGAGATGAATTCCTGGGGCGCGCGTGAGGAGACGATCGAAATTCTGCAATGGGGCGATCCGCAGGAGAGCTTACAATTCCTGCGGCGGCACCAGGATTACAAGCACATTAAACGCATGGTCCTCGAGCTGGAAGGCCGGAATAAAGAAGCTGCTGCGCTGCGGTAATTGGCTGGCGCACGAACCTGCGTCTTCCGCACTGCTATAGGCCAAATTCGTTGCAACCCGCGAAGATTTTTGATCCGCCATGAATCTCGAACAGAAGACAACCAAGACAGCAAAGATTATTCTTCCGGCCCACTAAACAAACGAAACGACACGAAAATCAGCTGCATTTGTTCGTGCTTTCTTAGAGTGTTTAGTGGGCAAACCTTCGGTTGTGGCTTCGCCGCTCCGCATAATCCGCGATTGAAAAGGCGACGAGAGATTCCTCCAGACCTTCGCCCGGCAGATGCCGGACTACGGCTTGGCGGGCGGCTCCCTCGGAATGACAGGAAATGAAATCTGTGGAATCCACAATTTAAAGTAGTTAATCAGATTGCTCGACTCCGCGGAGTTTACCCTGAGCGATCCCGCAGACGCGGGAGAGTCGAAGGGGCTTCGCTCACAACGACACGCAGAAGCCACTCATCGCACCAGATCGCTCATTTTTTTGCGTTGGCCAATGCCGCAAGGGCGATGGCAGCGGCGGCGGTACGATTTTCGACGCAGAGTTTGCGCAGGATGCGTTCGACATGCTTGCAGATCGTCCCGGTACATGCGCTGAGGATCACGCCGATCTCATAGTTCGTTTTACCTTGTGCGATCCAATTCAGGACCTCCGTTTCGCGCGTGGTGAGACCCAATGAACCAAGCG
>Ga0209161_10001737_pt1 | contig 18015 bp, 13 predicted proteins | sample GraSoiAngelo_155_FD_186169 | JGI IMG/M metagenome (GOLD analysis project Ga0209161, IMG submission 186169) | Grasslands soil microbial communities from the Angelo Coastal Reserve, California, USA - 14_1009_13_30cm (SPAdes) (version 2) | ecosystem: Environmental > Terrestrial > Soil > Grasslands... | reverse complement strand
GCATGGAACTCCCACTTGCTCGGCACCGCGCGGCCGATGAGGCGACGAAACATGACCTGCGTGCGTGCCCGTTTGTGCGGTGGGTAATTCGTCTCCGCGAGCAATGACTTGAACGCCTCGTGGAGTTTCTCTTTCTCCATGCCGGACGCTTCACGCCTCCGCCGTTGCATCGCTCCGGCCGCGAGAAGTTCGTAGAGTAGAATCGTCACTGCGTGCGACAAGTTCAGGATTGGATATTCCGACGCGGCGGGGATCGTGATCAACTGGTCACATCGTCGCAGTTCCTCATCCAGGAGCCCGAAGTCTTCACGGCCGAAGAGGAGGGAGACCCGTCCGTCCATCTTGGCGACCCGCGATGCGAAGTCACGTGGCGTCACCGAGATTCGGGCAAATCGCTTCTCGCTCTCGGTGTCGACACCGGAAGTCCCGGCCACGAAATCGGTATCCTTCAGCGCGGCATCGAGGTCGCCGACGCTGCGCGCGGCTTCGAGGATTTCGATGCCGCGCATCGCCCGCTGGCGGGCCTCGGCTCCGAGCCGACACGGGTTCACGAGGACCAGATCATTGGCACCGAAGTTCCTCATCGATCGCGCGACTGCCCCGACGTTCCCATCGTTCTTCGGCTCCACCAGGACGACGCGGATTGTCGGCACACTGCGCTCGATATATTGCACAGGAGATATTCCTTGGCATGCGCGTCGCCCTCAAGATCGCGTACGACGGCCGTTTGTTCCATGGACACCAGCGGCAGCGGGATGCTCGGACTGTTGAAGGGGAATCCCTCACCGCCCTACGGTCGGCAAAGATCCTCCGGGACCCGCATGAATCATTCTTTCGGAGCGCGAGCCGCACCGATAGGGGCGTGAGCGCGGTCGGGAATGTGATCGCCTTCGATTCGGCACTGCGACCGAAAGCCGTCCTGGGCGCATTCAACGACCGAGCTCGCGATGTGTGGGCGTGGGCATATGCACAGGTCCCGGAACGGTTCCACCCCCGCCACGCGATCGAACGGTGGTACCGGTACCACGTTTTCGAAGACGTTGCGGTCGATCGGCTCCGCGAAGCCGGATCTCTTTTCGTAGGGGAACACGACTTTCGAGGCTTCACTTCCGACCCTCCCACCGGTCTGTTCATGATTAATCGCATCGATGTAGTGGGCGAGACCGAAGTCGTCGTTGTGGACATCCGCGCCCGAAGCTTCCGGCGCGGCATGGTCCGTCGAATTGTCGCCGCGATGCTCTCTTACGCACGCGGCGACACAGATCTCGAACGGATCCGGTACACTCTCCGGGGTGAACGCTACGACTTCGGAGCGGTAGCTCCGGAGCCGCTCTTCCTCATGGATGTCGACTACGGCTTTCCGTTCTCGCGGCTCCTGCAGCCAAGGGTTTTCGACGAATCGCGACGCATGCGAATCGAGGCCCGCCTTCGATTGCGATGGCTGAACGCTCTGACCGACGCCGGCGTTCGTTCGAGCAAAGGGTAACAAGCCGCGTTTCCCTTCTCTGACTCACGGGGGGTTCGAGTTCCGTTCCAAAAGACTCCCCAAGAGTCGGGTCATTCCGGGCCCCGGTCCGCTCCGCCGACAAGAAAAACGTGACTCGAACGGGGTTCGGACAAATATTTATACGCTCAACACGCATCCCGCCGCCTGCCGAACATAAGGGGAGATCGGCGATGGAAGGACGGTTTCTGAGTTTGAGTCATGTGCCAGCAATGGTCGTCGTTTACGTGATGATTGGTGCCGGCTTCGTGGTCCTGGCCCAAAGCCCGTTGGCTGCGGCCGCGACGTATCGAACGGAGCTGGTCGTCGGTCTTCAGAACGACATGACCTCGCTGAACTACTTCGATCCGGCGACGAATACCGTATGGAAGGCATACATGGTGGAGTGGGGGTTCGAGTCTCTCCTGGCCCATGATCAAGCCTCGTTGAGTTACGCGTTCTTGGCGGATCCTGCGTACGGCGGAGGGAACGGTTGGACGGTCGATGCGAGCGGCTTTAATGTCACGGTCCAAATTCGTTCCGGCGTAACATTCCACGACGGCATTACAATGAACGCAGACGACGTCGTCTTCACGTACCAGACCCTAGGGTGGTCCACGTATAACACGTTCGTCACGGATCCGCTCTGGTGGTCCACGCCGAAGTACCCGCTGTGGAACTCGACCTCGTTCGGAGGCACATGCACGGGGTGCTTGTCCCACGTCGGCGTCGAGAAGCTGAGCACCAACCAGGTCGTCTTCCACCTCACCAAGTCGTACGCTTTGTTCTTCTACCTGACGATGGAGATCCCGATTATCCCGCGACACATCTGGAAAGACCACATCAACCAGGCTCCCCAGGTCGATCCTCTGGACCCGACGAAGAAGGTCTCGGACAGCTTCGACCGGTCCATCGACTTCGGCTTCGGGTCGCAACCGTCTCAGACGGCCGCCACGATCGGGACTGGGATGTTCAAGTTCGACACTTGGGTGCGGTCCCAATATTCCCACATCTCCCTTTACTCGAACTACTGGGCCACGGCCGTAGGGGCCTCGCACACGTACGGGACCACGGTCTATCCGTTCACGCCCCGATACCTCAAATCCATCCAATTCGTGATTTACACGAGCTTGGACGTGATCAGTCTTGCATTACAGAAAGGCGAAGTGGACACACTCATCTGGCCTCTGACGCCAGGCTTCCTGACACAGGTCTCGACCATTCCGACGATCAGCGTCGAGCAGGTGACGGACTCGGGCTTCTTCTACCTGTCATTCAATCTGAGGAAGTCGCCCTGGAATAACCTGACCCTGCGCCAAGCGATCTCAATGGCAATCGACAAAGATTACATCGTGAAGACGCTCATGGGTGGGTTCGGCATCAAAGGCTACGTGCCCATTGCGATCACGAACCCGAACTACATCAATCAGTCCGCCCAGCCCCCCGGCTTCAATCGCCAGGGCGCCGCGCAGTTGCTGGATAGCGTGGGCATCACCGTCGACCCCGCGACCGGTTTCCGACGGATGCCCGACGGGACCCCGATTAAGGCGTCGATTCTAACGCCTCCGAAGGACTACGACCCGGTCCGCGCAGATGCAGGCATCATGATTGCGAACAACCTGAAAAGCATCAACCTCGACATCGATTCTGCGCCGACGAGTTTCGACACAATTGTAGCGAAGGCGTTCACGCCGCCCGTCGATTATGACATCTACATCCTCGGATTCTTGCTCGGCGACTTCCCGGAGTCATATCTCTGCAACTTCTTCTGTTCGTATGAAGACCCGAACATCGATCCGGCCGGTGGCAATTCCGCGGGCTACAACAATCCGGTCGTCGACACGCTCATCAAGAAGGCTCTTGTCACCGTGGACAACCAAGCGAGATACAAACTCGTCAAGGACGTGGAGAGCATAGTGGTCCGCGACCTGCCTTGGAACGTCCTGTTCTACCGCAAGAACCTCAACGCGTACCGGAACGATGCGTGGGTCGGTTGGGTCAACACGCCGCCGCAGCTGTACAACTACTGGTCCCTCGTCAACTTGGCCCCAGCCGGCCTGGTGACGCCTCCGATCCCGCCAACAACCGGCGTCTTCTCCGTCGCGATGACGGTGCCGGGCCGCGTCAGGTTCGGGGCCACGGTTCCCGTGGACGTCATCGTCGCAAGCGCCAACGTACCGGTCAGTGGCGCTTCAGTCACGTTGAAGGCCGTGTTCGGTAACAACTCCCAGACCCTGACGGGCGCGACGGATAGCGGCGGCCACGCAGGGTTCAGCTGGAAAGTCCCGCTCGTGCTCGGCGACGTCCTCATGACGGCGACCGCGACCCAAGGCACATCCACGGCGACGGCGACGAAACGGGTCACGATCACGGTCGGGCCTCCCGCCCCCATCGCCACGCTGAACCTGTCGACGTCAAAGCCGGTCATCCGGCCGACCGACACGACGCAGATCACGGCGACGTTGATCGACGGCACGGGTGCGCCGATGGCGGGCGTCAACGTGTCGATTGACAAGAAAGTGCTGTTGGGGACCATCGCGCCTGAGTATGGACTGACGAGTGCGTCAGGTAAAATCGTATTCACGTACACTCCGCCCAGCGCGGCCTTGTTCCCCAATCAGCACCTCGCCGACCTCGTCCGGGCGTCCGTGAATATCCCCGACACGATCGCAAGCGATACGCAGACCCAGGCGATGCAAATCCTCGTCTACAATGCGAAATCGCCGGACTTCCGGATTGTCACCGTGCAAGGGACGCCGAACCTGAACCTGTCGACTTCCAACTCGCTCGCGTACTCGACGTCCATCACGGTGAAGGTGACGAACTTCACGAACCTCTACAGCGGCAGTACCGCGGGCTTGTCGGGAAAGGTCGTGGATGCAGTTTTGTCTTCGGACAACTGGAACGTGACTGCGCCCGCGTCCGTGACGACGCCCGCGAGCGGTCTCGCCACATTCACCTTCTCGACGACCACGAACGCTCGGACGGCCCTGAACCACACCTCGGTGAATGTCCGGTTCCAGGTTCATGACGATCCGAACCAAGTGTCCGACGATGTCGAGCTGGTCGTGTCTAACAACATTCTGCCAACCGGGGACTATGCGGCCAAGGTCACAATCAGTAACCGCACGCTGGACTCTGCTCCGACAGATGGCACCGCCAGTGCAACGGTGACTGTCGTCGACTCGAACGGCGCGCCCGTTTCCGGCGTGCCGGTGTTCCTGCAGGTCCTGTACGGGCCGCTCGGTCTTGGAGCGCACTTCCCGTGGGACTACCATTACGGGGACCCGGAGAGTTCGGTCGGTGATTTGATCGACTACAACAGCGCCGGGCTGAACGGCTTGGATCTCAACAGTTTCGGTCAGGGCTCTCTAGGCGGCTCGTTCCAGAACTCGACGAACAAATGGCCCAACATCTACTACATGTCGGACGGAGCCAGACTCCCCGATTCGACGATCCAGTACGGTGTCGAGAACTTCGTGGAAGACTTCGAGGTTGTGGGTGACTGGCCAGTCGTCGACGGCTGCGATCCTACGGGCAATGCCACTCTCGCGAACGGTCAGGATATAGCCCTTGGCTTGCTCACGATGGTGCCTTGGCCGAGCGGCGTGACGGGGATTACGCCGACGGCTCCCGGCCTGAAGTACTACATCAACGTGACGAGCACGACGAACCTGTTGGGCCAGCTGACGGTGCCCTTGACGACCAACCCGCACCGGTTGGACAACGCCATCCAGGTGAACGCGTATGTCGGCAAGCCGAGCGCAACCGCGCCCATGCGGATCGTGGCGGACGCCTGCGCGTTCAGCGCCTCGATCCAGAACGCTGCGTTCAAGGTCGACTCGGGCCTCGTCGTGAGGCGGGCGCCCGTTTTCGCACTCGGCAACGAGTGGATGGACAAGCCGATCTTCACGAACCTGGACCGTGTGCGCACCTTGCACGCGCAGTTCTACCAGCTGAACCTCACCTCGGGCCTCGATGACCCGGCGCGGAACGTGCAGGTGTTCTTGACGCGTGGCGCCGGCCGAGACGCCCGCGTGACGGGGTACTCGACCTGTCCGAACCCGATCGACAACCCGGCGTATACCAGGACAACCGCCTGCCGCACCGGAGCAACCTTCGGGACGATCCATACGGATGTGAATGGCACCCTGACGTGGCACGTGTCCGAGCAATACACGAGAGTTCGCGTTTGGGACTACTCAACGTGGCCCTTCGGGTTCAACAGCGCGGTGCAAACTTCGCCGTTGGGCTCCTCGCAGGCCCTCACGTACGCTTTCGTGCCGGCCGATCCACGGTACGCGTTCGGAGGCCGCGAGCAGCTATTCCAAGGGTCGTTGGGCGACTTCTGGCTTGCTCCGACGTTCGCAGTCTTGCTCGCGAAGATCCCGTTCCAGTTCGTGAAGGGCTACATGGTCATCCCGACGACCGCGGTCTTCGTCGCGGTGTCGGTGGACAAGACGATCGTGCCGGTGGGCGGCCAGGCGACGGCCTCCTTCACCGTGACGGACGTCTACGGCAATCCCGTTTCCGACGCGACCGTCTGGAGCGGTCCATACCAAGCCACCACGAACGCGACGGGCCAAGCATCGATCACGTTCTCCGCGGGTACCGGCGCGGTTGAATACCTCGCGTCGATCGTGACGCCGGCGGGATATGCGACTCGAGCATGGTACGGCATCATGGCGAGTGCCCCAGTGGTGACGTACTCCGTGCCGTCCGTGTTTGCACAGGTGCCCGGAAAGGCATCGACGATCAACGTGACCTTGACGAATACGTTGCCCCTCGCTGGCAACGTCACGGTCGCGCTCGTGGTGGATGGAACAACGGTCGCCGTGCAGACGGTCTCGATTGCGTCGCTCGGGACGAAGCAGGTGAGTTTCACCTACGTCTTCGGGACGTCGGGATCGCATACGATTGCCGTGGGGACGCAATCCACTACCGCAACGATCCCGGCGCCGACGGCGCCTCCGCAGGAAGCTACGATCTCACAGATTCTCGGGATCGGGTTGCTGATCGCGGGCCTCGTCGTTGGTGCGGTCGTTGGTATTCTACTCGGTCGTCGCGGCGGGAAGAAACCGACGATGGCCCCCGAGGGGAGAGACGAGTCGCCCGGGGCGGCCGAGGAGGAGCTACCCCCGGAGGAGAACCTCTAGCCCAAACGGACCGGGGATTGAGGCCCCGGTCCCTGTTCCCTTTTCGTCGCTCCCGTTCGTGCGCGGAAAAACATACTTATAGGGTGCATCGGATTGTAAAGCCTGCGAGGGGAGTGGGTTAGGTTGGCGTCCCTGAGCCGATATATTGGTCGTCGGTTGGTCCAAGGCGTCATCACGATTTTTGTCGTCACCGTGATCGTGTTCCTGCTCTTCCGTGCGATGCCCGGAAGCCCGATCGACCGATTTCGCTCGGATCCCACTTTTTCCCAAGCGCGTCTCCAGCAGCTAAGCGAGCAATTCGGAATCAACGATCCGCCCTTCGTCGCCCTTTTCAAGTATCTAAAAAACATGTTTACCCTCGACTTCGGGCCGTCCTTCCTTGAAGCTCGTCCCGTGAGAGACATCATCGCGGACGCGGCCCCGCGAACGCTCTTCCTCTTCGGGGGCGCCACGATGATCGAGTATGGGGTAGGGGTCTTCGTCGGCCGATACATCGCATGGAAACGGGGACGGGTCTCCGAGAGCGCCGCGATCGTCTCAAGCCTTTTCTTCTACAACATGCCGTCGTTCTGGATTGGGTTGATCCTCCTTTGGGTCTTCGCCTTCTCAACGGATTGGTTTCCGTTACGCAGCTTTAGCGATACCCAATGGACGGCGTCGCACTTCCCGGGAACGCTCTTCGACCCAGGGAGCATCCTCTTCAAGCTCGCCGACCTCCTCATGCACGCAGCCCTCCCGATGCTCGCCCTCGTCCTGATCACGGCTGCTGGCACAATCCTGCTCATGCAGACGTCGATGCTTGAGGTCATGGGCGAGGACTTCATCCTCACCGCGCGGGCGAAGGGACTTCCGGAGCGCATTGTGCGGAGGCGGCATGCGGCTCGGAACGCGTACCTGCCCGTCGTGACATCCTTCACGATTGCCCTGGCATTCTCGATCGGAGGCGCGATTATCCTCGAACAGATCTTTTCCTACTTCGGCCTAGGCTATTACCTTCTCCAAGCAATCCTAAACCAAGACCACTTCCTCGCAGGCGCGATCCTGTTCATCCTGTCCGTCCTCGTCATTTTCGCAAACATCATCGCTGACATCTTGTACGGAGTGCTCGATCCTCGTGTCCGGATCTGAGGTCCAATCGCCTAGGATCCAGTTCGGACCGGAATGGGTTTGGCGTCAAATTCGGCGTTTCTTTCGTTCGATCTGGGGCGTGTTCCGCCAAAGTCACTTGGGCTTAGCCGGGCTCTCCATCGTCCTCATCTTCGCGTTCATCGCCCTCTTGGCCCCCGTCATTTCTCCCTATCCCCGGGATTTCACGGCGCCGGACTCGGACCGCTTCGTCATTGCCACGTACTCGAGTAATTTGGAGCGTGGACTCGACTACAACGCCCCTGTGCTCGGTCCGACGACGCCTCTCTCCGACGACAAGCTGGGTGGTGTCTGGGTCATCGACTCGGCGACCCAGGGTCGGATCTTCATGGACTTCACCCGGTACACGCTCGGCAGCAACGAATCGCCGTTTGAGCGCGGCGGCCAACGGTCGATTCTGAACGTCTCGGAACTCAGCGCGAGCGTCCAGCCAGATGTCCTGACTCCTCCGTTGACTGCGGTGTATTACATCATCCCAGGCCAGAATCTGAGCGCCACGGGTCTCGGCACCCTGGGGGGCGTCGTTTCCAACGGGGCCCTCGCGTTCTTTTCGGGCCGCGAGTTCGTCGCCCTATCCCCCTTCTCGAAGTCGGTTTTCTTCCACTATCCCCTACCGTTCGTTCCCACGTGGACGACGGAGGATCCGGCGTCCGCAGGCGAGATGCTCGTGATCCCCACGGAGCGACAAGGAGGTCAAGGCCTCAACGTGAGCTTCGTTGGACCGTACCGGTACTTCACCGCGTCCGATGGCGATCACACGTTGGTGTTCGAAATTCAGTATGTCCACGAGGGAGACGCGGGAGCCCTCGTCAACAACCAGCTGAAAATCGCTTTACCGGGCGGTCACGTAGCACTCGCATACAACGGAACCTTGTCGGCTCCCCCGTTCGTGCTGTACAACCCCGGATTCGTAGACTCCTACGATAGCTTTCGGAGCGGCATCGGGCAGGCCATTGTGCTCCCTCTGGCCAATGATTCGCTTCTCGTGTACAACGTCTCCGGAAAGGCTCGGGCTTGGGTGCCCCTTTCCCTCGCTGGGCAGCCAGCACATGTCGTTGGGTCGATCGGATATCTTCGAGCCCCGGAGGAGCCTCCGGTCGTCTTCCTCCCTCTGAAGTCTTCTGCGGCCGTTGGACTGGGTGTGTTGGACATGTCGAGTTTGAGGATCGCGAACTCCTTCAGCCTGCCCCATCCGAATTGGGAACCGCTTGGTTTACCCACGAGCTTCGTTGGCGGAGCCGGCGGGCGGACCTTCCTCGGGTTCTATGACCCGGTGGCGAGGAGCACCCTGTTCCTCGGGTTCACCGGCCAGGCAACCCCGATTCCCCAGGTGAACTGGACATTCATGGGCCGTCTGCGGACCTTCTTCGAGGTCCAAGAGCTGTCGAAGGTCTTCCTGTATTCCGAGGGGGGCCGAATCTTCTCCTTGGGGACGTCATTCAGCGGATTGACCACGGCAACTCCGGTTCTCTACGCACTGCAGCCTCCCTCGAACCGGTCTTACGTGGGCTACGCCGGCACTCCGGCCGGTACCCTTTATGGCGGAGGACTCAGCCAACAGGAAATGCACGGGATTTGGACAGACTCGCAAGGGGCTGAGACAACCCTGTTCCAGCTTCTCGGCACATCGCGGACGCCTCTCCCGCCCGGGACGTATACATCTGGCAACCGATATCTTCTCGGGACGAACTTCAAGGGCGAAGATGTCCTTACGCAATTGTTCTACGGGACTCAGGTCGCCTTCATCGTTGGCCTCTTGGCGGCCCTGTTCACTGTGGGCATCGGTACGGTGGTTGGGCTCATCGCCGGGTTCTTTGGTAAGATTATCGACACCCTCCTCATGCGGACCACCGATATTTTCCTCGTCCTTCCCTTCCTTCCGATCGTCCTCATCCTGGACGCGATCTTGAGGCCGAGCATCTGGACAATCATCCTGGTCATTAGCATCGTTGGCTGGCCCGGGATCGCCCGGGTCATCCGGGCGCAGGTTCTGAGCTTGCGAGAGCGCCCGTTCATCGACGCGGCTCGGGTCTCGGGTGCCTCGGACTGGCGGCTCATCTTCCGCCACATCGCCCCGAATGTCCTTCCGTTCAGTTTCCTTTACATGAGCCTGACTGTGTCCGGCGCCATCATCACGGAGGCCGCGCTGAGCTTCCTGGGACTCGGCGACGCGCGCGTCATTTCTTGGGGCGGCATGCTGTCTCAGGTCCTGACGTTTGGCGGCGCCCTCTCGGCGTGGTGGTGGCTCATCCCGCCGGGGCTGAGCATCACGTTTCTCTCCCTCGGATTTTACCTGATGGGTCGCGGCTTCGACGAGATCATCAACCCGCGGTTGCGGCGGCGGTGACGATGCCGCTCCTCTCGGTCCGCAGCCTGAAGGTCTACTTCAAGATCCGTCAGGGGTGGGTCCGCGCGGTGGATGGGGTGGGCCTCGAGGTGGACCAAGGCGAGACGGTCGGCCTCGTGGGGGAGAGCGGTTGCGGCAAGACGACCTTGGCATACGCGATCAGCCAGCTGCTTCCCTCGAATGCCTACGTCCTCGGCGGTCAGGTGTTCTTCAACGCGGATCGTCGAGTCGACCGATATCGGCAGGTGTACCGGCGCACCGGCGAGGAGCGGATGGCGAAGGACCTGGCCGAGGCCGAGGTGGAACTCGGCCGAAATCCGGCACGCGAGGATGACGATCGGTCCCGGAAAACCCATGACACCTTGGAAGAGAGGGTCCAAGAGCTGCGGTACCCGTTGTCGTCCACCTATCGCAGGTACCTGAAGGCCGAGCTGGGTCAGCTCAAGGAGAACCTCGCTCGGATCGAGGCCCAGGCGATCCAAGGGGACAAGGACGCACGCGACGCCCTTCGAGAGGTTCGGGCTCGGTATGCCGCGGCCTCCCAGGAATTCGATCTGGTGGACATTACCCGTCGATCCGACGGCCGCCTCCGGGAGTACCATCCCAAGCTGAACGAGATTCGATGGAAGGAGATCGCGATGGTCTTTCAGGGCGCCATGAACGCGCTCAACCCCGTGTACACCGTCGGTGACCAGATTATCGAAGCGATTCAGGCTCACGAGGAAATCGACGAAGAGCAAGGGCGGAAGCGCGTCATCGAACTGTACAAACTTGTGGGGATTCCAGTGGATCGAATTGACAACTTCCCTCACGAGTACAGCGGCGGGATGAAGCAGCGGGCCATGATTGCGATGGCCCTCGCGCTGAATCCGAAGCTCGTGATCATGGACGAGCCCACCACGGCGCTGGACGTCATTACGGCGGCAAAAATCATGGACGAGGTTCTCCGAATCCAGAGGCAACTCAAGATGACTCTCATCATCATCTCCCACGACGTGTCCACGGTCGCCAAGGTCGCCGATCGGATTTGCGTGATGTATGCAGGCCAGATCGTTGAGGAGGGCGCTTCAAAGGAGATCTTCGATCGCACCTTGCACCCGTACACGGACGGGCTCCTTGGGGCCTTCCCGAGCGTCAAGGGCGAGAAACGGCGACTCGAAGCGATTCCGGGGAGCCCGCCGAGCCTCGTCACGCCTCCAAGCGGGTGCCGTTTCCACCCCCGGTGCAAGTACGCGAAAGACATTTGCACAACGACAGACCCGCCATTCTTCGTTCTCCAAGAGCCCCTGCATCGAGCGCTGTGTCACTTCTCGAACGAGTTCTCCGCGCAAGGAGGTCTGGCGAGGGCATGAGTGTCCCGACCAAGCCGGTCGAGCCGATGGTGCCTTCAGAGATGCGCCTGGACGAGGACATCGTCGTTCACGTCGAGGGGCTGAAGAAGCACTTCGAACTCAAACGAGGCTTCCTCAAGTCCCTCCGCGGCGACCGAATCTACGTTCGCGCGGTGGACGGAGTCTCCTTTGATCTCCGTCGGGGCGAGATTCTCGGCCTCGTGGGGGAGAGCGGGTGCGGCAAGACCACCACGGGTCGTTTGATTGCCCGCCTCGAGACGCCGAGCGAAGGTCGAATCGTGATCCGGGAGGAACGTGGCGGGGACGGGGGAGAGCTCGGGCTCGGCTTGGTGGACCTCGCCTCGTTGGATGGTCGTGCTCTCTTCTCGTTTCGCCGCGACTTTCAGATGATTTTCCAAGATCCCTACGAATCCTTGAATCCCCGCTTCAATGTGCTTCGGGCCGTCTCCGAGCCGCTCGTCATTCACGGAATTGGGGAGACGCGGGAACAACGGGCTGAGCTCGTGATCAAAGCCCTGGAGGAGTCTGGTCTCCGTCCCGGCCAAGACTTCCTCGATCGTTTTCCCCACGAGCTGTCCGGCGGGCAACGGCAACGTGTTGCGATAGCTCGTGCGATCATCCTGAACCCGAAGGTCATCATCGCGGACGAACCTGTCTCCATGCTCGACGTGTCCATCCGGGCCGGCGTGATGAATCTCATGCTCGACTTGCGCGCCGAACACCAAATTCCCTACGTGTTCATCACTCACGACATCGCCGTCGCACGTTACATGTCCGACCGGATCGCGGTCATGTACCTCGGACGGATTGTCGAGACTGCGCCGACCGAGGAAGTCATCACTCATCCGACACATCCTTACACCCGCGCCCTCCTCTCGGCCGTGCCCATCCCGGATCCTGCCCACGAGTACGTCGAGATCCCCATCAAAGGGGAGTTGCCGAGCCCGATCGACCTCCCGAGCGGATGCCGGTTCCGTACCCGTTGTCTGTTCGCCCAGGACATCTGCAAGACCACGGAACCACCCAACATCGAGGTGTCGGCGGGCCACTTCGCAGAATGCCATTTCGCCCGTGACATTTACGAGGGCCGCTTGGTGGAGCCGCCGATAGCGGTGACCGCCGCCTCTTCGGAATGGGTTCCGGAAGGCCATCTTGAACCCGGGGGAGCATGAAGTGGCTTCGCCCCGCCGATCCGGTCGCGAGGGTTGAGCGGGCTGCGTGGGCCTTTCTCGGGGCGATTGCAGTTGTCCTACTCCTTCTGAGCATTGCGTCGTCAGCGAACTACACCTCGATTGTCGTTGCCCAAGAGAACGTGTATGTGGTCCCATCCTTCCGTGTCGCCTTCACCGGGATCGACTCGAACGGATCCCTGGAGGCGGACGGCTCGGTTACTGTCACCGCTGACTTCGACATCGTGAATCCGAGCGATCGGTTCCTCCACGCCACCCAGGTGACCTACTGCGGTTGGATCGAGGATCTACCCGCGGAGACGGGGCTGAACACCTCCCGTGTCGCGTCGGATGTCGTGCTCGTCCAGGGCGCGAGCTCTCGATATTTCTTCCGGATGATCTGCCCGCCACCGAGCATGCCCCGGAATCCGATCCCCGCTCGGGGCAATGCCTCCGTCGTCGTGGCGTATTCGATGGATCGCCGATCCGATCCGCCATCGTTCGCAGCCCTCCAGAACATCACGGACTACGCGGCGCATGTCCTGGGCAGTGCCACCGCTGCTCCGTGGAATCACTGGGCGCTGGTCTTCCTGTCCATCGACGGTGTGCCTCCGGCGACGTCTCCTACCGCGGGGTCCTACATCCTCAAAATCCATCTCATCGCGCGACAGGTGGGAACCTACCTTGTCTGATCTCCGCCGCGTCCTCCACCGGATCGCCCGGTCTGTGGCCCTCGCCGCCTTCCTTGGCCTGGTAGCGGGTTACTCCGCGTTCTACGCGGTGTATCCGAACATGACCGTCCCGTCGGCAGGCGAGGCGTCCTTCGGTTATCTCTTGATTCTGTTGTTTGTCACGTCGGTTCCCGCGGGATTCGTCACCTCGAACGTGCAAGACGGCGTGGTTCAGGTCTTCCTCTCAATCCCCTTTAGCATCGCCGTCGCGTCCGTGCTCTCCGTCTCGCCCATATTCATCGGCGTCGGCGCACAGGCCGATGTCCTCGTGTACGATGTCATCCACAACGGGTTTTTCATCTTTCTGTTGGCCCTCTTCATGGATGTGATTGGGGGCTCTGTGGGCCTCTCGTTCCGCGAACGGCTCATCGTGAGGGCGTCCGCCAGGCCACCGCGGGTCCGGTAAGGCCCCTTGGCGGGCGCGTGGCACCTGCCGTTTCTTTTCGGTCGCCGGAAGGCGGCCCCGCAGTCCGCCGTAGGGAAGGTCGATATAGTCTGGTGAAAATGGACTCTTGACTGTCGATGCTCCGCCTACGGTCAGGACGATGGGCACTCGCCGTAACGGGCCTTCTCCTCTCGATGCTTGTGTTGCCGATCGCGTCGAGTTTCCCCAGCCTGGTTTCCATGAGCCTGTATCAAGGCACGATTTTCATTGACGGCAACGGGAATTTCACGCCGGCGAGCGGCGTGGTCGGCGGGTCCGGGACGCCCTCGGACCCCTTCGTCATCGCAGGTTGGACGATCATCGCCTCCTCCGGCCCTGGGATCCAGATTCGGAATACGAATGCGTACTTCGTCATCCGGGACGTCGCAATCCGCGACGGCTCGCCGACGAATCCAGGCGTTTGGCTCCAAGGAGTCGCGAATGGGCAGGTCCTTCGCGTCGCGTCCACGGGCAATCGGTACGGCATCGTGATTCAGAATTCGGACAACTTGACAGTCTCGGCGAGCGAAGTTCGGCTCAACGACTACGAAGGGATCTCGGTCACCAATTCAACTCGCATTGTCCTCGCGGACAGTCACATCCTGGATAACGGTCTCTATGGAGTCCATGTTCTCGACACGCCCTCGGCGAATCTGACAGGGAACACGATCGGAGGGAACGGCTACCTCTCTGCCACTCCGATTGAAGTTTTCTTTGAAGCGGCTCCGGCCGCGGTGTTCGCGGACAACTTGCTGTTGTCCCAAGGGGCTTCCGGGGTGTACCTGAGCGCGTCGCCGAACGGCATCGTCCGCGGCAACTCGGTGGCGAATCACTCCTTCGCGGTGTTCCTCGAGAGCTCCGATTCAACGCGGGTCGTCGGAAACAGTTTCAGCTCCAACGGGTTTGCCCTCTACGTCCACTCGGAGTCAGTTTCGGTCTCCGACAACGTCTTCCGAGACAATGAGTACGGCCTTTACTTGTTTCAAAGGGGCAACGCGACGATTGAGGGGAACCAGTTCTCCGCTTTCGGAGGAAAGGGGGTCGTCGTGTGGGGCTCCGAGAGGAACCGAATCCGGACAAACCATTTCAATTACACGGGAGTTCTCCTGGAAGGAACCACCGTCAATGACTTTGATTCCCACGAGATTGCATCTTCGAACTTCGTGAACGGGAGGCCGCTGCGCTATTACCACGATTGTGGTCCCCTCTCCCTTGACGGCCAGCCGACCGGGCAGCTCTTGGTCTCAAACTGCACCGGGTTCCGCGCCTCCAACCTGACCATCGGGCAGACGGATGTCGCCGTGGAACTGGCCTATGTACAGGATGCGGTCCTCCAACACAACGTCCTTTGGGGCAGTTATTACGGCTTGCGCCTCATCGCCTCCTCGGGCATCGTCGCAACTCAGAACTCGTTCGCGCTGAACAGCGTGCAGGTCAGTGGGAAGGATCGGGAAACTTGGGACGCGGGTTACCCAAGCGGGGGAAACTACTGGTCCGACTATGGCGGCACAGATGACTGCAGCGGAGTTCTGCAGGACATCTGTCCCGACGCGGATGGCATCGGCGATACGGCGTACTCGGTGTCGAATGCCGGAATCGATCGATACCCCACGGTGCGTCCCTTCAACGCCCCTCCATTGCCCCTCGCGGCTTCATTCACGGTGCTGCCGGCGTCGGGAGACACCTCCAGCTTCTTCGTGCTCAATGCGTCTGCCTCTTCGGACCCGAGCGGGCCTGACTCCGGAATCCTGGTGCGCTGGGATTTTGACGGGGATGGGATTTGGGACACGGACTGGAGCCTAACGAAGACGGCCACCCATCGCTTCGATGAGCCTGGAAGCCACACCGTGCGTCTCGAGATCACGGATGGTCGGGGGCGCATTGCGAACATGACCCACGAAATCTTCGTCGCGCCCGTACGATTCCTCGGCCTCGAAATTCCTCTTGCGATCGTCGTGCTTTCGGGGTTCGCGATCCTCATCGCGGTCGGTTCTGTTCTTTCGTTTCGGTGGTTCCGGAGGAGGCGAGAGTTGGTGGCTCTCCGTTTCGGTACACAACCCCACGGGAAAGGTTAACCGACGTCCAAGAGGCAGTGTGTTCATGTACCGTGGCGCGCGGGCTCCGGCGGATCTCGCGTTTCACCAACCCGCGAGCCACGGTCCAACCGACTGAGGCGCAAGGCCTTTATGGCCCACGCTCTTCGGGCCGGACGTGATCGTCGCCGTTTCCGGGACACGGGGAACTGGGAAGTCCTCCCCTTGCGGGGTCCTCGCGACCCGCGGCTACGCGGTCGTAGATCTCGATGAGGTCGCCCGCAAGGCAGGACTCGTCGTCGCCCAAGAAATCTGCGCAAGGACGGCTCCTCCGCGGGTCGAGGTCGCGCCCGGCCCCGTCGCGGAGTGCCACTTCGCGGCCGACATCTTCTCGGGGGCGCTCGTCGAGCCGCCGATGGCCCGCCAGATCCCCGCGCCGGAGGAAATCGCCGCGACCTTAGCGGCGGGATCGTGATCCGCATCGGTTTTCTCGCCTCCCACGAATGGCGTCTCGAGATTCCCTTCGTCGTGGCCATCGGATTTCTGCTGGTGTTCATGGGGCTCTCCGTCGCGAACTTCGTGTCCGTCGCCCAGGTTCATGGATCCCTCGGCGTCGAGGCAACCGCGTCTGTGGGATATCTGGGACTCGCGTCGAACGGAACCCTCTCCGACAACGGTACGGCTCGGGCGCGGATCAACGTCACCGCGGTGAACCCCAGCTCGCGATCGCTGCAGTTCGACACGGTGATCTACAAGCTATGGATCGAAGACCTTCCGCGCGAAGCGGGCTACGCGGTCGGTCGAAGGGACGTGCCCATTCAGAACGGCACCACGACCCGATGGATCTACCTCGCCTTTAGCGGCTCCAACACGTCTGGCGGAGTCTCGGTTCCCGCGTCCGGTCGGGCGACGGTTCCGCTCGTTGTCGACGTCACGGCACGGCTCGACCCGTACACGTTCGCCGCGGTCCAGAATATCACGGGGTTTGCCGTCTCCCATGGCGTCTCGCCGACCGCGATCCCATCGGAGCTCTTCATCCTGACGAGCCTCTACATCGACGGAGCGCCACCGCCGGATTCGCCCACGGCCGCGCTCTATCTCACCGATATCGTTCGAATCGTCATCGGTCAGGGGACGGACTATGGCGCGTGAGTTGTCGGCACGGCTCCAGCAGGCCATCCGGGTCCTCCGGTCGGTCTGCATCCTGGCCCTCGCCCTCGGCTACGCGGCCTTCTACTCGATCTTCCCGTCCGCGACATTCCCGGTGTCGGGCGATGCATCCTTCCCGTGGATCTTTCTAGTCCTCGCGGCGGCGAGCGTCCTCGGCGCGATGGAAGCCGGGGAACTCCAAGAAGCGGTCGTCGCGGCGATGCTGGCGCTTCCTCTCGGGTACCTGGTCGCGGTCCTCCTGGCCTTTTCGCCCGCTTTCGCGGGATTGTATTTCCTGGAACCGAGCCTGGTCCCGTTCTTCATGGCCCGGTACTCGATTCTCGTCCTGGCCTTGTCGCTGCCCGTGAACCTCGGCGGGGCCGTGGTCGGGCAGCTCCTTCGAGACCGGTTTCGCGGGGGTCGGTTTCCCGATCGCCTCCAGCCGTGACCGCGAAGCCGCAAGGACTTTAACGATCCGGAGAATCGAGGCTGCATGCTCGTCGCCGTGACCGGGACCCCAGGCACCGGGAAGACGTCCGCGTGCGAGGTCCTCTCGGCCCGCGGCTACGTCGTCGTGGACCTCGACGAGATTGCGCGACGGGAGGGCCTCATCGTCGGCCGGGACACGGCTCGCGGCAGCGACGAGGTCGACGTGGAGGCGTTGCGGGAAGGCCTGCGCATCCCAGCGAAGGTCGCGTTCTTGCGAAGCCATTACAGCCACCGGATGGACGTGAACCTGGCCGTCGTCTTGCGGTGCCGTCCGTCCGTCTTGCGCCAACGGCTCGAGGCGCGGGGATGGCCCGCGGAGAAGGTCCGCGAGAACGTCGAGGCCGAAGCGATCGACGTGATCCTGCAGGAGGCGGTCGGTCGGCTGAACTTCGTCTTCGAGATCGACACGACGCGTGCGACGCCGAGGGAGACCGCGGAGTCAATCCTCGCCATCGTTCAAGGGAGGACGGAGGGTCACGAACCCGGTTCCGTCAACTGGACCTCCGAGGTGCTCTCGTGGTACTAGACCGCTATCG
>Ga0209161_10001736_pt1 | contig 18016 bp, 14 predicted proteins | sample GraSoiAngelo_155_FD_186169 | JGI IMG/M metagenome (GOLD analysis project Ga0209161, IMG submission 186169) | Grasslands soil microbial communities from the Angelo Coastal Reserve, California, USA - 14_1009_13_30cm (SPAdes) (version 2) | ecosystem: Environmental > Terrestrial > Soil > Grasslands... | reverse complement strand
CCGACAACGCAGCGGTCCGGCGCGAGAGCGCGCCCGTTCACGTCTGGGAATCGGTCGAAACACTGTCCCTCCGCGCGGTGGAAACATCTCTCACGATCCGAAAACAGGCGAGCCAGCCGGGTGTATTCAAGAGATGCCTGGGGTGTGGCTGTCCGCTATTCCGCCTCCCTCATACGAAGTCCGCGAGCAATCCGTTGCAGAGGTGATGCAAGACTTCATGAAGAAGGGCGCCCTTGCGCCTGCGTTACCAAATCATCTTCAGCGGAACAGACTCAGCTTTTCAGCAGTTCGTCATCAATTACGGCCCGCGTACAGGCTCTGGTGACGACTGGCTGAGGCTCGGCGGTACCAAGTTGTTCGTCGATGGCAGAGACATCCGCGTCTGGATGACGGTGATGGACGGGAAGATCGTTTGGCGGAGCGCGATGTAGCTTTCAAGCAACCAGGCGGGGCCACAGGAGAAGTGAGACGAGTGCTGGAGGATGAAAAAGGTTTGGGCAGGGCTGCCGGATTTCGGGACGGCACGTTGTGAACGGGGGCAGCGTCGCCATAACCAGTGTTGCGCCTAGTCATGATTTTGTCTTGACAGCGGAAGCCGACTTCTCTAAGGTTCCTCGACAGCAGACAAACCTTGCATTCTTATAGTAGAGATTGGGCGTCCCGTCTGCTGTATCGCACTTCCTTTTGTTGGATCTTCGAACTGGAAGAGGGTTTCTCGTGACGGATGAGAATAGGGACAAATATTTGGGTATGAACCGGCCCATCGGGCGGCGTGACTTTCTGAATGGCCTGGCGATGACCGTAGGCACGACCAGGGCTGTAGGTTTCCTGCGCGGGCTCGAATGGATGGCGGAAGGCGCGGAACAATTTGCTCAAGACAAGCCGGGCTACTACCCCCCAACTCGCACGGGCATGCGCGGAAGCCATGACGGATCATTCGAATCCGCTCATTCTGCCCGCGACGGTAATTTCTGGAACAACGCGGGCTCTCCGATCGAAACCGGGGAGACCTATGACCTGGTCGTCGTGGGCGGCGGCATCAGCGGCTTAGCCGCAGCTTATTTTCACCGCAAACAGAATCCTGCCGCGCGAATACTGATTCTGGACAATCACGACGATTTTGGCGGTCATGCCAAGCGCAACGAGTTTCATGTCAACGGCCGCATGCTGCTCGCCAACGGTGGCACAGTTTCGATCGAATCGCCGTTTCCTTACAGTGCCGAAGCACGCGGCTTGCTTACGGAACTAGGAATAGAGCCCGCTAAGTTCGAAGAGAAGTACGACGACAGCAAGGTGTACAAAGGCCTCAAATCGGCTTACTTCTTCGACAAGGAAACATTCGGGACAGACCGTCTTGTGATCGGAGGGCCGGCCCCGTTCGGCAAGCAAGGTACGGTTTCTTGGTCCGACTTCCTCGCGAAAACACCCCTTAGTGAAACCGTCCAGAAAGACATCGCCCACCTACAGGAAGTGAAGGTCGATTATCTACCAGGAATTTCTTCCGACGAAAAAAAGGAAAAGTTGTCTCGAATGAGCTACAAGGATTTTCTTCTGAAGCTGGTCAAAGTCAATCCTGGCGTGATTCCGTTCTACCAAACCCGGACGCACGGACTGTTTGGAGTGGGGATCGACGGAGTTTCGGCGCTCGATTGTTGGGGCCTTCGTTTCCCCGGTTTCCAGGGAATGGGCATCGCGCCGGGTCCTTACCGTCGCATGGGTTTCACCGCGATGGGGGAAGCCACACCCGAAAAGGAACCCTATCACTTCCACTTTCCAGACGGAAACGCTTCGATCGCGCGGGCAGTCGTAAAGGCGCTCATCCCTGAGGCGGCAACTGGCCATACGGCCGAAGATATCGTCACGGCGAAGTTCGACTACGCGAAGCTTGATAGGAACAACATTTCCGTGCGGATTCGATTGAGCAGTACAGCACTGCGGGTGCGACATATCGGCAATCCCGCGTCGGCGAAAGAAGTAGAAGTCAGTTATGCTCGCGAGAAAAAGATATACAACGTCCGCGCCAAAGGCACGGTGTTGGCTTGCTGGAACATGATGATACCGTACCTTTGTGCGGAATTGCCGGACGCACAGAAGGAGGCCCTCCGGTATGGGTCGAAGGTTCCCTTGGTATATAGCGTAGTCGCCGTCAAGAACTGGAAGGCCTTTCACACCTTGGGAATTCAACGCGTTTCCGCTCCTGGGATGTATCACACTGGCGTCGGCCTGGATCAGCCGGTCAGCATCGGCGGTTACAAATGTTCCCAAACACCGGATGAGCCCGTGCTGCTGCGCATGACGCGCACGCCATGCATGCCGGGACTCTCGGAGCGAGATCAGCATCGGGTCGGGCGCGGAGAATTGCTGTCGACGCCATTCGAAACGTTCGAGCGCAATATCCGCGATCAGTTGTCGCGCATTTTATCGGCGGGAGGTTTCGATCCCGCCAGAGACATCGAGGCCATCACCGTCAATCGGTGGCCGCATGGTTATGCCTACGAGTACAACCCGCTTTGGGATCCCGATTGGCCTGATGGACAAAGACCCTGCGACCTTGCGAGGAAACGCTTGGGGCGGATCGCGATCGCCAACTCCGACGCCGCAGCCGCGGCCTACACCGACCAGGCGATTGACCAAGCCTACCGAGCCGTTCAGGAGCTTGCCTAGTTTCTTGCTCTGCCCACAGTTTTCGCTTGACACGCGACAGTGATTTCCCTAAGGTTCCACGATTATAGTAAGGTTGGGTCCTTGCTGTGCCCAGGGTTGGACAAGCGATGCTCGAGGAATCGCTCAGGGTTGAGGCGGTTTCCATGAAACACACGTTCTTCCTTGACGAGTGCCTGTCGACTTACTCGACGGCACAACGTGACGTCTCGCCCCTGCCTTCCTTTTCCTTTGTGCCATTCATGCACGCATGGCTACATCGCAATATCCTCGCCCAGAAGCGTTTTTGGTTTTCAATTCTAGGTTAACTCCCATGACAAGAGCCTCGCGCAGTCTTGTGATGAAATCTGGAGGGCACATTATGATCGGCACACGCATTTTGTTTCTTGATTGTCGCGGTTTGCGATACCTCCTGTTGGCTTTGGTCGGACTTCTGCTTATCTGTAATTCTACAACCGCGCAAAACGCCACTGGCCGAATCATCGGAACGGTAACCGATGCGCAAGGTGCGGCCATCGCTGGTGCCAAGGTTACGGTGACCAATACCGGCACGAACGTGCATTGGAACACAGTCACCAGTGGTGACGGCTACTACCAGGTCTTGGAGCTCCCGGTAGGCACCTATTCGGTCGGCGCAGAACATGAGGGTTTTTCCAAAGTGGTGACGGCAGCGGAACCCCTGGACATCAACCAAGCGCTGAGAATCGATGTGCACATGAAGGTCGGCTCGCTAACGGACGTGGTTAGAGTCGAAGCGCAGGCGGCACAAGTGGAAACCGTTAACGCCACTCTCGGAGGGACGGTCACCGGCGCACCGATCCAGAATCTGCCGCTCAACGGCCGAAATACGCTGGATCTGGCTCTGACGCAGCCCGGCGTGGTTCCGATTGCCGACGACCTGGGAACTTACGGCACAAGCAACGGGGGATCGAACGGCTTCGATGGTATCAGCGTGGCGGGGGGACGCGGAGACTCGGTCACGTATCTGCTCGACGGCGGCGTCAACAATCGGGTGACCAGCAATCAAGTTGTCTTTAATCCGAATCCAGAAGACGTCGCGGAGTTCCGTCTCCTGGAAAATAACTATACGGCGGAATACGGACGCAACGGCGGCGGCACGATCAGTGTGGTTACCAAGTCGGGCACAAATTCCCTCCATGGGAGCCTGTATGATTACCTACGCAACGACGCGTTAAACGCTAGCGATTTCTTCGACAACGCACAGGGCAACCCCCGCCCGGTCCTCAAGCGCAATCAGTTTGGGGGCACGATCGGCGGTCCGATTACGATTCCCAAGTTGATTGATGGCAAAGACCGGTTCTTCTTTTTCTTTGGCTACCAGGGGCAGCGACTGACGGAAACGGGGAATCAAGGATTAGGATTCGTCACGACCTACACCCCAGCTCAACTAACCGGCGACTTCTCGAATTTCAACGGCTCGGGACCTGATCCAGGGGTGGCCGCGTTTCTTCAGAGCCACCCGTTTTACCAGTCAGATCCCGCTAAGGCAGCAGAAGCGATCATCGATCCCACGACCATCAATCCTGTTGCGCAAAACTATATCGCAGCCGGCTTGATCCCCACGTCCCCAACTGGACAAGTATTTCCCCTAGGGTCGGGAACAGAGAATCCATACCAATACACAGGTAAGTTCGATTTCTATGCGACGCAGAACGACCGCATCTCGCTCACCGTCGGATATAACAAGAGACCTGTATTCAATCCGTTTTCTGGGGCCAACGTTCCGGGCTTCACCGCTAATACAACGGACTGGGACTATTTTACGAATGTGGGCTATACGAAAACGCTTTCGCCCAGCATGCTGAACGAGTTTCACGCCACCGGACAGCGTTGGTACCAGACGCAACTTGCGGCATCTCACCCGCCGACAGTGGCGGCTTTGGGCGTAAATATCCAATCGGACGATCCCTTCGGCACGCCAAACCTTTACTTTGCTAGCGGCCTCTCCCTTGGCTTCGACCCAAACATTCACTGGAAGGCTGACAATACCTATGCTTTTACGGACACGCTGACCTGGAATCGGGGCCGCCACAACTGGAAGTTTGGTGGACGGTTTGCGATTTTCCAGGCGAATACCGTTTATGCCTACCAGACCAACGGAGCTTTTGTCTTCTCCGGACCGGACGGTATCGGATCCGGAAATGACCTGGCCGACTTTTTGTTCGGCGCTTCGGACGAATTCTTCGAATACTCCAAGGCTCCGGATAATGAGCACCAAAGGCAATACGCGCTATTTGCGCAGGACGAATGGAAGGTTACGCCGCGCCTCACCCTGACGCTGGGGCTCCGTTACGAGTACACCACTCCGGAAACAGATACGAAGGGATATACCTTCAGCATTATCCCGGGCCTTCAGTCGAAGAGGTTCGTGAATGCGCCACTAGGGCTGGTATTCCCAGGCGATTCGGGTGCGCCAAAGGGCTGGTATTTCCCGGACCGCAAGAATTTTGCCCCGCGGTTCGGCTTTGCTTGGGATCCCTTTGGGAGTGGGCAGACCAGCCTACGCGGCGGTTTCGGTATGTTCTACGACACTCTGAATGGCTGGATGTCGGATTGGGCGACCGACGAGCCTCCCTTCGCGGGCGGCGCCGACTTCTTCTTTGACCCCAGCATGGTCCCTACGCTGCCCACGGACCCGGCAAGCACCATACTGTCGCACCCGTACGAGACCGGCGGCGCCGTCGATCCTTTCCCTTCGGTAATACCACCGCCCACGAATGTTGACTTTTTCGCGGCGGGATTCCTCCCTCGTTTCGGGCCTTCCAATAACTTTGTTAACGTCCACCTCAAGACCCCGTACATTTATCAGTACAACCTCAGTGTTCAGCGCCAAGTGGCAAACGGCCTCATGGCCGAAATCGGCTACGCTGGGAGTTCCTCGCACCGGCTGCTGACGTGGGTCGACGCAAACCCCGTGATTCCGGGAACCAACAACCGAGTCCTGAACGAAGGGCAAGGACTTGCGCATAACACCTACGGATATGCGACCACCTTTGACGGACTGAACAACGCAAACTATAACGGCCTGCTGGTGAGCCTTTCGAAGAGAGAAACCGATGTGCGTTATCTCGGCCAAGTGTTCTTCACGCTCGCGTATACCTGGTCCCACAATCTGGATGATGGATCTGGATTCAACTCGCGTAGCGGGCAAAGTGCGTCCTACAATCATCATCAATTCTACGGCAACTCCAACTTCGACATCCGGCAGCGCTTGACCTTCAGCGGCGGTTGGGAACTGCCATTCGCCCGGCTCTGGTCGAGCGGGCCCAAGCGGTTGACAACGAGTTGGAGTCTGTATCCCATTCTTTTCGCGCAGTCCGGCATTCCCCTCGATGTTAGGGCTGGTCTGTCCCACCGATCGAGCACCCCCGGTCCCTCTGGTGCCGGCGATCAAGGAGTAGTAAGAGCCGATCAGATCACTAGTTCGATACATACATTTGATCCGCATCAAGTACAAACTTTCAACGGAACTCCCGGGAATTACTGGTTCGACCCTAACGACTTCACTGTACCGGATTGCTTTTTCAGCTCCGCCATTCCAGGCTCGGGGGCGGCGGGAGCATGTCCAGCCCCGACGTACGGCACCTTCGGGAGAAACTCTTTCCGCGGGCCGAGGCGCGTCAATATGGACTTGGCACTGGAAAAGACGACCAACCTCGTAGGTGAGCGAGCAAAACTCATCTTTCGCGTCGAGGCCTTCAATCTTTTCAATCACACCGAATTCCGGCCGCCGGCATCCAGCTCTTTTAGCTCCGGAACGTTCGGCGAAATTACCGGAACGTATGATCCCAGGATCCTTCAGTTGGCGCTAAAGCTGACGTTTTAGCTTCTACACCCGATGCGCGGGCGGACCGTTCACACCCGGTCGGCCTACGTTCTTCTTTCCCAGAGTCAGATTGCGCCGCTCCATTTGGTGAACAGAGGAATGCCGTGAGTAAGCGCGATGGCGACAAGAAGAAAGGACGCCCGATCGACCGTCGAGACTTCTTGAACGGCGTGGCTCTGACGATTGGCAGTTCGCTCTTGCCGTTTGAGAGGTTGCTAGGACAAGACCCCGGGCCAGATCCCTCAGCCCAGGAATATTTCTTGTCGAAGGGTATCACACCGCAGGACCCGCGGTACTATCCGCCCGCCCTGACCGGCATGCGTGGGAGTCACCCCGGTTCGTTTGAGGCAGCTCACGGCTTGCGGGATGGGAAGGCTTCCCTCGATGCGATCGACACAAAAGAACACTATGACCTAATTGTGGTGGGTGGAGGCATCAGCGGGCTCGCGGCCGCGTATTTCTATCGAAAATCCGTCGGGCCTCGGGCCAAGATTCTAATCCTCGACAATCATGATGACTTCGGCGGTCATGCCAAACGCAACGAGTTCCGAGCCGGGAATCGTCTGTTGCTGGGATACGGCGGTACACAATCCATCGAAGCACCCGGCCACTACAGCAAGGAATCGATTGGCCTGCTGAAGGAGTTGGGTATCGACACTCACCGATTCTACAAATACTACGACCAGAAACTGTTCCAATCGATGCACCTGAAGTCCGCGACCTTCTTTGATAGAGAAACCTTCGGTCAGGATCTGCTGTGGCCGAATGTGATTGTTGGTTACGACGAAACATATTCCGGAGGCAAAACCGTAACTCTGGAAGCACTCGCGCAGATACCGATCGCGGAGGCCGCGCGCAAGGACATCTTGCGTCTACAGACGGAGTCGATCGATTACCTTCCAGACCTGGATCCCCACCAGACGCGCGCAAAGCTGACTAAGACGAGCTACAAAGATTTCCTTCTGCAATTCGCGACGGTCCATCCAGATGTAGTCAAGGTTTTTCAATCATCCACTCATGACCTTTATTGTGTGGGCATCGATGCCGTCTCGGCACAGGCATGTCGAGGTATGGGGTACCCGGGGTTCAAGGGAGTGAAGGCCACTCCGCGCCGAAGGTCTGAGACTCAAGAAGGGGAGGGAGAAGAAGAACCATACATTTTTCACTTTCCGGATGGCAACGCGTCCATAGCACGATTGCTGGTGCGCACTCTGATTCCGGATTCCGCCCCCGGACACACGATGGAGGACATTGTCACGGCAAAAATGAACTACGCGCGTTTGGACGATCCGCGGAATCCTGTGCGCATCCGTCTGAACAGCACTGGGATAGCGGCAAAACATGTCGGAGAACCATCGACAGCGAAAGAACTCGAGATTACGTATGTCACTGATGGGAAGGCACGCAAGGTGCGCGGTTCACATAGCGTTTTGGCCTGCTACAATTGTGTCGTTCCGTATTTGTGTCCGGAGATGCCGGAAGAGCAAAAGGAAGCCCTCGCCTACGCGGTAAAACAACCGCTCGTTTACACGAATGTTCAAATCCGCAATTGGACGGCTTTTCAAAAGCTCGGTGTAAGTTACATTTACGCGCCCAGTAGCTATTTCTGCTCGACGACTTTGGATTTCCCGGTTTCGATCGGAAAGTATAAATTTCCAAGTTCGCCCGAAGAGCCTTGTATCCTGCACCTGGTCCGCACTCCTTGCAGCCCCGGCCTCCCCTGCAAGGATCAGTTCAAAGCCGGGCGCTACGAACTTTTCACGACGCCGTTTGAAACCTTCGAACGGAAAATTCGTGATCAACTAGGCCGCATGCTTGCCGCTGGGGGGTTTGATCCTGCGCGAGACATCCAAGCGATCACGGTTAACCGATGGCCGCACGGCTACGCTTATGAATACAACCCTTTGTTCGAGCCGCAGGACCGGCCCGTGTCAGCGCGCCCCTGCGTCCTAGGCCGCAAACCATTCGGCAGGATCACCATCGCCAATTCGGACTCCGACGGTCACGCCTACACCAACACGGCCATTGACCAGGCCTATCGGGCCGTCCAAGAAGTTGTTTCCATCAAAGAGGGGATTGCCAACAGCGCCTGAGGGGACCGTCCATGAGCAGGAAAAGACGCGATCGTGACTTGGGAATGAGCTCGAATATTACCCGCCGAGACTTTCTGAACGGCGTTGGGATTACCGTGGGCTCCTCCTTGCTTGGTACCGACCCGGTCCTGCTTGACGTAATTCGCGTGCCTGACACCGCCTTCGCGCCCGAAAAAGACCCCCACTACTATCCACCATCCAAAACTGGTTTGCGCGGCAGCCACCCGGGATCGTTCGAAGTTGCTCACTCACTGCGCGATCGCAAGCAATGGCCCGAAGCCCAGGAGGAAAAGGAGACTTTCGACCTCGTCGTGGTAGGCGGCGGAATGAGCGGCCTTTCTGCCGCGTACTTCTTCCGCAAGTCTTTCGGGTCCAAAGCCAGGATTCTTATCCTCGATAATCATGATGATTTTGGCGGCCACGCCAAGCGGAATGAGTTTCGCGCCGGCGACCGTCTCCTGATCGGATATGGAGGCACTCAATCAATCGAAGGGCCCGGGCACTATAGCCCCGAAGCCATTGGCCTGCTTAAAGAAATCGGCATCGACGTACAGCGGTTCTACAAATACTTCGACCAGAATATGTACAAGTCGATGAATCTGAGTCGTGCAACGTTCTTCGACAAGGAGACGTTTGGTGCGGATCGGCTCGTGCCCGGCGCCGGCCTTCACTCGACTCCGGAAGCCATCACTCAAATTCCGATCGATGAAGCCGCGCGCCAGGACTTGGCCCGCCTGGAAAACGATGCCGTCGATTATTTGCCGAGTCTGTCCGCCGAAGAGAAGCGCGTCAAGCTGATCAAGACCAGCTATAAAGACTTTCTTCTTCGATCTGCAAAAGTCCACGCGGACGTTATTAAGGTCTTTCAGTCCGCGCCGCACGGGCTCTACGGCGTAGGGATTGACGCCGTTTCCGCGGACAACTGCAGAGGGATGGGTTACCCGGGCTTCAAGGGCATGCCCGCTCCGCCTCGAGAACGTGGAGAGCGCGAGCCGTACATCTTCCACTTTCCTGACGGTAACGCCTCGATCGCGCGGCTCCTGGTTCGCACGCTCGTACCAGGCTCCGCTCCGGGAAGAACGATGGAGGATATCGTCACCGCGAAAATGAATTACGCGATACTCGACGATCCCGCTTCTCCCGTTCGTATCCGATTGAATAGCACGGCAATTCGCGCCGCCCACGTCGGTGATCGAGCAACCGCGACGGAGGTGGAGGTCACCTACGTCCGCGGCGGCAAGGCACTCAAGGTCCGAGCGGCGCAATGCATCCTTGCTTGCTACAACATGGTGATTCCGTATCTATGCCCCGAAATGTCCGATAAACAGAAGGAAGCGCTTGCCTATGCGGTGAAGATTCCCCTCGTCTATACCAACGTGCAGATTCGAAATTGGAAGCCCTTTCACAAACTGAGCCTGAACAACATCTATTGCCCCGGCGGCTATTTCTCCTCCTTTTCTCTCGATTTTCCCGTTTCCATCGGAGATTACAAGTTTCCCAGCTCGCCGGAGGAATCCTGCCTTCTCCATTTGATGCGAACGCCCTGCCGTCCTGGCTTGGATTGTAAGGACCAATACCGAGCCGGACGCGCCGACCTCCTGGCCACTACGTTCGAGACCTTTGAACGTAATATCCGTGATCAGCTCGCGCGAATGCTTGTGACCACCGATTTCGATCCTGCGCGGGACATTCAAGCCATCACCGTGAACCGCTGGCCACACGGATACGCTTACGAATACAACCCTCTGTTTGAACCGCTTGACCGACCAGATTCTGAACGTCCCTGTGTGATCGGGCGAAAACCGTTTGGCCGAATCAAGATCGCCAATTCGGATGCCGACGGCCACGCTTACACCAACATTGCCATCGACCAGGCCTACCGTGCCGTGCGTGAGATTTCCGCCCAGGGGGACCTGTGAACCGTATGAGTTGAATAAGACCAAACGCTTGTCGGGGCCGGGTGTTGTGGCAAGGGAAGACCGTGGATGTGAACCGGAGGCCGAAACATATGCCCAGAACAGTAGTGGCGCTGGTGGTGCTAGTGTGTTTTTGTACGCCAGCAGCGTTCTGCCAAGCAGTGCCGACGTTTGTGGGTGTCCGCACGTTTCTGGGGGCGCCCTACGTTGCGAATCTGGACGACGTGCATGCGGATTTCGCGGTTCTCGGCGTTCCCTTCGACGAAGGAACCTGGGGCTGGCCGGGTGAGCGGTACGGTCCCCGCGGCATGCGCGAGAGTTCTCAAGAATACAATCACGATCTCACTGAAGGCTTCTACTACATCGACCGGGACAGCACGGTTCTCAAAGGCAAACACTGGGTGGACGTCGGCGACGTGCCCATAATGCCTACCGTTCCATCGCAGACGGGCGACAAGATCACCGAAATGGTACGGAAGATTCGTTCCAAGGGAGCCTTTCCGATTGTATTGGGGGGAGATCACAGCATCACCTTCCCGATACTACGCGCCGTCAACATCCCGGTTACCGTCATCCACTTTGATGCCCACCTCGATACATGGAACGGAGCGCCCGGAAATCTCGATCACGCGTCTTGGGTAAACCGGGCGGTAGGGCTTCCGAATGTGAAAAAGGTGATTCAACTTGGGCAACGGGGGCTAGCCAACGATGAGGAAGCGATGGGGAATGCTCGCAAGGATCACACCACGATCATCACGGGAGAGCAAATTCATCGCAAAGGAGTCGAGTGGGTCCTTTCACAGATTCCGGACAGCGGAAACATTTACATCACGCTTGATGTGGATGTGATGGATCCCACGCTTGCACCAGGCACTGGAACTCTAGAACCGGACGGCCTCAACTTCTCCGAGATAGACGGGCTGCTGAAGGGCGTGACGTCGAAAGGACGTTTGGTGGGGATGGATATTGTGGAAGTAAATCCGATGCGCGATGGCAGCACACGTACCGAGCAGACCGCGATCCGGCTGCTGATTGACACGCTGGGCGCCGCTTTCCACTAGGGCGCCACGCAGAACGCCCGCCAGAGCGGTCTGAGCGGGTGTCGGAAGTGTGGTGTCGCAGTTCTAAAGGGGGAATGCATGGGCAATAGATTGCTCGGTTTGTTTCTTGTCTTGGGGTCCGCAATTGTTGGTGCTTCGGCGCAGACAGCTCGCCAGCATGCCGATCGTATCTTCGTGAATGGCAAAATATGGACCGCAGACGACGCCAGGCCGCAAGCACAAGCCCTAGCCATAAGCGGCGACAAGATCATGGCCGTCGGTTCGAATGAGGAAGTACATGCGCTCGCCACAACAGCGGACACAGCAGTCATCGATTTGCAGGGTCGCCTGGTTGTTCCTGGATTTCAGGATTCCCATCTCCATTTTCCGGGGCAGTCCGTTAATGAAGTGGACCTGCACGGGACAGAGACGCTGAAGGAGTTTCAGCAGCGCCTCGCTGATTTTGCCAAAGCTGAATGGTTTTGAATGGTTAGTCGCAGTTGACGAAGTTGCAGCAAAGAGCTATAATATGGCTAGATAATCTAGCCAAATAGGAGCCACCATGGAATGGCGACTTGCAGATGCCAAAAACCGCTTCAGTGAACTCGTTACCCGCGCTCTTGCCGAAGGACCACAACGGGTCCGCCGTCACGATGATGCTGTCGTCGTCGTAGCAGAGCGTGACTACGAAAAACTCACCGGGAAGCGCCCAGATTTCAAGGAATTTCTTATGGGAGGAGGCCCTAGCTTCGAAAGACTGAATCTTACCCGCGATGACTCTCCCATGCGAGACGTGAAGTTTTGAGAGTTCTTCTCGATACCTGCGTGCTTTCCGAATTGCGCCGCCCCAAAGGACATCCCGGTGTCCGCCGTGAGGTTGAGGCCCTCGAAAGCGATAGTCTGTTTGTCAGTGTCGTATCTATCGGAGAAATCGCCAAAGGGATTGCGCTTCTTAAGGAAAGCAAGAACAAACGCGAACTCCAGGCATGGTTGCAGGCGCTCGAACGCGATTACGCTGATCGAGTACTTCCCGTCGATCTCGAAACCAGCCACACTTGGGGAGAACTCACAGCCGCCGCGCAGAAAGCCGGTAAGATCGTTCCCGCAAGCGACGGACTGATCGCTGCTACTGCGCGACGCCATGGCCTTCACGTCATGACCCGGAACACAGAACACTTTGAGCCCACTGGTGTATTGCTGCTCAATCCCTGGGCGGTTCAAGATTCATAGCTTCCGAAGATGCAGGCGAAGTACGTCTTATCAAAAACTTGTTCAATAGTCTGGCGTCGGTTCTGACCTCCGGCTGCAGAAATGCTTCCGATTCTGCTCTTCCGGTCAAACGATGGTTCACACCTCCGAAAAGGCATTTAAGTGGACTTCGGATTTACAAGACTTACAGACGCCGAAGCGGCCAAACGATGCTTCCGACATGGCCAAGCGATGGTTCAAGTCACATGGTGTTGAGGGCGGAACCGGGAAAGCACAGCCGTGAAGCTGCCGGACGCAGGAATTAGCCCGAAGCAGCGGCCCAAGAAAATGAGAGGCAGAAAAAGGCTGGCTTACCGGACTCGAAAAGAGTCGGTATGAGTTACAGACATACGTCAACGTATGAGGCGAAAGGATCGTCGAGAATATACGCGTAGACACAGCGTCTGTTGGAAGAAGCGCGCAGATGGTCTGGCAGGCTTAAGTTGAGCTCGAACGGCGCCGCTTAATCAGCCGCCGGACGCAGGAATTAGCCCGAAGCAGTGCCCACCAAAATGAGCGGCAGAAAGAGGTCATGTGGGGGACTCATTAAGAATCAGGATGGAGATGACCCGTTCTGCCAGAAGGTTCAGCACACCGGAGCGGTAACCGCAGCCTCGCGGACTCTGCCTTGGCTTCGCGCAGGATGGGGATGTAGGGACCGGTTTCTTTCCTCAAACACGACCAAACCCTGATGCAGTGAGATTGTTGAGGGGTTATCGCTTCAAAAAACCAGCTTCAGAGCAAACTGTACGTTAAATAAATGCTTCACCCGGGCCGATGCCGGGAGCACCTACGAAGCCGCCGATGGTGGTGATCGACTGTCCGAATCCATTTTTGCGCGTTGGGTCCCGCGAAATTAAACGTGTTCGGCGGCGCAAGATTCGCCCAGTTGAACAGGTTGAAAATTTCCGTGCGGAATTGCAAGTTGAACTGCTCGCTAATCCTGAAGTCTTTCAATACGGAAAAATCCACATCTTTGAAACCAGGGCCGTAAAGCTGGTTGCGCCCCATGGTACCGAACGTACCTAGGGCTGGCAGGGCGAAGGCAGCCGAATTTACCCACTGCACGAAGTTTGTGCCATTCGCGGTAACCATTTTGTGTGAGACGCCGGCGAATGGGTCGCCAACCTGATTCACGCGCTGAACAAGCTCGTTCGTACCCGAGTTGTCGGTTTCAGTGAAAACGGTGAAAGGCTGTCCGGTATGAAACGAGAGCAGGCCACTGACTTGCCATCCCTGCAGGAGCCATTGCGGACCTGTTGAGCGGCTCGGCAAATTGTAGGAAAGAAGGGCGGTGAAGTTGTGGCGCGTATCAGAATCGCTATTTCCGTAATCGGCTTTCAAGTCGAAACTGTTCTGAGGACTGACCTCGCAATTTGCCTAGGCTTGGGCGCACTCGCTTGACGATATGACGAATGAAAAACGAACTGGCCTTCGGGCGTTGTGAACGTGGTGTGCTTGATCCCGGTGGCGATGTTTTCGACAACAACTTCAGCCTTTGGAACAACTCCCTCGGTCGGATCGGTAACGCTGCCGTTGATCGCTCCGCGGAATGTCTGTGAGGATCCCGATGCCGCTAACGTCAGAAAGACGAGTAATCCTGCATGTTGGTATCGCATCGGTGTGGCCCCCAATCACTCATCTCTAGAGAGCCCGTCAACCGCTCATGGTCCGCCCGAATCATTTCCGAATGCACATCGGGTCTACTGCAGTTTCGCGCACTCGGCCTTGGCTTGCTTAAGGATGGGAATGTCAGGATCGGCGTCTTTCCAAAGTGTGAGGAAATCCTGGTACGCGGCGCGTGCTTTGGTTGTGTCTCTCTGCATCGCGTAGGCACGTCCCAGTTGGAGATGGGCCAGTGCGCCGATAGGTTCATTCAGAACAATGCCGCGATGGTCGAGAATTTTCTGAAACTCTGCTGCAGCTTCGCGCCCTGATGAGCGGCAAGATAGGCTTCTCCTCGCACATAAACGGGGTAAAGATTGGGCCAATTGTAGCTGCCAACCGCCGGCAAACCAAGTTCATACGGAGAAGCGACCTTAAGAATATCAAGCGCCTTCTGTGGGTTTGAGTGCAGGAGCGCCACTTTTGCGCGCAGAGCCGGCAGGTAATTGAGCTGCAGAAGCGTGTCCTCGGGGGAGCTCTTGTCTAAATCATCAGCCAAGGTTTGCGCGCGAGTTGCGTCGCCCGCGTAGGCAAGAGCTAGTGCCACCCCGTAATCCAGGTCTCTCCCCGTCGAACCCCTCTTCGCGACACTTGCCTGTTGCCGGGCTTCGGCTGCATCGCCGAACAAAGCCTCTCGCGAGGCAGATATAGCGTAGTAACCCGCCGCGGTTTCTTTCTCTGCGGCTAACTGCGCAGAATCCGCGGCGCGCCGAGAAAGCTCACGGGCTTTCCCGAGATGTCCGAAATAGGCAGATGTATCGGCATCACTCGCCAACAGCAAGTCTTCTACTCCCGGTAAGCCCGTAGCACGACTCACCTGTTGCCCCATTTCGGCGGCGTCACCCCGATAGAACGCAATAGCATAAAGGATGAACTCAGGGTGGGCGTCCAGGCACTTTGTGGGTGCTTCTTTGGCCGCAGCCTCAGCTTTCTCGACTCGGTTCAAGTAAAGATACCCGTAGGCGACAGTCCGGCAATAAAGGGCGTTGTATGGAGCGAGACGACCGGCTTCTAATTTCTCTTTCAGGCCGGCTTCATATCGTCCCAGTCCGTCTAAGTAGACTCCAAGGTCGTCGTGAAAGAAGCCCTCGCGTGGGTACATTCTTGATCCAAGCTCACAGCTGCGCATCGCCTTCATGACATCGCCCTGGGGAGCGACATCGCATTCGATCTTTAGTCTTTCGAGCTCACTCAGCCTTTCACGCAACTCGTAGGCTTTCAGCTGGCGTTCACCTGCCAAGGTGGTCTCGCCGACGAATGCGTATGATTGGGCCATTCCCCAGTGGGCCATCGCAAAATTCGGGTCAAGTTGCGCCGCTCGTTGAAAAAAAGATACCGCCGCGGCGCTGTCGCCGTGTGCGAAAAAAGCTTGCCAGCCTAAGTTGTAGGCCTGTAATGCTTCCAGAGATGGCGTGGTCCCTTGCTCCAGAGGCGTGTTGAACTTTTGTACGGTGCTCAAGGATTCCCCGAGTTTGCTGCGCATGGCCGAAGCCGCCTTGCCGAGCGCGTCGAGAACGTGGCTTTTGTCGTTCGCCTGCGCTTCGGTGCTCGCCAGTAAGTCTCCGCTGGCACAATTGACCGCCTTGAGAATCAGATTATATCGGGTGCCGATCAGAGCTACCGAACCTTCCAGCGCAGCCGCACCGCTTGTCCGTTGACAAACTTCGCGCGTGATTTCAGGAGTGAGTCGCGTATTTGGCGGTCGTTCCATCATCCGCAATGTTTGACGGATTCCTTCCTCTGACACTAGGCTCAGGAAGGGCGACTGCTCCAGCTCGACAGAAAGGCCTTCTCGAAGCGTCCCGTCGAATACTGCATCGCCGGTCGAATTGGCGAAGTCCCCGAGAACGATGGTGTCCTTCTCGGTGAGGTGCCGTGCTTGCGGCGTCCGCCAGAGCAGTCCTCCCGCTATTCCCGAGGCGAGCACCGCAACGGCCACCGTTACGATGATCTTCCGACTGCGTGGCAGCGCGGCCGCGCTCACACCAGCGGCCGTCCCTCTCCCTGTTTCATCTCCCCCGGTGACTGGTGCGATGAACCGATATCCACGGCGCGGAAGTGTTTCGATGAAGCGTGGACTATCAGCGGAATCCCCCAACGCTTCGCGCAACTTGTTGATCGCCGTGTTCAGACTGTTGTCGAAGTCGACGAAGGTATCGGCAGGCCAGTTCTGCGAACGCAGCTCTTCACGAGTTACTACTTCGCCCGGACGCTGCAACAAGACCGTGAGTACGTGAAAGGGCTGCTCCTGCAGCTTGGTCCGCACGCCCTGCTTGCGCACCTCTCCCGCGCGCAGGTCCACCTCGAACACTCCAAAGCGCAGGATTGCCGGAGATCGGGCTTCGAGGGCCATTTGCATCTATCTCTGATGTTAGCGCGAGTCTATCACCCCCAAATTAGATGACAAGGTTTAGATAACGCAACACCATAAACTAATGAAACAAGAAACGTTAGCCGCTTAGAAGCAATCAAGCCTCAATCAAGCCGCCGTCCATTGAGCTTCCTCCTAACTAGCCCCAAGTTCGCCTCCAGCACACGCCCGGAGGTGGCAAATGAGGCTGAGAATTTGGACAACCCTATTCTTGGCGACAATAGCGCAGGTCGCCTGGGGACAAACAAGCACGAATCCAAAGTTGGTCAACGCGGAAGTGACCTCGCCTGAACCTTCCGTAAACAGCTACACCGTCCTGGGAGCCACGTCCGAACAAGAGGCTTTGGTGCGAGCTCAGATTCGGATCATGCAACCCGACGTTTATCCTCTGCGAGTTCTCTTTGTGCCGCACTGGAAGTACGTTGACACGACCAGAACCTTTCGTCTCCATGTGCCCGCCGGATATACCAGCGCTATGTTCACGCACCTCCCCAGCCGAAGCGTGTTCATCGACAGCGACCGCTATGTGAGCGATGACTCCCTCGGATACTGGGTAGCGCATGAACTCGGACATTTGGCTGCCAACAGCGCCAGCGAGAATGCTGCTGACAAAGCCGCCCGCGAATACCGAAAGCACCTTAAGGCTGCACGCAAACCAGACGTACATTAGTGTTTACCGGAGATTCGGCGGCGTCCAATCCGTGATTGTGGTCGGTTGACGAGTAACCCAGAAGTAATGCCTCCCTGGGGGGCTTCGTTCAAACGGCGTTCTGGGAAGTTCGCAGCGAGCCCCTGGGTTCTTGAATATCTCAGGATGCCAGTAGCAAAAGAAAAGCCCCGGCTCTGTAGAACGTGAGTCGGGGCCATTCTTTTTTTGGGTCCAACATTGGGTCCAACTAGGCCCGGTTTTGGGCAGCTTTTTCGGGGCTAAACGGTGCCGAATCAACGGATCGTTTTAAAGTTAACAGCCGAATGCTCTACCGTTGAGCTACCGGGGAACTGAGCAACACATTTGTTTTCATTCTAATACAGACATCGAAATCACGCCACTTCAGCCGCTGGTTCCAACTTCGGTCCAACGAGCGTGATTTGCCGGACTTCTTTGGTGAAATCAAGAAAATCCGATGACTGATTTTCAAAGACTTAGACGTAATGTTCTCCAGGAAATTCACGAT
>Ga0209161_10001733_pt1 | contig 18051 bp, 14 predicted proteins | sample GraSoiAngelo_155_FD_186169 | JGI IMG/M metagenome (GOLD analysis project Ga0209161, IMG submission 186169) | Grasslands soil microbial communities from the Angelo Coastal Reserve, California, USA - 14_1009_13_30cm (SPAdes) (version 2) | ecosystem: Environmental > Terrestrial > Soil > Grasslands... | reverse complement strand
ATCAGGAGGCAGTTGCTCTATAGTAAACCCCTGTCGCTTAAGAAGTTGGGAAATAGAAATGCCATGCAACTTCGTTCCAGCAGCTACCATGCGAGCTTGCTGCAATAGGTGCATTTTTTCTTGAAAACGACCGTATCGAGCTTCGGTGACTAAGCCGGACCGAAATGCTGCCGCCGTTAATCTTTGATCCGCGTTGTCGTGTCGCAACGATAATCGAGCCTCAGCGCGGCTAGTGAACATGCGATACGGCTCTTCTGTCCCCTTCGTGACGAGATCATCAATGAGAACGCCGACGTACGCGTCCTTCCTGCTTAATACGAATGGCGCACGATTTTGAACCTTTAAAGCAGCATTAGCTCCAGCGATCAACCCTTGAGCTGCCGCCTCTTCGTACCCGGAAGTGCCATTAATTTGCCCGGCAAAGAAGAGTCCGCTGAGGAGCCTTGTTTCCAATGTTGGATGAAGTTGGGTTGGGGGAAAGTAATCGTATTCCACAGCATACCCAGGCCGCATGATCTCGGCTTTTTCGAGTCCTGGAATTGAATGGAGAAATTGCAGCTGAACTTCGTACGGCAGACTCGTTGAAATTCCGTTGACGTAGTATTCGCCAGTGTGCCGCCCTTCGGGTTCCAGAAACAGCTGATGCGCCGGCTTCTCCGCGAATTTCACTACTTTATCTTCGATGGAGGGACAATATCGCGGCCCGATCCCTTGAATTCGACCGGAATAGAGCGGTGATCTGTGCAGATTGGCACGGATGATCTGATGCGTCGTTTCAGTCGTGTGCGTGATCCAGCAGGGAAATTGTTCCACGTGGAACTTTGCGTCCTCGACATAATTTAACGTGAAAATTTCGTTTGCATCGGTGCTGATCTCCTCCGGATGGAAAGCAAATCCGCAAGGCGGTTCATCCCCAAGCTGGATTGAGCAACGTGAAAAATCGATGGATCGCGCATTTAAGCGACAGGGCGTCCCGGTCTTGAAACGTCCTATCTCGAAGCCTAGCTGCTGCAGGGTTGTACTCAGGCCGGAGGTGGCGTCGCCCATTCGTCCCCCGGGCTTGCTTGTCTCGCCAACGTGCAAGAGCCCTCGCAGAAATGTCCCGGACGTGATGACCACGGTCCGAGCACCAATTGCCACGCCCAAGTCGGTCTCAACCCCAACTATCGCTCCAGAATCGACAAGCACACGGGATACCGTGGCCTGTTTGACGTCAAGATTCGGTGCCTGCTCGAGAATCGCCTTCATCCGAAACTGATACGCCTTTTTGTCGCATTGAACTCGCGGAGCGCGCACCGACGGTCCCTTGCTTTGATTCAGCATTCGAAATTGAATCCCCGTCGCGTCGGCATTCAGTCCCATTGCTCCTCCGATCGCGTCGATTTCGCGAACAATATGCCCTTTTGCCAGGCCGCCGATTGCCGGGTTACACGACATTTGACCAATCGTATCCAAATTCTGGGTCAAGATCAGCGTGCGCACTCCAATTCGAGCGGCGGCCAAAGCCGCTTCGATCCCGGCATGACCGCTCCCCACGATGACAACATCGTAATCACTTATGAAATATGCCATAACAATTTATTCCTGAGGTATTTATCTTGATAATATCGGACGCTCTACAGCCTCATTTGAGGCTGCGCCAGGGGGTCCTGCCGACGACGCTTGAATAACGCGATAGGCCACGCGGACCAATACCGCCAAAAGCAACACGGTTGTGACGAATGCGCCACCCCAGATCCAATATTCAACCATGCGGGGGTAACTTCGACCTCGCATCACTCGTACCGCGAGTTGACCCAGCGTACCGATGTAGCAGTACAAAAAAAGACCTGGCACTCGCCCAACCGTTGCCCAAAACATGTACGTGCTGAACCGAATTGGCGTCACTCCGTAAAAGTAGTTCAGCAGGCTGGTAGGAAAAAGCGGATGCAACTGACTTAGCAAAATAATCTTCCAGCTCTCGCGTTCCACCGCAGGCCCTAGACTCCTCAAAGTCGCGTTACGCGATAGCGTGCGCTTAAACCAGCGTCTTGCAACGAACCGACTGAGCGCAAACGAAATCGCTGTGGCGACGATGTTGCCTGCGAGCACGACTAAAAAGCCCCACCACAAACCAAAGAAGAAGCCGCCCCCTACAGCCAGAATACCGCCCGGCAAGACAAGAATGTTGCAGGCTGCAAAAAGCAAGGGATAGCAGATCCCAGCCCAGGCGCCCCAGCTCATGACACGCGTTTGTAAGGCTTCGATAAAACTGACAACCGGAAAAAAACGGGAGAGCCCCACCGCAAGCGCAATCGCACACACGACCGCTGCAGCCTGCCAGGAAATCACGCGGCGGACGCTCAGCATCTTGAAATTGTGCGCGCGTCGTGCAGTCTGCGCAAATCTCGCCAGCCGTTTGGGTAAATGCTTGGAAAACTGCGGATCGTCTTGCTCCGGCTAGAGACTCGAAGCGTGCGCGTTCCGATGCCGGGAAATGCCGAGGCTATCGAAGATTATGCGCGTAGCGTCCGAGCGGTTGAGCGTGTAGAAATGAATACCCGCAACATCATTTTCAAGAAGATCCCGACATTGCTCCAAAGCGTACTGGATACCGACGCGCCTGACCATTGCGGCATCATCTTGCCAAGGCTGTAGTGCGCGTAGAAGCTTCGCGGGAAATCGCGCACCGCCAGCCAGCTCGGCCATGCGCTTGAGTCCACTCATGGATGTAATCGGCATGATCCCGGCAATAATCGGGATGTGGATACCCGCCAGTGCACAGCGCTCCCGGAAATCGATGAAATCGCTATTCTCGAAAAATAGCTGCGTGATCACATAATCCGCCCCGGCATCCACTTTCGCCTTAAAATGTTCCATCTCGATCAATCGATTCGGCGTGGCGGGATGTCCCTCGGGAAAGCCAGCCACTCCGATTCCGAAACCGCGACGGTCCGGATGCACGCCGGACTCGTTGAAGCGGCGAACGAATTTTATCAAATCAATCGCGTGCTGGAATGAATCGCGGGATTTGTCGTAAGCCATTTCAGGCGGCCTGTCCCCGCCGAGGGCGAGAATATTTCCAATGGCTGACCTGGCATATCGGAGCAGAATCGCTTCGATCTCCTCTTCTTTGTGGCAGATACACGTCAGATGCGGGATCGGATCCAGTTTTGTTGTGTTTTGAATGCGCTCGACAAGATCGTGCGTGAGCTCACGCGTCGAGCCGCCGGCTCCATAAGTGACGCTGACAAAATCCGGTGCGTACGATTCCAGATCGCGAATCGTCCGGTAGAGCGTCTCGGCCGCTTCAGGCGTTTTCGGGGGAAAAAATTCAAACGAAAACGTCGGACACTGCCCTCGCATAATGTCAGTGATATGCATGACTCAGCGGCTAGCATCGTTTCTGTGGCGACTTTCCGTCAAACGATGAAGCCGTTTTCGGCGTGAAAAGTTTAGACCGTCAATTCCGATTCACCTGGCTCGTTCGGCACGATCTGAGCGTCGAAGCCGACCCATGGAACAGGCTTTACTGATCCAAAAGAGCGAATCGGGCGGCGGACGGATCTACTGGCACGAAAAAAGACCCAAATGGCAAGAGGACGGCGACCGAGTTCGCGTGCCAGCGCGGTAGCGCGTTTGCCGCAACGCTTCCGAGCTTCGATTACCCTGCGATTACTTGGGCGAACGCATGTCGGCGTGGGTTTTGATTTCGCGCCTTTGCTTTTCCACGACACGACGCAGCTCGCGCTCCATCGTTTTGAACGCATCGTGGATTACCTTTATTAATGGTGCATGAGTGCCGTTATTCATCTGCTTTTCATCGGCCACGAGTTCGTGCCGTGGTGCCACGGTCACGTCGATACGGCACCGATAAGGATTTCCCTTTTGATGAGTGTGATTGGTCTGCTCAATAGCGACATCGCAGCGGTTGATGTGGTCGCAAAACCTTTCGAGTCGTGCTGCATAATCCAAAACGACTTTGTCAATCTGGTCAGATTTCTCCAAACCCCGATACGATATCTTAACAGGCAATTGCATAATTCCTTATATACTACGGCTCTGTTGACTGTTGGGGGAACAAAAATCTCGATTCCACGCCAGTGTTCAAATCTGCTGCAGTGAACGGAAGTGGCTGATCAATCTTGCAGGTTCCACTTTCACCAGATCCGATTTCACATGTTCGACGATTCGTTGCCGCACAGCAGAAGGTAAGGAATCCACGATTGCCGCGTGTATTTCCGCAGGAGCGGCAAACGACCAGCCTTCTTTTCCGTTTTGCAAAACAATTTGCGTGATTTGATCGGCCAACTCCTTTTGAATTCGCCGATCGATTTCGCTAATGAGTTGCGTTCGTTCGGCAATGGACGCAGGTCCACGGTGCGCGCCCGCCCCCTCGGTCACAGGAAAACGCCCCGCCGCATCGCTCAGTTTATCGACGAGTCTGCCGTGCGCGTCAGTGATGTTAAAGGCCTGCACGAGTTGAAGGCTCGGTCCTCGCGTTGGCGTCTCAGTCACTCGATACGCTTTCAAGCTGCCGCGATCAGTGACGATCACAAGAGAAGTCGGTGTCATTGGCAAATCACTGGCGGCGCGCGACTGCGCACATCTCTACTATCTCTATAAAAGAAATCGGTCGGCGTTGCAACTTCGTGCTTGCCAAAAATTGCCCGCGGCAAGGAGAAACGCTATACGCTAGCTTTTGCGCGCCGCGCGTTCTTCCTCCGCGGTGACGCGGGGAAATTCCACGGGCCGCTTTTTCCAGGATTCCTCGCGCGCCTGCGCTTGCGTACCCCTGGCCAGTTGAAGGAGACAACAGGCGCGTCCGCCAAGATTGATATCATCCCCGGAGGCGAATGTTTTTGGCTCGGTCAAAAAACCCTCTGGATCGCTTGTGTCGAGAATCAACTGCCATTCCAGATTTTCCTGACCCGGCAGGACAAATGGGATCGGCTCGTAATGCGCATTTATCAGCAGCAGAAAGGTCTCATCACGAACTGGTTCATCTTTGGAATTGACCGCATCGGTCGCATCGCCGCTCAGCAGCATGCCGAGACAGCGCACGAACGGGGATGTCCATTCTTCTTCAGTCATCTGGTTACCGCCCGGAGTGAACCACATCACATCCCGAATCTCGGAGCCCGGAACGCGGCGACCTTTCAAAAACTTCGGCCGGAGAAAAACCGGATGCTCCTTTCGCAATTGGATCAATTTTCGCGTGAACTCAAGAAACTGATTCTGCTTGTCGTCACGATGCCAGTTGAACCAACTAATCTCGTTGTCCTGGCAATAACCATTGTTATTTCCGCTCTGGGTTCGCCCCAGCTCGTCTCCGCCGCAAAGCATCGGCACCCCTTGCGACAGAAACAAAGTCGTCAGGAAATTCCGGCGCTGGCGATCGCGCAAAGCGTTGATCTGCGGATCTTCGGTTGGTCCGTCCACCCCGCAATTCCACGACAGATTATTGTTGTCGCCGTCGCGATTATCGTCGCCGTTCAGCTCGTTGTGTTTTTCGTTGTAGCTGACCAAATCACTTAGCGTGAATCCGTCATGGGCGATGACGAAGTTGATGCTGGCATAAGGGCGCCGGTCATCGTGTTCATACAAATCGGGGCTCCCCGTCAGTCGATAGGCCATTTCGCCAATTCGGCCTTCGTCACCTTTCCAAAAACTGCGAACGGAGTCGCGATATTTACCATTCCATTCCGACCAGGAAACGGGAAAATTCCCAACCTGATAACCTCCTTCACCGATATCCCACGGTTCTGCAATTAACTTCACTTGCGAGAGCACAGGGTCCTGCTGGATCACTTGGAAAAATGGATGCAGCGTGTTGAATCCTGAATGATCGCGTGCCAGCGCGGACGCGAGATCGAATCGAAATCCATCAACATGCATCTCCAGCACCCAATAACGCAAACTGTCGGTCACCAATTGCAGCGTTCGCGGATGAAGCAGATTGAAGGTGTTGCCGGTGCCGGTGAAATCGAGATAGAAGCGCGGGTTCTCAGGATGCAGCCAGTAGTACGCAAGATTGTCGATTCCGCGGAAACACAGCGTGGGCCCGAGATGATTTCCTTCTCCGGTGTGATTGTAAACCACATCGAGAATTACTTCGATGCCCGCCGCATGCAGGCTGCGCACCATGGCCTTGAACTCCGCGACCTGTTGGCCCAATTGCCCACTGCCGGAGTATTCCTCATGCGGAGCGAAAAATCCGATTGTGTTGTAGCCCCAGTAGTTCGTTAGGCCATGATCAGCCAAAAATTTGTCGTCGCTATGCGCGTGCACAGGGAGTAACTCCAAAGCGGTCACGCCAAGTTTCTTGAAGTAGTCGATGGCGAGCTGGCTACCCAGGCCCGCGTACGTACCGCGCAATTGCTCCGGCATCTCGCGCCAAAGCTTGCTGAAACCTTTCACGTGTACTTCGTAGATCACCGACTCGTGCAGCGGAATGGCCGGCCTTTTATCCCCCTGCCAATCGAATCCGGTATCGATCACGATGGATTTCGGAACACCCCATGCATTATCGCGAAAGTCCTGAGTCAAATCTTGCTTTTCGTCGCCTATGACATAACCGAACATTTCATCGGCCCAGCTCACTGCTCCTGCGATTGCTTTTGCGTATGGATCAAGGAGGAGCTTCGAATTATTGAAACGCAGTCCGCGCTCCGGATCGTACGGACCGGAGACGCGAAACCCGTACAACTGGCCCGGTCGCGCATCGGGCAAAAAGACATGCCAGACATGACCGGTACGCTCCTTGAGCGGAATCCGAACATTGTCTTCTGTATTGTTGACGCTATCGAACAGGCATAGCTCAACGCCGGTAGCGTGCTGGGAAAAAATTGCGAAGTTGACGCCGTCGCCCGTCCATGTCGCGCCCAGAGGATACGAATAACCGCGAAAGGTTTTTACCGGAGTCATAAACGCGCCGCGCATTTATCAGGCATTGACGCGACACTGGCAACGACGAACGGCGGATCGGACAAATCGTGACGAAGTCGCTTTCGCTTAAGCGGCGCGATCGAGGAACCCTGGCGAGTTACAGCGGACGATAAGGTCATCGCGATTCGCCCTGAGGGATCGGAGCGGCCAAAGATTTTCCTAAAGCTCCTCGAGCACGCGCCGCGCTTTTTCGATATCCGAAGGTCTCAGGATGATCAGACCTCTTTCTGCTTCCCGGCCAGCGGCAAGATAGGTATAATCAATATTCACCTCGGCTTCGGCGAGGGTCTCGGCGATTTCAGCCAGAACACCTGGCTCGCTTGCTGTCTCGATCGTCAGCACGTCCGTCTCCAGAGCGAGCACGCCGGCTTCGCCCAGAAGCATGAGCGCCTTGGTCGGATTGCTCACAACCATGCGTACAACGGTGTGATCGACGGTATCGGAGGTAGCCAGCGCGTAGATATTGATTCCGGCGTTGGCCAGCGCCTCACACACGCGCGCAAGTGCGCCGGGACGATTTGCAAGGAAAACTGCCAGCTGAGTGGCGGTTTCGACGGAGAGCTTGGGATGTGCATTCATGCTGCTTGCAAACTGACGTTGGGAAGCGGTTCTGACAACTTAGGAAAATCTCGTAAACGCCGAAACATCGAACGGCTGAACATCCTCGAACATCAAATCAACGGACTCGGTGCATTTGCGTTCAATGTCGACTATTGGGTCTTCGGCATTCTGGCGAAAGAAACTGAATCGAATTTTATCGTGCGATGACTACACTTGCGCAGCCTGTCGCTGTTAAATCTGCACCGCTGAAGCGCACGATCGGGTTCGTAACCGCATGCTCGATTGTCATTGCCAATATCATCGGCACCGGGATCTTCACGAGTCTTGGTTTTCAAGTGACGGACATTCACGCAGGGTTCCCGCTCCTGATGCTCTGGGTTGTCGGTGGAATCGCGGCGCTATGCGGCGCGCTCTGCTACGGAGAGCTCGCCGCCGCACTGCCGCGCTCCGGAGGCGAATACAATTTTCTCTCGGAAATTTATCATCCGGCGGTCGGATTTATGGCCGGATTCGTGTCCGCCACGGTGGGATTCGCAGCGCCCGTGGCACTCGCCGCGATGGCGTTTGGGACATATTTCAATGGAGTTTTCGGCGTAGGTTCACCCGTGATGCTGTCATTCGTCGTTGTTTGGCTGGTCACGGTGTTTCACCTTGGGAATCTGCAGATCGGCAGCGCGTTCCAGAACGTTTCTACGCTGGTAAAATTGCTCTTGATCGGTGCACTGATCGGGGCGGGCTTCTTTGTAACACCGAAGCAGCCGATCAGTTTTTTGCCCGCGGCTGGGGACAAATCCTCGATCCTGAGCGGCGCATTCGCGATCGCGCTCGTTTATGTCATGTATTCGTACTCCGGCTGGAATGCCGCGGCGTACATCACGAGCGAGATTGAACGCCCTGAGAAAAACGTGCCGCGTTCACTGCTCGCGGGCACAAGCGTCGTGATTGTGATTTATGTGCTGATAAATGCCGTTTTCCTGGCGACCACACCTGCGGATGAATTGAAAGGACAGCTTCAAGTCGCATTGATTGCCGGGAAGCATATTTTTGGCGAAAACGGTGGACGATTCGCGGGTGGAGTTATTTGTCTTGGGCTGGTTGCCGCAATCAGTTCGATGATGTGGATCGGTCCGCGCGTTACGATGTCGATGGGCGAAGATCACTGGCTGCTGCGACTGCTTGGCCGCAAGAACAAACACGGAATCCCGACAAACGCCGTCCTCCTGCAACTGCTCATGGTGAACTTGCTTTTACTTACCCAAAGCTTCGGGGAAGTGGTGCGCTACACTCAATTCAGTCTGTTGCTTTGCTCGTTGCTGGCCGTCCTAGGGGTAATGGTGCTTCGTTTTACGCGTCCCGAACTCGCGCGACCGTATCGCGTTTGGATTTACCCCGTTCCACCGATTGTATTTTCGCTGATCACAATTTGGATGATGTTTTATCTCTTGCGTTCACATGCGGCCGAATCCCTGGCTGGTTTGGCCACGGCACTATTGGGCCTGCTGCTCTATTGCTGCGCAGGAAAACGCCTCGATCGCTCGCCATGAAAACAAATTGGACGGCTTTGTCGGTGATTCTGGGTCTGCTCACCGCCATTATGGTGTGTGCGCAGGAGAATCCGGAAATTGCGCCTCGTGCAATCCCCGTAAATTCCGGACCCAATGATGTGGCGCGCTTTCTTGCCGGGATGCCTGTGCCGGAGGAGTCGCCGCTCGCGCCGCTGATGCGCGATCCGGCGTGGCAGACGCACGCCGCGTTTTTCGAAGAGCAATTCTCAAAACTAAATCTTCGGCAACTCCAGAAGCTGCACGCCTGGCAACAGACGGCTCTTCCTGAATCACTTCAGCCAATTCCAGTGGTGTTTTATATGTTCAGCGGACCCGATTTTTTGTACGTGGATCAGTTTTTTCCAAAAGCTGGCGTGTATGTGCTTTGCGGAAAAGAAGCTCTCGGTCCGGCGCCGGATCCGTTGCGCATCGCGAACTTGTCGAGTGCGCTCGGCAATCTGGAGAACGCAATGAAGTCTTCGCTCAGCACGACGTACTTCATCACCAAGGATATGAAAGTCGATCTACACGAACAGAACCTGAACGGCGTGCTGCCGATTCTCTACGCTTACCTGGCTCGTGCCGATAAATCGATCACGAACGTTGCCTTCGGCTCGCTGGGCAGCAGTGGCGTATTTGACGAAGCTGCGCCGGGCAAACGGGGCGGCAGCATTCAGGGTGTTCGGATCCGGTACACCGACAATCAATCAGGCAATGCACAGACGTTGTTTTATTTCACCACAGACATTTCCGACGGCGGCGTCAAGGCGACTCCGGGTTTTTTGAAGTTTTGCCAGCGTCTCGGCACCGGCGCGAGTTTTCTCAAGTCGTCATCGTATTTGTTATTCGAAAATGGTTTCGCCACGATCCGCAATTTCATCCTCGATCATAGCAACATCATCGTGCAGGACGACTCAGGAATTCCGCTCGATTACTTCGACCCTAACAAGTGGAACCTGCGTTTCTTTGGCGTCTATCTCGGACCTATTGATATATTCAAACAACATTATCAACCCCGGCTACGCGAATTGTTCGACCGAACCAATCCGCCACCACTCGAGTTTGGATTCGGTTACCGATGGAATTACAAGGAAGCGAATCTAACCGTGGCGACGCACAAGTAATCCTGGGATCTCGAGCGAAGTCGAGAGATCCCGCGAAATCACCAACTCTTATGCCACGGGATTGAAAGCCTGGCCTCGCCCCGAAAGCTTTCGGGGCTGCGTTGCAGCCTCGACTTCACTCGGAATGACAGAGACGTTAAAACCTGCGGAACCACGAATAGGGAAAATCGTCGCCTGGGCAGTCGGTCGGCCAGCGCGGCGGATTGATTTCACGGTGTGGTTTTACAGGAATGGCGCCTCTCCCGGTGCCACCGCAACGCTGTCGCAAATAGCGGATAAGTTCCTCACAAGCGTCTAGCTGCGCGCGTGTTGGCTGATCCCGATTGAAATCGCCTACCAGACAAATGCCGAGCGAGATATTGTTGAGATAATCGCTGTGCACGTGGCCGCCATTGATCTGACGCCGCCAGCGATCCCCAACTTCGATCTGCCCATTTCCGGTTGATGTGCCGTTGCCGATCACGAAATGATACGCAAGGCCGTTCTGCATCCGGCGAACATGTCGATGGTAATAATCGAAAACCCGTGCGTTGCCCTGCCGCGTGCCGCTGTTGTGCACGACAATAAATTGCCAACGACGGCGCTTCACCGGCGCGCGCCGGATTGCTTCAATTACGGAGCTTGTCAAGTAACGGTAGGTGACTGGACGACTCCATGGCCACAAACCGAATCGGCGCGGCGGCGGTGATGGCGGAGGTTCCAATCCCTGGTCCTCCTCGATGCCGGATTTTTCAATGACGACCTGCGCTTGCCCAGTCGCTGAAACGGCGCGTGGAGGCTGAGGTTGTGGCGAGGGCGCTGGTGTTGGTACAGCAATCGCCCGTGGTGGCGGGCTTGCGATCTCTCCCGCGGTGCGCTCTTTTTCTACTTGCGGCTGCGGTGTTTTTTTCGGCTTTGGCGTTTCCTCTTCTTTTTGATCGGACTTTGATTTTGCAGATTTGCCGGATGCTTCTTTGACCGACTTCTTTTTCGCTGATTTCGGCTCGGGCGTTGGCGTATGACGCCGCTTCGTTTTTGGCGAAGCACTCGGTGTGTGATTTCCCGCCTTTGCTTTTGCTGCAGGGGTCGGAGATTTCTTTGGTTTTGGAGACGGCGTAGCAGACGTCTCGGTTTCGCTGGACGGCTCGCGCCGTTTGTGTTCGCCGACTTGCGCACAGAGGACACCGGCGAGGATTGCGCCAGACGCGAGTGCCGTTGCGAGCGAAATGCGAAAGCGCTCCACTGCAACGGAGAGTAACAGAGCGCGCGACTCGATCAACGCCTCTGCGAGTGATTTGTTAAAAAAGTTAAAAAATCAGGTGAGCCAATGACTCTCTCTCTATTTAACTTTTTGACTCTTCAACTGGTCGCCGCCGGCGCGGGTGCGAGAGGCGTGTCAACGCGCATTTTTTCGCATTCACGCCGAATGATGGCGTTCAATTTGCCTCCCAGCAACAGGAGCAGACAAGTTAAATACATCCAGGTGAGCAGCACGATAATCGATGCCAGCGCGAGATAAGTGGGGTTGTAACGATCGTATCTCGCCACGTACAGCTGAAAAACTTTTGTGGCGATGATCCAGCCGAGGGCAAAGAAAATCGCGCCTGGCAACGCTTGACGGACGGTTAAATAGTTCTCCGGCGTGAAAAGATAAAGCGCAAGCGCGAGGCCCACCAGCGCCACCGCGGTCAACGGCAGATTCAATCTCGCAATCCAGGCCTGCAGCGGAAACGCCAGTTGCCAATTTACTTCGGCAATGCCGGCGAGCTTCTCGCCGAAAACGACGGCGTTAAAACTAAACACGATCACTATCCCAAACCAGAAGAGCATAAAAAACGAGATGATATACTTCGACCACCAATGCCGATCTTCGCGCACTCCATGCATTTGGCTCAAGGCGCGAGAAACCGTAGCAATGAAAATAGTACCGAAATAGATTCCCAGGATAATGCCGGCGTTCGCGAGCAATCCGCTTGTGCCTGTCACCACCACACTGGCCATGGCAGAATCAAGAATATCCTGCACTTTCGGGTCCGGCGGCATGAAGCTCTTCAAGAGAAGAAACATCCGGTGCAACTTGCTCGGGTCAGTCCCAAACAGCCCGAGCAGGTGCCAGAAAAAAAGCGTGCCCGGCGCAAGCGCGAAAAGCAGCAGATACGCCATCTGCGCTGCCATGCCGGTTGTGTTATCGGTTGCGGTTTCCCAAACCAGCCGGCGGGCAACGCACCAAATGAATCTGAGATATTTCATCTCGGCAGGAGTTTACTTTGCGGGGCACAAATATCCATTAAAGTCTCCCGCAGTCGCAAGACTTTCGCCTGTGACTCCGCATCTGCTTCTGACCTTGTCGCAGGCCGTGTCGTCTAACGACCAATGAAGAAGAGAGTATTGATTCTGACTGCGGGTTTCGGAGAAGGCCACAACAGCGCAGCAAGAGGAGTGCGCGACGGGCTTGCTCGCATCGCTCCGGATCAGACTACAGTGGAATTGCGGGATTTGTTTGCCGAGGCTTACGGACCGATCAACGAACTGGTGCGCCGCAGCTATCTGGCACTGGTGAACTCTGCGCCACGCGCCTGGGGAGTCGTTTATCGCTGGCTTGATCGCAAGACAGATTACAACACCGAATTTCGACGATTGGCACGGCTGAAGGCTCAGTTTGCTCCTGTGCTCGACCGTTTTCAGCCGAACATCGTCGTCTGCTCTTTTCCGGCCTACGCCAATGTGCTCCAGGAGATTTTGGGAGCCGGAAGAGTCTGCAAATGTGTCGTGGTGGTCACGGACTCGATCACTATCAACGCATCCTGGTATCGGAGTCCGGCCGATTATTTCGTCGTTGCAAACGAGCAAAGCGCGGGCGTGCTACGGAGCAGCGGCGTCGCCGCCGAAAAAATCAAGATATTTGGATTCCCGGTCAGTCCGAAGTTTGCAGACTTCGCTGAGGATCGGCCGTTGCCTTCCACCAATTCCAGCCGGCGGGTTTTGTACATGATTCATGCTGCCAAGCGTGGCGCGCCGGAACTGGTGCGTCTGCTCGCGAAACTTGGCGTAGATCTTACCGTGACTATCGGTCGCGCCGATGAGCTCCGGTCTGAAATCGAAGCGGCCGCGAATGGCCACCCCATGAACATCGTTGGTTGGACGAACGAACTTCCGCGCATGATGCACGAGAACCATTTGCTCATCGGCAAAGCCGGTGGCGCAACGGTACAGGAAACGATTGCTGCCAAATGTCCCATGATTATCAACCACGTCGTCGCAGGTCAGGAGGAAGGAAACGCCCGCTTAATCGTTGAAACCAATTCAGGTGTGATCGCCCAATCGCCTCGAGAAGTGGTGGCGCAGGTGCAGCGCGCTTTCGATGACGGCGCAAAACAATGGCGCGAGTGGGCCGTCAACATCAGCAACTTGAGCCGGCCGCGCGCAGCGCTCGATATCGCGGAATTTCTGATGTCGCTATAAACCTGTCGGGCACTGGTGGTTTCCTCAGGGTGAACGAGCAGGCTCGATCGCCTAAAGCGTTAAGTTAGCGTGAGCCGAAGCGGTTGAAATGGCTTTGCGTCAGAGCGACCGCAAACACCGTGCCAAAGCCGCGGTCTCAATTGGACCAGACTCGTTCGCCACCGATAAAGGTTTGCATCACGTCCAGTTGGGGTGAAAGCACGACAAAATCGGCGTCCGCTCCGACCACAAGACGACCTTTCCTTTCGAGACCGATTGCGCGCGCGGGATTTTCCGTTGCCATCGCGACGGCCTCACCCAACGGAACGTTCACCTCGCGCACCATGGTGCGCACGAGCTGGATCATGCGCGCGGCGCTACCGGCGAGAGCTGAACGATCAGCTAACAGACAGACGCCGTTTTCAACTATGCAATCCCTGCCAAAGAGCGAGAACTCCGAACCGTCGGCCAATCCCGCGCCTGCGGTTGCATCAGTCACGAGACAGATTCCGTCTCTGCGTTTCGCGCGATATAACATGTTCATCAAGGTGGAGGAAACATGGTGACCGTCCGCAATCAGTTCACAACTGATCTCTGGCGTGCTCAGCGCAAACTCGAGCAAACCCGCGACGCGATATTCGCCCCGACGGCGCGCGCTCGACATGCAATTAAATGTGTGCGTCACACTGCGCATACCGCAATCGAATGCTGCCCGGGCGTCCTCGTCCCATGCATCGCTATGTCCGCCGCTCACATTGATGCCGCACCGGTGGAAAGTTTCAATTGCCTCCAGCGCTCCCGGCAGTTCGGGTGCAATCGTCACGCGTTTTATTACTTCTGCATATTGGACCAGTCGCCGCACCGCGACCGGCGACGGGTCCTGAATGAACTCTTCGCATTGCGCGCCCTTTTTTGCTCTTGAAATGAACGGCCCTTCCACATGAACGCCGCCAATCAGCGCGATTGCTGGTCGACAATCGCAAACCGCTTGCAAGACCTTCAGGATTTCATCGAGCGGCGCTGTCGCGGTCGTAAGAAGAAGCGAGGTGGTGCCGCCGCTTGAGTGAAAATCGCAAACAGTGCGAAATGCTTCTGCTGATGCTTCCATCGTGTCGCGTCCACGTGCCCCGTGCACATGAAGATCGATAAAGCCAGGCGCAAGATAATTTCCGTTGAGATCGATGACTTCTTTTCCGTGCACCTCTTCGCCTGCCTGCCGTAGCCTCGGTGCAGGCGGACGGAGTGCCGCGATTTTTCCTTCTTCCACGACAATTTCAACGCCGTCGCGAATCCCATCCGGAAAAATTAAACGCACGTTCGTAAAGGTCATTTCGTGATGGAGGCAATCCTGCCTGCACGGTGGTAATGGCTCAATCGAAATAGTGGCTGCGGCATGGCAAGCGCTCGCACACAGGTTGCCTGCGCCCCCCAACGCTCTTGCTCTGTCACACCATAAAGGCCATCCTCTTCTAGCGATGAGTTTCGATTACGACGTCGTGATTATCGGAGGCGCATTTTCGGGCGCGGCAACGGCGCTCATGCTAAAGCGCAAAAGTCCCCAAGCACATGTGCTGATCATCGAAAAGAAAGCTGCCTTCGACCGCAAGGTTGGCGAATCGACAACCGAGGTGAGCAGTTGCTACATGACCAGAATTCTAGGCCTCACCCATTATCTCGGCCATCATCAGTTGCCGAAACAGGGATTGCGCCTCTGGTTTTCAAACCGGCCCGATCAAGCCTTTGATGATTGCGTCGAGGTCGGCACGCGCTACCAAAGCCGACTGCCCGGTTTTCAAGTGGACCGTGCGAAACTTGATTCGCATCTCCTCGATCGCGCAGCGCAGGCAGGTTGCAAGTTATGGCGTCCGGGAAACGTCACGCGCTTTGACTTAAACGACGGCCATCGACAAAAGGTAAACGTTGTCGTTAATGACGGGGAACGGACGGCTACCTGCCGATGGATCATTGATGCTACAGGCCGCGCAGCCATGTTCGCGCGAAAGCTCGGATATTTTCGCCCGAACACAGAGCACCCCATCAATGCAGTCTGGGCACGGTTCAGCGGCGTTAAAGAATGGGACAGCTACGAATGGCGCCAGCGTTTTCCTGATTACGCGAACCATTGTCGTACCGCACGCGAATGGGCCACCAATCATCTTTTCGGTCGCGGCTGGTGGGTCTGGATCATTCCGTTGCAAGGCGGCGATGTCAGCGCCGGCATCGTTTACGATAGCCGCATTTTCAAATTTCCTGACGGACCGACTCTGGGACAACGATTGCACGCGCATATTTTGAACAATCCCGTAGGTCGCGAAATCTTCGAGACAGCCAAGGTGATCGGAGGCGACGTGCACGCGTTCTCGATGCTGCCATATCACAGCGAAAAAGTTTGCGGCGATGGCTGGGCCATCGTTGGCGATGCCGCCGGGTTCATCGATCCGCTTTACAGTCCGGGTCTCGATTTTTGTTCCTATACGTCTTATTACGTGGTGGATTTAGTGGCGCGCAGTTTGCGAGGTGACGACGTCGCCGAGCGGCTTGCTCATTACAACCATCAATACCCAATCACCTACCGCTATTGGTTCGAGAGCTTGTTCAGGAACAAATACTACTACATGGAGGACGCGGACCTGATGTCGGCAGCACTGCTTCTTGATGTGAGCAGTTACTACATCGGCCTGGTGCAAGCCGTTTATCGCGATCCCGAACGCGAGTTCCTCAATCTTCCTTTCATGGGAGTAGGCGGCAAAGTGGTGCGAGCCATCATGAGCTTTTATAATCGCAGGTTCGCGGCGATGGCGAACCGCAGGTCGACGACTGGCTACGTGAAAAGAAACGCCGGATGGCGTGAGCTTTATGACGGATTCGTTCCCGACAGGCGGCTTGGCAGGCACATTTCACGGGGACTCAGTCGCTGGTTTAAGTGCGAGCTCATCAATCTCATGTTGATGCTGCGTAAGCCGAGAGTCGCAGCCGGCATCGTTGACCCCGGCAGCGTTCCCGATGTAACTGCTTCTACTGGCGCCGGCTCTTCCGCCCTTTCATGATCCTGTTTGCCTTATTCGTCTCCCGCGGCCGGATGTGAAGGCCGCCTGACTCGTTTGGCAATTCCCACAACCCCCAGATGCCTTTGCCCTCGCTAAACCCGCCATAAAAAACATCGTGCCCGCCGATGTAGGCTTTGGTCCAAGAACATTCGCCGTTTGTCTCGTCGAAATGGCCGGTAACAAAAAATCGGCCGATGTCGTTGCTCCCATCGCCTGAGATCGTGCTATCGGTGAAAACCAGCCCGAGATCCATCCGATGCTTCTGCGCGATCCTGCCGTAATTGTAAAAGCCAGTCCGCGGCACGGAGGGGAAATCCATTTCTGAGAATACTTGACCGAGAATTGATGTCGTCAAATTCTAACGCGCAAGCCCATTAGAAGTAGGCCCGGCGCACGCAATCGCATCACGGGCCAAGCAGCGTTCCGTACCAGTGCAAAAGAACCTCGCCAAAAAACATCCAGGTCACTGCGCCGAATGCGAGATAAGGTCCAAACGGTAATTTGGCCGACCAAACAGGTTTTCCGGCGACGAGCGTGACCAAGCCGATGATTGAACCGACGAGTGATCCCGCGAAAAGGCTAAACAACACCGCACGCCAGCCAAGAAATGCGCCAATCGCCGCGAGAAACTTGAGGTCACCACGGCCCATTGCCTCGCGCGGAATGACCAGTTTGCGCGTAACACCGGAAATGTGCGTTACATCATCTAGCATCAGCACGTGACCTTCGGCGTTGACCCGATCATACCGAAAACTCAGCGTTACGCCGCCATATTCGCGATCGTCGATTCGAACTTCATCGCACTGAAGGAGAAGGTGATCTTTTTCACGGGCGAAATATTCGCTCCAGAGACCTTCTTCACTGCCCACGATGAAATCGGCGTCGTCGTCTCGTTTTTTCCAAGTGAACGGCGTCGGCGCATCGAACTCGATGCGTTTTCTGCCAAAAGCGATCTTTCCCGCTTCCAAGACTATCCAAAGAATCACGTAGCCGAGCGCAGCGGCCAGCGCGGCGCGAACACCGGCTGCCACGCGTGAGTCTGTCTGCATCAAGGCTGGAACAACAACGCTGCAGACCACGCCCGCAATCGTTCCGCCGATTGTCACCCGGTCCGGAATAATGAAATGCTCAAAATCGATAAAGGTTCCGACGATCAGGAACGAAACGAAAATCCAGTACGCAATTGCCACCTGCCACGGGAAGCTTTGCCAGATCGCCAGGAAAAAGAGGGCTGTAACGAGTTCCACAACGAAGTAGCGAAATGAAATCTTTGCGCCGCAATTTGCGCACCGGCCGCCAAGCGCGAGCCAACTGATTAATGGCAGATTCTGATGCCATGGAATTGGTTGTTTGCACTGCGGGCAAAACGACCACCGCGGCCGGTTGATGGAGAGATCCACCGGCCAGCGATAAATACAAACGTTCAAA
>Ga0209161_10001728_pt1 | contig 18076 bp, 12 predicted proteins | sample GraSoiAngelo_155_FD_186169 | JGI IMG/M metagenome (GOLD analysis project Ga0209161, IMG submission 186169) | Grasslands soil microbial communities from the Angelo Coastal Reserve, California, USA - 14_1009_13_30cm (SPAdes) (version 2) | ecosystem: Environmental > Terrestrial > Soil > Grasslands... | reverse complement strand
GGCCGCGCCAGCGCGCCGATCTTCTTGGCCACGTGGCCCTTCAGCTCGTCCATGAGCTGGGGCGAGCCCTCGACGCCGCTCTTCACCGTGACGAACGCGGCGATCGCCTGGCCTTTGATGTCGTGCATCTTGCCGATCACCGCGGCCTCGGCGACCGACTTGTGGTCGACCAGCGCCGACTCGACTTCCATGGTGGAGACGCGGTGGCCGGAAACGTTCATGACGTCGTCGACGCGGCCGAGGAGCCAGAAGTAGCCGTCCTCGTCGCGCTTGGCCCCGTCGCCGGTGAAGTAGATGTTGTCGTACTTCGACCAGTACTGCTTCACGAAGCGGTCGGGGTCGCCCCAGATCCCGCGCAGCATCCCGGGCCAGGGCTTGCGGAGCACGAGGTAGCCGGACTTCGCCGGGCTCCCCTTCTCGTCCAGGACCTCGGCGTCGATGCCGGGGAACGCCAGCGTCGCGGAGCCGGGCTTGAGCGTGGTGAGGCCCGGCAGCGGCGTGATCAGGATGTGGCCCGTCTCGGTCTGCCACCACGTGTCCACCACCGGGCAGCGCCCGCCGCCGATGACCTTCCAGTACCAGACCCACGCCTCCGGGTTGATCGGCTCGCCGACCGAGCCGAGCAATCTCAAGCTCGAGAGATCGCACCGCTTCGGGAACTCCTCGCCCCACTTCATGAACGTGCGGATCGCCGTCGGCGCGGTGTAGCAGATGGTGACGCCGTACTTCTCGACGATGCGCCAGAACCGATCCTTGTCCGGATAGTCGGGCGTGCCCTCGTACATCACGGTGGTCGCGCCGTTGGCCAGCGGCCCGTAGACGATGTACGAGTGGCCGGTCACCCAGCCGATGTCGGCGGTGCACCAGTACACGTCGTCATCGTGGAGGTCGAAGATCCACTTGTGCGTCGCGGCGACGCCGGTCAGATAGCCCCCGGTCGTGTGGATGATGCCCTTGGGCTTGCCGGTCGATCCCGAGGTGTAGAGGAGATAGAGGAGATCCTCGGAGTCCATCGGCTCGGCCGGGCAGCGCGCCGGCGCGTCCTTGACGAAGTCGTCCCACCAGATGTCGCGGCCGCTCTTCATCTCCACCGGCTGGCCCGTGCGCTTGAGCACGATGACGGTCTTGACACCGGGCGCGCCACGCAGCGCCTCGTCGGTGTTCTTCTTGAGCGGCACCGTGCCGCCGCGACGATAGCCGCCGTCGGCGGTGATGACCAGCGTCGATTCGGCGTCGTGGATCCGCTCGCGCACGGCCTCCGGCGAGAAGCCGCCGAAGATCACGCTGTGGGCCGCGCCGATCCGGGCGCAGGCCAGCATCGCGATCGGCAGCTCGGGGACCATCGGCATGTAGATCGTTATCCGGTCGCCCTTCCGCGCGCCGTGGCCCTTCAGGGCCGCCGCGAAGCGATTGACCTCACGGTAGAGGTCCCAGTACGTCAGGACCCGGGAGTCGCCGGGCTCGCCCTCCCAGATCAGCGCGGCCCGCGTCTTGCGCGGTCCCTCGACGTGGCGGTCGAGGCAGTTGTAGGAGACGTTCAGCTTGCCGCCCACGAACCACTTCGCGTAGGGTGGCTTCCACTCGAGCGCCTTCTTCCACGGCTTGAACCAGTGGAGCTCGCGGGCGCGCTGCTCCCAGAACTTGACGGGGTTCCGCTGCGCCTCGGCGTAGATCGCCTTGCGGCTCATCACGGCGCGCTTCACGAACGCCGGGGACGGGGGAAACTTGCGCTTCTCCTTGAGGAGCGCCTCGATCGGCACGTCGGCCTTCACTTTCGCTTGAGCCATGTCTTCTCCCTCACTCGTTGCCGCTGCCGGAAGGTCTGCGCAGCCCGTACCGCATCAGCTCCCCGGCCGTCACCGGGGCTAGCGCGTCGCGCCGCCGACGGTGGCCCCGCGCCCCTTCCGCCGCGCCACGCCGGTACGGATGGCCGCCTCGGCGACGGCGCCGGCGACGGCGGGCACGACCCGCGCGTCGAACATCGAGGGCGTGATGTACTCCTCGCTCAGCTCCTCGCGCGTCACGATCGCCGCCAGCGCCTGGGCGGCGGCGAGCTTCATCTCGTCGTTCACGCGCTTGGCCCGGACGTCGAGCATGCCGCGGAAGAAGCCAGGGAAACAGCAGGAGTTGTTGATCTGGTTCGGGTAATCCGAGCGGCCGGTGGCCATGACCCGGACGTACGGCCCGGCCTCTTCCGGCAGAATCTCCGGGATCGGATTCGCCATCGCGAACACGATCGGATCGCGGTTCATGGCCTTGATGTCCTTGAGCGAGACGACGCCGGGGCCCGATAATCCAACGAACACGTCGGCGCCCTTCAGCGCGTCGGCGGCGGTGCCGCGGAGCCGCTTCTCGTTAGTGTGCTTGGCGAACCACTCCTTCATCGAGTTCATGTTGTCGGTCCGCCCGCGGTAGAGGGCGCCCGCGCGGTCGCAGGCGATGATGTGCTTGGCCCCGGCCCGCATCAGGAGCTTCGCCGTCGCGATGCCCGACGCGCCGGCGCCGATGAAGACGATCCGCGCGTCGGCGAGCCGCTTCTTCACGACCTTCAGCGCGTTCAGGAGCGCCGCCAGCACCACCACGGCCGTGCCGTGCTGGTCGTCGTGGAACACCGGGATGTCCAGATCCTTCTGCAGCCGCGTCTCGATGTCGAAGCAGCGCGGCGCCGCGATGTCCTCGAGGTTGATGCCGCCGAAGATCGGCGAGATCGCCTTGACGATCGACACGATCTCGTCGACGTCCTTGGTGGCCAGACAGACCGGGAACGCGTCCACCCCCGCGAACTCCTTGAAGATGAGAGCCTTGCCCTCCATCACCGGCGCGGCGGCGGCGGGGCCGATGTCGCCGAGCCCGAGCACCGCGGTGCCGTCAGTCACGACCGCTACGCAGTTCTGCTTGATCGTCAGCGTGTAGGCCTTCTGCGGATCGTGGTGGATCGCCATGCAGACGCGGGCCACGCCCGGCGTGTACGCCATGGACAGATCGTCCCGCGTCTTGACCGACATCTTGCCGCGCACCTCGATCTTCCCGCCCAGGTGCATCAGGAAGGTCCGGTCGGAGACGTTGACGACCTTCACGCCGTGGACGGCGCGGATCTTGTCGACGATCTGCTGCCCGTGCCGCTCGTCGCTGGTCTTGAACGTGAGATCGCGCGTGATCGTCGACTTGCCGACCTGGACGAGGTCGATGGCGCCGATGTCACCGCCGGCCTTGCCGATGGCGGAGGTGACCCGCCCGAGCATCCCGGGGCGGTTCGTGATCTCGAGCCTGACGGTCAGGCTGTAGCTGGCACTGGGCGACTGCATGGGAGCCTCCTCTGCGCGACGAGTGAACCCGCCGAAGCGGGCGTATTCTACCTCTGTTGTAGCGGATTTCGCGAGGGAGTACGCGCTGCCGGCCGTCGCGGGGGCTGGGGCCCCGCCGGCCGAGGCGCGCCCACAAACTGTAGTACGCTGCACACCGGGAGGCGGTGCTCATGATCGACGTCAAGACGGCTGATCGGGAATTGCAGTTCTACATCCGGCCCCAGACGTTCCCGGTGGCGATCCGGATGCTCAAGCCCGGCGAGCCGATCCCCGACAAGGCCCGGCGGCCGGCCCGCGACTTCAAGAAGCTCAGCATGAACTGCCAGGTCATCGACATGGCGCGACGCTATGGCTGGATGATCGCGCTCACCCGCGAGGACCATCTGTGCTCGCTCGGCATCGCGGCCCTCGGGTTCGAGAAGCCCACCCATCTGCACAACTCGGGCACGCTGTGCGAGGGCATGTACACCGAGACGAAGGCGGCCGGCCAGCGCTCGGAAGCCGCGGTCGACAAGTTCGCGCCGGGTGAGTTCGCGACGCTGCTGGTGGCGCCGCTCGACCGCACGACCTTCGAGCCCCACCTGGTCTGTATCTACGCCAACCCCGCGCAGGTCATGCGCCTGACCCAGGCGGCCCTCTGGAAGCGCGGCGGCAAGCTCACCTCGTCGTTCGGCGGCCGTATCGACTGCTCGGAGATCATCGTGACCACGATGCGGACCGATCAGCCGCAGGTGATCCTCCCCTGCTCGGGCGACCGCATCTTCGGCCAGACCCAGGACCACGAGATGGCCTTCACGATCCCCTGGGGTCAGATGGAAGAGATGATCGAAGGGCTCAAGGGCACGCACGACGGCGGCATCCGCTATCCGATCACGCAGTTCATGGAGTACGAGGCCAAGCTGCCGCCGAAGTATCTGGAGGCCAACCGGATCTGGGAGGTCGAGCAGGGCCGGTCGCAGTTCACGAACCGCGATCGGGTCGTCGCGGCCTACCGGCGCTCGTTCGCCGATCGCGTGCCGGTCTATCCGATCGTCGCGTCGTTCGCCGGCACCCTCGACGGGTTGTCCATCGAAGAATACTGCACGAACGTGCCCAGGGCGATCACCGCGATGATGAACTACTACGAGCGGTATCAGCCCGACGTCGTCCTCGCGTACAACGACCTCGCGAAAGAGGCCGAGGCCTTCGGGTGCCGGGTGAAGTACTCGGACTACGTGGTGCCGTCGATCGACCAGCACGTGCTGCACGACGACAAGGCCAAGCTCGCGCGCCTGGCGATACCGGATCCGTACAAGACGGCGCGTCTCCCGGGCTTCCTCGAGCAATGCGAGGCGCTCGTGAAGGCGAAGCCGCCGACCGCCATCGGCGCGGTCGCGGTGGGTCCGTGGACGATCGCGATGCTCCTGCGGAATCCCGAGACGATGCTCCTGGACACGTTCGAGGATCCGCAGTTCATCCACGACCTGATGCGCGTCACGACCGACTTCTGCAAGCTGTGGGGCGACGCGATCGTCAAGACGGGCATCGGCCTCTCGTTCTCGGAGCCGACCGCGTCGATCAGCCTCATCTCGCCCGACAACTACCGGGACTTCGTCGCGCCGTACCACAAAGCGCTCGTCGACTACTTCAAGGCCAAGAAGGTCGGCGTGACCACGCACATCTGCGGGACCACCTACCCGATCTACGAGGACCTGATCCAGTGCGGCTTCTCGACCGTTTCGTTCGACCTCGACCAGCAGGGCGACCCGAAGCTCTACGTGGATCAGCTCAAGCGGTTCATGGACGTGGCCAAGGGCCGAGTGGTGGCGATCGGCAACGTCGACGCCACCAAGTTCGAGAAGACGTCCCAAGAGGCGATGGTCGCGGACGTGCGGCGCTGCATCGACGCCGCGGCCCGGCAGTCGGCGTTCATCTTGTCGACTTCGTGCGAGATCCCGCCGCGCTCGGAGCCGGAGATCGTGAAGTGGTTCATGGACGCGGCGCGGGAGTACGGAAGGTACGACCGGCTCTTCGATGGCGCGGAGGGGGCGGTCGCGGCGCCGGATCGCTAGAACGACGATGGGGTCAGCCGGTGTCGGCTGACCCCATCGTGTAATTCTTTCCTTAGACGGATATTAGACTCGCCTCGCGCCTCGACGGCGCTCGGCTCGTACTACCATTTCACCGGCTTGGAGGGTCGATGAGCGTAGCCGCTGTCGCGCCCGCCGCCACCACCGGGGCCACGTCCACCACCACCGGGACGTCCGCCACCACCCGGCCGACCACCCCCACCCGTGCGGGGCGCCTGCGGATTCGAGATCTCGACGGTGATCCGGCGGCCGTCGAGCTCACGGCCGTTCAGCTGCGAGATCGCGTTCTGAGCCTCCTCCGCCGTGGCCATCTCGACGAACCCGAAGCCACGCGACTGGCCCGAGAATCGATCGGTGATCACGGTCGCGGACAAGACGTTGCCTGACTGTGTGAAGAACTCGCGCAACCCGTCGCTGGTCGTGGAGTACGCAAGACCGCCGATGTACAGTTTGGATGCCATAGTCGACCCCCTCGGACTCTCTTCCGCTCTCTTGCTCGCGCCGACCGCGGAAGGATCGTCTCCTCGGCGACGAGGTCCACCGTCACCACGGGCGGACACTTGAGAGTGTACACGGGTGCCGCCTCGACGCAACTACACTTAGGGAATTTCGTCTCAGGAAGTCGTGGCGCGCCGAGACGAGGCGCCGCTCGATCTACTTGCGCGCGGCGGGGGACGGCGCGGCCTGCGCGGCCGCGGCGGGCGTGAATCGCACGATCGTGTAGCCGAGCGGCGAGACGTCGCCGCTCCGAATCCGGCGCGTTCTCACGCGCCGGCGGTCGTCGGCCACCGGCGACCCATCGCGACGGCGGTCTCTCAGCCGGCGATCGAGGATCACCCTCACACCGCGGACGCCGGCGAACCTCCCCTGCAGATCCTCGAAGAGCGCGGTGTCGTTTGGGCTCACGATGACGAGCAATTCGACATCCGGAAACGACCGCGACGGAAGCAACTCGAGAAGCCGCTCGCGGTGATGGGGACAAATGCAGTGGGTCGGCGCGGGGTTGTCGAGCGGCTCGCGCTCGCCCAGGTCGTCAGGTCGTCCCTCGCTCTGGCACCACGCACACAGCACTTTCATCTCGGCGTGAAGACGATGCGAGGGCCGTGCCATCCGGAATTCCGGATACGCTGAAACTCACCCTCACCGAAACTCCGCGGGCGTGATCGCGTACGAGATGATCTTGCGATAGAGCGTCTTCGGATCGATCGCAAGCAGCGCCGCCGCCTTTCCGCGATGGCCGCCCACCTGACGCAGGGTCGTGACGATGTGGTGGCGCTCCATCGTCTCGAGGCTGCCGACCGATGAGGACGACGACGAAGGCGCTCGCGAAGGACCCGAGCGGAGGACCTCCGGCGGCAGATCGCCGGGCTGGAGCTCGTCGCCCTTGCTCAGGATCACCGCACGCTCGATGGCGTGGAGCAGCTCGCGGACGTTGCCCGGCCAGTCGTATGCTTCCAGCGCGCCGAGCGCGGCGGCGCCGAGCCGCTTGACACCGTAGCTCGCGTTCGCCTCCACGAAGTGGCCGGCGAGCAGCGCGATATCCTCGCGCCGCTCGCGCAGCGGGGGCAACGGGATGGCGATCGTGTTGATGCGATAGTAGAGGTCCTGGCGGAACTCGCCGATCTTCATCGCCTCGGCCAGGTCGCGGTTGGTGGCGGCCACCAGGCGCACGTCGACACGACGCGGCCGCGTCCCGCCGACGCGGAAGAACGTCCCGGTCTCGAGCGCTCTCAAGAGTTTCACCTGGCTGTCCGGGTCCATCTCGCCGATCTCGTCGAGGAACAGCGTGCCGCCGTCGGCCAGCTCGACCAGGCCGGGCTTCGTGGCGACGGCGCCGGTGAAGGCGCCCCGCTCGTGGCCGAAGAGCTCCGACTCGAAGACCTCGCGCGGCAAGGCGCCGCAGTGGATCGGCACGAACGCCCGCTGCGCGCGCGCCGAGCGCTCGTGGACCGCGCGCGCGACCAGCTCCTTGCCGGTCCCGCTCTCGCCCAGGATCAGCACCGACGAATCGGTCGGGGCGACCCGCTCGACGACGTGCAGCACCTCCTGCATGAGGGCACTCCGGGTCAGGAGGCCGGCGAAGGGCTCGGCGCCGGGCGCATGGGCGCGCAGGGCCACGTTGTCGCGGAGCAGCTGGCCCTTCTCGGCCGCCTTGCGAACGACGATGTCGAGCTCCTCGAACTTGGTGGGCTTGGTCAGGTAGTCGTAGGCTCCGAGCTTCATCGCCTCGACCGCGGCGGAGACCTCCTGGAAGCCGGTCATCACGATCACCTGCGGCGGCTCGGAGAACGCGGCCAGCTCGCGCAGGACGTCGATGCCCTCCTTCTGCGGCATCCGCATGTCGAGGACGACCACGTCGTACGCGGTCTCCCGGATCCGCTCGAGCGCGGCGACACCGTCGGCGACGCCGTCGACCTCGTAGCCGCGACGCCCGAGCTCGCGGACGACGAGCTCTCGCAGGTTCCGCTCGTCGTCGGCCACCAGCACGCGGATCGCGCGCGTCACCGCGGCAGCACCACGCGGAACACGCTGCCCTCGCCTGGCCTCGAGGCGACCTCGATCCGGCCTCCGTGCTCGGTCACGATGCCCTGGGCGATGGCGAGCCCCAGGCCGGTTCCCTGCCCCGGCGGCTTGGTGGTGAAGAACGGATCGAAGATGCGCGACAGGTTCTCCTGGGGAATGCCGGGGCCCTCGTCCGCGAACTCGATCTCGACCTCGCCGCGGACCACCCGGGACCTGATGCTCAGCGTTCCTCGACCCTCCATCGCCTCGAGGGCGTTCGACGCGAGCCCGAGGCAGACCTGCTGGAGCTGGCCTTCGTTCGCCGCGACGGGAGACAGCCCCGGCGCCAGTTCGGTGACCACGCGGCGGTCCGCGAATCGCGACTGATGGGACAGGAGCTCGACCGTCCTCATGACAACCGCGTTCACGTCGATCGAGCTGCGCCGGCTTCCGGGATCGCGGACGAACTGCAGCAGGCTCCCGGTAATCTCCTTGCAGCGATACGCCTCCTGCTCGATGAGCCGGAGGTAGCGTGCGAAATCGTCGAGCTCACCGGCGCGCGCCGCCCCGGCTTCGGCCAGCCGCCCCTGGAGCGACTCGGCACAGCCGGCGATCGTGGCCAGGGGGTTGTTCAGCTCGTGGGCGACGCCGGCCGCGAGCCGGCCGGCCGTCGTGAGCCGCTCCATCAGGAGCATCTGACGCTCGAGCTGCTTGGCGCCGGTGACGTCCTCGACCAGTAGGACCGCGTGCGTGCCGCCGTCGCCCATCGGCTCCACCGGCGCGGCCGCGAGCCGGAAGATCTTCACGTCACCGGCCACGACGATCTCCGCCTCGAGCGAGCCGATCCGGCGCGTCCCGAACGCCTCGCGCACGAACGCGAGCACCGCGGCCGCCGAGCCGTCCGGCAACAGCCGCCTCAGCGAGCCTCGAGTGTCCGGCTCGCAACCCAGGGCCCGGGCCCCGGCGCGGTTCACCCGCACGATGTTCAGCTCCGCGTCGAGCACGAACACGCCGAGCGGCAGCGTCTCCAGCACGACCTCGACGAACCGCCGCTGGGCGTCGAGCTCACGCGTCCGGTCGACCACCATGCCCTCGAGCTCGGCGTAGAGCCGGGCGTGCTCGAGCGCGATCGCCGCCTGGTCCGCGAGCGCCACCAGCAGCTCCTCCTCGTGCGCCGAGAAGTCGTGCACGTCCCGGCGGAAGACACTGATCGCACCGATCATCCGCTCGCCGCGGCGCAGCGGGACCGAGAGCATCGAGCGAAACCCGCTCTCGCGCTGGAGCTCGGGAAACCTCACCCGCGCGTCCGCCCAGGTGTCGCGGCTCTGCATCGGCCGTCCCGCCTGCACGGCGAGCCCGGCGATCCCCTCGCCGTGGTGGAGCCGGACCGTCGATGTCATCTCCGGCGCGATGTCGAGGCTCGCCACCAGGACCAGGTCGTTCGTGAGCGGATCGATGGTCGAGACGCTGCAGGAGTCGACGCCCAGGACGGCGCGCGCCTCCTCCAGGATGACGCGGATCGTGCGGCCGACATCGAGGCTCGCGGTCACGGCGCGGCCCGCCTCCAGAAGCGCCTTCGTCTCGCGCGCCCGGCGTCGGCTCTCGTCGGAGAAGCGCCGGCGCTCGATCGACGCGGCCAGCGGGCGCGCGATCTCCGCGATCGCCTCGAGGTCGGCGTCGTCGAACGCGGCGGGGCGCGCCGACGCGAGCGTGACCGCGCCGAACACGGCGCCGCCGGTCGCCAGCGGGACGAGCGCCACCGCGCGATAGCCGCTGGCGGCGAACGCGGCGCGACTCCCGGCCGCCCGTGGGTCGCGCCGGAGGTCGTCGACGCGCAGGGGCACGCCGTCGGTGACGACGCGAGCGAGCAGCGTGCCGTCCAGGGGCAGGCGCGCGTCGCGCCGCGGGATCGCCGGCGCGGCGCGACCCAGGACGTCGACGACCTCGAACTCCGCGCGCTCGGCGTCGAGCAGCGAGACCCCGATGGAGTCGAAGGACACCAGCTTCGCGGCGCCGTCGACGAACGCCGCGAACACTTCGTCGAGCGAGTGGCTCGCCGCCAGGCGCGCGATCAGCCCGCTCAGCACGGACGCGCGGAGCGCGCTACGCTCGAGGCGCCAGACCCGGTCGATGGCCTTCCCGAGCTCTCGCGACACGGGCCGCGACAACGCGACCGGTCGCGGCCGGCCCGGCCGACCGAGGAGCACCAGTTCACCGACGCGTCGCCCTGGCGCGCCGAGGGGCATCCGGAGCAGCGCCGCGGGCCGGCCGCGCGACCCACCCGGCGGCACGACGCGAACACCCCGCCTGCCGCGCGCCGGTGTGGCGGCGAGCGTCACCAGCCACCGCCGGAGCGCCGCGGGCGTGCGTCGGGTGCCACCGGCCACGACAATGGGCGGCTCGCGCCGCGGGCGGAAGGCCAGCGCGCCGGCCGCCGCGCCGCTCAGGCGCACCACGCGCCCGAGCGTCTCGGCGAGCCCCTCCTCCACGGACGCGGCGGTGGAGATCGGGGTCAAGAGGTCGGGAGCCATTCGCCCGAGCCTCATGCCGTCACGCCGGCGTCAGCAGCCGCCCGGGGAGGCTCCCCGTGTGGTCGCCGTCCTTGATGACGAGCCGACCGTTGACGAGCACGTGCTCGATGCCCGACGGATACTGGTGCGGATTTTCGTACGTGGCCCGGTCGGCGACCCGCCGCGCGTCGAACACCACGAGATCGGCCTTCCGTCCCACCGCGATCACCCCGCGGTCTCGCAGCCCGAGGCGGCGCGCCGGGAGCCCCGTCATCTTGTGGACGGCCCGAGCCAGTGTCAGCACGCGCTGCTCACGGGCGTACTCGCCGAGGACGCGCGGAAAGGTCCCGTAGCTCCGCGGGTGCGGCTTGCCGGCGGCCCCGGGGCCGCTGACCGACAGCGCGGAGCCGTCGGAGCCGATCATGACCGAGGGATGGGCGAGGGCGCGTCGCAGATCGTCCTCGTGGAGCTGGAACAGGATCATGGAGCCCTTGCCGCCCTCGTCGACGATCAGCTCGAGCGCGGTGTCGATCGCGTCCTTGCGACGCGCGGCCGCGAGCTCGGAGATCCGCTTGCCCTCGGCGTCCTTGCGCCGGACGCACGAGGACACCATGACGTTCTCCCAGCCGATGCGGTCGAGCAGGCTCTGGCCCGTCTCCGGCGCCTCGAGCTCGCGGCGCACGCGGGCGCGCTCGGTCGGATCGGCGAGGCGCTTGAGCATCGCGTCGATCCCACCCTCGAGGACCCAGTCGGGCAAGAGCGTCCGCAGCGTCGTGCTCGACGCGGTGTACGGGTACACGTCGGCCATCACGTCGAGGCCTTCGTCCCGCGCCGCGTCGATCAGCTCGAGCACGTCGGCGACCTTGCCCCAGTTCGGCCGGCCGGCGGCCTTCACGTGGCTGATCTGCACCGGCAGGTCCGCCTCGCGCCCGACGTGGATCGCCTCCCGCACCGCGTCGAGCAGCGTCGCGCCTTCTCCGCGGATGTGGCTCGCGTAGAAGCCGCGGTGGCGCGCGGCCACCTCCGCCAGCGTCACGATCTCCTCGGTGGTGGCATAGGAGCCAGGTGCATAAATGAGCCCGGTCGAGAGGCCCCAGGCCCCGTCCTCGATCGCGTCGGCCAGGAGCTTCTGCATGCGCTTGAGCTCGGTGGCGGTGGGCTCGCGCCGCGCGAAGCCCATCACCGACAGGCGCAGGGTGCCGTGGCCGACGAGCTGGATCACGTTGAGCGCCGTGCCGCTCGCGTCGAACGCCTTGAGGTACTCGCCGACCGACCGCCAGCGGAAATCCATGCCGGCCGGTACGTGGAGCGCGAACCCACGCAGGTCTTCCAGGAACTCGTCCGACACGGGCGCGGGCGAGAAGCCGCAGTTGCCGACGACCTCGGTCGTCACTCCTTGTCGCACCTTCGACTCCGCGCGGCGGTTCTCCCAGAGCCGCCAGTCGGAGTGGGAGTGCATGTCGATGAAGCCCGGCGCCAGGACCTTGCCCGACGCGTGCAGGTTGTTCCCGGCCGGCTCGCGGGACAGATCGCCGATCGCCACGATCTTGTCGTCCCGGATGCCCACGTCTGTCCGGGACCCCGAACGGCCGGTCCCGTCGATGACTTCGGCGCCTTCGATCTTGAGGTCGAACACAGGTCAGACGGCGGGAGCCTGCGAGAAACCGAGCACGCGCTCGCACCAGACGGCCGTCCCGAAGAGGCGCGCCGAGCCACCGGCCGCCTGAACGAGCTGGATCGCCAGCGGGAGCCCCGACGCGGCGAGCCCGCTCGGCAGCGAGATCGCCGGAACGCCGGCCGAGGTCCACGGCGCGCACAGCGAGCCGTCGCCGGTCGAGTCGAGCCCCGCCGGCGCCGGGCCCGGCGCGGTGGGCAGGAGGAGCGCGTCGTGCGCGGCGAGCAGCGGCATCACGTCGTCCCGGAAGGCGAGGCGGGCGCGATTGGCCCGCACGTAGTCGGTCGACGGGCGGCGAAGCCCGGCTTGGACGAGGCTGCGAATCTCCGGACCGTAGTCGTCGGCATTCGTCTGGAACCAGGGCTCATGATACGCCGCGGCCTCGACTTCGAGCACGGCCAGTCCCGCGTCGTGGATCTCGCCGAAGGACGGCGGCAGCTCGACCTTCGACACGGTCGCGCCGGCACGCGAGAGGGCGTCGGCCACGCTTTCGATGTGTGCCGCGAGCTCCGGCGTGGCGCGCTGGAGCAGTGCCGGCGCCAGCGCCAGGCGCGGCGTGCTCACCGGCAGGGGCTCGACGCTGCGGCCGGCGAGGACGCTCATCGCGAGCGCGGCGTCGGTGACGGAGGGCGCCAGCACGCCGACGTGGTCGAGCGACCACGCGAGCGGGATCACGCCGGCGACCGGCACCAGCCCGTGCGTGCCCTTGAACCCGACGACGCCGCAGTAGGCGGCGGGCCGCAGCACCGAGCCGACCGTTTGCGAGCCGAGGGCCAGCGGGATCATGCGAGCCGCGATGGCCGCCGCCGAGCCCGCCGACGAGCCGCCGGGGGTGTGGGCCGTGTTCCACGGGTTCCGCGTCGGCGCCGGATCGCGATACGCGAACTCGGTCGTGACGGTTTTGCCGACGATGATCGCGCCGGCCGCGCGCAGCCGCGCCACCGCCGTCGAATCCACCGCCGGCCGGGTGTGCGCGAAGGGCCGCGCGCCACCGGTGGTCGGCATGCCAGCGACGTCGAAGATGTCCTTCACGCCGATCGGCACGCCGTGCAGCGGCCCGCGAAGGCGGCCCGCGCGCGCCTCGCGCTGGCGCTCGCGCGCGGTGGCCCGCGCGCCGTCGGCGTCGACGAAGGACCACGCGGTCAGGCGATCGTCGAGGCCACGGATCCGCGCGAGGCATGCCTCGACCAGATCGATGGGGCTCACGCGGCCGGCCCGGACGCCCTCGGCCGCCTTGCGCGCGCCGAGCCGGGCGAGCTCAACGGAGGACATCGAGCACCTCGGCCACGACCTCGAAGCGCCCGAACGACGGCATCAGGTAGGCGCCCGCGTAGCGGGTCCGCACGTCGCGGACGAGCTGCTGCGACATCTCGATGCCGGCGCGGAGTGCGCCGTCCCCCGACTCGCGAAGCCGCCGACGCACCAGGTCGGGAATCGTGATCCCGGGGACCTCGTTGTGCAGGAACTCCGCGTGGCGGGCGCTGTGCAGCGGGAGGATCCCGACGAACACCGGGACGGGCGAGCCGCCCGCGCGGGCCAGGAAGCGATCGAGCAGCTCGAGGTCGTAGATGGGCTGCGTCTGGATCCAGCGCGCCCCCGCCTGGAGCTTGCGGTGGAAGCGATCGACCTCGCGCTCGACGTCCTCCGCCGCCGGGTTCAACGCGGCGCCGACCCAGAACGACGTCGGCTCACCGATGCTGCTGCCGGTGGCGTCGAGCCCCTCGTTCATCCGTCGGAGGATCTCGATGAGCCCGACGCCGTCGACGTCGAAGACGGCCGTCGCGTTGGCGTAGTCGCCCGCGCGCGGCGGGTCGCCGGTCATCGCCAGGATGTTGCGGACGTCGAGGGCGTGAGCGCCCAGCAGGTCGGCCTGGATCCCCATGAGATTTCGGTCGCGACAGGTGAAGTGCATGTTGATGTCGAGCCCCGTCGCCTCGCGGACCAGGAGCGCGGTCGGCAGCACCGCCATGCGGACACGTCCGAGCGAGCCGTCGTTGATGTCGACGATGTCGACGCCTCGCTCCTTGAGGAGCTTCGCGCCCTGGACGAGCTTCTCGACCGTGTGACCCCGCGGCGGATCGAGCTCGACCGTGACGACGAACTCCCGCGCTGCCAGCTTGCGGCCAAGCAACGTGGGGGGACGCGCCACGTGCAGGCCGGGCGACTCGCTGACCGCGGCGGGGCGGACGGTCACCGTCGGGCGCACGCCGCCGCCGCGACCCGGCCGCTTCTGGTCGAGCATCGTCCGCATCGCGGCGATGTGCTGGGGCGTGGTGCCACAGCAGCCGCCCACCAGCCGAGCTCCCGCGTCGACCATCCGATCCGCGTACTCGGCCATGTAGGCCGGCGACGACAGGTAGATGAGGCGCTCGCCGATCCGGCTCGGCAGGCCGGCGTTGGGCTGGATGGCGAGCGGCAGGCCGCCGGCCTCCGGCTGCATTTGCTCGAGCACCTCGAAGAGCGTGCTGGAGCCGACCGAGCAGTTGGCGCCGAGGGCCTGGATCGGCAGCATCCTTAGAAATCGCCCGACCTCGGCGGCGGAGCGGCCGGTGAACGTGGCTCCGTCGTCGGTGAACGCGACCTGTGCCACGATCGGCAGGTCGGTGATCGAACGCACGGCGGTCACCGCCAGGGCGGCCTCGTCCAGATCGGACATCGTCTCGACCACGAACGCATCGACGCCACCCTCGAGGAGGGCCTCGGCCTGCTCGAGAAACGCCGCTTGCGCCTCCTCGGTGGTGACGGTGCCCAGCGGCGCCAGATACTTGCCGAGCGGTCCGATCGACCCGAGCACGAGCACGTCGCGCCCGGAGCTCTCACGCACGTCGCGCGCCAGCGCCACCCCCTGGCGGTTGATCTCGCGCACCCGGCCGTCCATGCCGTGCACCGCCAGCTTGAACCGGTTCGCGCCGAACGTGTTGGTCTCGATGCAGTCGGCGCCGGCGGCGATGTAGTCGGCGTGGATCGACTGGACCACCCGCGGGTTGTTGAGGTTGAGCACGTCGAAGCACGCGTCCAGCGACACGCCGCGCGCGTAGAGCAGCGTGCCCATGGCGCCGTCGCACAGGAGCGGCGCCGCCTCGAGCCGGCGGCTAAACTCGTGTGGCATGCGCGCCTCGCAGCGCGGACAGGACTCGGGCGACGACCTGGTCGACGCCGAGCCCCGTGGTGTCGACGGTGACGTGGGCCTGCCCGTAGAACGGCCGGCGGGAACGGTAGAGCTCCTCGATCTCCGCCATCGAGCGGCCCTCCAGCATCGGCCGGTTGCCGACCCGGGTCGCGCGGGCGTGCAGCTCGCTCAGGTTGCCGTCGAGCCACACGACGGTGCCGAGGGCGCGCAGCTGATCCATCCGCCCTTCGCGACACGGCGTCCCGCCGCCGGTCGCGATGACCTCGCCCGACTTCAGCGCGAGCGCGTCGAGCGTCTCGGCCTCGAGCTGGCGGAACCGCGCCTCACCCGGCCCGGCGAAGATCTCGGGGATCGAGCGACCCTCGCGGGCCGTGATCATGTCGTCGGTCTCGACGAAGCACCGCCCGAGCCGTCGGGCGAGCAGCCGACCACACACCGATTTTCCGGCACCCATGAATCCCACCAGCACGACGTTGTCCTTCGACATCTCCCTGGCATCGTATCAGATCGTGCTCGAAGGACAGCGCGACGGCGCGGCTATGAGTGATCGTGCGCGCCGCAGGCCGTCGCGGGGCTGGGGCCCCGCCGGCCGAGGCGCGCCTATGAATGGCAGACCGTTCCGCCGGCGGGGGTGCGCCGATACGCGCATCCGGCCATCCAGCAGCGCGCGCACTGGCTGAAGTAGTGGTCGACCCGCGCTCCGGCGCCGGCCGCGGCGAGTAGAGAGATCGATTTCACGGGCGTCATGAAGCACGCCTCGTTGAGGCGCACGCCGATCGCCTGGCCCGGACACAGGGCGAACAGCGCCCGCTGGTCCGACACGTGCCATCGCCCGTAGCCCGGGCTCACTCGGTTCGTGACCGGCAGGCCGAGCGGGATCGTCTCCTGGCACAAGAGGTCGTTGACGTGCTCGGCGAGGCTCTCGACGGCGCCGGACCCGACGCTGTCGAGCATCGCGGCCAGCGGCAGCTCGCGCGCCGTCCAGAGCTCGGCCACGCGGTTCTCGAGCCCATCGCCGATCGTGCACACGGCGGCGGCGATCCAGTCGACCGGCCCCCACAGGCGCCCCACGTCCGGAATCGTCAGCAGGACGCCGCCGGCCTCGATCGTGTCGGCGCCGCGCGCCGTGACCGGCAGCCAGCGGAGCACCGCGCGGGGGTCGATGAGGCGCCGTCCGAGGGCGAGCGCCTCGTCGAAGAGCGCGCGCACGTCCGGGCCCGGAGGCTCACCCGACTTCTTGTACCCCTGGAAGCGGAGCACCTCGTCGGGGTCGATCTCCAGCGGCAGGGACGTCAGGACGCGCGGATCGGCGGAGAGCTGCGCGCGCAAGCGCTTCACTTGCGCGGGCTTCGTCCTCGCACGACGTCGCGGATGCGCCGGATGTGCTCGGGGTTCGAGCCGCAGCACGCGCCGACGATGTCGCAGCCGGCATCGAGGAGCGCCGGATACTCGCGCGCCATCTCCTCGGGCCCGAGCTCGTACGTGACGGTGTCGCCCGTCGTGACCGGGAGGCCGGCGTTCGGATAGGCGACCAGCGGCGCGTCGGTCACCTGTCGCATCTCCCGGATGATCACGATCGCGCGGTCGGGGCCCCGCCCGCAGTTCATGCCGACGACGTCGGCACCGGCGGCGATCAGGTTCTTCGCGACTTCCGCGGGGCTCTCGCCCCACATCGTGCGATCGCGGTCGTTGTTCTCCTCGTACTGGAAGAACATCGTGGCCATCACCGGCAGGTCGGCGACCGCCTTGCAGGCGCGCACCGCCGCGGTGCACTCCTGGGGAAACATCATGGTCTCGACCGCGAAGAGATCCACGCCGCCCTCGGCGAGGGCCTCGGCCTGCTCGCGGAACGTTTCCAGATACTCCTCGTCGGTGACGCCCGCATCGAGTGCGTAGTCGAGCGGTAGGCGGCTGGTCGGGCCGATCGATCCGGCGATGTACCCGCCGGCCGGCGCCGCGGCGCGGGCGAGCCCGGCGCCCTTCGCGTTCAGCTCGCGCGTGCGATCGCCGATCCGGTACTCGTCGAGCTTCAGGCGCGTGCCGCCAAAGGTGTTCGTCTCGACGATCTGGCTGCCGGCGTCGAAGTAGCCCTGGTGGATGGCCCGCACGACGTCGGCGTGGGTGTCGTTCCACAACTCGGGGCAGGCGCCGTTCGCCAGGCCCGCCGCGAACAGCATCGTGCCGTAGCCGCCGTCGAACACGAGTCGCTCGCCGGCCCGCACCCGCTCGAGCACGTCCCAGCCGCGCGCCTTCACGAGGCGGCCGCCGCCGCGACCCCGACGAGGGCCTTGGCCTTCACCACCGCGAGCGTGGAATCCCGGGCGTAGCCGTCGGCGCCGATCTCGTCGGCGAACGCCTGGCTCACCGGCGCGCCGCCGATCATCACCTTCACCTGCGCGCGCAGGCCGGCCTTGATCAGCGCGTCGATCGTGCGCTTCATGGCCGGCATGGTGGTGGTCATCAGCGCCGAGATGCCGACGATGTTCGCGTTGTGCTCGCCGACCGCCTGCACGAACACCTCGGGCGCGACGTCGCGGCCGAGGTTCACGACCTTGAAGCCGGCGCCCTCGAGCATCATCGCGACGAGGTTCTTGCCGATGTCGTGCAGATCGCCCTGCGCGGTGCCGATCACGACGACCCCGAGGTAGTCGCCGGCCCGCGCCGACGCGGTGATGAGCGGCTTCAAGAGGTCGAGCCCGGCGTACATGGCGCGCGCGGAGAGCAGCACCTGGGGCACGTAGTACTCGTTCCGGCGGAACTTCTCTCCGACGACGTCCATGCCCGGAATCAGCCCTTTGAAGATGAGCGCTTTCGGATCGAGCGAGAGGTCGAGCCCTTCGCGGGTCTTGCGGGCCACCGTGTCCTTGTCGCCCACGATCAGCGCG
>Ga0209161_10001725_pt1 | contig 18097 bp, 14 predicted proteins | sample GraSoiAngelo_155_FD_186169 | JGI IMG/M metagenome (GOLD analysis project Ga0209161, IMG submission 186169) | Grasslands soil microbial communities from the Angelo Coastal Reserve, California, USA - 14_1009_13_30cm (SPAdes) (version 2) | ecosystem: Environmental > Terrestrial > Soil > Grasslands... | reverse complement strand
CTCGGCGCCGCGGCGCGCCTCGACGAGGTACGCTGGGCGCAGCAGACTTCCCACCACGTCGCTACGATAGATTGGCATTTCCACGAGAGATTGGCGTTTCGGCGAGCGTCCGACGGACCCTCCCGGCCGAGCGGTCACTCGCTAGGTGATCAGGCCGTAGAACCTGCCGGCGTTCTCGCAGACGATCTTGTGCGTGACGTCGGGCGGCAGGTGGCCGAACTGCTCCTGGATGTACTTCGACGACTCCGGCCAGACGCCGTCGGGGTGCGGGTAGTCGGAGCCCCACATGAGAGTCTCCACCCCGATGTCGTCGATCAGCTTGGTGCCGATCCTGTCGAACTGGAAGGTCGCCTTGCACTGTCGGCGCCAGTAGTCGCTCGGCTTCATCTTGAGGCCCAGGTCGCGGAAGCGGTCCTCCCACTCGAAGTCCATCCGGTCGAGCGCATAGGGAAGCCAGCCGATGCCGCTCTCGCCGAAGGAGATCCGGATGTTGGGATAGCGCTCGAGGACGGCGGCGCCGATGACGGCGGCGACGATGTTGATGAGGTTCATCTGGAAGCTGGAGACGCCGGTGAAGAACGCCGCCCGGCGGGTGAGCCCCTTTTGCTGGTCGACCTTGCCCGGGGGCAGGGACGGGAACGTGTGGAAGTGGAGCGGCAGGCCGACGTCGTTCACGGCCTTCCAGAGGGGCTCCCAGACCGGATGCCACATGGGCTCCATGTCCCAGGAGCAGGAGAGCTCCACGCCTCGGAGCCCGAGGCCGGCCACGCGGTAGAGCTCCTTGACGGCGCCGCCGATGTCACCGTAGGGCAGGCAGGCCAGGCCGATGTGGCGATCGGGGTAGTGGCGACAGAAGTCGACGAGCCAGTCGTTGTAGATCCTGAACATCTCGGCGGCCGCCTCGTGGTCGTTGAGGCGGGTAGCCGCGCCGAGGATGCCGAAGATCACCTCGGCCTGGACGCCGTCGCGGTCCGCGTCCTTCGCGCGCAGGTGGGGATCGGAGACGCGCCGGACGCCCTTCTTGCCGTCATCGTAGAGGCCCGCCGACGCCATGGCATCGACCCGATGGTTCTGCCCCGGCACGTGCTTCTGCCCGGAGGGCCCCACACCGTTCACGAGCCCTAAGGACGTGCCGTTCTTGCAGGTCCAGAAGGGACCGTCCGGGCCTTCGGTGACGTAGGGCATCCGGTCCTTCATGGGCGCCGAAGCGTTCGAGGCGAAGAGGTCGGGCGGTAGCCAGGGGAGATCGATGTGGCAGTCGGCGGAGATCCTCGTGTAGCGCATGTCGCCTCCTCGACGCTCGGGCCCTCGAACGTGGCGGCCGTCCCACCGGCCGGGCCTCAGACTAGCACGGTCGGGGGTCGAGCGCGCGGGCCGGGCGTGCGGCTTCTTCCAGCTCGACGCTCACAGTTTTTTCAGGCGCATGTCCTCATAGGGCGCGGCAAAGTAGAGAAGCGGATTCAAGCCGACCGCAGGCTCCTCGACCCGTGGTCCCACCCCGTGCAACGTGGCGGGCTCGAAGATCGGCGCGTGCATGACGCGCTCGTGCATGAGCCGCTGGATCTGATGCAACAGCGCCTCACGCCTGCGGCCGTCGCGCTCCTGGGCCTGCTGGAAGAACAGGTCGTCGATGTCGGGGTGCCCGCCGTAGGCATATGCCGAGCTGCTGACAACGAACGCCTCGATGCGTGAGGCGGCGTTGCCCTGCGCCGCCGTGGCCATCGCGATGATGCCCTGCAGCTTCTTCGCGCGCCAAGACTCCATGAAGGTTGCTCGCTCCATGGCGCGGACCCGCGTGCGAATGCCCACCGCGGCCAGCGAGTTGGCTATGGCCTCACCCATAGTGGTGAACGGCGGGAGGGGGGTGAGGTCGCCGGCATCGAAGCCGTTGGAATAGCCGGCCTCGGCGAGGAGGCGCTTCGCGTGTGCCGGGTCGTGGGGATACGGCTCGATGCGTAGCGCGAACTCCATGACGCTCGGGATGATCGATCCCGTCAGACGCGAAAAGCCCAAGCGCTCCACGTCGTTGATTCCCTGCCTGTCGACGGCCAGGTTCGCCGCTAACCGGACGCGGCGATCGTGCCACGGCGATTTGGGCTTCCACTGCTCGGGGAACTCCAGCCACCACGTCGCGGACGGGATGACGTGGACCAAGCGCAGCTTAGGATCCGCCTTGATGGTCGCCGCTTCGAGGCCGACCATCAGGTAGCCGATGTCGGCCTCTCCGGTCTTCAGCATCGCCAGACGCGTCGTGCGGTCGGGGACGCCCTTGATGACGACGCGCTTGATCGCCGGCTTCTTGCGCCAATACTGCTCGTTCGCCTCGAGCGTCAACTCCACGCCGGGGTTCATGCTCACGAACCGGTAGGGTCCGAGCCCCATGGGTTGTCGCCTGAAGCCGTCCTCGCCGACCTTCTCGATGTACTTCTTGGGCACGATCCAGGCGGCACCGGTGGCCGGGGTGGCGTAGAACACCAGGAAGTCCGGCCAGGGCGCATGCAGCACGAAACGCACGCGGTACGGATCGATGACCTCCACCGCCTTCACCCGCTCGTGCAGTAGCTTGGCCGAGACGCCCCGGTAGCGGTGGAAGCTGAACTTCACGTCCTCGGCCGTGAGGGGGTCGCCGTTGTGAAACTTGAGGCCCTCCCGCAGCTTGAACTCGTACACGAGCCCGTCCGGGCTCTCCCGCCAGGACTCCGCCAGGCACGGCGCCATGTCGTTGCCGGGCAGGGGCTTGATCAGCGCGTCGTGCAGGGCATACAGAAACACGAACGGGGTGCCGATCCCGGGGGTCTCGGCGGGATCGAGAAACGAGGAGGCGATCGAGGCGTCGAAGGCGATGGTCAATTGACCTTCTGGCTGGCCTTGCGCGCTGACCTTCCCGCCCGAGGTGGCCACAAAGCAGAAGGAGAAGCACGAGACGAGAACCATCGTGAGCCGGCGGTGGTTGGTCATGGGCATCTCCTTACGAGGTGCTCCGCGCTTGGCCGTAGGGCCGACCGGCAAGCTCATACGCTTGATCGATGAGACGGACGACCCGGGCGCAGTCATGGACACTGATCGGCGGTGCTTCGCCGCGCCGCCAGTGGTCGAGCGCGTCGCGCAGGGCCGTCAAGGCCAGCGGTTCCTCGGGCTGTCCCGACATGGTTTCTTCGCCGCTGGCAGTCACGAGGCGCATGGTGCTATCTTTGAGCACCAGGATGGCGTCGCGGCCCGCGATCTTCCACTCGCCGTCCGTCCCATCGCGCGGGAACGTGTTTCCAACCTCGATGGTTCCGAGCACGCCGCTGGCTGAGCGCACCAAGACTGACGCGTAATCTTCGACCGGCTGACCCAGGGCACGCCAGCTGAGCTGCGCGCCAGTCACCTGGGCCTCCTCGCCGGTGAGGAACAGGAAGAGGTCGAGGCCATGGGCGCCGAGGTTCCGCAGGCAACCGCCGCCGGCCGCCGCGGGATCGAGCATCCATGGCGCGTCCCAGGCGGGATAGCGCGCCGAGGTGGGCCGATTCTGGCGCGCGTAGATATGGGACAGGGGACCGAATCGCCCCTCGGCAAGCAGCTGACGGGCGCGAGCGACGAACGGCTGGTAGCGTTGGCCGAGCGGGACTGCGACGAACGCGTTCTTCGCCGTCGCCTTCTCGGCGACGCGGCGCACCTCTTCGGCGTTGACGCCCATGGGTTTTTCCATGAGGAAGGGATAGCCGTGATCCAGCAGATGGTGAGCGATCTCTGCCATCGTGCTATGCCGTCCCAGCGCGATCACGAAGTCCGGTCGGGTCGCAGCCAGCATCTCCCGATAGTCGATGAAGACCGGCGGATTGCCGACAACGGCGGCGCGCCTGGCGGCGATCTCGGCGACGTTATCTTGAAGACCGACGAGCTCGACGTCAGGCATCCCGGCGAGGTGGCGGAGATAGGCTGAATCGTACAGGGAGTGCCAGTGGCTCACCCCGATGGCAGCAATGCGCATCGGCACCCTGCCTATCGCCACTCGTCGACCGAGACGGTCTTCTGGTAGGTGCAACCCATGATGCGCCAGTAGCCGTTCGTCTCGCCGCCGACGACCACGACGTGGATGTCCTCGCGCCGGAACATCCGGATCAGCTCCTCGGGCGCGGCCTTGAGCTTCGACGCCCACGGCTCCTCACCGAACGTCGCCCGCGGGTAGAGGTAGTTCTGGACGAGCTGGTAGTCCCAGTACTCGCCCGCCGGCATCCGCGCGTTGTCGTAGAGCCAGTCGATGAGCGCAGCCTTGGTGCGGAACCCACCTCGATCGATGAACTGCCGCGCCGTGATCGGGTCCAGCAAGAGCGTCGGCGGGATGTGCGGGTCCATTCCCCGGAGCATGTTGCGGACATGCTCGCGCCAGTGCTTTTCGCGGAGCCCCAGCGTGAAGGCGGTCGAGCGGCAGCCGGTGAACACGCTGACCGTGCTGTCGGTCGGTTTGAAGCCCTGCTGCACGTGGAAGGCTTCCCACGGGCTCCGCTCCTCGTTCTCCGCGAAGGTCACGCTGTTGTACGCGTAGTTGTTGCCCTGAGAGCCCATGTACGTGAGCCCGGGCACCGAGCCGCCCTGGAGGTTCTGCGAGAGCAGGCCGTAGGCGCGGCCGATCGTCGCGTTCGCGTGGTTGTACGGCGCCATCGCGCCGGTTCCAGAATTCATCTGGATCTCGTGCCTGATCGGCCCGTTGACGACGGCCATCGCCGCCATGGAGGACGTCGTGCTGCCCCGGGCGCTGGCCCCCGTCGCCGCCAGCGCCAGGATCACCGGGAGGTACTCGGGCCGCGCGCCAGCCATCACGGCGTTCACGGCGACCTTCTCGACCGTGTACTCCCAGTACTCGCGGAAGTAGGTCGGCCGCATGTGGCCGACGACCTCGTCGGCCTTGCGGTGGGTGTGGGCGAGCATCGCCGCCACCCGCTCCTCGGTCGGGAGCACGATCGGCAGCGTGTCTGTCCAGTTGTTCTCGAGGAACAGGCGGTGAAGGTTCTCCTCGGTGTCGGGGGCGCAGAGCCTCGGCGTGGAGCGGTCGAACTCGACCGGCTTCAGGTCCTCATCGTCGAACGGCCGCGTGAGCCCCTCGATGACCTCCTGCATCACGAGGCGACCGGTGAGGGGGTCGTTGCCGTCGACGTAGGCGCGAAGCTCGCGGGCGGACTTTCCCATGACGGGCTGGGGAACGAAGACCTGCTGGAGACCGGGCATCCCGTTCACGCTCGCCACCGACCGCACCACCCGGTCGAACTTGTCGGTATGGACGGCAACGGTCGGGACGCCGTACTGGGCTTCGATCGTCATCGCGTGCGCGGCGACCGCCGGCGCGCAGGTGCTTCAGTGCCCGACGCCGACGACCGCGGCGTGCCCCCTCGCTCGGATCTCCTCCCAGGTGGTCGGGTCGTCCTTGAGGTAGACGCTCGAGATCGGCTTGAAGACCGTTCGGACGCCGGGCATGTGCTCGGCGAACCACGCCTGCATCTGCTTGAGGAAGACGTCCGAGTCGTCGAAGCGGCAATCCACGAGGTAGACGGTCTTCCCGTCGAGCGTGTCCAGACGCGGCGCCAGCTCCTTGCGGGTCACCGTCGGCGCGAAGCCGATCGGGTTCAGGACCGTGAGCTTGTCGTTCATTCCCATGGGGCCCTCCCTCCAGGGTGAGGTTACTCCAAGTCCCGGACCGCCTTCCTCAGCTCGTTCAGGTGAGTCGCCGTGATGACCGTTTGCCTGACTACGATCGCGGGGTCGGTGAACGGCCCCATCTCCCTCAGCGCCGTCCCCAACTCGGTCAGGTGAATGCCCTTGACGACCGTGGTGCCCGGGGTGAGGGTCGCATCCGTATAGGCGAAGGCCGAGAGGCCGTTTCGCGTTCGGAGCGTGTTGATGGCCGAACGAAGGTCGGTGATGTGCACGGCCTTTATCGCCGTCCCCTGTGCCGTGAGCGTGGCATCGGTGAACACCGCTGAGAACGTCGCAGTGACAGCGGTCGGGCCCAACGCCACCGTGCAGCTTGGAGACGCGCCGCCGCAGCTCCCGTTCCAGCTCTTGAAGCTCGCGTCGGCGGCGGGAGCCCCGGTCAGCGTGACGGCGTTGACCGTGAACGTGCCCGAGCACACCGAGGAGCAGTTGATACCGGCCGGAGTGCTGACGACGCTTCCCACGCCCGAGCCCCTGACGGTGACGGTCAGCGTGAACATCTGGCTGGTGATGGTGAAGGTGAGGGCGCCGGACGTCCCTCCGCCCGGAATTGGATTGAATACGGTGATCTGGGCCGATCCCGCCATGGCGATGTCACTCGCGGAAATGGCCGCTCGCAGCTCGGTGCTGCTCACGAACGTGGTCGTTCGCTCCGAGCCGTTCCAGTGCACCACCGACGGCGCCACGAAATTGGCGCCGCTGACTGTCAGCGTGAACCCCGCGCCGCCTGCCGTCGCGCTGCTCGGCGAGAGCGCGGCGAGGACAGGAACGGATTGGTTGATGGTGAAAGTCAGGGTGTTGGACGTCTCGCCGATCGGCAAGAAGTCGAACACGGTGATCTGCGCAGACCCCGCGAGAGCGACATCACTGGCAGGAATGGCCGCTCGTAACTCGGTGCCGCTGACGAACGTGGTCGTTCGATTCGAATCGTTCCAGCGGACGACCGAGGAGGCCACGAAGTTCGTGCCGTTGACCGTCAGCGTGAATGCTGCGCCGCCTGCGGTCGCGCTGCTCGGCGAGAGTGCGCCGAGCACAGGAACAGGAACGGGATTGGTTCCGGTGCCCGTCAGCCCTCGTGACACGGTCCCACCGCTGTATGTGAAATTGACATTTCCGGTGACGATCGCGACAGCCGTTGGCTGAAAACCCACGATCACGGTCTGGCTGGCGCCGGCGCCGAGGTTGTACGACCCCCCGCTGACGATGCTGAACGGCAAGGAGGTCGAGGCGCTTCCGGTCAGCATCCCTCCTCCGGCGTTCGTCACTGTGAAGGTTCGGTCGGCAGTGCTTCCCACCGCGACGTTCCCAAATCCCTGGGAGCTCGGCGTGACGGCGATGACCGAAGCGATGGTGTTCAGGAAGACAGAAACGGTATTGGCGTTGACGTTGGCGACGGCGAGATCGCGCTGCCCGTTTCCATTGAGATCTCCGATAGCGACGGAGAACGGTCCGGTTCCGGGTCCAGTCGCCAAGTCGGTCTTCGCCGCGAAGCTCCCGGTCCCGGTTCCCAGCAGAACCGAGATCGTGTTGGAGCCGAAGTTGGCCACGACGAGATCGAGTATGCCGTCCTCGTTCACGTCGCCGATCGCCACGGACCGGGGCCCGGCTCCCACGGGGAAGTCAGTCTTCAGCCCCAGGGTTCCGTCCCCGACTCCGAGCAGCACGGAAACGGTGCCAGCGTCTGCGTTGGCGACGACGACGTCGAGCCGCCCATCCCCATTCACGTCTGCGATGGCCACGTCGCGCGCGCCCGCTCCGGTCTGGAAGTCCGTCTTTGGCCCGAAGCTTCCCGTGCCCGTCCCGAGAAGAACGGACACCGTGCTCGCGGAGACGTTGGCGACGACGAGGTCGGGCACCCCGTCGCCGTTTAGATCGCCGATGGCGACGGAGCGCGCGCCTGCGCCCGTGGTGAAGTCTGTTTTCGGCCCGAAGGTGCCGTCCCCGAGACCGAGCAGCACGGACACCGTGTCGGCGCCGACGTTGACGACCACGAGATCGGGTATCCCATCCCGGTTGAGATCGCCAACGGCCACGAAGAACGGTGCGGCGCCGGTGGGGAAGTCCATGGCGGGGGCGAAGGTTCCTGTCCCGGTCCCGAGCAGAACCGACACGGTGTTCGCGCCCGTGTTGGCCACGATGAGATCGGGATTCCCGTCTCCGTCCAGGTCGGCGATGGCAAGCCCGTGGGGCACGGCCCCGGTCGCGAAATCAGTCCTGGGTCCGAAGCTCCCGGCCCCGTTCCCCAACAGGACCGAGACCGTGTTCGCGCCGGTGTTGACGGTGACGAGGTCGGGCTTCCCGTCCCCGTTCACATCGGCGATGCCAACGGTAATCGGCAGGGCACCGGTCGGGAAGCTCACGGCGGGGTTGAAGGACGCCGGCGTCTGCGCCGACGATGGAAGGGCGGCGCCCGCCAGGAGCGCCACCAGGGTTCCGGCAATGAGCTCGATGCGGCCGTGACGACCAGCCATGCCGCGAGAGGATTGTCCAGAAAAAGCTCCGCGTCAAACGCATTCGGGCAGCGCCCGAACTTCACCGTTGACGACGCGCGCGTCTGCGGGTAGGACTGTGCGCATGAGTCTTTGCGACGGAAGTACGAATGCCTTGAGCGTCTTGCGGTCATGATCATCGCGCGAGCGCTCGTGTTGCGCTACGGTGTGGCGGTTGGGTGTAGCGTGGTTGCGTTGATCCTGACCGACGCCCTGCCGGATCGAATCGAGCGTCAGGTGTCTGCTATCTTCTTCGCTGGCGTGATGCTTAGCGCGTGGTACGGTGGCTTGGGGCCCGGTCTGCTCGCCACGACACTCTCCACCCTGGGCAGGTGGTACTTCCTGATTCCGCCGGTGAGCTCGGTCGACGACACCATAAACGAATCTATACGTCTCACGCTCTTCGCCGTGGTCGCGGTCGGTATCAGCTATCTCAACGAGGCGCGCACGCGCGCCGAAGAGCGACACGTCGATCTTTTGATCCGTGAGAAGGTCGCCCGTTCGAAGGCCGAAGCCACTGAGGGGCGCTACTTGGCGCTCCTCGAGGCGGCCAGGATCTTGACGTCATCGCGCGACCCCGAGAAGACAGTGGCCAGCATCGCGAACCTTGCCGTTCCTCGCTTCGCGGATTCGTGCGTGGTGGATCTGCTGAGCCACGACGGGTTGCGCCGGCGCATCGCTGAGGTGCGGCGAGACGGCGCACAGGCTGAATCTACGGCCGACCCACGGAGCGCGGAGGCCGAGGAGCTCGCGGCCAAGGTTCTGCGGGTCGGTCGGCCTGAAGTCACGCCCGTGAGCGTGATCGTGCCCCTCGTGGCCGGGGGGAAAACACTCGGCGCCATGTCTTTCTGGCTGACAGGCTCCGACCGGCAGTATGGTTCAGAGGATACGACGTTTGCGCAGGAGCTGAGCCGGTTCGCGGCGCTCGCCCTTGATCGGGGCCGAGCGATGACGTGATGGCAGTGCCAATGGGCGTGAGGGAGGCTTCACAATGCTGACCAGACGAGAGCTGGTGAAGCTGGGGCTTCTAGGTGGTGGCTACACTGTCCTCGCTTCGGGATCGGGTCTGCGCCGGGTCTTCGCGGACGATGAGCTTCCGGCAAGCCCGCAGCTGCAGCCGTTTCAAGTCTCCCTTCCCGTCCCGCCCGAGCCGAAAGAGGTGGTGGGAGGCTTCACGTCGACCGACTGCAGCGACTTCACAGGCAGTGGGACCAGGTTCTTCCAGATCGTCGAGGAAGAGCGCTCTGTCCAGATTCATCCCGCCCTGCCAGCGACGCCGATTTGGGGTTATCGAGACGCCAACACCAGCAGCGCCTGGAACTTCGTTCTCGGCCCCACCTTCAAGGTGAGGATGAACGAGGGCGGCGTAGTGGTCCGCATGACGAATAACCTGCCGGACCACCCCGCAGGGTTCCCCGATCCTCTGAGGGGGTTCGGGGTGAATCGCATGACGACCCACCTTCACGGCGGCCATCACCCATCCAGGTCGGATGGTTTCCCCGATAACATCAACAGCTTTTTTGACGACAATAAAACGTCGCGCTTTCACCGCTTCGTCAGCGAGCCCGGCCAGTCCTACGACTACTGCTATCCTCTGCTCGATCCCGGCTTCTCTACGCACGAGGCCGACGCGACCGAGAGACCCTCGACCTTGTGGTACCACGATCACTTTTTCGACTTCACGGGCCCCAACGTTTACCGAGGCCTGGCGGGCTTCTTCCTCGTCTTTGACGACCTCGACACGGGGAACGAAGCAACGGGCCTGATGTTGCCCAGCAACAAGTTCACCAGCCAAGGAGTCACCAATGACGTCGGCCCGTTCGACATCCCGCTGGTTCTTCAAGACAAGCGAGTCGACAGTTTCGGCCGTCTGATCTACGACCCCCTGGACCACGACGGCTTCCTGGGGGACACGTTCTTCGTGAACGGTGCGGTCCAGCCCTACCTCGCTAACGTCCAGAGGCGGAAGTACCGCTTCCGCTTCCTGAACGGCTCGAACGCGCGCTTCTACCGAATCTTCCTGACCAACTCGAGCGGTCAGACCTTCCCCATGGACCAGATCGCGACTGAGGGGGGACTGCTGGCCGCGCCGATCCGGAACATCCAGAGCTTCCAGATCGCCCCGGCCGAGCGCGTGGAGGTGGTAGTCAACTTCAAGGACTTCCCGGACAAGACGAATCTATTTTTGGAGAACCGCTTGGCGCAGGATGATGGACGTAAACCGGGCGACGTTCTGTCGCGGGGCACGCAGCTCCTCCAGTTGAGGGTGCAGGGGACTAGCCCCGCAGCCGACCCGAGTCAGGTCCCCAATGTGCTGCGCCAGTTCGCCGCGATCTCTGCACAAGAGCTGGCCGGTGCCAGACGCAGGGAATTCAAGTTCGAGAGAACCGACGGGGCCTGGGCCATCAACGGGCGATTCGCCGACCTCGAGCACGCCCTGACCACCTCCGTCAGGAACCGTGGCGAGATCTGGCACCTGGACTCAGGCGGCGGGTGGGCGCACCCCGTCCACATCCACCTGGAATTTATGCGCATCCTGAGCCGGGACGGGAAACTGCCCCCGGGATGGCCAAGAAGGACACCATTGTCATTGGAGCTGACTTTGGCAACGTGGACCTCTTCATCAAGTTCAGGGACTACCCGGGTGCCTTCGTCTTCCACTGCCACAACATCGAGCACGAGGACATGCGAATGATGGCGCGAATGGACATCGTGTGACCCAAGACATGAATCGGCGCAAGCCGGGGAGCGTGCTGTTTTTCGCCTCGTTCCTCGTCTCGTCCGTCCTGGCTGCTTTTGCGGGCCCGGAGCCGGCCGTCGCGGGAGCGGAGAGCTATTTTCCCAACGTCGTCCTGACGACTCACGACAACAAGACGGTCCGGTTCTATGACGACTTGGTGAAGGGCAAGGTCGTGCTCATCAACTTCATGTTCACGAGTTGCAAACGCTTCTGCCCGGTGACGACCCCGAATCTCGTGAAGGTTCGAGCAACTCTCGGGGAACGCGTGGGGAGGGACATGTTCATGTATTCGATCACCCTCGACCCAGCGACCGACACACCCGAGGTCCTCAAAGACTATGCTAAGAAGGTCGGGGCGGGACCGGGCTGGACCTTCCTCACGGGTAAGAAGGAGACGATCGACAAGCTTCGCCGGAAGCTTGGCGTGTACGACCGGGACCCGGTCATTGATGCCGACATTACCCAGCACGGCGGACTCGTCGTCTACGGCAACGACGCGATCGGCAGGTGGGCGTCGATTTCAGGCCTCAACAAGCCCGAGGTCATCGTGAGAGCCGTGTCACGGGTGGTGGAGCCTGGGCACCCGTGAGGATTCCTCTCGCTTGAGCCGGACGTCCTCGTAGCGCGCCGAGTACGGGGAGGAGGGGATCAGGGTGAGGCCCGGCTCCTCCACCCGCGGTCCCACGCCACGAATGAACCCGTTCTCCCAGATCGGCGCGAACGCCACGCGCTCGATGCGGGTCGCCGCGCTCCCGCCCGCGCCCTGTGCGCCCAGCACGACGCCGCGGAGCTTCTTCTCCCCCCAGGTCGACACGAAGGTGGCGCGCTCCATCGTCCTAACCCGCGAGAGGATACCGACGGCGCCCAGGTAGCCGGCGACCGCCTCCGCCATGGAGTTGTAGGGGTCGGGCGTGAGGTCGCTGCCGATGGTAGGGGTGCGGGTCGATGGGGAGCGCAAACTCCATGTACGAGAGGATTCCAGAAAGTACGAGAGGATTTCCAGAAATTCAAGGAAAGTTTCTAAAAAATCCAGGGAAGCTTCTAGAATAGAAAGTCCGTCACGTACCTCGTCCCGCCACCGCCAAAGAAAGGGGAAACACCTTGGGGAAGCACATTATGGGTGACGACGAATTAACGACGATTGCCAGGACAGGTCTCGCCCTGCTGTCTATCGGTATCTTTGTTTTGCTGCCATGCAAGCAATCGCTCGCGATGCACGGCCCGGCGCATGATAGCAAGTCAGTGCTCATCCTAGACTCAACGGTCACAGGTGGAGCTACAAGTCTCGAGGCGGTCCGGGCTGCGTTAATCCCGGCTGACCCAGCTGACCCAACTGGGGAAAAACTCACCGTTGAGGTAACTGACGCCACTGGTTGGGGAGCGAGGACTACTTCAGATTTCTCGACGTACAGGGCGGTCATCCTTGGCGATCCCAATTGTTCCGTCAACACGAGTCCAATCGACGCTGCGACGGCCAATAACACCGTTTGGGGGCCAGCGATTAATGGCAACGTGATCGTCATCGGAACCGACCCAGTGCATCACTCGATTTCCGGGCCAGGCGGTGTTCAAGGCGGTCGTCAACTTACACAGAGCGGTATTCAGTTTGCGGCGGCTGAACCGACAAAGACCGGCGCCTACATTACGCTGAGCTGCTATTACGCCCGCGCGGGCGTGGCCACCCCTGTCCCCCTGTTGGATCCATTCGGTAGCTTCACGGTCCTCGGCCAGTTCAACTTCAGCAGCTGCCCCATGAATTCGCACATTGTAGCCGTCCACCCCGCGCTCTCCGCGCTCACCGACGCAGCTCTGTCGAACTGGGGCTGCTCCGCTCACGAGGCGTTTGACTCGTTTCCGTCTGATTTCTTGGTGCTGGTAATCAGTTCGGAGATTTCCCAAACCTTCACGGCGCCGGATGGAACCGTTGGGGGACCTTACATCCTCGCGCGCGGCGAGACCCTCTCACCGATCCTCTGCGGAAACGGCACCCTGGACCCAGGTGAGGAGTGCGACGACGGGAATACCGCCAACGGTGACGGCTGTTCGGCGCAATGTAAGATTCAGGAGATTACCAATCACCAGCCGAATGCCATGTGCAAGAACGTGACCGTGACGACTGATCCGGGAGGCTGCACGGCTGCGTCGGCATCCGTGAACAACGGCTCCTCCGACCCGGATGGGGACGTAATTACACTAACCCAAACGCCCTCGGGCCAATATAGGAAGGGGACAACAAACGTCACTCTCACAGCAACCGATTCACACGGTACCGCTGCTTTTTGTACTGCCGACGTTACCGTCTTGGACCAGGAGGCGCCTTCCATTACCTGTCCGGCTCCTCAGATTGTTGAATGCGCGGGGCCAGGCGGGGCTACGGCCACCTTTAGCGCAGGAGCCGGGGACAACTGTGGTATCGCTTCGACGAGTTGCCCCGCGTCAGGATCGACCTTCCCGCTCGGGACAAGAAGCGTCTCTTGCAGTGCTACGGATGGCTCCGGGAACTCCAACTCTTGCAACTCCAGCGTGACCGTGAGGGACACTACGGCGCCGACGGTGTATTGTGTCCCGGTCCCCCGGGTGAGGAAGTGGCACCACGACGAGGATCGCGACGATGAGAAGGGAAAGCTCAAGCAGGGGCTCTTCCGGGTGTCCGCGAGTGACATCTGCAGCGCATACACGATCACGCTCGGCGGAACCGTGCTGGTCGACGGCGAGATCATCAAGATCAAGCCGACGGCGAGGCCGGGGATCCGGTTGGTGGGAAGGGACGATGACGACGATGACCGAGCGCCGAGTATCAGACGCTTTCGGGTCGGTCCCGGCGAGGCCGTGATCACGGCGACGGACGCGGCGGGAAACATTGGAAGCGTTGCGTGCCCGGTTCCGCAGCGGCAGGGCGATGACGATGACGATGACCGACACGACTCGACGGAGAAGTAGTCGTCAGCGTATCCTATAAAGCCATGACAAAGAGGGTGCCAGGGATAGTCCTTGCGGGGATTGTGCTGACCCTGTTCCACACACATCCCGCCTTTAGCCAATCGAGCGAAGAGCTCAACGCCCTGAGAAACGAGATTGAGGCGCTCAAACAGAGCCACTCAGCCCTTCAGAAAGAGCTGCAGGAACTTAAAAGTCTTCTACAAAGCAGACAGGCTCCGCCCGTACCCCAGAACGTTGTTTTCAGTATCGCTGATGATCCTTTCAAGGGCGAGAAAGGGGCAAAGGTCACACTCATCGAGTTTTCTGATTACCAGTGCCCCTTTTGCGCCCGCCACTTCCGCGAGACCCTGCCACAGATAGAGCGCGACTACGTCGTGAACGGCAGGGTCAAGTACGTCTTCCGGAGCTTTCCGATTGAATCGATCCATCCCTACGCGTTCAAGGCACAGGAGGCAGCGAGCTGTGCCGGAGACCAGGGGAAATATTGGGAGATGCACAACCGACTCTTTGGCAATCAGAATGCGTTGGGTCTGACGGAGCTCCCACAACACGCACAAGCGCTTGGTTTGGACCTGCCACGATTTCAACAGTGCCTCGACAGCGGAAAACATGCGGGCAAAATCAGGAGCGACCTGGCGGACGGGCAGAAGGCCGGGGTGCAGGGAACGCCCACGTTTTTCCTGGGGCTCACCGAACCTAACGACCCAAAAGTAAAGGCCGTCAGGATTATAAGGGGAGCTCAGCCCTACACGGTCTTCAAGGAAGCAATAGACAGTTTACTTTCCACACAAAAATAGCTGCCTCCCCTTTGCATCTCAGCGTCGCTTGAGCCGGATGTCCTCGTAGGGCGCCGAGTACGGATACGAGGGGATCAGGGTGAGGCCCGGCTCCTCCACCCTCGGTCCCACGCCGCGAAGGAACCCGTTCTCCCAGATCGGCGCGAACACTACGCGCTCGTGGAGGATCCGCTGGATCTGGTGGAGGAGCTCCTCCCTCTTCTTCCGATCGACCTCTCTGGCCTGGCGGTGAAACAGGTCTTCGACCTCGGGGAGGACGCCGTACGCATACCTCCCGGTCGGCGTCGCGAGCCCCTCGATGCGGGTCGCCGCGTTTCCGCCGGCGCCCTGCGCGCCCAGCACGACGCCGCGGAGCTTCTTCTCCCCCCAGGTCGACAGGAAGGTGGCGCGCTCCATCGTCCTGACGCGCGTGCGGATGCCGACGGCGCCCAGATAGCCGGCGACCGCCTCCGCCATGGAGTTGTAAGGCGGGTTGGGTGTGAGGTCACCACCGTCGAAGCCGTTCGGGTACCCGGCCTCGGCCAGGAGCTGCTTGGCGCGCTTTGGATCGTAGGGGTGCGGGTCGATGGGGAGCGCGAACTCCATGTGCCGGGGGACGATGTTGCCGGTCGTGCCCGCGAAGCCGAGTTGCTCGGCCTCGTTGATCGCTTTCCGATCGACGGCGAGGCTCGCCGCGAGCCTGACTCGACGGTCGCTCCACGGCGACTTCGGATCCCACTGGTCCACGAAGTCGAGGAAGAAGACCGCGTTGGTCCGTACGGCGGTGAGCTTGAGCCCGGGCGTCCGCTGGACGTCTTCGGCCACCGGGCCGTTCAGGAAGTACGCGATGTCGACCTCGCTGCGCTTGAGCGCGGCCGCGCGTGTCGTCTCGTCGGGGACACTCTTGAAGACCAGGCGCTTGACGCTCGGAGCCTTCCGCCAGTAGCCTTCGAAAGCCTCGAGCACGAGCTCCACGCCCGGGGTGGAGCTCACGAACCGGTAGGGTCCGGCGCCGATCGGAAGCTTCTTGAAGCCCTCATCGCCGACGCGCTCGACGTACTTCTTCGGCACGACCCACCCCGCGCCCGTCGCGGTCGTCCCGAAAAAGGTCATGAAGTCGGGCCACGGCTCCTTGAGCTGGAACCTGACCCGGCGCGCGTCCACGACCTGCACGTCCTTGACCTTGTCTTTGAGCAGCTTTGCGGCCCCGCCGCGATAGCGCTCGAAGGAGAACTTCACGTCCTCGGCGGTGACGGGGTCGCCGTTATGGAACTTGGCCCCCTGGCGCAGGACGAACTCGTAGCTGGTGCCGTCAGGCGACATCGACCACGACTCTGCGAGGCTCGGCGTGTTGAGGCCGGCGGGCATCGGCTTCACCAGCGCGTCGTGGATCGCGTAGAGGACCATGAACGGGGTGATGGCGGACTCCGTCTCCCCGGGATCGAGCCAGCGAGGGGCGAGGGTCACGTGGACCGCCCACACCATCTGGCCGTCGGGGCCGGCTGCGGCCGGATCCGCCCCTTCCGCCGTTCTGACGGGGGCGGGGAAAGTCCAGATCGAGAGCAGCAGGGCGAGGGCGCTCAGCGGCCGGGTGAGCCGACTCATAACTCGCCTCCTCGGGCCGAAGTCCTCCTCGGGCCGAACTATAAGCCCGCGCCGCGCAGCACCAGCTCGAGGCTCTGCGGCGCCGGCTTTCGGATGCCTCGTTCGACCTCGTGCATGGCCTCGACGACGGCCGCGGAGACCGGCGTGGGCACTCCGTGCTCACGGCCCTGGGCCACCACGTAGCCGTTCATGTAGTCGATCTCAGTGGGCCGGCCCTTGGCGACGTCTTGCGCCATTGAAGAGCGCCAGTTCCGTCGGCTCGCGGAGGCTGGCGTGAGCATCCTGTCCAGGGCCTCGTAAGTCTCTCGCTGATCGGCGCCCGCCCATTGTTCGGCCGTGGCGCCGTTGAACTTGGGCACGCGGTACCCGAGCGCCAGCCCGACGCGCGCAGACTCTGCCGCGAGGTGGATCGTGATCGTGCGCCCCACCTCGCTCGCGGCGACCTCGAGCGAACCGAGCCCCGACATGGCCTGGACGGGGTTGCCCATCGCGTTCGCGCAGAGCTTCGCCCACCGTTCGCCCCAAAGGTTGTCCGTGACCTGGGCTCCGTCGATGACCGAGAGCATCTCCGCCAGCTCGGTGGCGCGCGGCGTGATCCGCCTGTCGTGCTCGCCGGCGCGGAAGACGTCGTGCCCCTTACCCTGCCCCTTCTCTACGCCGCGCTCCACCTGGCCGGGCTTCCAGAGGGCCACGCCGATCTTGGACATCACCAGCCCCACGGCGCGCGAGGCGCCGGCCACGCCAGCCACCACCGGGTCGGGCCAGCAGTTCTGGGCCGCGACCACGTAGCCGTGGGCTGCCAGGTGCCGGAGGGCGAGCTGAGCCGCCCACGCCGTGTCATAGGCCTTCGTGGCGACGAGCGCGATGTCGTAATCGCGCGGTAGCCGGGCTGCCTCGTTTAGATGCACCGCCGCGGGGCGCGCCTCGAACGGCTCGTGCGGTCCCGTCACCGAGATGCCGCGCTCGCGGATGGTCTCGACCTGGTCGGCCCACGAATCGACGAGCGTCACATCGTGGCCCGCACGCGACAGGAACGCTCCGAGGTAGCTTCCGATGGCTCCGGCGCCGATGAAGAGCAGCTTCTTGCCCATGTGTCCCTCCAGTCGCGTGCATGTTACGCCGCCAGGGTGCTGGGAGGACGAGAGAATTTCTCTAAATGGAACTTTCCTCCTAACAGGCCAGTTTTAATTCGACTGAAGCGCGGCTACACGCACGCCCACCGGTGAAAAGGGGGTGAGAGCCAGTCCAGGGAAGGAAGCAATAGGTCGCACAGCAATCGAAAACTTCGGAACGGGGGAATGCGCATGAAACGAGCACTGACAGTTGCGGCTTTGAGCGTAGGTTTGATTGTCGGCTTGGCAAGCGCGGATGACAAGGACAACGACGAGACTTTTCGAGTGGAACCATTTCAGGTCGGGCTCGGCTCCCTCGCCGGGTGGATTCGCGGCGCGGGCGAGCCCGGGCAGAAGAATGACGACCGCCAGTTCGGGCTCTATCTTCAGAAGAACACCAAAACCGCCAACTTCTCATCGGCGGGAGCGGAGCTCACGGGGAACATACCCAAGACTGTGAGTGAACTTAGCACTCTTGCGTTCGATATCCCCGGTGTCGTCGGCGTTCCCTTCCAGACGTTCGACCCGTCGTCAGGGTCGGGAGCGAACGGGTACTGTAACAATGGGGCGCCTCGGTTCAACGTCTTCTCCCGGGTAGACAACGGTCCACTCAAAGTGTGTTTCCTCGGCTGCCCGTTCGGAAAGAGGACCCAGGACCAGGTCACCGGATGGTGGACAATCAAGTTCGAGGCACCATTTAATGAGGCTCGGTTCCCGGGCTGCGGGGCTCCAACAGGCAATTTA
>Ga0209161_10001723_pt1 | contig 18107 bp, 19 predicted proteins | sample GraSoiAngelo_155_FD_186169 | JGI IMG/M metagenome (GOLD analysis project Ga0209161, IMG submission 186169) | Grasslands soil microbial communities from the Angelo Coastal Reserve, California, USA - 14_1009_13_30cm (SPAdes) (version 2) | ecosystem: Environmental > Terrestrial > Soil > Grasslands... | reverse complement strand
GCGGCACCACCGTCTGGCCGGGATGCATCGTCACCGCGACTTCCTCGATCCCGTCGACCGCGGCGGCTTCGTCGCGCCCCGTCACAGCGCGCAACCGACCCGCGCGCGGAATCGGGATCATCATCACGCCGGCGGCTCGCTGCTCACGCTCGAGCGAGTCCAGCGGGCGGCCGAGGGCGTGGCAGAGGATCAGCTCCTCGAGGCTCAGGCCGGTGCCGAAGCGTAGCGTCTGGGAGCAGAGCCCGCCGATCGAGCGCGCCGCGACCTCGAGGACCCACGGGCCCTGCTCGTTGACGCGCAGCTCGGCGTGGATGGGTCCTTCGGTCAGTCCGAGCGCCGCGCACGCGTCGCGGCTCACCGCCGCGATGCGGGCCTGCGTGGCCCCAGGCAGCCGGGAGGGCGTGACGTAGATGGTCTCCTCGAAGAACGGCCCGTCGAGCGGATCCGGCTTGTCGAAGAGGGCCAGGACGTGGAGCGTGCCGCCGACCAGCAGCCCTTCGAGGGCGACCTCGCGTCCGGGCACGAACGCCTCGACGAGCAGGGTGCGCCGCGCTTTGTCGGGAAGCGAAGCCTCGACCTCGGCCAGGATCGCCGCGATGCGCCCGAAGGCCGCGACGAATTCCCGCGCGTCGTTCGCGCGGATCACGCCGCGGCTCGCCGAGAGCATGCGCGGCTTGAGGACGCACGGGTACTCGACCTGCTCGGCGATGGCGCGTGGATCGTGGCTCAAGTCGACGAGGCGGAAACGAGGCACCGGAACGGACGCGTCGGCGAGGCATCGGCGCATCGCGTGCTTGTCGCGCGCGGTGGTGACGGCGGGCAGGGAATTCGTCTTGAGCCCAAGCCGCGCGCTGATGGCGGCGGCCACGACCGTGGTGAGATCGTCGACCGCGACGACGGCGTCGATCGGCCGGCGGCGCGCGAGCCGGGCGATCGCCTCCGCGCTGGCGGACGCATCGTTGAAGTCGAGCGTGACGAGGTTGTCGGGCGCGTGCTCCTGCAGCGTGCTCGGCCGCTCCGAGGCGCACACGAGCTCGACGCCCATCCGGGTCGCGGCGGCGACGAACGCCTCGGTGCGATACGTCGTGGTGGGTAGCAGGAGCAGCAACCGGCTCGCCGAAGTCGGCACTGACGTCTCCTGCCTGCGCGTGGCGGCGCGGGGAGCTAGGCTTTGCCCGGCGTGTAGTACGGGTTGTTGCCCGCGGCGTGATCGGTCGTGTCGAGCACTTCCGTGACCTCGGGGAGCTCGTCCTTGATCAACCGCTCGATCCCCGACTTCAACGTGACGTCCGCGGCGCCACAGCCCTGGCAGCCGCCGCCCATCTGGAGGTAGACGCGATTGTCCTGCACGTCGATCAGCTCGACGAAGCCGCCGTGACCGGCAACTGCGGGATTGATCATCGTGTCGATCAGCTCTTGAACTTTCGTCTTGAGTTCAGCGCTCATGCGGCACCTCTCAGATGGATACTGTACCCGAGATCCGGCTCAGGGCCAACTGGCCCTCGGTGGGCTCTGCTCAGCAGAACCACGGCTCGGTGAGCCGTGGCGCCCGCTTCCGGCCCGCGGCTGGCGCTGGGAACGATTGGTGCTCGGCGCCCGCGGCCCGGCCGGCCAGCGCCCACACGCGATCGAACGTGATGGCCGCGTCCTCTCGCTGGGCGGCCGCGGCGGCGACGGCGGCCGACACCCCCGCATGCAGCGCCTCCATGCCCGGGTCCGGATGCGTCCATCGGTAGTGGAACTGGTCCCTCACCAGCGGGCCCAGGAAGGGGCGCAGCGCCGGACCGTCGAGCAGGAGCGATCCGGGCGGGACCAGGAGGCGGATCGAGTACTGCACGGGATCGATGGCGTCGACGAGCTGGTGGGCCTCGACGAAGTCCAGCAGCTCCCGGTAGTCGTCCCGGGTCGTCCACGGCGTGAAGGGCACCCACGTCGGGCGCAGCGTGATGCCGGCCGAGCGCACGGCATCGAGCGCGGTCTCGATGTCGGCGCGGGTGTGGCCCTTGTCCAGATGCGCCAGGACGGTGTCGCTGAGCGACTCCGCGGCGGTGACGATGAACGCGCATCCCTGCCGCGCGAGCTCCGGCAACCGCTCCCGGTGGCGCAGCAGGTGCTCGACCTTCGCCGTGAAGTCGAACGTGAGCCCGGGGAACTCCGCGTGGACCGCCTGCGTGACGGCCAGCGCGTGGCCCGGGCCGTTCAGGAAGTCGGGGTCGCCGAACGTGATGTGGGTCGCCCCCGCCGCCACCTGCTGCCGGACGTCGGCGAGCAGCACCTCGAGCGGCACGACGAAGAAGCGGCCGCCGTAGACGGGCGGGATCGGGCAATGACGGCAGAGATGCTTGCACCCGCGGCTCGCCTCGACGTGGCCCGCGAGCTCGAGGCCGCCGTCGCGCTCGAGCTGCGCGTATCTCTTCAAGATCGGAAGCTTCGCGCGGCTCGGCACCGGAAACGGCAGCTTCTCCAGCGTCGGCGCGACGGGGGCGTCGCGCGTCCGCCCGACCGCGCCGGCCTCCAGCCGCTGAACGAGGCGCACCAGGGCGGACTCGATCTCGCCGCTCATCACCGAGTCGCCGACGCCGGACAGCAGATGGTCGGCGTTGAGCGTGGCGTAGAGCCCGTAGAAGGCGATGTGGCAGCCGGGGTTGATGGCCCGCACGCGCTCGGCGACGACGACCCCGAGACGGAGCGCCGTGTGCATCGGCACCGAGATCGCCACGAGCTTCGCGCGCGCGACGCGCTCGGCGTCGAGCGGGTCGACCGACACGTCGACCACCGCCGGCGAATAGCCGGCACGCTCGAGGAACGCGGCCGGCCAGGCGACCGTGAGGGGCTGGTGGCCGAGCTCGTAGCAGGCGACCAGGAGGATCGCGCCGGGCTCCTTCACGCCGCCAGTGTACCTCCGGGGGTGCTATCTTGTGGGCGCTGCTCTACCTCCAAGGAGGACTGATCCCGATGAGCGTCAAGATCACGGCCCGCCCGAATGGTCCGCTCCTGGTCGAAGGCGAGTGCGAAGTCTACGATCCGACCGGCGCCCGCATCGACACGGCGGGCCAGCCCAGGATCGCGCTCTGCCGGTGCGGGGGTTCCTCGACGAAGCCCATGTGCGATGGGACGCACAACAAGATCGGCTTCCAGGCTTCCGAGGCCGCCAAGAAGAAGTAGGCCTACGGCGCCGCCGGAGCGTCGGACTCGGGTTCGACGTCCGTCAGCAAGATCCAGTCGTCCGGCGGGTCTGGATCCGGGCGTACCCCGACCTGGGAGCTGACAGTCCGGCCTCGGCTCGGCGAGAACCACTCCCACACGCCTGCGGGCGCGCCCGTTTCCTGCGCCTCGCCGATCTCTGGTCCCGTCGCGCCGGATTCGGCGCGCTCGTTCTTCCGCTGCCGCTTCGCTTCCTGCTTCGCCTTCTGGATGTCGGCCCGGCGCCGTCGCTCGAAGCCGTAGTGACGCTGGGCGCTCATGAGCCGCTCTCGCGCGATGTCGTCGTCATAAGTTCGTCGGCACTCCCCTGTCCAGCTGACGTGCAGAAAGGGCTGAGCTAGCAGCGCAGCCGGCTGCTCCTCCAGTAACATCCGGGCCCGTAGAACGATCCGGGGTAGTACGGATAGTACCAGCGATTGTATCTCTCGTATTCGAGTGCCCGCCAGGCCTCGCTCGCTTCCTGCACCAGCTCGGCCTCGTCCTCCAGGCTGGCCGCCGCGAAAGCGCGCGTTTCCTCCGGGAGCGGTTTCGTGCGAATCAGCTTGAGGGTCCGCTGGGCCTGCGCGGCCAGCCGTCGCTCGGGCTGGAGGCCGGCGAAGGCGGTCAGGTGCTCTTCAGCTCGGTCCAGGTCGCCCTTTCTGAGGTGGCTGAGGCCCAGATAGAGCCTGGCCGTCGCCTCTCCGGGGGCGCGGGCCAGGGCTCGCTCCAGGACCTCGATCGCCTCGTCCAACGCGCCGAGCTTGAAGCGCGCGATCCCCAGGCCGACCAGCGCGTCGAGCCGGTCGGGATCACCCGCGAGCGCTTCCTGGTAGTGCGAGACCGCCTCGGCGTACCGGCCCTCCCGTGCCGCAACGGCGCCCGCGGTGTAGGATGTCGTCGCGCAACCGGCCAGCGCGAGCGTGACGAGCATCCAGAGCGTGACGAGCACCCAGATCGTACAGAAAGGGCGTCCCACAGCGGCGACTCTAGACCCGGGCGCCAGGAGACGCCACTCCGAGGCCTCGCTCGAGTGGACCGGGGCTTATCAGACCGGCCCGTCTCGCGGTGGCTAGAAAACGTCCGCCCAATAGCTGGAAGGCCCTGGCCCTGCGTCCAAATAGCCACGTTATTACATACTTAGAGGCCACAAAGAAATTGGTATCGGCTTCGCAGTACAGGGGGTCAGGAGGGCTCAAACGCCATGATCAGCACGATGGTTCGTGCGCTCTCGAGAGTTCCGATCCCGCTGCGAAGCCTCGCCGTCTGCGTGGCATGCGAGGAGTGCTTCGAGCTGGGCGACCCGACCTGTCCCTCGTGTGGCAGCGATGAGTACGTTCCGCTCCTTCACCAGCTGGAGGGGCGCATCCTGAACATGACGAGCAACAACTAATGCACGCGCGGTGCGGCCGAGCGCTCGTGATCGGGCTCGCCCTCGCCGTTCTGGCGGCGCCACGGGCCTGGGCCGGTCCGCCCACCGACCAGCTCTCGGAGAGGATCGACCAGGTCCTCAAGGTTCTGGGCGATCAAGAACTCAAGGCCCCCGCGAAAGCGGCCGAGCGACGCGAGACGCTTCGACGGCTCGCCTTCGAGGTCTTCGACTTCGAAGAGCTGGCGAAGCGATGCCTGGCCCGTCACTGGGAGGCTCGGACTCCCGCCGAGCGAAGCGAATCGGTTCAGCTGCTGGCCGACCTGATCGAGCGCTCGTACGTGGGCCGGATGGACGCCTACAGTGGGGAGCGCGTCGTGTTCCTCGGCGACACGATCGACGGCGAGCTGGCCGTCGTGAAGACGCGGATCGTCTCGAAACAGTCCACCGAACTTCCCGTCGACTACCGGATGTTCCGGCGCGGCGACCGCTGGCGCGTGTACGACGTCACCATCGAAGGCGTGAGCCTCGTCGCCAACTACCGGAGCCAGTTCGATCGAATCCTACAGCGCTCGTCCTTCCAGCAGCTGGTGAATCAGGTCAAAGAGAAGCGGTAGCTCGTCAGCGTCCCTGCCACGCGGCGATCGCCCCTAGTCGCTGGCCAGCTTGCCGTTGACGCCCCAGTTGGTCCGCTCGACGTCCTGGAACACGATGTGGACCTGGTCCGCCGTGGTCTTCCCGATCTTCACCATGGCGTCGGTGATCGCCGCGGTGATCTCGCGCTTCTGCTGGTCGGTGCGTCCCGCATACCACTGGATCGTGATGTTCGGCATGGCGTGCCTCCTGTGACGTTGCGCCTTGGTTGGCGGGCCCGAGCCCGCGACGACTTGCGGCGCACACAGCGTTTCTGGTGGATCCGTTCGACGCGCGGGACGCGCGTCGTGGCCCGGATTATGGCAGCGGGCGGCCCGCGGGGCAAGGCGGCCAGCCGCGTCGGCTGGCCGGGGTCACCCCCGCCACGGGGGAAATTTGTGGAAGAAGACGCGCAGCATCCGCTCGTCGAACTCCTGGTCGAAGGTTGGCGTGGGCGGATAGCGGTGATGGAGCGAATGCGCCTCGAGCACGAGGAGGCCGGACGATCTGATCAGTCGCGCCAGCAGATCGAGGCCCGGCAGCACGTGGAGGAAGTCGGCCCAGACCGACGGCGGGTGCCCCGGGAACATCTCGCTCAGCATCAGGTCGACCACGAGGAGCGAACTGGCGTCGCCGAGCGCGACGAGGTGGTCGAAGCCCCGCGCCAGCGCCCGCTGATCACGGGCGTGGTTGAGCACGGCCCCGACCGCGGTGACGATCGAGAACGGCCCGCGCGCGGCGACGGCGGCGACGTCGCCCGCGTCGAACAGGTCGGCGCGCAGCAGCCGCGTCTGGAGCTTCGGGTGGCGGCGAGCCGCCGTCTCGAGGAGCTTCTCCTCGACGTCGGTCATGAGGACGTCGTAGCCGCGCTCCAGCGCCACCGCCGCCAGGTCGCCCATGCCGCCGCCGACCTCGAGCCACCGCGCGCCGAGGTGGAGCTCGCGCCGGTACCGGGCGACCGACTCCCACAGGTCGAAGGACGCGGGCGTCAGGTGTGACGTGATCTCGTCGGCGGAGATTCCCAGGTAATAGTCCTGGATCTCGCGCCGGCGCCGGCTCTCCCGCATGCTAGGCGATGCGATAGAGCCGCCGCGCGTTCTCCCAGAGCATCTTCCGCTGGATCGCAGGGTCGACGCCGCGGAACTGCTCCTCGATCGCCTTCTGCGAGAACGGCCACGTGCCGTCGCGGTGCGGATAGTCCGAGCCCCACATGACGTTGTCGGGCGCGATCTCGGCCATCGCCCGCACCCCGTGGAAGTCCTTCTGGAAGGTCGCGTACATCTGACGCTTGAAGTAGGCGCTCGGCGGAAGCTTGAGCCCGAGGTCGTCGGCGAGCCGCTCCTCGTAGGTGTCGTCGAGGCGCTCGAGCATGTACGGCAGCCAGCCGATGCCGCTCTCGCCGAGGACCAGCGTGAGCTTCGGGTGGCGCTCGCAGACGCCGGAGAGGATCACCGAGGCGCAGATCTCGTCCATCTGGAGCGGCGCGACGACGGTCCACGCGCCGGAGGACGCGGCGTTCTGGACGCCCTGTACCGCGTAGCCCACCGTCGCGGCGCCGCCCTCGAAGACGTGGAACGAGACGACCAGGCCCGTCTCTTCGGCGGTGGACCACATCGGCTCCCACATCTCATGCCACACCGGCAGCGCCGAGCCCCAGGGAACGAACACCGCGCCGCGCAGGCCGAGCTCCGCGCAGTGGCGCAGCTCGTCGGCGGCCGCCCGCGCGTGGTGGTTGGGCAAGCAGCCGAGGCCGAAGAAGCGGCCGGGCTGCGTTCCGTTGAAGTCGGCGATGTAGTCGTTGTACGCGCGGTAGACCGCGGCCAGCGTCTCGTGATCGGCGATCCCGCTGTGCGTGAAGAGCCCGCGCGAGATCCCGATGATCCCGTAGATCACCTCGGCCTGGACGCCGTCGCGGTCTTGATCCTCGCGTCGCTCGACGGGATTGGACGGCCGGGTCTGCTTGCCCGAGGCGAAGCCGGCGTCGGCCAGGATGCGGCCGCGCCGTCCGCCGGTCACGCCCGGACCGTAGAAGCCCCAAGGGCCGAGCACCGCGTCGCCGGAGACCCACATCTTGCGCCCCTCGCGCTCGACGACGTGCGGCACCCGCTCGCGCCACGTCGACGCCATGCGCGAAGTGAAGGTGTCCGGCGGCAGGTAGATGAGATCCATATGGCTGTCGGCCGACATCACGTTGAGCGCCATGACGGCTCCTTTGCGCTCGCGAAAGCTCCGCGAGTGACGGCGAGCGTAGTCCCACTCCCAGCCGAACGCAACTTCCCGGAATGCCGCCCCAGCCGTCGCCGAGACGCTCGAGGCCCAGCTCGCCAACAAGGACGCCGAAATTGCGGCGCTTCGTGCCGCAATCGACCAGGCGAAGGCGGCGGACGCCGTCACCCATGAGGAGCGAATCCGGCAGGACGGACGGAACAAGCTACGAACCGAGCAGGTCGACGCGCTGAAGGCGTTGCTGGCCGACTACCGCGCCGACCTGAAGGACGCCCGCGACGAGATCCAGAAGCTGCGCACGCAGGCGCGGTGGGACCGAGTCCTCGGGGCCATTCCGCTGATCGGCGTCGCGGCGATGTTCTTCATGGGCGGATTCTGAGACAAGCCCGCGCGGCCGCGATCCCGCCGATCCCGGCCACGACCAGCAGCAGCGTCATCGGCTCGGGGACGGTCGTGACGGTCCAGGTGCCCAGATGGCTGCCGTCCGCCGGGCCGATGCTCTGGCCGTTCATCCCCCAATTGTTCGCGTCAAGATAGGCGTAATCGTACCGATCGCCGAAGAGGTACGTCTGGATCCCGCCCCCCGCCGCCGCCCCGATGGCGACCGACCAAGCGTAGCCGATCGTAAGGTAAAACTGGCCCGTCGAATTGGCCTCGGTCAAGGTCTGGTGACCATCGGTGAAGGAGTAGGCCACGACGCCGGCGGTCAGCGGCGTGCCCCCGGGCTGCGGGATTGCCACGAACCCGTCGGCCACCGTGAAGCTTCCGGTGATCCGGTCCGCTGTCGTGTAGACCCCGGACACTCTGGGGAAGCCGTTGTAGATGTAGGTCCCGAAGTAGTCCCCGGTGTAGGTGTAGACGGTATCGGCGTGCGCGGGACCAGCGAGCAGGACGAGCGCGAGGAACGAGAGCACCCGGCTCTTCATGGGCGATCCTCCTGTGGACTGCGAAGGTAGCCCCGAACAGCCGCGTGTCAAGTCTGAAAAGATCTGCACGGGTTCCGGAAGGCTATGGCGGTGGGGGGAATGTCGCGGCCGCGCTGGTAGGTCCGCTGCTGCTGCGACGGATTGCGGCTCACGAGCGGACGCATGAACATCGGATGCGTCGCGCTGCGCACCTCGTGCTCGATCGTGAAGAGCACCTTCGAGGTCTCCGGATCGACGATGTCCTTGAAGCGGTACTGCACCGGGTTCGACTCCTCGCTGATGAGGCCCCGCTCCTTCAGCCACCGGTGCGGGCCCGAGAAGTTCGTCACGTAGATCGCGATGTGGTGACCGTCGTACGGCACCTCGGGCTCGGCGGTCTCGCGGAAGATCAGCTGCTGCTTGGCGCCGACCTGGACCTTCGCCGCCACGTTGCCGTTGAACGACACGCTGGCGGGGGCGCCCATCGCCGCCTGGTAGAACTTCGCGATGCCGACCGCGGCGCCGGGCCGCACGCTGAACTCGACGTACGGAATGCCGAGGGTCATGTCGCCGAACTCCGGACCGGGGGCGTGGAAGCGCATCTTGTTGCCCCAGGGACAGGTCACGCTGATGTACTTGTCCTCGGCGGCGCACATGAACTTCGTGCCCGCGAGCTTCTCGCGGGCGGCACCCAGTCGCATCTTCAGGCCTTCGATGTCTGGAATCACGAAGCCGACGATGCCGCGGACCACTTCCGGCTTCCCGGTCGGCATGTGGAACTGCTGCTGTCCCGCGTTGATCCACATGTTCTCGGTGCCGGTCATGATGTACGGATCGCGGGTGAGCCCGAGAGTCGTCACGTAGAAGTTGATCGCGGTCCCCTGGTCCGGGATCTTCACGTTGACGTGCTCGAGCAGGATGATGTTGCCGATGTCTTCTGCGGTCCGATCGAACACCTTGTCCCCTGGCATTATTGACCTCCCAATCTTGGCCCCCGTCACGGGATGCTCAAGGCGTAGGATAAACCGATTTCGATCGGAGGGGCGAAATGGAATTCGGCCTGTTCACGGAGTTCCCCAGTCCGCCGGGTGTGAGCGAGGCGGCCGCGTTCGACGAGTCGCTGGCGCAGATGAAAGCGGCCGAGGATTTCGGCTTCGACGCGGTGTGGCTGGGCGAAATCCACTTCCAAAAGGACCGATCGGTGCTGGCCGCGCCGTTGATCATCGCGTCGGCGCTGGCGGCCTGCACGCGACGTGTCAAGATCGGCATCGCCGTCCAGGTGTTGCCGCTGAGCCATCCTCTACGACTGGCTGAGGATGTCGCGACGGTCGACCACATTTCCAAGGGTCGCCTGGAGTTCGGCGTCGGTCGCAGCGGATTGCCCGGGCACTACCAGGGCTTCAACATTCCGTACAGCGAGAGCCGCGACCGCTTCATCGAGACCCTCGACATATTGCGTAAGGCGTGGACCCAGGAGCGCTTTTCACACCAGGGGAAGTATTTCCAGTTTCAGGACGTCTGCATCATGCCCAAGCCGTATCAGAAGCCGCACCCGCCCATCCGCATCGCGGCCACCACCCAGGAGACCTACCCGATGGTCGGACGGATGGGGGCGCCGGTCTTCGTCGCCGTGCGCACGGTGTCGCTCACTGATCTGAAGCGGCACCTGCCGAGCTACCAGGAGGCCTGGACCGCGGCCGGCCACCCGGGTCGCGGCGACGTCGGCGTGAGCATGCCGCTCTACGTCGCCGAGACGGCGCGCCAGGCCCGTGAGGAGGCAGAAGCGAGCACGATGGGATTCTTCCGGTCGATCAGCTCGGCGCTCCGGAAATCCGACGGCGCGACCGCGCAGACCGCGGAAGCGCGCGCAGCGCGGGCCAGTCGCCTCGCCGAAATCTCTTACGACGAGATCCTGAGCGAGTACGCCGTGTTCGGCACACCCGAAGCAGTAGTGGATCGGCTGCAGCAGCTGCGCGAGCAGATGGGGTTTTCGACGCTCTCGACGTGGATGAACCCAGGCGGTCGAATCCCCAACGAGCGCGTCCTCAAATCGATGCGACTGTTCGCCGAGCGCGTAGCGCCGTTGTTGTAGATGGGGGGCCCCGAAATGGCCCGTCTCGATCGTGATGGGGGGCCCCGAAATGGCCCCCCATACCCTATATCATCCCGGCCGAGTCGACTGACCGTTGACGTCACAGAGCTCGCGGGGATGAGGACCATCCCAAACCCATCCTCCAAAGGATCCATGGGGGACTGTCCCGCTCCGCGAGAGAACGGCACGAGGTTCGATAGGAGGTCGCCCCGATGAGGGCCGATATAGGGGGAGCCAGCCGTTCCCGCTCTGTGCATGCCGTGCCGTGGTGAACGAACGGGGGGGATGCGTGCGCTATTACGTCGGGGTGGATTGGGCGGATGCGGCGGATGCCGTCTGGGTCGAAGACGAGCAGGCGACGAAGATTCTGAGTCGCAGCGTGGCGCACACGGTCGAAGGCTTCACCGAGTGGGGCCGCTGGCTCGACGAACAGCGGGCCGCGGGCGTGGAGGTGTGGGCGGCGATCGAAAAGCCCGACGGCCGCGTCGTCGACCTCCTGCTCGATCATGGCGTGGTCGTGTTCGCGATTAATCCGAAGGCGGCGGATCGCGCCCGCGATCGGTTTCGCGCCAGCGCGTCGAAGAGCGATCCCTTCGATGCGCGGGTCCTCGCCTCGTTCCTCCGGACGGATCACCACCATCTGAGTCCGCTGCGGCCGAGCTCCGAGGCGGCGCAAGAGCTCAAGGGCCTCACGCGCGACTATGCCCGCCAGGTCCGCCAGCAAACGCGGCTGCTGAATCAGCTCACGGCCACGCTCAAGGCGTACTATCCGCGCGCGCTGGAGCTGAGCGACGATCTGAAGCACGAGTGGGTGCGCGCCTTCTTGCACGACTTTCCGACGCCGGCGGCGGTCGCCGCGCTCACCGAACGCCAGTGGTCGCGGTGGGCCCGCGGCCGGCGCTTGAGCGCCGAGCGCGTCGGCGCGCTGTGGGCCGCGCTCCGGGCCCCGCAGCTGCCCGTCCCGCCGCACGTCGAGCGCGTCCACGCCCGTCGCCTCGGCGCCCTGCTCGAGCAGCTCGACGTCACCGTCCGCACCGTGCAGGTCTACCGGGAGGCCATCATCGATTTTTTCGCCCGTATGCCGGCGGCGACGTGGGCGACGTCGCTCCCGGGAGGGCGGAGCGGGACGACGGTGCCGACCCTCTGCGCTGAACTCGGCGACGCCGCCGGGCGCTGGGAGAGCTTCCGGCATCTCCAGGCGCACGCCGGGAGCGTCCCCGTCACCGACCGCAGCGGCAAGTACGCTGCCGTCTTCTTCCGCTTCGCCTGCAACCAGCATCTGCGGCGAGCCAGCTACCAGTTCGCCGCCAACTCGCTCGCTCACAGTGAGTGGGCCAAGGCGTACTACGACCGATGTCGCACGCGGGGACACCGGCACCATCATGCGATCCGCGCGCTCGCCGCGAAGTGGCTCAAGATTCTGTTCGTCCTGTGGACACGGCACGTCCCGTACGACGAGACGCATCACCTGGCGACCATGGCCCGACAGCAACTCCGCCGGGCCGCCTGACCAAAATGCTTGACGAGCCCATAGGAGGTCCCCCACCGCTCGGGGCGCCCCGGCGTAGCCGTGGCGCCCCTCGATTTTGCGTTGTGTTCAGATTTGGCGTCGTGTTCGGGAGGTGCTGTCGACGGGTTGGGGCCGTGGTGTCGCCCTAGTCCCAGAGCCGGGTCGAGAAGTAGCGCTCGCCCAGGTCGTTGAAGAGGGTCACGAAGCGGCCGCGTCCGAGGCGGCGGGCGACGCGCGCGACGCCTGCCATGTAGGCCCCGGAGGACTGACCCACGAAGAAGCCGGCCTGACCCAGCTGGACGCACATCGCGTACGCCTCGTCGACGGTCACCGGCACGCGCTCGTCGATCAAGTCCTGGTCCAAGATGGCCGGCACGATGTCCTCGGCACGGCCGAGCGGCTTGAGCCCCTCCACGCCGGGAAACGCCTCCGGAATGACGCAGATCATCTTGATCGAAGGATCGTGCTCCTTGAGGCGGCGACCCAGGCCGGTCAGAGTGCCACCGGTCCCGACGCCGACGACGATATGGGTGAGCCGGCCACCCGTCTGCTGCAAGATCTCAGCGGCGGTCGTCTCGTAGTGCGCGCGCCAGTTGTCGGTGTTGCTGTACTGATCGCAGAAGAAGTAGCTTCCGGGCTCGGCCTCGAACCGGCGCCGAACTTCGCGCAGGGCCTCGTCGTAGCCCAGTAGCGCGTCCGTAAAGGTGAGCTTCGCCCCGTGCGCGAGCATCCGCTTCTTGCGCTCGGCGCTCGCGTTGTCGGGGATCACGATCTCGACCGGCACGCCGATGATCCTGCCGATCATGGCGTACGCGATGCCGGCGTTGCCGGACGAGCTGTCCAGCACGGTCTTGCCCGGCTTGAGCCGCCCGTCGTCCAGGGCACCCAGGAGCATGCGCAGCACGGGCCGGTCCTTGAGCGACCCCCCAGGATTCAGAGACTCCATCTTCGCGAACACTTCCACGTCGGGCAGCTCGCCATGGAAGATCTCGACCGGGACCAGGGGAGTGTTCCCCACGGCTCGCAGGACGGGATGGCGCTCGACGAGCGCCTGGATATGGGGGGCCCAGGGCATGGCGGGTCTCTACCTCACGACCAAGACCGTATCACGGAGCGATCCTATCCTCACTCCCACGGGCTAGACTGGTGAAGGCGGGCGTGGGGTCCCGCCGACCATGACCCGACTGCGACAGCGGTGGATCCAGCTCGCCCTGATCGGCGCCCCTGTCGTCCTGGCGCTCGCGATCGGTGTCCTGATCTCCAACCGGTTCGCCGGGCCGCTACCTCCCCGGCGTCTCGTCATCTCGACCGGCCCCGTCGACGGCGCTTACTATCGGTACGCCCTCGAGTACAGACGGGCGCTCGCCCAGCAGGGATTCACGCTGGAGATTCGACCCGGTCCCGGCTCCATGGCGACACTGCAGAAGCTGATGGCCGGTGAGGTCGACGTCGGATTCGTGCAGGGTGGCACGGTCCCGGAAGGCGTGACCGGCCTGACCGCCCTCGGCAGCCTTTTCTATGAGCCCCTCTGGATCTTTCACCGAAAGGGGCTCGGCGTGACGTCCCTGTCGGAGCTGCACGGCCGGCGCCTGGCGGTGGGCGAAGAGGGGAGCGGCACGCGGGCGCTCGTCCTTCGTCTGCTGACCGACAATGGGGTGACGGAGGACGGCACGTTCATCCTCCCGCTGGGGAACGTCGAAGCCGAGCACGCCTTGACGGGCGGACAGGTCGACGTCGCCTTCTTCGTGCTGGCGCCGCGCGCGGCGCTGGTCCAGCGGCTGCTCTCGAATCCACAGATCGAGCTGATGATGGAGCGTCGACTTCCCGCCTACGCCGGGCACTACCAGTTCATGGAGACGCTGCGCATCAGCGAGGGCGCGCTCGACATGGCGCGCAACATTCCCCGCGAGGATCGGACCGTCTTCGGCGTGACCGCGGCGCTCGTCGTGAGCGCCAGCATCCATCCGGACCTCGTCAGGCTCCTGCTCGACGCGGCCGACCGGGTGCATCGCAAGGGCGGTCTGCTCGAGCGCGCCGGCCAGTTCCCGTCGGAGGCGAACCTCGAGCTCCCGCTCAACGAGCAAGCTCGCCGCTACCTCCGCAGCGGGCCCTCGTGGCTCGAGCGCACGTTCCCGTTCTGGCTCGCCGGACTGCTCGATCGCACGGTGCTGGTGATCCTGCCGGCGGTCACCCTGCTGTTTCCGCTCCTCGGCTGGCTGCGGCCGACCGTGGAGAACATGTATCGACGTCGCATCGCGCGCCGCTACGTCGTGCTGCGCGAGTCGGAAGAGCGCGGCGAGACGCTCTCGGCCGAGGAGCTGAAGACCGAGATCGATCGTCTGCGCGTGTTGCGGCGGCAGGTGATCGACGAGACCGAGGTCCCGCTGAAATACTCCGGGGAGATCTTCCACCTGACGATGCACATCGATCTGCTGCTGGAGCGATTCGAGCGCCGGCGGCGCGAGCTGCTCGAGTCGCCGGTCGGTCGGGCGTAGGGCGGATCGCGTGCGGCAGCCGGACGGTGGCTTCTATCCGAGAGTGTTCGCGCTCGTCACCGCCGGCCTGCTCGGGGTGGCGCTCTCCTGGATGGTTCAGCCCTTCGTGGGCTCGATCCTCTGGGCGTTCCTCCTGGCCTTTCTGGTGTCGCCCGTCAACGAGGCGCTCGGCCGCGCGCTTCGGGGCCGTCGGGGGCTCGCAGCCCTCCTGATCACCCTCGCGAGCATCCTCTTGATCCTGCTGCCGGCGACGCTGCTGGCGCTCGCCTTCGTCGGCCAGGCCACCGAGCTGGTCGGCCGCATCGAGGCGCTCGCCCAGCACCACCACATCACCAAGATGAGCGACGTCCTGCGGGTGCCGCTGCTGCAGGGGGCCATCGATCGCATGTTGGCCCACCTGCCGGTCAGCGCCGAGCAGATTCAGGGCTGGCTGGTGCAGGGCGGTCAGAACGCGCTCAAGCTCGCGGTGGCCATGAGCGGCACGCTCGTCGTGGGCGCGCTCGGCGTCGTGGTCGGCTTCTTCCTCGTGCTCTTCCTTCTCTTCTTCTTCCTGCGCGACGGCGGGGAGATGGTCCGGCGGGGCGTGCGCTTGATCCCGATGGACCCGGCGCGGAAGGCGGACCTGCTCACCCATCTGTCCGCGGTGACGCGCGCGGTCGTCCTCGGCACGCTGCTGACCGCCGTGGCTCAGGGCACGCTCCTCGGGATCGGCTTCGCCATGGTCGGGTTGCCCTCGCCCGTGGTGTTCGGGGTGCTGAGCTCGATCGTGTCGCTGGTGCCGATGGTGGGCACCGCGCTCGTCTGGATCCCGGCCGTCGGCGTGCTCCTGATCCAGGAGCGGCTGTGGGCGTCGGTCTTCCTGCTCGTGTGGTCGCTGGCGCTGGTGGGCACGATCGACAACGTCCTGAAGCCCCTCGTCGTCTCGGGCCGGGCTCAGATCTCGACGCTGCCCGTCTTCCTCGGGCTCATGGGCGGCCTCTCCGCGTTCGGCGCGATCGGGATGGTGCTGGGTCCGGTCATCGTCGCGCTGGTGATCGCGCTGCTCCAGTTCGCCGAAGAGTCGCGACCGACCGAGTAGCTAACGCTGAGGAGCTTCGGCGGTCGATCGTTCGGTCAGGACCAGCACCTCGACGCGTCGGTTCTGCTGACGGCCGACCGACGTATCGTTGTCGACGATCGGGAACTTCGCGCCGTAGCCCTTGGTGCGAATCCGCTGTGAGGTGATGCCCCTGGCCACCAGCAGATCCCGAACGGCGTCCGCGCGCTGCTGCGACAGCTTGAGGTTGAGCTCCTCGTTGCCGAGGCTGTCCGAGTGGCCCTCGATCAGCACGTTGCGCTTGGGATACGTCTTGAGGAATTCCGCCAGCTTGTCGATGCTTCGCTGCGCGCCCGGCCCCACGCTGGTCTTGCCGGCATCGAAGAGCACGTCGCCGATCGTGAGCACCAGGCCGCGGTCGGTCTGCTGCGCCCTGAGGCTCGCCAGCTCCTTCGCGAGCGCCACTCCCTTGGCCTGCTCCGCCGCGCGGGCCTTCGCCTCGGCCTCTACGTCGCGGCGGCGGGCCTGCTCGGCCGCGCGGGCCTGCGCCTCGGCTTCGCGCACGCGCGCCTCGGCGGCCAGCCGGACCTGGTCGGACTCGAAGCCCCGCGCGTCGGTCCCGGCGCGGGCGGCCGTGAGCATCTCGGCGGTCTCCTTGCCGAGCTGCTGCAGGGTCTGCTCCGTCTGGCCAGTGGCGCCCGTGACCGACGCGAGCTGGGCCTTTCGCTCTGCGACGTAGCCCAGGTGCCTCTGATGATAGCCACGCTCTGCTGGCGCTGCATCTGATCGCGGTCATCGCGGCGACGGGCGGTTTCGCGCGCCGTCGCTGCGCGGTTCGGACGGACGGACGACGACGAGAGGATGCGACTACGGCCGGGCGATCTCGTGCAGATACCACTCCGTGTAGCGGATCACGTTGTACTCGCGCTTCGTGGAGTAGGGCCCGGGCGTGAACGCGGACGAGCTCACGCCGGCCTGGTTCTTCTCGCACAGGTTCCAGTCCTGGATGCTCGTGAGCTCCCAGAACGGCAGCAGCGCGTCGAGCGCGTAGTCCTTGCCCTCGACGGCGTCCTCGTGGACGAGCCACTGCACCTGTACGCGCGTCGTCTGCGGGCCCGCCGGCGCCAGGCGCGTCGACACGGCGTGATCGCTGCTCGCGTGGTTCCAGAAGTTCGGCATCGTCCGCATGCGCAGCGTGCCGACGTCGCGCGTCGAGTAGCGTCCCATCAGGGGCGCGACCGGCCGGCCGTCCATCGACTCGGTGACCCAGCCCGGCACCAGCGGCGTGCGGTTGATCGACCACCAGCAATCTTGTGACGGGAAGCGCACCAGGCCCGCCTCGCGGTAGTCGATCAGGAGGCCGTCGGCTTCGAGCCGCTCCGAGGTCGCGCGGGCCTGCGCCTCGATCTCGCGGCGGAGCGCCGGGTCGTCGATCGGCGCGTTGTCGTAGTTGGCCTTGACGTACTGGGGATGATTCGCGTGGCAGTGCCAGCACTCCCGGTTGTTCTCCCACACGAGCTTCCAGTTCGCGCGCACCTCGTAGTCGCGCACGGCCGCGACCTTCGCGCGCTCGAACCCCTGTGGCGCGAGCAGCGGGGCGAGGTCCTGTGCGGCCGGCTCGAACGGGACCGGATCGGCGGCGGCCAGGCACACGAAGACGAGCCCGCCGACCTCGCGGACGTGCGCGCGATGCAGGCCGTAGTCGCGCCGATCGAGGTCGCCGTCTCGGTCCATTCCGCCGCAGGCCACCAGATCGCCGTTACGGGCGTACGACCACTGGTGATACGGGCAGACGATGCGAGCGGCGTGGCCGGACTCGGCCTGGCAGACCTTCATCCCGCGATGGCGGCAGGTGTTGTGGAGCGCGTGGATCTTCTCGTCGTCGCCACGGATGACGATGACCGAGTCGGTGTCCACGTCGAAGACGAAGTAGTCGCCCGGGCGCTTCACCTGACAGGCGTGGCCGGCGAAGAGCCAGCCGCGGCGCCAGATGCGCTCCAGGTCGAGCTGGTAGATTCCGGGATCGGTCTGGAACTCGCGCGGCAGCGCGTGGCCGGCCTCGTGCTCGGCGATCAGACGGTCGAGCAGCGCCCGGGCTTCGGCGGTCGCCATCGTCCGCATTATAGGCGGAGGCGGGCGCCGGCCGGATCGTACAGCACGTCCGGTGCGACCTCGGCGGCGTGGCGCGTGCCGAACGCTTCGATCTCGAGCGGCGTGCCGGTGCCGGCCAGCGCCGGCGGCAGATAGACGAAGCCGATGTGCTTACCGACCGTGTAGCCCCAGCCGGCGCTCCGCAGCCGGCCCATCACGCGACCGTCCGCGTAGACCGCTTCGCCGCCGTAGAGATCCGAGTCGTGCGGAAGCGCGGGCGTCAGCGTGATCGTGCAGAGCTTCCGCTCGACGCCCGCGGCCTTAATCCGGAGCAGGGCGTCGCGTCCGATGAAGTCGCCCTTGTGCAGCCGCACGCAGAAGCCGAGTCCCGCTTCATACGGGTTCTCGGCCGGCGTGAGGTCGCTGCTCCAGTACCGATAGCCCTTCTCGAGCCTCAGTGAGTCGACGGCCTTGTAGCCGGCCGGCTCGACGCCGAGAGGGCGGCCGGCGCCCAGCAGCGCGTCCCACACGGCGACGGCGTGCTCGTTCGGAACGTAGAGCTCCCAGCCG